>ERZ835080.25-NODE-25-length-168485-cov-11.573372_pt1 | contig 168485 bp, 121 predicted proteins | sample MGYA00519688_ERZ835080 | MGnify/ENA primary metagenome ERZ835080 (study PRJEB31850, sample SAMEA3708770) | human gut metagenome | biome: human gut; feature: human-associated habitat; material: faeces | place: China | collected 2014 ... | reverse complement strand
TTATTTGTCATGCGTTTTTTCAACTAACCTAATAAAAATTCAATGTATCTATTTGATTTAAGTTTTTATCTTTACCCCCTTGACTTTTTATAGTTAGTCTTCAAAAAAACACCTTATGTACTACTCAATAATACATAAGGCGTTCGTGACGCTGCAGTGGCCGTGCTCCGGTCAGGTATGCAAAATCTTATGGGTTTATATTATCAGATAATTGCGATAATGTCAAGAATAGTGTGAAAATTCTTTAATCGTGTTTGAGAAATAAGGCGTTCTACCGCAGTTAGGTAGAACGCCTTTAGTCTTTTATGTTCGCCGTGCGCGCCACTTCTTCTTCTCGCGTCAGTTCTATGTTCGCCGTACAGCGCCACTTCTTCTTCTCGCGTCAATGCAGCGCTGCACCTCTGCCACACAGCCGGCAAGGTGCTTTTTTATTTCCGTTTCCCAGAAGCGCAGCACAATCCAGCCGTTGTCGCGCAGTTCGATGGTGTTTTCAAGGTCGCGCTCCACATTACGCTTGATTTTTTCGTGCCAATATTTTACGTTGGTCGCAACGTCATAGCGCTCTAAACTCTTTCCGTGCCAGAATTCGCCGTCACAGAATACTGCGATTTTGTACTTGGTAATGACAATATCCGGGTGGCAGCTGCACACCTTATAATTCTTGCGGTAGCGGATGCCTTCGTGCCACAGAGCCTTGCGCAGGAGGATTTCTATTTTGGTGTCCCTGCTGCGGATGGCCTGCATGTTTTTATGGCGTTGTTCCTTGGTCAGCTTGTCCATGATATTATTTCAATATACTCATTTATTATCTCCGTTATAATAAATGTAATCTCCCGGAAGCTTAATATTCGGTATCCAAATCTTATCGCCATTCCATCCTTTATTTTTATTACCAGTAATTTTATACATTGTTAGAACAACATTGTTTTTATAACAATCACCTAACTCACGGTCTGATTGTGATAACAATGTACCTGTACCCTTTCCTATATCTCTTTTACGTCTTACAATAAGCTTTCCTTGTTCTGATGGATTTGTTCCTACTAATGCATTAATAAATCCTATAAATTCTCCTGCGTTCCAGTCCTCGGATTGAGAATCAACATTCTCCATTAATCTAATTATTAATTTAAGACTTACAGTATATATTCCATCTGGAAATGCTTTTAATAATTCATCGAGCAAAGAAATATCTTTGTTAACAGGATCAAAAGGAAAATAATTTACTCCACCAGCATATGCATTTACAACATTTTTATTTATGACATTTTTCCTTGTCGGATTTAGTTTTGGAGGGTAAAACAGTTTTATATTGCAGCCATTATTACCTGTTTCAATTTGTCTTATTATGTTATTATTTGTATTATTGATATCTGAAAATAGCTTAAATAATTTAGGTGGCATATATACACGCATAAGAGCTGAATCTCGATCATATCCAAACATTCTAGCATGCTGCCACATTGTATCTGCTTGTGGGTTTTTAGCAACACGACAATAATATATAGTCTGAAGATGAGGAAATGTCACACCACGGCCTAAACTATTACCACCAATAAGAATATTTATTCCGCATTCATATTGTGTATTCTCAACATAATCAGATACAGAATTTAACATTAGAATATTAATCCTATCAAGCTGTAATTGCTCAAATATGTAGTTCATGATCTCATCTAATGGCCGCAGGTCTTTTTTTGTTGAGGAAAGATTTGAATATATTACTTCAAAAGTTTCTTTTACTTCCTCATCATCAAATGAGTTTAAAATTTCGTTAAGATAGTTCCCTACTTTTTCAGCAAACACTTTATGTTGGCTTGTCTTTACGCTTGGATGAATTAAAAAATTGCAAACATTTCCTCCAGAAAGCATAATGTGGCTAGAAGTAATTAAATGTGTTATGAGTGCTTTTTTTAGGCCATTTTCAGGAAACTCATCTTCACTTAGGATATCTTGGGCTTCATCATTATCGGTAAAAATAATTTGTTCTGGTTTTTCTGCAGGAAAAAAGAAATTTCCGCCTAAATATCCCTTACCTGGTTTGAAATAGTAAACAAAATATGGCTTCCATCCACTTTGAGTTGTTTGAAGTAAAATTGACTGCGGTGTACCGGTAACTTCCATATAGATACTGCTAGAAGTAGTTTTTTTAATATCTTCAAGACACTTATTAATTGTGCTCTGCTTATTCTTATTAACAAGCGTATTTAAACTAGCAGCATCCGCTTCATCATCTACAATAAAAAGCGGATTTCCAGCACAAAAACTTGTCGATGCAAAATTATTTTTCCATTTTTTCAAAACCCTACTATTCTTTTTTAGAACTATAACAGTAGGTTTTTGCAAATTATTTTTAACAAACTTTAAATAATCATCTTCACCACATACGCAAAAATCGCACAGGTCTTTTTCAGCTCGCTTAAAAGTCTGTTGCTGCAGCAAGATATTATCTGTTGTCAAAAGTACAAAATTAAGGAAACTTTCATCGGCAGCGGCACACATAAGACCAAACATATGACTTGTTTTACCGCTCTGAACATCGCCAACAAGTAAACTTACAACATGATCAATGAAAGAAAAATTTTTTATATATTGAGGAACTACATCTGTTGTTGTTGTTTTTATTGCCTCTGCAAGAGCAGGATTACCATTATCCTTAATTCTATCCAAATATAGCTGTAAATAGCTCATTATTTCACCCCAAAATCCAAGAACCAATCATTTGAGTTATTTATCTTGGTCATTGTAATAGTCTGTCTACCATATCTTTGTAGAGTATTATCTGTAATTACATCTCCGACTTTGAGAACATCATCATTTTCAAGTCTACCCTTAATCCACTTTCCGAGAATTGTTAAGTCATTACTGGAACGAAGGTTTTTATTCCATAAACCTTCTTCACCGCCATTTACTTGACACATAAAAGAGAATCCATCGTCCGTAATAACTCTAAAGTCCATATCTTCCTCGCCACGTGGAGATCCTTTTGGATAATTTTTATTTCTTCTAATATCAATCGGAACAATAAGTTCAGCTTCATACCAATGACGAGGTTTAACAAGGTGGGTACGCATATTTTCACGGCCTTTGCCATGAAAACAGTTTAAGTTACTTTTAGGAGCTGACTTTACAGGAATTTCAAATTTTATACTAGATAAATTGCTTTGTATTTCGCTAAATTCATTTTGAGGTATTTTTTTAACAGAATCAAGATCTTCTAAAACATGATTAATTGCATTGAACTTATTAATTTCTAAATCCAATATATTCTTGGATGCTTTAAGACTTAGCTGTTCAATGAAATTATGCATATCATTAACGGGCTTAGGTTCAGTTAAGAGTAGGGAACTTTCATAAATTCTTTCTCCAGTGCCTAAAATACTGCTTAGGTTATTAGAACCAATAATACCGGCAAACGGAGCGTCATTATTACTATAAGAGTAAAGTTTTCCGTGGTATTTAAAAGCGTTAACTAGCCTTACTTCTCCAATATGATTATCAGTTAGAAAACTATTTAAAGATAATGCAGCATTATATTGAACTTTTGTGAATTGCTCGAAGTAATGCATACCGATAATCAAATTTAATTTATTTATATTTTCGTTTAATTCAACAATTCTCTTTAATTCCAATAGAGAATCAGAAGATACGTAGCCAACAGCAATATCAAGCTTTGTAGAAGATGGTATTAAGCTATAAAATTTATCATAAAATGTACTAAAATCAGTTGTTAATGGTTGAAAGTTTGATGTCAAAAATTCCAAGTAAAATCATCCCCTAATCCATCTGTTTTGTTACATATTCAAGCCTTTGCTTAACGGTCATTTTTTTCATTGTTTCATATTCATTAGTTAAATCAATAGGTTCGTAATCACCAGTAAAGAGAGGAAACAAATGTCTTGCAACGGCACGTACGCCTACAGGAGGAACAGCATTTCCTATTTGGCGACGAACCTCAGTTACGGTTCCTGCAAAAACAAAATCATCAGGAAAAGATTGAAGACGAGCACGTTCGCGATTTGTAAGAGGGCGTGGTTCTGGATAATGATATCCCCAAGTACCTCCACCACCAGCTGCAATTATTGTTTTTGCAGGTTCATCCAACTTTATACGTCGATAAACATGGCTAATCATACCCTTAACATATAATGGACTATCTTGAGGAATATCTTTGAAATTGCCTCCTTCTGGTATTAGTTCTAACATTTTTCTAGTTTTTTCTTTAATGTTAATATGCTCATTGTTTGTAGGCACGTTTTCAACACCTTGTAGTGCTTCTCCGGCTGTTACATATGGAAAAGTACCATTCGGTCCATGTGTCGGTTTAGGATGTTTAAAATCAAAACCAGTATCTATTCTTATTCCTACAAATAAAACTCGCTCGCGAAATTGAGGAACACCATACTCAGCAAAATTATACAAATGTGGTTTTACTACATATCCAGGCGCAATACTTTCAAAATCCTTGATAATTGTTTCAATAGCCTTGCCACCGTTAGCAGTTAATAATCCCTTTACATTTTCCGCTACAAAAGCTTTTGGCTTTTTTGCATCTACAAATTCTGCAAAATGTCTAAACAAACCACCGCGTTTGCCATTTAAACCAGGTTGTTTCCAGATAATAGAAAAATCTTGGCAAGGAAATCCTCCCAAAACTAAATCACACTCAGGAATAGAACGATCAGTGTAAGGATCAATTTGAGTGATATCTTTATACTGAATTACTTTACCAAAGTTATTTTCGAATGATTTTACTGCCCATTCTGCAAAATCATTAGCCCAGATTGTCTCATATCCTTCCATGTGGAAACCATAGTCTAATCCTCCACATCCCGAAAAAATAGAAACTATCTTAGGTTTATAATTATTATTTGCTTTTTTCACTTAAAGTACCCCCTGCATGAAGGTGTACTTTTTAGTAGATTTTTAAGCTTATAGTTTTATTTAGGCAAAATAAAAAAATACGCTGTAGGATGGACTTACAGCGCATAAGAGGGTATAATTAAGTATATAATTTTGAGGTGTAGCTTTTTGCCAAAAAGTACACCTTTTTGTAATTTTACGGCAAAATATCGTTTTCTTTCGCATAAAGAATTGCCCTATATCTAAAAGTTGATAAAGGCATTTTGCACATAGCAGCAGCTGTTGTTCCGGTAATTCCTCCATTCCTCCAAGAATTAAAGGCTTCTTGAAAATTATCCGGTAATGGTTTACGCGGTCTTCCTAAATGTGCTCCTCTCGCCTTAGCGGCAGCTATACCTTCCGCTTGACGTTGGCGGATATTATGAGATTCATTTTCGGCAACAAAGGATAATACTTGCAAAACTATATCACTGATGAAAGTTCCTAACAAATCCTTAGCTCGTCGTGTATCCAAAAGCGGCATATCTATAACAACTATATCAACACCTATTTCTTTAGTCAGGATGCGCCATTGCTCAAGAATTTCTCTATAATTACGTCCTAATCGGTCAATACTTTTTATATAAAGCAAATCGTCTTTATTTAATATTCTAAGCATATTACGGTAGTTTGGTCTAGAAAAATTCCTTCCAGATTGTTTATCTATAAAGAGATTTTCCGGGGGAATTACAAGCGCTTGCATTTCTATGAGCTGCCGGGTTTCATTTTGTTCTTTGCTACTGACACGAATATAACCATAGGTAGCATTCATAGTTTTTTCCTCCTGTCATAATATGATACTTCTATATTCGACAGGCCTTAGCATTCCTCATGCAAACAAGAAATTATTTTTTATTATCCCCCTCCCTCAACCTCACATTCTTCATCACCCTGCTACGCACATCCGCAAAATCCTCCCCCAACTCCTTAATCAGGCATTCATAAGTATAGAGCTTGCCACTGGCAAAACCCTTTTCGAGCATATATAGCCAGCGTTCAGAAATACCAACCCTATTCGCCAGCTCCTTCTGGTTCATCCCAATCTCCCGTCTTAGCGAACACAACTGCTCTCCCCAACATTTTGCCAATAAGTTTTCATCGTATAACATTAACGTACCCTCCTTTTGCTTTAGAGTAGTACATAAAGTTATAATTTTAAGAAAATCGGAAGTATATTGCTGATTTATGAATTTTTTCAATTTTCTGTGCTATAATAACCCCATCAAGACTTGATGCAGTACAGCACAGAATTCTGCCATACGCGGCATTGCGACCGCCTCAGAAAGGAACTGGACAATATAACAACCAAAAACTGCCCTGAGCAGGAAAATACCGAACAATTAATCTGCTGCGTGCCGGAAGGCACCGAACCGCAAGACTGCACGGAGGAAAAAACAACCTTCACTCTCACAGAATTTAAAGAGCTGGTGCACAGCGCCCAAAAGGGTGACCGCGAGGCCATCAATGTATTATGCACATCCTTTAAGCCCTTAATCTACAAGGAGGCCTATCGCTACGAAGTGCGTGAAGCCTTGGGCGAGGATGCCGTCAATACTGCCTGGTTAATCTTTTTAGAGCAAATCAAGAAGTATGACGGACGCGACTTCGGGCATCTGCCGGGACTTTTGCAGTACCATGTCCATTACGGACTGCTGCACAAGTTTACACGCGGGAAATCTGTCAAGGATTGCTATTATCTGGACGCAGAGGAAGAAGGCGATGAATTGCAGATTGCTGACAAGAATAACGTTTTTGAACGAACTGAGGTTAACCAGCTTTTTTCGGCAGCAAGGCTGAGCAAAGAACAGACTGATGCTGTTAATGAGCTTGTTCTGAATGAACTTGATCACAGGCTATTCTGTAAAAAATATGCCTGCAGCAGCAAAACTGCTTTTAAGCATCGTGCTAATGGTTTGAAAAAGTTAAAATCACTCCTTGCTTAAATCACAAGCGTTCTGCCCTACTATGGGCGGAGCGCTTTTTGTTTACACTCTACTTCTACCGTACTTTACGTCTAGCCTCTAGGTAGAACTCTAAAGAACAAGGTTACTACTAGCTTACGCTAGTAGTTTTTATCACAGCCAAAAGAAATAAAGACAGAAAGAAAAAATTATAAAAAAGAAAGAGAGAAAAAAGAAAACTCATTATACTAATGGCTAAAAAACATCAATTTACTCACCCCCCAGTGCAAATTTTTTTAGAAAAATATTTTTAAATTTTTTGCTTTAGGGGGGTGAGTAAAACGACCTAAAAAAGCCATTAATAGAGTGAGAGGCAAAAACAACACGCTCCCGCCTCTTGCCCAAAGCAGATTCCGGATATGCAAGTAAGCGCATGGGAGAAAAAATACAAAGGAGCTTTTTGATATATGCTTGTAACAAATCCCCGCAGAATTAATCATGAACAGCTGCGAATCTTGGCTAGAAATGCCAAAGGCGGTATCACTCACATCTATCTGCATTGGACGGCAGGAACCTACGACCAGGTTTTTGATGATTACCACATCAACATCGGCGAGCACGGCGAGCTTTACCTCACCTGCAACATGCTGCGCGAATATAAATCGCATACCTGGCGTCGCAACAGTCGCTCCATTGGCGTCACTCTCTGTTGCGCTAAGGATGCAATCCTTGCCTACAAATGCAATCCTGTGTTTGGCGCATATCCACCGACAATGCTGCAGGTGGAACAGATGGCGATTGTAGTCGCTATCCTGTGTCACGAGTTGGAACTGGAAATCAATAATGATACGGTAATGACTCATGCCGAAGCAGCCAGTCGCGACCAATACGGTCCCGGTCAAGGTGATCCCGATATGCGCTGGGATTTGTACATGCTCAAAGGCATGCCGGAAACGAGGGCCCTGCGCCCGGGAGGCGTGCTGCTGCGGAAAAAGGCTCTGGCGTATTTGCACAGTATGCTCAGGGATAAACTGCTGCAGCCACATGAACCCAAGGTGGAGCAGCCTGAGCTGCTGGCGGCGTAAATGCTGCAAATCATCTACCCATCATTTTTTTCATCATCGAAAGGAGTTTTAATCTATGGCAGAAATCAATCAGGAAATTTTGAAACGTACTCTGGTAATCAACGTTGAGGATGGCACCGGTGCCGACGGCACTACCAAGTATAAGGCGAAAAACTTCAACGGCATCAAGACTGACGCTGCACTGGACAAGGTGTACGAGGCAGGCACTGCCCTCGGCGGCTTGATGGAGAAGCCTTATAAGGATATTGAGCTGACCGAGAAGAGTGAGTTGGCGGAAGCGTAAGGCTTTTCGTCACAACCCTTCCGTCTACTCGCTAAAGCTCGTAGCCACCTCCCCTTTCAGGGGAGATATAACCTACTTGCGAAACGTAATTCTTAAAACCACCACTAACCCATATATGCTCCCTGAAAGGGAGCTGGCAAAATCACGTTAGTGATTTTGACTGAGGGTTGTATCATCATAACACAAAGGAGCAATCACCCATGGAAAAATCTTTACAACTCATCTTTAAAAACGCTGCAGGCAGCACCAAAATCATCACCATCTCCAACCCCAAAGACAACCTCTCCAAATCCGAAACCGACGCAGCGATGCAAAAAATCGTCGCAGCCAACGTTTTCAACACCATCGGTGGTGACTTGGTACAAGCTGTTGAAGCTCGTGTTGTCAATCGTAACGTCCAAATTCTGGCGTAAATTATAACAACCCTTCCGTCTACTCGCTACGCTCGTAGCCACCTCCCCTTTCAGGGGAGATATAACCTACTTGCGAAACGCAATTCTTAAAATCACCACTAACCCATATATGCTCCCTGAAAGGGAGCTGGCATCGCCAAAGGCGATGACTGAGGGTTGGCGTAAAAAACACTAAGGAGTGATCCTCATGGAATTTGACAGACTTCTCTCCGCTGCTGCGGATTACGGTTTCCCCATGCTCGTCAGCTCGTATCTTCTGGTCCGTATGGAAGGCAGAATTGAAAAGCTGAGTGCCAATATCGATACCTTAACCCGCGTTCTGCAGGAAAGACTTGTGATGCAATTTCCATATGCACAGCAGTAAATAGTATATACAAGCAAAAATATACTAAAGACTAATCATATGGCACAGGGGCTGTCGTACACATCATGCGGCAGCCCATCTTTATAGAAAACAAAAGCCCCCGGACATAAAAGTCTGAGGGTTTTCTTCATTATATATAGTGATTTAGGCATGCATCCCCGCAAGAGCGGAATGGAACCGGCAAGCTGCCTATCCGAAGGCAAAATAAATTTCCAAAGATTAGTATAATAAAAGGCAAAAAAAGTCCTGCGCAGCATCTTAAATGCACGCAGGACTATGAAACTTGTTATGAAATTTTCGGCTTACAGGTCTTCCCCGTCTTGCTGAATCGCACCCTTAACCTTGTTCATGCGCTGCCATACATAGGCAACAGCAACGAGCGCAACGCCGATACCGTCGGTAAATACGCCAGGGATAATCATGCAGATACCGCCAACTAGGAACAGAATACGCTGCGGAATGTTCAGCAGATTGTTGCAGAAGCCTATCATCGCCATGGAAGCACCCCACATACCAACAATCGCGGTAAAGGCGCTGTAGCAGATGGTAAACGGAGTTGCGTTGATCATCAGCAGCTCAGGTGCCAGTACGAAGATGTATGGTACGATGAACGCTGCAATCGCCAGCTTAGCAGCGATAACGCCGGTACGCATCGGGTTAGCACCGGCAATACCTGCGCCGGCATAAGCAGCCAAGGCAACAGGCGGTGTAACGTCGGCAACAATACCGAAGTAGAACGCGAACATGTGCGCTGCCAGCACCGGTACATTCATCTGCACCAGAGCAGGCGCTGCAATGGTAGAGGTAATTACATAGTTGGCAGTTGTCGGCACGCCCATGCCAAGAATCAGAGAAGTGATCATGGTGAAGAACATTGCCGGCAGCAGATTACCGCCTGCCAAGTCCAGCAGAGCAGTTGCAATCTTCAGGCCAACGCCGGTTTTGGTAACAACGCCGATGATGATACCTGCGGTAGCACAGGCAATCAGTACGCCAAGCACGCCCTTGGAGCCGTCAATGAGGCCTTGGACGATTTGCTTGAAGCCGATGCGGGTGGATTTACGCAGGCAGGCGCAAACGATGGTCAGCACGATGGCTGCCAATGCGGCACGCATAGGAGTATAACCGCTTACCAGCAGGTAAACGATAACGATTAACGGAATAGCCAGATGGCCTTTTTCCATGAACAGTTCCTTGAACTTCGGCAGCTGGTCACGCGGAGTGCCCTTCAAGCCGAACTTTTTAGCTTCGTAGTGAACGCCCAGCCATACGCCGATGTAGTACAGCATTGCCGGGATAACGGCAGCCTTAACAACATCAAAGTACGGAACGCCTACAAATTCTGCCATCAGGAAGGCAGCAGCGCCCATTACAGGAGGCATCAGCTGACCGCCGGTAGAAGCAGCAGCCTCAACAGCGCCCGCAAACGCCGGACGATAACCGAGCTTTTTCATCATCGGGATGGTGAAAGCGCCGGTGCCGGCAACGTTACCAACGGAGCTGCCGGAAACAGTGCCCATGAGGCCGGAGGACAGTACGGCAACCTTTGCCGGTCCGCCTGCTGCCCAGCCTGCGATAGCATTGGCAATATCAATGAAGAATTTGCCCAGGCCGGTGGTTTCCAAGTAAGCACCAAAGAGAATGAACAGATAAATGAAGGTAGAAGATACACCCATAGGCGTACCGAAAATACCCTCGGTAGTGAAGAACAGATGGTCAAACATTTCCTGCACGCCAACGCCGCGATGCGCCAGAATACCGGGAATATAAGGACCGAAAAAGGCGTACAGCATAAAGCAGAAGGCAACGATAATCATCGGCCAGCCTACTACGCGGCGCGCTGCTTCAAAAACCATAATCGTACCGATGAGGCCGACGATGAAGTCTGTTTCCGTATTCATGCCGGCACGCAGCACCAGCTCCTGATAGTTGACAACCAGATACATGGCAGTACCTGCGCTGAGCAGTGCCAGGAAGGCATCAAAGGGATGCATCTTGCTGCGGGACCAGGAATGTCTGCTGGGATACAGCAGGAAAATCAATAAAAAGCCGAAGGCTAAGTGAATAGCGCGCTGCAGATGCGCGTCCAGCACACCGAAGGTGGCTGTATATAATTGGAAAAGTGCAAACAGAATACAGATTGCGGAAATAATTTTACCCCACACACCTGTAAGCTCACGCTTGTCTGATTCCTTGTCAAATTTTTGCAATACCTCTTCTGCTGAAAGCTCTTTTACTTTCTTTTCTTTTTCAGACATGGGTATCAGCTCCTCTCATTTAATATAATAAAACCTAAAAGTACCGTTCCAGCCAGTACTGATATCGATACATGGCCTTCACCGTTACCGCAGTCCCCTGCCCGTACAGAGCAATCAGATTGTAGCTGTCGCCGCCGTGGACAATGTGCGGCATTGCCTGCTCGGATATACGCAGGGCAACCTCCTTATAGGGGCGGTTCATCTCCATATCAAATTTACCGTCGGCGGTCTGCGTCAGCTTGCCGTCGGCAGCGGAATACGGATAGCCCCAGCCCAGCGAGGAAAAGCGGGTGTGCGTCATGGTCATGTTATTTGCGCCGTTAACCCTGAAATAATCATTCCAGGCAGTTTTTTCCACCGAATGCGTCAGGCTGATGTACCATTCATCACCTGCCGCTGTGGCAAAAGCAACAGCTCCCGAAGTTCCCTCAGGTATAATCGCCACCACCAGGCGCGTACTATACCACCCCAAAAGCATTAACACAACGCTTACAATAATTACTAAATTCTTTACTGGGAAAAAAGACCGGCCACCGGCAAACGCCGGTTTCCGGTCTTTGAAGTTCGGCATCATTTAAAATCCTTATTTTTCGTTAAAGAATTTTTCAGCACCCGGGTTCAGCTTAATGGACATGCCGTCTTTAGCGGTATCTTTGCTGATAGCATTTGCTGCGGAGTGAGCAGATTTCATACGGTCAAGGTTGCCGTACAGAGCTTTAGCAATTGCATAAGCGGTGTTTTCGTCCATCTTGTCGGTTACTGCCAGCATGCATTTTACTGCTACTGCGGAAACGTCAGCATCCTGCTTCGGATAAGTACCGGCTTTGATAACCAGCTTGGTGTAGAACGGATATTGTTTGATCAGAGCGTCAGCCTTATCAGCATCTACCGGAACCAGTACAACATCGTTCTGAGTTGCGATATCCTGAATAGCAGCGGTCGGATGGCCTGCGGTTACGAAAGCAGCATCAACGTTGCCGTCCTTCAGAGCACTTGCAGCTTCACCGAAGGACAGGTATTGAACCTTAATATCATCATATTTAATGCCATATGCTTCCATGATCTGGCGAGCGTTAGCTTCGGTACCGGAGCCTGCAGCACCTACAGCGATGCGTTTGCCTTTGAAATCAGCAACAGATTTGATACCGGATTTTTTCAGAGTTACAATCTGTACGGTTTCCGGATACAGAGTTGCAAGACCTTGCAGGCCGGCAACCTGTTTGCCTTTGAACATTTCAGTGCCGTTGGCAGCATAGTAAGCAATATCATTTTGAATAAACGCGATTTCAACCTTGCCTTGGCTGAGCAGGTTTACGTTTGCTACGGAAGCGCCGGTAGATTGTGCGGAAGCATTGGTACCCGGAATATTTTTATTCAGGATATCAGCCAGTGCGCCGCCTAACGGGAAGTAGGTACCGGAGGTACCGCCGGTAGCAATGTTAATAAATTTTTGTGCAGCCGGTTTTTTATCATCTTTTTTGTCTCCACCGCCGCAGCCGGCAATCATAGTAGCCATAACCATGATACCAAGTAAAAAAGCCAAGAGTTTTTTCATAAGAGTTCCCCTCCTTTAAAATACATATGTGCTAAGATAACAAAATTCACGCAGCAACATATTGTTATTCTTCTTATTCGTCAACATTGTGTAAATTCCTGCTAAAAAATTGACAGAAATGTCATGTATACAGAATACATTGGCATAAAAATGCAGATTCTATGAAAAATTCTTGCTATTTTTTGATTATTAATACAGCTTTTCTGTATAAATTGCTGTGAAATCATTTCATTATAGATTCGTTTTGCTTATTTCCGTAATCTATGTTACAATAATAGCGTTATGTTTATTGCTTTTTCAGATAAAGCGAGAGTCATCAAAAACATCTTTTTAAGGAGTGAATAATATGAGTTCCGGAGCTTATTCTTTAAGACTCGCTCGTACCCTGTACGAAAATGTTTATCATGCTATGCTGTACAATGAAAACCAACAGCCTATCGGTGATCTGGAAATTATTCCGAACATCCCTCTCGACCGCAGCCAGGTGCCTGAGGATGCACCGGAAGTACCGGCTTATCTGCTGGTAATCGTTAAAGACGCTGACATCAACAAGGACAACCTGATTGATTTCGAAGAGCGCGCTTCCTATGCTCTGCTGAAACGCTTCTCCACCGAGGTTATCAACTTCCAGCACTGCAAATTCTACTATCCGTCCCCTGCCTTCATTTTTGAACAGCCGGACGCAGTAAACGGTGGTACTGAGCCCATGCCGCTGCAATAATTTAAACCGAAAAACTCCGCTCCCTGCTGCCTGTGCAGTAAGGAACGGAGTTTTTTTGTGCCTAAACTTTTGTAATCAAGCCTCCGCAGCTGCCTTGGCAACCGCTTCAGACATACTCTTGACGTATTCGTAAACGTGCTCGGGAGAAGCCTCGCCGTATTGTGCCACGATTTTTTCAATCGCACTGCCCACAATAGCGCCGTCACTGGCCTTAGCCATCTTATACGCCTGCTCGGGAGCAGCTATACCGAAGCCTACAGCCACCGGAATATCGGTTGCCTTGCGCACCTCTGCCACAATGCCGTCGATATCGGTAGTGATGTTGCTGCGCACGCCGGTAACACCTAATGAAGAAACTACATATACATAGCCTTGGGCAATAGCGGCGATTTTCTGGATGCGGTCCTTGGAGGTAGGTGCAATCAGTGGCACAAGGGCAACGTTATGCGGTTCGCTGAACGGACGCATTTCCTCGCGCTCCTCATACGGTATATCCGGTATGATAACGCCGTCTACACCTGTTTCTTCGCAGCGGGTGAAGAATTTTTCCGCACCGTAGGCATAAATCGGATTAGCGTAGGTCAAAAATACCAGAGGTACCTGTGTTTCCTCGCGAAGCTCCGCTACGAGGTCAAAAATTTTATCGGTAGTAGTGCCTGCAGCCAACGCACGCATATCCGCTTTTTGGATAACCTCGCCCTCGGCCACGGGGTCGGAGAAAGGAATGCCGAACTCTATAAGTCCTGCACCGCCCTTAATCATAGCTCTCACCAGCTCCTTGGTTACGGCAAGATTGGGATCGCCTGCGGTCACAAAGCCGATAAATACCTTTTTCTTTTCGTCAAATACCTTTTGTATTCTATTCATGTAAATCAACTCCCATATAACGTGCGATTGCGGCAACGTCCTTATCACCGCGGCCAGAAATATTTATAACCATAATCTTATCCTTCGGCAGAGTTGGTGCCAGCTTCATAGCGTAGGCTACGGCATGCGCACTTTCGATTGCGGGGATAATGCCTTCTGTTTTGGAAAGATAGTTGAAAGCGTCAACCGCCTCCTTATCGGTAGCAGGAACATATTCCGCACGGCCGATGTCGTGCAGATAAGCATGCTCGGGGCCGATGCCGGGGTAATCAAGACCAGCGGAGATGGAATAAACCGGAGCAATCTGGCCGTATTCATCCTGCAGGAAGTAACTCTTCATGCCGTGGAAGATGCCCAGCTTGCCGTTAGCCATGGTTGCGGCGTTCTTGGGATTGTCTACGCCCAGGCCTGCAGCCTCTACGCCGATTAAGCGCACGTCCTTGTCCTCGATGAAGTCATAGAACATACCCATAGCGTTGGAGCCGCCGCCTACGCAGGCCACCAGCACATCAGGCAGGCGTCCTTCCTTTTCCAGCATCTGCGCCTTAATTTCCTCGCCGATGATCTTCTGGAAGTCACGCACAATTTCCGGATACGGATGCGGGCCCATAACGCTGCCCAGAACATAGTAGGTATCCTCAACGCGTTCGGTCCATACGCGCAGCGCTTCGTTTACGGCATCCTTCAAGGTACCGGTGCCGCTGCTTACAGGCACAACCTTCGCACCTAAAAGCTCCATGCGGAACACGTTGAGCGCCTGACGCTCGCAGTCCTCCTTGCCCATGTACACAACGCATTCCATGTTCATCAGCGCCGCTGCGGTAGCAGTCGCAACACCGTGCTGGCCTGCGCCGGTTTCGGCAATAACACGCTTTTTGCCCATCTTCTGCGCCAGCAGAATCTGCCCTAATACGTTGTTGATTTTATGAGCGCCGGTGTGGTTCAAATCCTCGCGCTTCAGATAAATCTTGCAGCCACCCAAGTCCTTGGTCATCTTCTCCGCATAATACAAGAGGGACGGTCTGTTGGCATATTCGCGGTACAGGCGCGCCAGCTCCGCCTTGAATTCGGGATCATTTTTAAATTTTTCATAAGCAGCCTCTAATTCCAGAACTGCGTTCATCAAAGTTTCCGGCATGTATTGACCGCCGTGAATACCATATCTACCTTTTGTCATCGTTATCTCTCCTTACCTCCGCTATAAATGCGGCAATTTTTTCCGAGTCCTTGAACCCTTCTGTTTCTACGCCACCGCTTACATCTACGGCAAAGGCGTTACTGTTTTTCAATACATCTGCAACATTCGCTGCCTCAAGACCGCCTGCGATAAAATACGGCTTCTTGATTTTTTCATCTGCCACCAGCGCTAAATCAAAACGCTTACCAGTGCCGCCGTACTGCCCCTTGGTATAGGTATCAAAGAGCAGGTAATCGCAGGGATAGGCTTGCAGATTTTCAAAGGAGCCTGCATCCTTCACGCGGACTGCTTTGATAATCGGCAGCTCCGTCTGCAGCCGCAGCCTTTCGCAATAGGCCGCATCCTCGTCACCGTGCAGCTGGATGACGTCTATCGTCCTGCTTTCGGCCAAGCGTATAATCTTATCCATCTCGGCGTTGACAAAAACGCCGACCGCCTTAATCTGCGGGTTAAGCATTGCCTTCAGCTGTGCTGCCTGCTGCTCCGTCACCTCGCGTTTGGTCTTGGCAAAAACGAAGCCTATATAATCCGGCAGCAACCTGTTGACGCATTCTATATCCTGTGCACGCTTCAGGCCGCAGATTTTAACCTTTACCTTACGCATCACGCATCTCCTTCAGCATCGCCGCCGCATCAGCGCTGAGCATCAATGCCTCGCCCACCAGCACCGCCTGCACGCCTGCCTGCTTCAGCGCCTGTGCATCGGCCGCGCATTGAATGCCGCTTTCCGCTACGAAAAGCTTGCTTGCGGGAATCGCATCCCTCAGGCGCAGGCTGTTTAGCGGGTTCACGCTGAAATCCTTGAGATTGCGGTTGTTCACGCCGATGATTTCCGCTCCCGCCGCCAGTGCCTGCTGCACCTCGCCTGCAGTGTGCGCCTCCACCAAAGCGCTCAGCCCCAGCTCCTGCACCTGCGCCAGGTATTCGCCCAGCTGCGCTGCACTCAGCAGGCTGCAGATAAGCAGAACAGCGTCGGCTCCGATGCATTTGGCCTCGTAAATCTGGTACTCATCGAGCGTGAAATCCTTCCGCAGAAGCGGCAGCTCCACTCTTTGTCGCACCGCCTGCAGGTAAGCGTCGCTGCCCTGAAAGAACTTCGGCTCCGTCAGGCAGGAGATGGCTGCCGCGCCGCCTGCCTCGTACTCTGCAGCCTTGCGCAGGTAGATGTCCGTAAAATCGGGGGCAATAATGCCCTTCGAGGGGGATGCCTTCTTCAGCTCGGCGATGACACTCAGGCCGGGGGCAGCAAGCGCTGCCCTGAAATCCTTGCCCTGCGGTCTGCCCTCTGCCTCATCACGCACGGCGTAAAGGCTTTTGTGCGCTTTGAGCGCCCGCACACGCTCTTTGGTATATTCCGCAATCTCATCTAAAATCATAATCTAACCTCTTTAATCAGCTTATTTATTGCTCAGCTCAATCAGCTTTTCCAATGTCTGCAGCGCCTTGCCGCTGTCAATCAGCTCTGCCGCCAGCTTCACGCCATCCGCAAAGCTCTCGGCCTTGCCGCCGATGTACAGGCTGGCGCCGGCATTCAGCAAAACTGCATTGCGTTTCGGTCCCTGCGCTCCCGCCAGAATGTCGCGCGTAATCTTAGCATTTTCCTCCGGCAGACCGCCAACCAGATCAGCCTTGGTGCAGCGCTCCATGCCGAAGTCCTCAGGCTTGATAACATAATTTTTCATCCAGCCGTCCTTGAACTCGCAAACGGTAGTAGGTGCGCTCAGCGAAATCTCATCCAGTCTGTCCTGACCGTAAACCACCATGCCACGCTTAACTCCCAGGTTCATCAGTACCTGCGCCAACGGCTGAACAAGGTACTCGTCATACACACCCAAGAGCTGCAGCTTCGGGCTGCCGGGGTTCGTCAAAGGTCCGAGGATGTTGAATACGGTGCGGATGCCCAGCTCCTTGCGGATAGGTCCTACATATTTCATCGAGGTGTGGTATTTCTGTGCGAAGAAGAAGCACATGCCGACTTCCTTTAACAGCTCCACGCATTTTTCCGGGTCCTGCTGAATGTTCACGCCCAACGCCTCCAGGCAATCTGCGGTGCCGCATTTGGAGGAAGCGGCGCGGTTGCCGTGCTTAGCAACCTTCATGCCGCCTGCCGCAGCAACCAGAGCGGAGGTTGTGGAGATGTTGAAGCTGTTGGAGCCGTCACCGCCGGTGCCGACGATTTCAAAGATATCCATGCCCGTTTCGCATTTCATTGCGTGGTCACGCATCGCAGCAGCGCAGCCGGCAATTTCATCGGTAGTTTCCGCCGTAGTGCTCTTGGTAGAAAGCGCTGCCAGAAAGGCCGCATTCTGTGTTGCACTTGTTTCACCGCTCATAATCTCGTTGATTACGTCATAAGCTTCGTTATAGGTTAAATCCTCCTTGCCGACGATTTTTACAATAGCTTCTTTAATCATTTTAATTCCTCCCATAGTTTACGCTAACATTCTACGAGAAGGTCTATCACAGATTTGTTATACAAAAAAGCCTGTCCTGAAGCTGCTTAGCTTTCCTAAGCAATTCCAAGGACAGGCTGTAAATACTTATACCTGCGGTACCACCTTGTTTCGCCGCTATCGCGACGCGCTCTCGCAGAGTGCCATCACACTCCTCACCTTTAACGCCGGTGTTGCGTTGCTGAATACTCTCGCCGAAGCGATTTGACAGCACCCTCAACGGTCCATTTATCAGCCTGCATCTCTATCCGGCTCCCACCTGCCCGAACTCTCTGTAAGCGCATCTGCTGACTTGATCTCCGTCTCAACGGTTTGTGGTCTTTTTGAAGTTGTGCCTAGTTTACCACTGCGGATATCTTTCGTCAACACATTTAAACAAAATCTTGCGGATTTTTTTATTTATCCGTGTTTTTGTAAAGCTATTTACAGATATGTAAGAAAAAACGCTCCGCGTACTACCAACAGTAATACGCAGAGCGTTAAGTTTACCTGCTGATATATTTTCTGCTTCTCCCTGCTCCGATAGCCGTAAGCCTGCCTGCGTCACACAGCTCCTGCAACAGCATATAGGCCTTAGTTGTTTTCACCTGCAAGGCATCCTCAACCTGCTTGCGGGTAACATAGCCCTGCATAGCAGCCAGCTGCATTACTTTGTCCTTTTCATCCGCAAAGCCATAGCATTCCTGCGTTTCGCTGATACCCAGCTCCTTGGCCTGCACCTCATTAACATTAGGCAAAACAACCTTAAAGCCACCGTAAACCGCAATAAATTCCGGCCTTGCTTCAGCGCCCAGATAGCTCTGCTGAATTTTTTCAATCCCCGTACCAAAGCTCTCTATTAAACGCAAGCGGTAGAACACGGCAGCCAGCGCAGGATTGCGCGTCTGCGATACGCCGATGAAAATTGTTTCCATTTTTAGGCCCGTAACAAGTCCTCCCAAAGAGATAAACTCAATGCGGTCATCGTAAATATTGACCAACGTGCTGCCGCTGAAGCTGTAATCACGGTGCACAAGGCAGTTCAGCAGCACCTCGCGCACAGCCTCAGGAGGATAATCCTGCGTATCTACACGCTCCAAGCCGTGAAAGGTTGCCTTAGTCTTATTATAATTATCTATAAATGCGTAAGCATCGTAAAGCTGCTGCAGCAAGGAACCGGTAAACTCACGTCTGTCGCGAAAAACCGCTCTCGTACTGCCCTGAAAAACCGCTACCTTCAGTGAATGCTCGCACTGCTCGGAAAGCAGCAGCGCCAGATTCGTGTACAAGCCATCGTCACCGATGAGCTTAAGCGTGCGCAGCTGCGCCTCATCCAATTTCAGCTCACGCTGCCGAAAATGCTTGCGCAGAGCTGTAAATGTCAGCTCCTGCTGCATACTGCGCATGCTTTCATAGCTTTTACCGTTAACCTCTATTAGCATACGGCGAATGCCTTCATCGCTCAGCTGCTGGTTGCTGCTGCCCTGCCTGATATAAACACCGCTGGGCTTTAAGCCTTTTTCACGAATATAATACGGTCTGCTCGTGCCGTTTTGCACCGCAACCTCAATAATCTCTTTACCTTCTTTGGTAACTGCGCGTATTTTGACAAATGGCATAACATCCGGTGCAATGCTGTCCTTAAGCGTGTTGGCTGTCTGCTGCATTACATCGTCTACATTCTGCAGACCGACAACCTCTCCTGCGTCATTTATGCCTATATATAAAATTCCGCCCTCTGTATTGGCAAAAGCAACTACTGTTTTTTTGATGTCGCTGACGTACAGCTCTTTAAACTCTTTGTCGATATTCTCATAAGCAAATGTTTCTTTTGTCATTAGCTTTCGTTCCTTTCGTTTTCTTTTATTTTACATCATTTTAAGAAAGAAAGCAACAAAAAACGCTCTGCGTACTACCGTCAGTAATACGCAAAGCGTTAAGTTCACTTGCTATGAAGTATATTCCCTACGGACGCACGCTGGTGCGCAGCTGAATTGCCTCCGCCAGATGTACCGCCTCAATGCTTTCACTGCCCGCAAGGTCCGCAATCGTGCGTGCCACCTTCAGGATGCGGTCATGGCTGCGGGCGCTGAGATTGAGCATATTAAAGTAGCGCTCCATAACATTCTGCGCCGCCGCGTCCAACTGGCAATATTTAACAACCTCATTCCGACCCATCTGCGCATTGCAGTGCATCCCCAAGGCCTCCAAGCGCTCCTGCTGCAGCAGTCGCGCCTTTACCACACGCTCGCGGATAGCAGCGGAGGATTCACCCTTTTCCTTCGTTTTCAGCTCGCTGAACTCCACCCTGCTCAGATTTATCTGCATATCGATTCTGTCCATCAGCGGACCGGAAATCTTGCGTTTATAGCTGTCAATTTCCGATTGTTTACAGGAACAGCGGTGCACGCTGTCGCCGAGGAAACCGCAGGGGCACGGGTTTTGAGCTGCGCATAAAATAAACTTGCTCGGAAAAGTCATTGCCGCCCTCACACGCGAAATGCTCACCTCGCCATCCTCCAGCGGCTGACGCAGCATTTCCAGCGTAGCACGTTCAAACTCCGGCAGCTCGTCCAAAAACAGTACGCCGTTATGCGCTAGCGTCACCTCTCCCGGGCGCGGTGTACTGCCGCCGCCCAGAAGCGCGCTGCCGCTGATGCTGTGATGCGGACTGCGAAACGGACGCTCCAGCATGACGCTATCTGCCTGCGGCAAAAGTCCCACGATGCTGTAAATCTTGGTAACCTCCAACGCCTCAGCCTCCGTCATCGGCGGCAAAATCGTCACCAAGCGACGTGCCAGCATCGTCTTCCCACAGCCCGGAGAACCCACCATCAGGATACTGTGACCGCCGGCGGCAGCAATCTCCAACGCTCTGCGCGCCACAAGCTGTCCTTTGACATCGGCAAAATCCACATGATAAATCCTGTTGTTATTCTGCAGAATATTTTCCTTCGGCAGCGGCGTCAGCATGTTCTTCCCCTTCAGGTGCTCCACCAGCTCCTTTAAGGTTGCCACCGTATACACATCAATGCCATGAATCAGCTTGCCCTCGGCAGCGTTGGCCTGCGGAATATACACCTCCTGCGCCCCGCACTTCTTGGCATCCATAATCATGGAAAGCACGCCGGAAACCTTGCGGATTCTGCCGTCCAGCGACAGCTCGCCGATGAAAACCTTGCTTTCCAGCTTTTCTGGCTCCAGAATTCTGCCGCAGGTCATGAGGCCTACGGCAATAGGCAGATCAAGGCCGCTGCCCTCCTTGCGCAAATCTGCAGGCGCCAGATTAACTGTAATCCGCGTCATTGGGAAGGGATAATCGGAATTACGCAGCGCCGCCTTTACGCGCTCCTTGGACTCACGCACGGCCATCGCCGGCAGTCCCACCAGATCAAAGCTTGGCAGGCCATTGCTCACGTCCACCTCCACCAAAATCTGTACACCATCAATACCACAAGTTGTTTCGCCAAGAATCTGTGCAAACATTATCAACACTCCTTTTCTTTTAAAAGCAGTGCGGCCAATGATTGATACTGATAGCCGCAGTGCTTTCAATGATAATTTCTACTACATCAAAGGAAAGCACCGGCGGCTGCTCCAGCAGACCTCTGCATTGGAGATAATATTCAGCGCAACGATGAATTTTTCTTTGCTTTGCCGGTGTCACGGCCTCTATCGGTCTGCCGAACCGGGAAGAAGCACGCGTCTTGACCTCTATGAAGCTGATACAGCCACTTTTTTCAACAATAAGATCAATTTCACCATAACGGTGACAGCGAAAGTTGCGGGTCAATATTTTATAACCCATATTTTGCAGATAGCGGCAGGCAAAATCTTCGCCGTATTTCCCAAGACTACTCCTCAACGGGGTACTCATAGTTATCAGTCTGCGGAGCATAAAGGATATTTTCCTCAGCAGCCACCGGCAGCAGCTGCATGCTCTTCACAGGCTCAAAGCTACGGCGGTGCCAGCGTGTGGCACCCAGCTCGCTCACAGCCTGCATATGTGCGCCGCTTCCATAGCCCTTGTTATGCGCAAAGCCGTAGGCAGGATAAACAAGATCAAGGCGCTCCATGATACGGTCACGGGTTACCTTCGCGATAATGGAGGCAGCGGCAATAGAAGCGCTCAGCGCATCACCATGCACCACGGATTCAATCTTCATACCGGGGATTTTCACCGGCATAGCGTCAATCAGCGCTGCCTGCGGCTTGCAGTGCAGGTTTTCCAGCACCTGCGCCATGCCCTGCTGCGTTGCGACATAGATATTCAGCTCATCAATATTGCTGACGCTGACGATGTTCACCTCGATATCCAGCGCCTTGGCCATAACCTCGTTATACAGCATATCGCGCTTAGCAGCGGAAAGCTGCTTGGAATCGTTCAGCCCGCTGATAAACACATCCTTGGGCAGAATGACGGCAGCGATAACCAGCGGTCCTGCCAAAGGTCCGCGGCCTGCCTCATCTACGCCGGCAATCAGCTCGCAGCCTTCGTCATACAGCTCGCGTTCCAATTTCAGCATCGCCGTGAAGCGCTCCTTCTCCGCCGCCGCCTTCTCCAGACGCTTGTTGTATGCGGTCAAAAGCTTCTGTACTCCCTTGCGCTCGTCTGCTGCTAATGTCGCCAGCTGCTCCGCCGTCGGCGTGCCTGCCAGCAGCTCCTTGATTTCGGTAATATTCATCTTCTGTATCCCCCTTAACATTTATTTCTGCATAAAGAAAAACCGCCCTACGGCGGTTTTTATGGCACGACAAATCAAGGCTCGTCGATTGTAAACCGCCCTAAACGTCCTGCTCGGAAGTCTCTGAGTACAAGCTGAATAACCTTATCAAGGTCCAGCAGTCCACCAGACTTCAGACAACCTCTGGCAACGGCAATCTTCGCCATAACGGCGTTGACATCATCACCCTGCTCGAGGCTTACTGCATATTTAGTTTGCAAATCCTGAGGATATTTGCGTATCAACAGATCAAGCAGCAGCTCCACGGCCTGCTCCCTGTCGAATACATCCTCCTTAATGGCACCGGTAACAGCAAGCGCAAAGCCCACTGACGGGTCCTCAAACTTAGGCCAGAGTACACCAGGCGTATCCAAAAGCTCTAAGCCCTTGGCAATCGTTACCCACTGCTGTCCGCGTGTTACACCCGGCTTATCGGCAGCCATTACCTTGTTCTCGCCTACGAGGCGGTTAATCAGGGTAGACTTGCCGACATTCGGAATACCTACAATCATAACGCGGACGGGACGGTTGCGCACGCCCTTCTTCAGCCATTTATCAATCACAGGCTTGGCAGCCAGCTGAACTGCACTGATAAGCTGCTTAACGCCCTTACCGGTAGCGCAGTCAATCTTGCACACAGGCAGACCGCTGTGCTTGATTTTTTCCAGCCACAGGTCAGTCTGGGCCTTGTCTGCCATATCAATCTTGTTCAGTGCGATAACCTTCGGCTTGCTGCCAAGGATATCCTGCAACATAGGGTTGGTACTGGAGCGCGGAATACGTGCGTCCAGCATCTCCACCACAACGTCAACCAGCTTAATCTGGCTTTCCATCATGCGCTTCGCCTTGGTCATATGGCCAGGGAACCACTGAATCTTAAAATCCTCCAGCATCATTCGCCCATACCCGTATCAGCCTTCAGCACGCGCATCTTGTCCAGCGGCCAGAAGGCAACCAGCGCACGTCCCTTAACCAGCTTCAGCGGCACAAAGCCAACATCGGCAAAACGGCTGTCCTCAGAGTTATTACGGTTATCACCCAATACAAAGATGGTATCCTTGGGAACAACTACCTTGCGGTAATCGGAAATATTTTTGCCCTTCGGGTCATTGTGGTAGATATAGGTTTCGTTCAGCTGCTGGCCGTTGACGAATACCTTGCCCTGCTGCATCTCCACAGTGTCACCGCCAACTGCGATAACGCGCTTGATAAAGTCACGGGTCTGGTCCTTAGGGAAGCGGAAGACTACGATTTCGCCCTTCTTCGGGTCGGTAACAAAGTAGCTCAGCTTATCAACGACAAGACTCTCATGGTTTACCAGAGTAGGATACATAGAGGAGCCTTCTACCATGTAAGGCTCTACCAAAAAGGTGCGGATGCAGAATGCGAGTGCTACCGCAATGATAATCGAAACAAGCCAGTCACTGGCAGAATCCTGCCAGGAGGTTTCACTTTTCTTGCTCAACTAATGAGCCTCCTCTCTATTGCCGGCACAGGCCGGATCTTTAACTACAATAATATAGATATATTGTAGCATAGATTGCAGCTTCAGTTATGACATAATTGTAAATTTGCTTTATTTTAAAGCATAAATGCTTTATAACGTAATAAAAGGGACCGTACTACTACAGTCCCTTTTACTATAAACAAAGATTGATTAGCGTTTTTCTCTGATACGAGCAGCTTTACCAGTCAGTTTGCGCAGATAATACAGTTTAGCACGGCGAACGATACCAACGCGTGCTACAACGATTTTCTCAATACGCGGGCTGTGAACCGGGAAAGTTCTTTCTACGCCAACGCCGTAAGAAATACGACGAACGGTGAAGTTTTCACGAACGCCGGAGCCACTGCGGGAAATCACAACGCCTTCAAACAGCTGAACGCGCTCACGGGTACCCTCGACGATTTTGCAATAAACTTTAACGGTGTCGCCTGCTTTAAACTCAGGGATGTCGGAACGAAGTTGTTCTTGTTCCAGTACTTCAATAATGTTCATAGTTTCCTCCTAAATCATAGACGTTCATGTGCGAACTCCACAGCGGACCGTCCGTATTACACAACGTAAATTGTATCATAGACAAACAATTAATGCAAGAGAAAAGTGTATAATTTCTTGCATTTTTCTTTAATTTTTTTCCCACCAGGCCTCGCCTGCAAGCCTGTCCAGAATAATGGCTGCGGCACTGCGCACGCAAAGATGATTATAGTCGCAGGGGCCGTAAACAGGCTCCAGAATATAGTCAAATTTGGCCATAGTTTCCGCCTCGATGCCAAAGCCTGTGCCGAACAAAAGCAGCACCGGTCTGTCACCCTCCTGCAGCTGCTTGCGCATAAAGCTGTAGGAAACGGTGTTGGGATAAATGCGTGCATCCGTAGTGACAACGTAAGGCTGCTTGCCTGTGCGCTCTACAATCGTCTGCACTGCGCTGGCGATATCAGGCTGCCACAGCACGCGGCTCAGCGCGTCGGCACGGTCGGGGTTATACACCTTGCCATAGCCCTCCTGCCAGTAGGAAAGTATCTTGTCGATAATCTGCTTCTGGATCTCCAGCGGGTGGATGATGTAATAGCCCTGCACGTTATAAGTGCGGCAGGTACGCGAAATATCGTGGATATCAAAGTTAGTCACCGCGCCGGCGATAACGTTCATGCGCTTGTTATAAATAGGATAATGGACCAGGCCAACATATAAATCAGCCATTCGCCTCATCCTCCTTCACCTCGGCATTTGCACGTTTTTCCTGCTCGGCAGCGATTTCGGCACGCAGCTCCTCATAGAAGCGACGCTCCGATTTTTTCATTTTATAGGGCAAGCGGCCTGTCAAAAGCTCCTTTTGCTCCGCACTCAAAAGGTCGGGACGCAGAGCGAGCGTTGCCTTGAGCGACTGCTTCAGGCGCCAGCTGTTAATCAGCGCATGGTTGCCGCTGCGCAGCACCTCAGGCACCTCCATGCCCTCAAAGTTCACCGGACGGGTGTACTGCGGGTATTCCAGAAGGCCGGTGCTGAAGGAATCCTCCTCCGCACTTTCAATCTTGCCCAGTACGCCGGGAATAAAACGGGAAATTGCATCCATCACGATGATGGCAGGCATTTCGCCGCCGGTGAGCACGTAATCGCCGATAGACAGCTTTTCATCAACCCAATGGAAGATGCGCTCGTCAAAGCCCTCATAATGACCGCAGACGAAGATAAAATCCTGGCCGCTGTGGGCATATTCCTCGACAATGCTCTGTTTGAGCGTGCGTCCACCCGGGCACATGGCAATAACACGGGCGTTCGGCAGCTGCTCCTTCGCCTTGCGGATAGCAGCCACCATCGGCTCCGGCTTCAGCACCATACCGGCACCGCCGCCAAAGGGAGAATCATCCACAGTGCGATGCACGTCATGCGTAAAATCGCGCGGATTAATGCAGCTTACTTCAATAAGGCCCTTGGAGGCAGCGCGCTGCAGAATGCTGTGACCTGCGGCCTGCTCAATCTGTTCGGGAAATAAGGTTACAAATAAAAACTTCATTCTGCCTCAACCCACTCAGGCAGCTCCACGACAATGCGCTTTTCTGCCAGATTGATTTCCTTGACATATTTCTTCAGTGCCGGCAGCAGGTAATCCTTCTGTCCGGGGACAGCGATAACATAAACATCATTGCTGCCTGTGCTCAGTGCGTCCTTAAAGGTGCCGATTTGCTCGCCCTGCTCGTCATAAACAGGCAGGCCGATAAGGTCAGCAACATAAAAGCGTCCTTCCTCCAGCTCCGGCAGGTCCTCAGCGTTAATGCTTACCTCCATACCGCGCAGCAGCTCGGACTCGTTCATGCTTTTGATTTCGGCAGTAGTCACCAGCACCATTCTTTTATGAAAGCGTGCTGCTTTAACGGTCAGCTTGCGACCGTCCGGCAGCAGCAGATAATCCAGGTCTAAAAATTGTTCCGGCTTATCGGTTAACGGCAATATACGAATATCGCCCCGCACACCGTGCGGAGCGACAATTTTGCCAATAACTATTTGGTTTTCCATGGATTATTCGCGGAAAGCGATAATCTTACCGTCTTCGGTAAGGATTTCTGCGCCCATCAGGGTATCGATATTGGTGCCTACGGTAATTTCTACAGTACGCTCCAGGGTACCATGACCAATTTCAGCGCCCAGCTCCAGAGCTTCCGCTCTTTTCAGCTTAGCCTCTGCTTCTTGTTTGGCAGCAGTACGCTTATTTCTTTCGATGTCAATTTGTTCGCGCAAAGCCGGAAGCACGCTCAAATCGCTGGCAGCCTGATGCAATGCTTTTTTAGCCTGGAACTCGAATTGCTCCAGATCAAGCTCCATATTCTTTATGGTATTTTGGAGATCTCCAACAATTTTCAACTTTAAATCTTCAGTAACTTTTGCTTTAACAGCGACGGGAACCCTAACGATCATTTTATCCATAGCGATATACCATCCTCAATCAAATAATTTCGACAATGACTTTCACATTTTCACGGGTTGCTACTGCTTTCATAACAGTTCTGATAGCTTTTGCGATACGGCCCTGTTTTCCAATAACCTTACCCATATCTTCAGAAGCAACATGGAGGCGAAGCACCGTTGTTGTACCGGTGGTCTCCTCCTCCACTACTACTGCAGAGGGATCATTTACAAGAGATTTGGCCATAACTTCTACCAATTCCTTCATGTAGATCACGCCCCCTCAAATTATTTTGCTGCTTTAGCTTCAGCAAATTTTTTCATGATACCATCCTTGCTGAACAGGTTTTTAACGGTATCGGTCGGTTGAGCGCCTTTGTTCATCCAGTCGATAGCTTTTTCAGCATCGATTTTTACGCTAGCCGGTTGAACGGTGGAATCGTAGTAACCGATGGATTCGATGAAACGACCATCACGAGGAGAACGAGCGTCTGCAACAACAATACGATAGAAAGGAGCTTTTTTAGCGCCCATACGTTTTAAACGGATTTTAACTGCCATGTTGATTTTCACCTCCTTAAATTAATATCTCACAACATGGAACTTTTCATTTATTATCTGCCAAACGGCAGCTTGAAGCCGCCCTTGGAAGCAAACTTTGCCATACCCTGCATACGCTTCATCATCTTCTTGCTTTCTTCGAAGTTCTTCAGAAGCTTGTTGACATCCTGTACACGCATGCCACAACCTGCAGCGATACGTTTACGACGGCTGCCGTTGATGATTTCGGGTTTTTGTCTTTCCTTCTTGGTCATGGAGCGGATGATTGCTTCGATGCGGTCGAATTCCTTTTCGTCCACATTAGCTTCCTTCAGCTTTTGGCTGATGCCGCCCATGCCGGGGATTAAGCCTAAGATGGTTTCCAGAGAACCCAGCTTTTTAACCTGTTGCATCTGGTCTAGGAACTGCTCTAAGGTGAATTCATCCTTGCGCAGCTTTTTCTCCATCTCCAGAGCCTTAGCGAGGTCTGTTGTAGACTGGATTTTTTCTACCAGAGTCAGGATATCGCCCATGCCCAGAATACGGGAAGCCATACGGTCTGGATGGAAGGGCTCCAAAGCATCCAACTTTTCGCCCAAACCGATCAGCTTAACCGGCTTGCCGGTAACAGCCTTTACGGAAAGCACCGCACCACCGCGGGCATCACCATCGAGCTTGGTAACAATCAGGCCGTCAATGCCCAATTCCTTGTCAAAGCTCTCGGCAACGGTTACTGCATCCTGACCGGTCATAGCATCTACAACCAGCAGAATTTCCTGAGGATGAACAGCGCCTTTAATGTTGCGCAGCTCCTCCATCAGTTCTTCATTTATATGTAAGCGGCCTGCGGTATCGATGATTACCGTATCGCATGCCAGGCTATGTGCTTTTTCCATGGCCTTTTGGGCAATTTCTACAGGAGAAACCTTGTCGCCCATAGTAAATACCGGCACATTCAACTGCTCGCCTAAAACCTGCAGCTGGGTAATAGCAGCAGGACGGTAAACGTCGCCTGCAACCAGCAACGGTTTTTTGTGCTTGCGCTTCAGGTAGTTGGCCAGCTTACCAGCGGTAGTGGTTTTACCTGCGCCCTGCAGACCAACCAGCATGATAACTGTCGGCGGTTTGGGAGCAACAGTGAGCTTGCTTTGGGTACCGCCCAAAAGCTCAATCAGCTCTTCGTTAACAATCTTGATAATCTGCTGATGCGGATTCAGGCCTTCGCCGATCGCTTCACCAACAGCGCGCTCTTTAACCTTGGCTACAAAGTCCTTAACAACCTTGAAGTTAACGTCGGCCTCCAAAAGCGCCATACGCACTTCGCGCATAGGAGCCTTTAAATCTTCCTCAGTCAGCTTGCCGTTGCCGCGGAACATCTTTAATGCATTTTGTAATCTTTCAGATAAACTTTCAAATGCCATTCTATCTACCTACCTTCACTGCAAAGCTCTTTCAGCATTTGCACGGCCTCGTCTTTTTTTGCCTCATCCGGAGTTGCCAGCAAATCTATTGCCTGCTGCAGCTTAGCATGCAGCTCCTCCTCGCGGCTCAGCACCTTCAGTGATGCTTCATATCGTTCTAGCAGCTGCTCAACACGCTTGAGCAGGTCGTGGACAGCCTGACGCGAAACGCCCAGCTCCTCCGAAATCTCACTCAGAGACAAGTCGTCATAGAAATACAGTCCCAGGCATTGCTTCTGCTTAGCTGTCAGAAGTCCGCCGTAAATATCAAAGAGCCTGCCTAAGCGCATACGCTGCGCAAAAATTTCTTCTGCTGACATTTTTATCCCTCTCGAAATTTAGTCGACTATGTAAGTATAAAGCATAAAGCGATGCTTGTCAAGTATTTTTACTTGTCACCTTTAAAAAATTTTCTAAGCCTCTTTTTCTTCCTTCAGCCACTTCCAAATCAGCGGCGCAGCGTAGTTTCCCATCGCCTCATACGTCTGGGATTTGGGATGAATGCCGTCAACGTAGGCCTTAAAGCGTGCCCCGGCGTCCAGGCCGATGGCAGGCTGCAAATCCAGCAGGAAGGCCTTGCCGCCGCAGATATGCTCTGCCTCCTGCCGCAGATTCAGCAGCTGACGGTTGAGCGCCTGCTCTGTACTGATGAACGGCAGCACTACGCACAGGCTGTACTGCTTTTCCTCGCACCACTGCAGCACACGCTTGTAATCGCGGCTGATGTCCTCAATACGGCGCCCCTGCAGTATGTCGTTGGCACCGCCAAGGAAGATAACGTGCCGCACATATTCCGGCAGCGCGTACTGGCGCATGCGGTAGATGATATCATCGCAGCAGTCACCGCAGACGCCGTAGTTGAGCATTTTAATCTGCGTCAGCTTTTCCACCTGAGCTGTCCAGGAATAGCGTGGGCCGAATGGAAAACCCTGCACCAGAGAATCGCCGTAACAGGCAACGTATTTCATGATAATCGCTCCTCACGTTGTTTTTTCTACATATTATTATAGCATAGATGGCAGAGGAAGAGTGAAGGCGTTCTACAGTAGTCAGGTAGAACGCCTTGTAATGCTGTGCTGTTATGCGGTTAGCTTGGATAAATTATTTTCATGATTCATAGCAGTATTCTCACCCGCTTTACATATCTATCACATCAATATCAAGTTTTCTAATTTCTTCTATTAACTCATCCTTATTTAAGGTTCCATCCTCAAATGCCCGCTGCATATTTTTGCCGAATGAAATAGCCGGCTTGGAAAAATTTTGATACAGATTGCTAAGTTCAACTGGTTGCCAACCACATAAAGGCCATTTACGACTGCTATTTGAAAAGTCACTATATAGTTGTAAAAATGTTTTGAACTGCTGCTCCGTCAAGCATACACCAACTTCTTGCAAATCTTTTAATACAAAATCTATTTGTTTATTTATCTCGGTATACAGCACTGCACTATTAATATATTGCTCTATCAACCTAAGTATTTTCTCAGATTCGTCTACGTTCTGGTATTCTTCCAGCTCTTTCTTTTCCCATTCCCGCTTAGCATATGAGCAGGCAAATTTTTCACTATCATGCCAAAAGATAAAGTCTTTTAAGAGCTTGCCCGCAATCTTCTCTCCATTAATATCTTGGTTTACGGATTTGTTGTCAACGCTAAGGTTTTCGACAAACAGCTTTAACGCAGCTCCTTCAGCAGAACGCCAAAGCATCCCCGGCTCGTCCCATGAAAGCAGTTCATCCCTATCCAAAACGCATAATGGATGATTTAATTGCTTATCAGCAAGCCGATAATAAGAGTCGAACCTTGCATATCCTTTTTTATAAAGCTTTTTATTCAGAATAAAACGTCTGGCGGCACTACCACGTTCTTCAGCCTCATATAGCTCATCTATCTCCAACACAAAATAGTTATGTGCCTCATATCTGGCCACTTCCGAAAAAAACAGAAAATCCTTTTTCAGGATCTGCTTTTTTGAGATTTTTTCCTTTTCAAGTATTTTAAATATATCCCATGCATCGTCAAGGATAATAGCGCCATACAAATTGGAAAAAGCATTATAGTATTTCTGAAGCAGATTAATATTTGCTCTGCCATTTTCAGTAGCTGTATCAAGACGTCCCTTTGTTTCTATAGCAAGAAGCTGATATTTTTTGTTCAAAGCTGTCTTTGAGGAAGGCTTCGGTAATGATTTGCCAAACATATTATTCCTCCTTCTCAAATCTGTCTATATTCATATTTATTCGCTGGCGGAATAAAATTTCCTGCCGAAAATGATTTGAAAAACGTGACTGCAGTTACATTCAATCTGCCTGAAAAATGAGTTTAGAATAAAACTCAGCCTTAAATAAATGCGCACCCGTATAGCGGGTAGTTCTGTATGAAAAACTATCTCAATTCTTTGAAAATAAGTTCGATAGCGCTCCACGGGCTAAAGACACATAAAAAAATCTGCGCAAGCACACAGCCTGCGCAGATTCGCCAAAACACGAAAGGTTAAACCTTAATTCACTCAGATACCTTATTTAACTTCAATAACGATTTCCTGACCATGCGGAGTATTAGGATTCATAGCATCCTTCAGCTCCTCCGGAGTTACGCCCAAATCCACATTATCCCTAACCTCTACCTGAAAATCAGTACCGGCTGGATAGTTGATATTGCTGCCCTTCATAAAAAGACCGCCAACCAAGCTAACCGCAGCAGCAACAGCCACAGCACCGCCATCGGTTTTGCCCTTTCCTTCAAGGCCTTTTCTCAACGGAACGCTTACATTGTTCAACGTCTTGATTTCCTTGCCTGCAATACGCAGTACACCCTTTCTGCCGAAGCCGCCTGCCTTCTGCACTTCATATACATAACCCATGCCGATAGTACCTTTAGGAATAACTACAACACCGTTAATTATCAGGTTTTCGGTAGTCTTGAACTCCACCTGCTGATTTTTCTTATGAGTTTTAGAGTTTGCAGGCTCAATGAGCTCAACGTTAAGCATGGTTTTTTTAGGGATATAAATATGTCCCGGCATAACATTGGCAATTGTCACCTTTTGAGCAGCGGCCTGCTCCTCTTTTTTCTGCAGCGCAAGTCTTTCCTTAAAAGTCAGCTTCGAAGGATCTGCCTCCTTAGCAGGCATTTCTTCTTCTGCAAACGGGTCGTACTTTTCATCCACATTTACATAGCTGCTTGACGGAGCAGCATAAGCCATCGGCAGGCTCAAGCCATTAGCCATAATAATTGCACTGAGGATTGCTGCCGCAAATTTTCCTGTTGTTCTCATTTTCAAACACCTTCCCTTCAATAATTGGGATATCTTGAATACCATCATGTCCGGCATTACAGATATCAGGGTAAAATAAAAGCCATTTTTGCGAACTTCTCGCGTTGCCGAAGCTTTTTGACTTCTGCTTTAATATAATCTTACCATATAAATTGGACAATATCTGTCTATCTTGACTTGCTTTTATAAAATTTTTATAAATTATTTTACGCAACATCACTTTCCTTTTATCGAACTATTATTTTTATTCTTTGCCTATGCTATAATTATCTTAGTTGCATGAGTAGCCGCAATTTTGCGGAGCTTATGCCTGGTCATGCGGACCAGTGGCGCCTGTCGAGCTTTCGGCAGGCGCTTTTTTTCACATCTGCTCTTTTATATATTTTTGCTCGACTTTATGCTATAATTAAAGAAGGAAACATATGAAAAATCTGGCAACAAAATTTGAAAACCTGACAATTCAAAATGACTTTATCTTCAAAAAGGTTATGTCACGCAAGCGTATCTGCATTCATCTTTTGGAGGAATTACTGCAGATTAAGATTGCCGATATCAACTATCTAGAGGCAGAAAAATCCCTTGAGCCTGAATACACAAGCCGTGGCATCCGTTTGGACATCATTGTAGCAGACGATAGAAACACACATTATAATTTGGAAATGCAGGTAAAAAACAATAAGAATCCTGATACCAAAAAACATGTGCTGCCCAAGCGTACTCGCTATTATCAAGCGTTGTTAGACATCGACTTGCTGCAAAACAGCCAGGAATATGACCTGTTACCACCAACCTATGTAATTTTTATCTGTGTCTTTGACTTTTTTGCCAAAGGAAATTATGTTTATACCTTTAAAAAACGTTGTCTAGAGGATTTGGAACTGGAGCTTCCCGATGAAGCAACTACCATAATTTTAAACACTCATGGTACTCATGGCAACATCTCTAAAGACATCAAAAGCTTTTATGATTATGTCAATAATCACGTTATAAATAGCGATTTCACCAAGCAAATAGATGATGAAATCAGCTATCTGAAGCTTGATACGAAAGTGAGGCGAGAATTTATGCTTTTGGAAGCACGTTTGTTAGACGAAAGACGCGAGGGTAAAGCTGAGGGTAGAATTGAAGGCAAAGCTGAAGAAAAAAATGCAATTGCTACGCTCATGCTAGCTAAGGGCTGTTATTCTCTGCAAGAAATCTCTGAACTTACCAAGTTATCCATAGAGGATATAGAAAAATTAGAAAAAGAAATGCACGCAACAGAGCAATCTTGACAAAACATCTCTGCACAAAAAAGCATCGTAAGCTACCTCAATAGCCTACGATGCTTTTGCTTTCAGCCTTATTTGCTGTGGTGACAATGACCGCTGGTCTCGCCATTCATGATTTTGCGGAAAACTTCATGCGCTTCGTCTGCGCTCTTACCGCTTTCCAGTGCTTTTTTCATATGCACCATGGCAGTGCGATACTTAGCATGTGCTTCATCCTGCGGAATGGACTCAATGTCCATCGGGTTGAACTCCATTACCTTTTTGAAGATGGCATGGATTTCGTCGCTGGATTTGCCTGCCTTTTTAGCAGCCTCTACGTGCTTCATAGCACTTTCATAACGATGCTTGCCGTGCGGATCAGTCGGAATTTCAAATTTCGGATGCATATTATTCACCTCGCTTCCTTTGATTACAACCATAATATACACTATATTGCCGCTATAAGGTCAAGTGCATATTTATATTTTTCTCACCTGAAACTAGCTCTCTTTTTCAGTCTGATGCAAGCGTTGGGCGATAATTTTGTTAAACTGCTGCTGCCAGGAGGCCAGCATAGAAGCCAAAGTGCCTTCATTTATAATCTCAGCTTCAACATTATATTGTTCTGCAATAGCCTGCAGCAGCTTCTGCCCTGCCAGCTGCATTTCTTTAGCGCTGATAAGCTCCCACAAATGCTGGTCTAGCAGGTGCGCATAGAGCGAAGTATATACCAGCATTATATCTTCCTTAGCCAGCTTTTCGGCTGCCAGCAGATATTCCGGCTTTACTACCGCAGCATCCTGCGCGCTGTATGCCTGCCACATATCGCCCGGCTTGATGTCAAAGCGTTTGAGGCGGCGGAACACGTCATGCTGCTTCGCCGGAGTGAGGCCGGATTGCTTGGCCAGCGCTTTTTTAACTGCGTTCTTCACGGTTTTGCCGATAAGCTCACCCAGCTTGGAGTGCTTGCCTGCTCCCTCCATGTACAGCTCGCTCGCACTGTTGGCGATGATAATTGTCTGATCCGTGCCGGAGCCGGTGGCAATACCGTTGGAATATTTGCTGCCCTCCAGCAGCTCCTGAATGGCAGCGGTCTTAGCCTCAGTGCAGGTCACCAGAGCGCGCGCCATTGTTCCTTCCGGCATATCGCAGTCCAACAGCAGCATGATGTTGATGGTACCATACTTCACAGGCTTGGGCTGCGGCTTATAGTAATCCGCAGGGTCACCCGCACGGCCGCCGTTTGTTTCAATGCCGCCGGTTACGATGGCGGTCACGGTCAGCTCCTTAAAGCTCATGGTTTCTACCACGGCGTTTTCCATGCTGGCCGCCGTGCCCATTCCGCTCACCTTGTCCGGGTCCAGCGCCAGGCGCTTGGATACAAGGCGCATGTGCTCCACATAGGTGTCCGCCAGCATTTCGCAGGGCATACCTGCTCCCTGCTTGGCATCATAATTATATACGGCGACGTAATCATCATGGTAGCCGCCGTTATAAAGCGATGTGCTTAAGATTTTACGTGCTCCTTCAAAAAAAATAACGATGCTTTTATCGTAAAAATAAACCTTATCTCCTGTCGACAAGGTGCATAAATGTTCCGACATAATCAGCCTCCTTTGATTTTTATTGTTATTATAAGCTATATAGTAATAGTATGGTCAAGAGAATTACAATCGAGTAGGAGACTGATCATTATTTGAGCAGTCGACCTCTCACACCACCGTGCGTACCGTTCGGTACACGGCGGTTCAAATACCATAATGCTTGAGTCTTTTAAGCTCGTAATTGCTCGCTAATTCATAATAGCCTGCTTTTACGAGCTTTTCTTTTGTTATTGACCTGTTAAGTATTGCACTTCCTGCTACTCGCCAATAACCTAGTCTTGTACTTCCCCACATATATGCGTACTCCTCTGGTATTCCTAACTTCTTTAAGTTTGTAACTCTAGTTGTAGATTTCTTCCATTGTTTCCATATATATTGACGAAATCTCCTTTGCAGCCATTCATTCCATTCCTGCATTTTGCGTTTTATACTTGCTATGCAGTAATAGTTCAGCCAACCGCTTATATATACTTTTACCTTGTTCATCACTACACGTACATTTCTTCCTTGGCTTCTAGCTGTCAGCTCTTTTAGTTTTGCTTTGGCTTTCTTCAAGGATTGTTTGTGTACTCTTATCATTACACCCGTTTGGTTCTTACCTAGCGTAAATCCTAAGAACTTGAACTTTTGTGAGTATACGCTTACTGCTTTGCTCTTTTCCATGTTCAACTTTAGTTTGAGCTTATCTTCAAGATATTTTCTGCTGGATTCCAGTAATCTTTCCGCTGCTCTTTTGCTTTTTGCTTCGACAATAATGTCATCTGCATACCTTATAATATTTACTCCTCGTCTTGACATTTCTTGGTCAAACTCATTCAGGTAAATATTTGCCAGTAGTGGCGACAATGGTCCGCCTTGTGGCGAGCATTCTTCTGTCTTTACTATTACTCCGTTGTCCATGACTCCGCTTTTGAGAAATTTCTTGATTAGCTCTATCAGCCTCTTATCTTTTATTCTCCTGCGAAGTATGTTAAGCAGTAAGTCATGGTTCAGCGTATCGAAATACTTGGATAAATCTACTTCTACTACGTATCGGTAGCCCTTTTCCGCATATTCTTTCACGCTTTCCATTGCCTGTTGTGCACTTCTTCATACTCGGTAGCCGTAGCTTCCTTTGTAGAAAGTTGCTTCATACATCGGTTGCAGTACCTGTGCTATTGCCTGCTGTACCATTCTGTCTATGACAGTTGGTATACCAAGCTTTCGCACTCCCCCGTCTGCTTTGGGGATTTCCTTGCGTCTTACTGGATTCGGTTTGTATCTTCCGAACCATATGTCAGATACAAGTTCTCGACCATGTTCGGTGCACCAAGGTTCCATTTCATCGACAGTCATTCCGTCGATTCCCGCGGCTCCCTTGTTGCCTTTGACTCTTTTCATTGCTTCGAGTAAATTTCTGCCCCGAAGAATTTCTCGCAGTAAATCCTGCGTTGCATTGTCTCTTTCTCTGTTGTCCCGAGTTCCAACACTCGGCACTCCTGCATACCCTTCACGTTCCACGCTATCTCTTTGCAGGCAGTCCTTTCGGTATTCTGCTTTCATTGTGTTGGTCTCCTTTCTCCAGTTACTCAAGACTGATATTTGTTCAGTCCTTCCCGTAAAAAAAAACGGTACTATGACCTCTGCTGACTTCTCACAGCAAGCTTTACTCCGTATTTCGGATTTTCCTACTTTACGTCTATGAGAGCTCCCCAGGTAAGAACGATAACTTTCATTCCATGTAGCCGCCTTATTTACTGTATAGAGTTCGGGTAGCATTGGACTTCATCTTGTGTCGCAGACTTATCCACTCTAATTCAGCCTTTTATAAGGTTTCTGTTCGTCGGCTCAGAACTTTGCCCGCTGTCGATTTTCCGCAACAGCATCCGGCTTCCTTCAGATTCCACCTCACGATGGACACCCTTGCCTTCGGCTAACGCTTCCTGCTACCGAGCGCGTAGTGGACTTTCACCACCTAGTTATCGCCCATGCTGGGCGCACGGCGAAAACAGCTCCGAATGCACTGCGCATGCCGGAGCTGTTTTTTTATAAGTTTTTGAGGTTGCTGCAGCGCTGCCATGGCAGCACCGCAGCTGAGTATGAAAAATATGAGAGAGCTGAAATTAAGATTAGAAGGTAACCTGCATACCAAGTACAAAGCTGCGGCCCGGCATGGAATACCAATCACCGGGACGGCCGGTTGCATAAATAACGTGGGTACGCTCGGAATACATCTTGTCAAACAGGTTGTTGACCTTAGCGTAGATATTGATATTCTTCGTAGGTGCATAGCTTGCACTCATATTGAAGATAGCATAATCATCTGCCGGCCAGCCGTTCGGGTAATTCGGATTTACACGACGGAAGAAGTAGTAGCCGTCCAATCCTGCCTTAACCTTGGCATAGTCGTAGTATACGGCGAAGGTAGCCAAATCCTTCGGGGAATAACCATAGCTATAGGTATCCTCATCTTCGTACTGGTACAGATGTCCCCAGCCGATATTGGCATTCCAGTGCTCGCCCAACTGTGTCATAAACTGTGCATTCCAGCCACGCGACATGCCTCTGGTGTTAACATAGCCGGCAGCGGTAAGACCTATACCGCGTTCGGTTTTAGTTTCAAACCAGTTGAAGGTGAAGATATTATAGTCATCAAAGCTCTTGCTGTAGCCGATGGTAGAGGTACGGCCGTAAGCAGGCTTCAAGGATGCGTTACCGTATTGTCTGTTGGTCAGCTGATACATGCTGGGCAGAATAAAGAAATCACTGCGACCTGCATAAAGAATATCCTTATCGGTAATATCCCAGCTCAGCTTGTAGCTCTTGGAGGTATGGCTTTCCAAGGTTGCACCTGTCTGACCGCTGTTGCTGGGGCGATCATAGCGCAAGCCGCCGGACAAGGTTACATGCGGAATGATTTTCCAGTCATCCTGCACATAATAAGAAGTGTTCTTCATCTTGAAGTTTGCAGGCTTACCGCTTGTGCCAACCAACGCTTTAGCAGCGTTGTCCTTGCCGTGAGCATAATCCACGCCGAAAACTACATTATGTCTGTTGGTGAGATATGTTACCTGATCACTGATAAAGTCATAGGTATAATCGGCATCGGCATTGAACAGAGTGTGATTATTCTGCGCATACTTCCCTTCGGTGTTGCTACGGCGATAGGTAAAGCTGTTGCTCCACTTATCCGACAAGGTTAAATCATCCTTGAAGGTAATGGAGTCGTTTTTATAATCGCCCCTATAGTTGTTATGGTAAATATAATCATAACCGTTAAAATCGGATTTAGTCCTGTCATAGCTCAGGCTCAGCTTATGATCCGCGGTAATATCATAATTTACCTTCAGGCCGACAGATTTGCTGTCAATATCGCTCTGCCATTTTTTACCGGAGCCATCCTTAAAGTCACCGCTGTGCTTATCATCATAATAAACGTGGTAGCCCACTTTTCCCTGACGACCTTGGGTATTCAGCTTATATTGTCTGGTGCTGAAATTGCCGGCAGAAACATCAATGCTGGTTTTGTTATCGTTGATTTTGCGGGTAATGATATTGATAACACCGCCCTTAGCACCGCTGCCGTAAAGCGTACCGGCACCGCCACGCAGTACTTCAACGCGTTCGATATTATCCGTATTATTGGTCAAAGCCGCAAAGAAGTAGCCGGAATCGCTGCCCTGAAATTCGTTCACACGGACACCGTCAACCAGAACGACAACTTCCTTACTGCCGTTGATACGGATACCGCTCATGTTAGCGTTCATGCCGCCGTTGCCGCCGTAGTTCATGAACTGCACACCAGGAACGGTACGCAGTACCTCTTCCACACTGCTCATATGCATCTGCTCGATATCCTTACGCGTAATAACGCTGATATCGGCCTTAGCTTCGGTGATTTTGGTCGGGATACGGCTTGCGGTTACAACCATAGAGTCAAGCGTAAACTCCATAGTATCCGCATCATCTGCCGTAGCATCGGCAGCAAAAGCATAACCGGCAAAGCTCATAGCCATTATGGAGCTTGCTGCTGCCAGACAAAATTTCTTTTTATAAGAGTTTCTCATCATCGATATACCTTCTCAACAATCAAAAAATTATTTGCTCCAGATTTTTTCCATCAGAGCGGAATAATGCGTATCCAAATGTGCTTTCAGCTGGTCAACCAGGGCAAATACCAATGCCGGGTCGAATTTATCGTCGCCTGCGGGAATACTGAAGGTAAGAATTACGTTGCCCTGCGGATTGATGCTGTATTTAAGCATGTTGAATTCGTTGTTCAGTTCGTTCAGATAGCTTAAGGTTGCAGCCTTCTTTTCCTCGGTAAGAGTTACCAGATGTGCCTGCAAATAGGTGTAAACGGAATTGTTTACCACGATAAACAGGGGCAAGGTCTGGCCTTCAACCAGCAGTCTGGTGTTGACGAGCAGGTTTGCCTCGTTAATCTGCAGATATTGCAGACCGCTGATTTCATGTGCATCGGCAAATTCCTTTAAAGCGGTGAGCTTCTTCATTGCCAGGGTTTCTTCTGCCTTTTCTGCTGCAGCGGTTACTTCTGCGGTTTCTTCCTTAGCTTCTGTATCTTTAATTTCTTCAGCCATTATTTTCTATCTCCTGTCACTGATTACTTTTATGGTTGGCAGGGGCTTAGCGCCCCCGCCTGTAAAATTATTTTAGAAAGTGAATCTCAAGCCTGCGTTAACCTTCCAATCCTGCTTGTAATCACCGGTCAAGGTCTTTGTTACATCACCGTAGAAGGAAACCTTGTCGCTCAGATCATAGGTACCGCCGACAGTCAGGTCGCACCAAGTACCGTCGAGGTTGAACTCTCTGGTCATGCTTGCGGAGCTATCGCTGAAGTGAGTATCTACGTCACCGGCAAATTCATGGGACAGGCTCAGACGGGCAAAGTATCTGCCATGCTCACTTGCCTGACCTGCTTCGATACCCAGTCTGCCCACAATGCTGGTGAAGGCATCCTGAGAAATGTGGCCTTCCAGAGTGCCGGTGCTGTCAAAGTCGCAGCTGCCCAGTCTGCCGATGGTCAGCTGTGCCTGAGGCTCAAAGTAGCCTGCTGCTTCACTGCCGAAGCGTTTGCTGTACTGGCCGGAGAAGCTGAAGCCGTTAGCCTTGTAGTCACCCTTAACGGTTCTGCCAAGGATATCCTTGGTTTCGAAATCATTGGAAACTCTGCCAACCTTAGCAGTCAGATCAATGAATTCATTGTTGCTGAGTTCCTTACTACCGTAGAGGCCCAATGTGTAGGTCTTAGTATCGCCGCTGCCTGCATAGTAGGAATCGTCGCCGGTCATGTAGTCAAAGGCTACGCCTACATTCCAACCGTTGCCCAAGGTCTTGTCGTAGCCAACCTGACCTGCCCAGTAGCTGTTCTTAAAGGAGGTGTTGTTGCCGGTATATTTATTCTGGCCACCCCAGGTTCTTGCCCAAACGCCCTGGTTATCTTCGCCGTATGCACCGGCACGAGCTCTGTAGGTATCGGTTGCAGCATTACGCCAACCAACCATGCCGCTCATAATAGCAGCACGGGTATCCTTACTTACCGCATCCTCATCATACAGCAGCTTAATGCTCTGCTCTGCGGAATCCAGCTTGTAGGAGCCGTTGTTGCCGTCCCATTCAATCTCGCCGCTCCAACTTACGTTAGAACCGGTCAGACCGCCGCCAAGCTGCAGCTCAGCCTTCAGGTTGCCGGGGTTCTTTTCTGCATCCTTGTAGATGAGCTTGTTGGCCAGGCCCTTGAATGCATCCTCAACGGAATCCCTATCGAAGGTGTTGATGCCGTTGGAGCCGGTTGCCATGATAACCTGGCTGCCTTCCTTAGCATTGTTGATTACAGTGTCGCCTGCTTTATAAACAATCTTCTTCTCATTAGCTGCGCGGGTTACGGCATCTTCGAATTCATGGTCATAAATAACTCTGATGCTGCCGGACAGAGTATCGATAGTCAGATTGTTGCTGTCCTTCTGGTAAATCTGGCCTGCGTTATCAGCATTGGTACCGCCAACCAGGTTAGTAACAAAGCTGCCGTTGAACTGCTCGCCGTTCCATACGCTCGGTAATTCACCCTGCTGCTCGTTGGTCCAGAGTGCGCCGTTTTGCAGCCACAGGTTGGCAGCGCCGGTAAAGGTCTTGCTGTCACCCTTTTGAGATACGGTTTTGCCGCCTTCGGGGAACTGGTTATAGACAACACCGGTCAGCTTAGAATCCTTAGTGGTCAGGCCCAGGTTAACCTCGGTTTCGGTGCAGCAATCTACATAGTTTACTGCGCCTACGGATACAACAACGTTACCGGTAATATCAACCTTGTTGTTGCCTGCACCGATTACCTTGCCTGCTGCGTCCTTAACGGTATTCATGTTGATGGCACCGCAGGTTGCATAAATCGCGCTGTAGCCGTTTTTCTTATCGGTATCAACGATATTAATTTTACCGCCGTTAACGTTAATGGTTGCACCGCCGATGTTAGCGAACAGTCCGTTGCCTACGCCGGAAATATCTACATTGCCGTTTACGTTAACAGTTCCGCCAACTGCTCCGCCGTAGCCTGCATGTGCATAAATGCCTGCTGCGCCGTATTCGTTGAAGCCGCCGCGCTTGCCGTCCAGTACTACCTTCACGTCGCCGTTAACGGTGGTGCTGCCTGCATGGCTGTAAATGCCCATGGTGGAGTTATCGCCCTTAACGTCAATATCTACGTTGGCATCAATGGTCAGATTACCCTTGTCCTGACGGATAGCCTGCGCGCCCTTACCGCTCTTTTCGCTGTCGAGCTTAATAACCAGCTTGTCAGCCTTAATGGTACTGTTTACATCTATGTCCTGAGAAATACCTGCATTACCCTTGCTTGCTTCGGTTACGTTAACGCTCAGAGTTTTGCCGCTTGCATCAACAGCAGTGTCCTTAACAAAGTTCATGCCCTTAGCGCCTTCGCCGCTTACGTTGATTGCAGTATTCTCGGTAAATTTATAGGTGCCGTCCTTAACTACGCCGCCCATTACATATTCCAGATCCTTCAGTCTTTCGCCTGTCAGGGTGGAGTTAAAGGTCTTGGCAGTCTGGTTGTCCGGTTCATCGGCAAATTTGATGTTATCAGTGCCGCTGCCCTTACCGGTTTCTTCGCTGAAGCGGATGTCACCGGTTACCATGGTTACGCTGTCGCTGGTCAGACCGCCTGCCAGCTTCACATAACCGTTCAGGTTACGCTCGCTGCCGTTGGCAGTTGCATAATTCAAATAGGTCAGCTTGCCTGCCAATGCATTCAAAGCTGCACTGATATCGGTTACGCCCTGATTAGAGGTAATCATATTGACAACAGAGCCTGCTTCCGCATGCTTGATAACAGTATCGCCTGCAGCATAGCTGGTGCCGTCACCGCCATGAGCATAGATAATATTGGTAACACCGCTGTAATTATCAATAGTCAGGCTGTTGCTGTCATTTTGATAAATATTGCCTGCAGCTTCGGCAGTTGCACCGCCGGTCAGCTTAGCAACATGGCTGCCGGTGAATTTTTCACCCTGATATACGTTGGCCAGAGTACCCTGCTGCTCATTGGTCCAGGTTGCACCGTTCTGCAGCCACAGATTTGCTTCGCCGGTAAACAGCTTCTTGTTGCCACCCTGAGAAGCTGTCTTGCCACCTTCAGAGAATTCGTTATAAATAACACCGGTCAGTTGGGAATCTTTAGTGGTCAGGCCCAGGTTAACCTCGGTTTCGGTGCAGCAATCCACATAGTTTACTGCGCCTACGGATACAACTACGTTACCGGTAATATCAACCTTGTTATTGCCTGCGCCGATTACCTTGCCCTTTTCGTCCTTAACGGTATTCATATTGATGGAACCGCAGGTTGCGTAAATTGCGCTGTAGCCAGTATCGGTATTGTCGTCAATAATATTGATTCTGCCGCCGTTAACGTTAATGGTGCCGCCGCCGATGTTAGCAAACAGACCGTTGCCTACGCCGGAGATATCAACATTGCCGTTGACGTTAATCGTACCGCCTACTGCTCCGCCATAGCCTGCATGTGCATAAATACCTGCTGCGCCATATTCGGCGAAACCACCGTGGTTGCCGTCCAGCTTAACCTTCACATCACCGTTGATCGTTGTGCTGCCTGCATGGCTGTATACGCCTACGGTATGTCTTTGGCCTGTAATATCAATATCTACATCACCGTCAATGGTCAGGTTGCCTTTATCCTGGTGAATTGCATGTGTTGTACCGCTGGCATCCTTGCTGTCCAGCTTAATAACAATCTTGTCGGCCTTCACATGGCTGTCAACATTTATGTTTTGGGAAATACCTGCATTCAGTCTGGTGCCGTCGGTTACGTTGATGGTCAAGGTCTTGCCGCTTGCATCAACAGCAGTGCCCTCGGCAAAATCCATACCTCTTGCATCCTTGCCGTTCACATTGATAGTGGTATTTTCGGTAAACTTATAGCTGCCGTCCTTAACTGCGCCGCCCAATACATATTCCAGGTCAGCCTCGGTATCACCGGTCAGAGTGCTGTTGAAGCTGGCAGCAACCTGATGGTCGGGAGCCTGAACATTAAGATTGGTTACGCCGGTGCCTTTACCGTCAGCCTCGTTGAAGAGGATGTCGCCTACGGCCATGGTTACGCTGTCGCTGGTCAGACCACCGGCAATCTTCACTTTACCGTCAAGGTTTCTCTCGCCGTCTTTATAGCTGGTATAAGTCAGCTTGCCTGCCAATGCGTTCAGAGTATCGTTGATAGTTTCCGCATTGATGCTCAGGCCTTTGTTGCTGGTAATCAGGTTAACTACGGAATCTTTTTCCGCATGTCTGATAACGGTATCGCCTGCATTGAAGGTTACGCCGTCGCCTGCATGCTCGTAGAAGATATTGGTGTTGCCGCTGTAATTATCAATGGTCAGCGCACCGCTTTCCTTCTGGTAGATGTTGCCTGCAGCTTCTGCGGTTGCACCGCCGGTCAGCTTAGCAACACGGCTGCCGGTAAACTTCTCGCCCTGATATACGTTGGCCAGAGTACCCTGCTGCTCATTGGTCCAGGTTGCACCGTTCTGCAGCCACAGATTTGCTTCGCCGGTAAACAGCTTCTTGTTGCCACCCTGAGAAGCTGTCTTGCCACCTTCAGAGAATTCGTTATAAATAACACCGGTCAGTTGGGAATCTTTAGTGGTCAGGCCCAGGTTAACCTCGGTTTCGGTGCAGCAATCCACATAGTTTACTGCGCCTACGGATACAACTACGTTACCGGTAATATCAACCTTGTTATTGCCTGCGCCGATTACCTTGCCCTTTTCGTCCTTAACGGTATTCATATTGATGGAACCGCAGGTTGCGTAAATTGCGCTGTAGCCAGTATCGGTATTGTCGTCAATAATATTGATTCTGCCGCCGTTAACGTTAATGGTGCCGCCGCCGATGTTAGCAAACAGACCGTTGCCTACGCCGGAGATATCAACATTGCCGTTGACGTTAATCGTACCGCCTACTGCTCCGCCATAGCCTGCATGTGCATAAATACCTGCTGCGCCATATTCGGCGAAACCACCGTGGTTGCCGTCCAGCTTAACCTTCACATCACCGTTGATCGTTGTGCTGCCTGCATGGCTGTATACGCCTACGGTATGTCTTTGGCCTGTAATATCAATATCTACATCACCGTCAATGGTCAGGTTGCCTTTATCCTGGTGAATTGCATGTGTTGTACCGCTGGCATCCTTGCTGTCCAGCTTAATAACAATCTTGTCGGCCTTCACATGGCTGTCAACATTTATGTTTTGGGAAATACCTGCATTCAGTCCGGTGCCGTCAGTTACGTTGATGTTCAAGGTTTTTCCGCTTGCATCAACAACAGTACCATCGGCAAAATCCATACCTCTTGCATTCTTGCCGTTCACATTGATAGTGGTATTTTCGGTAAATTTGTAGCTGTCATCCTTAACTACGCCGCCGAGTACATATTCCAGATCCTTATCCTTGTCGCCGGTCAGAGTGGTGTTGAAGCTGGTGGAAACCTGATTCTCCGGAGCACTCGGAACAGCAATATGCTCTGCACCGCTGCCCTTGCCGTCAGCCTCGTTGAAGAGGATGTCACCTACAGCCATGGTTACGCTGTCGCTAGTCAGACCGCCGGCAATCTTAACCTTGCCGTCCAGATTTCTTTCACCTTTAGCATAGTTGCTGTAGGTCAGCTTTCCTGCCAGTGCATTCAGTGTATTGTTAATGGTATCGGCATTCAGACTCAAGCCCTTATTGCTAGTAATCAGGATTACCCTTGCTGGCATCGGTTACATTAATGGTCAGAGTTTTGCCGCTGGCATCAATTGCAGTGCCCTTAACAAAATTCATACCCTTAGCGCCTTCGCCGCTTACGTTGATGGAAGTATCTTCGGCAAATTTATAGCTGCCGTTGCCTTGGATAACATCTGCCTTTGCATATTCCTCATCAGCGTCTGCATCACCGGTAAGAGTAGTAGTAAATTTGGTAGCAGCGGGTTTGCTGTAGGAGCCCTTGCCGTTTTCGGCAAACTGAATCTTGCCGCTCTTGATGGTTACGCTGTCATTGGTCAGACCGCCGGCAATTTTTACGGTACCAAGCAGGTTTTCCGGATTATTTGCATAATCCGCGTAAGTCAGCTTGCCTGCCAGTGCATTCAGAACACTGTTCAGTTTTGCGCTGTCTTTGGTATCTATTTTGCTGCTGTCGGTTACCATGTTGATAGCAGAATCCTTTTCCGCATTGCGGATGATGACATCACCAGCAGTATAATCTGCGGAAGCAGAGCCATCATTGTCATGTTTATAGAATACAGTAGTATGACCACTGTAATTATTTATATCAATATTTGCTTTATTATCCTGGAAAATCAGGCCTGCATTAGCTTCGCTGCTGCCGCCGCTGAGCTTGTTGATATGGGTAATGCCGTCATATTTGTCATACTGCGGTGCGGAAAGTGCAGGCAGCTCGCCCAGGCTGATGCCGTTGGTCAGGGAGAGGGACTTGTGGTTCCATACTGCGTTATTCTGCAGCCACAGGTTAACCTCGCCGGTCTGTTTGGTTCCGGTATTGTCAACAACGCCTGTCCAAGAGGATTTGTCATTGGTCAGGCCTATATTTGTCTGGCCTGTGCGATAAAAGTACGGTTCGCCGCGGCCGTCACCATCACGCATAGTCAGTACATTACCCTTGATAACAACGGTTTTATCTCTGGCTGCGGTGGCATCGGCATTAACGTTGATAGTACCGCCGTAGTTGGCGATGCTGTAAAATGCCTCGGTATCATCCTCAGGAGTATCAATATTTACATCACCGTTTGTGGTAATGGTAGAAGTTTTTAAATCATCGGCATATTCTGTGCTGCCGGTTGTTTTTACAGCCTTGTAGTACGGGTCGGTAACCAGAGCGCTACCCTTTACAGCCATATCAAGGTTGCCGTTGATAATAACGTCACCGCACAGGCCTGCACGGATGCCGACAGGCTGCCAACGCGCACCTTTATAGGTCAGGTAACCGCCGTGAAGGTCACCGGAGGTTACACCCCATTCGCCATTAACGTTTTTGTCACGCAGAGTAACATTGCCGTCAAAGGTTACAGAGCCTCTTTTGTCTACAGCCTCATCAAAGTTGCCTTCCAGCCAGCCTGCCTGAATAGCCATAGCAGAATAATCCTTACTGTGCATAATGCCGGTAAAATCACTTTTAATGACTACGGCACCGGGAACGTTGCCATTCTTAACAAGGGATTTCGGAGAAGCTACATTAGAATTTTCAAAGGTAACTGCTTCGCCAAAATCGAATACGAGAGAACCGTCTGCGGCAACAGACATATTAGAACCGAAGGTCTTGCTGTCTTCAGACTGCATACCCCAGATAGTGTTGTTATTGCCGCTATATGAAGCAGCAAATGTCTGCGGAACATAGCCTGCAGCAAGAATGCCGGCAGTTACTGCCAGCGCCAGCTTGGTTCTCCATGATTTTTTCGGAAATTTTTCCATACTTTGCCTCCTTTAATACACTCATAACAACTCAAAAAACTAAATAGCACAGCTTAACAAGGCTTAAACTGTGCTATCTTGAAAACTTATAACAGCAGATCAAGCAAAAATGGACTCTCATCGTGTAATAGACATACTACTACCGTCAAGTTAATAAAATCCATTCTCGCAGATCTTTACTAAATATCAATTAGTCAGTACCATGACTTAAGATCATTACCATTTCATCCCTTGGTAAGAGGTTTAAGCTAAAGCTCAACGATGAAACAGCTCCCTTTCACAGTTGCGGACCAGCGCCAAAAATTCATTGGACTTCCCTGCAAAGAAGATATCCGGCAAGAATATCTTCACCTAATTGTTTGTATTAAATTGAACGACGCAAAAGCAGCATCAGCTTATCTTTTAGTCATTTGTATCTTAATCGGGGTGCATTAATTACACTTTCTCTTTTATTGAAAATATATGTTACTTAGAGTCTACCACATGTGTTATTAAACGTCAAGTAGCAGTAAAATATATTTGTATTACAGCACACCAAGCAAGAAATCAGTATAAACATCGGCTCGCATCAGAAAATCCGCAAAATTTACCGATAATACAAATATAAGAAGCTCTAAAAAAAATGTGCTGCATATCCGCCTTACAGCAGATATGCAGCACGTATATTGTCGTTTATAAGTTTTGGAGTTTGCCGCAGCGCTGCACAGGGCAGCGCCGCAGCAGAGTATGAAAAATATGAGAGAGCTGAAATAATTATCTTAGAACTCGAAACGGAGACCAACGTTCATCTTCCACTTACGTTCGAAGTTGCCGTTGAAGTCCTTAGCAATATCTGCATACAGATGTGCATTATTGCTGAAGTCATAAGTTCCGCCGAGCTTCATTTCCATCCAGGTTTCTTCACCGTCGAAGCTGGTGTGTTTTCTGTCGCCATCGTTTGCAAAGTAGCTTGCGCTGATGTCGCCGTTAAACTCGTGTGCTGCGAACAGGCCTGCATATACGCGGCCTTTTTCGCTCTTCACGCCTGCTTCAAAGCCCAGTCTGCCAACGAAGCTGCTGTAGCTGTCCTGAGAAATCTGCATGGTTGCGTTGTCGGTATGAGCAGTGTAATCCTTGCTGCCTACCTGAGACCAGGTCAGCTGTGCTTTCGGAGTGAAGTATGCTTCTTCATCACCAAAGGTCTTACCGTATTCCATGGTCAGGCCGTAAGCGTTGGCTTTGTAATCACCGTGCAGCTTCAGGCTACGGATTTCGTTGTATACGTCATATTCGTTTTCAACGCGGCCAACTTTCGCTGCAACGCGGAAGAAGGCGTCATTGTCAAAGTTCTTCACGCCGTATACGCCCAGGCTGTACATCTGGTTGTCACCCTTGCCACCCAGCAGATAGTTGGAATCGCCGTTGCGGTAATCGAATGCCACGCCGGTGTGCCAGCCGTTTGCTGCAGCCTTGTCATAGCCAACCTGTACGCCGTAGTATGTGTTGCTGTCCTTCAGGCCCTTAACATCGGAGCTGGTCTTGCCGCCCAATGCTTTTGCGAACATACCGTCTTCATCAGCCAAGTCTGCACCGGTGTAGGTGTCCTGCATGTTGTCACGCCAGGTGTGCAGAGAGGTTGTTGCTGCGCTTCTTACGCCCTTCATAACAAAGGTTTCGTAATCGCCTTCTATGATCTGATTCCAGTTTACACTGTCCAGATCATATTGACCCTTGCCGTTTTCATCCCAGTGGATGGTGCCCAGGTTCTTGCTTACGCTGGAGGAGGTCAGTCCTTCGGCAATCTGTACCTTACCGCTCAGATTTTCGCCGTTTGCGGCATGATCCTTATAGGTAACCTTCTGTGCCAATGCCTTCAAGGTTGCTTCAACAGCATTCTTATCGGTCATGGTAATGCCGCTGCCGTCGGTGGACAGAATTACGCCGGAGCCCTTGTCAGCCTTAGCAATAACGGTATCGCCGGACTTGTAGTCCTCAACCTTGTCACCTTTACCCTCATGGTCATAGATAACGGTTTCCCAACCGCTGTAATGAGCGATGTCCAGAGTTTTGGTTCTCTCGGTCATGTCAAGGAAGCCTTTTTCTGCCTCGGTCTTGCCGCCGTTGATGGTCAGGCCTGCATCAGCTGCACCTTTAGCCATTCTCAGCAGGGACATGCCTGCAGCTTCTTCGCCGTCAGTCAGATGCCAGGTTGCACCGTTTGCCAGACCCAGAGCAATGCTGCTGTCGCCGTCTACATTGTAGCCGCCGGTCATTTCGGAATTCTTTTCGGTCAGGTTGATTACTACGCTGCCGCCGTTCGCTGCATTGATATCGCCGGTAATAGTGCCGGTTGCTTTGCCGCTGTCTACGGTAATGTTGCCGCCGTCAGCATTGATGCTGCCGTTAACAGTCAGTGCGCTGTTGTTGCCGTTAACAACTACGTTAGCATCTGCACCTGCGTTGATTGCCGCATCGGTACCATTGATAACAGTGCTGCCGTTCAAGGTTACACTGCCGTTTGCTGCATTGATGCCTACATCACCGCTGATGCTGGTGTTACCCTTAACAGTAACATCTGCACCATTTGCATTAATACCGGTTTTGCCCTTCAGCTCCAGCTTAGCCTTGGTAGTATCAATATTGATATTGTTTTCGGTTGCATTTACTGCTGCGCCGGTTTCAACCTCAATCTTGGTCGGATCCTGAGTGAATACATATTTGCCGTCTTCCTTCAGGATACCGTCCTTCTTGTATTGATAATCAGTCTTAGCATCGCCGGTAATACCTTGGTTCTTTTCAGTAGCTTCAGGCTTCTGGGTTTCTGGATAGGTGAAGCCAGGCTTCATGGAACCATTCTCCAGGCTACCCTTACCAGTTTCAGCATTGAAAGCAATGTTGCCGGTCTGCATTGCTTTACTGCTTGCAGTCAGACCATCAGCAATCTTCACATAACCGGTCAGGTTCTTCTCGCCGTTTACGAAGTTGCTGTAGGTCAGCTTGCCAGCCAAAGCATTCAGTACGTTAGCTACGCTGTATGCGTTATCCATTGCTACGCCGGTGTTATCGGTAATCATGGATACAACAGAGCCTTCTGCCGCATGCTTGATAACAGTGTCGCCTGCTGCGTAGTTTTCAGCTGCTTCACCGTTGCCGGTATGAGCGTAGAAGATGTTGGTGTTGCCGCTGTAGTTGTCGATGGTCAGGCTGTTTGCATCCTTCTGGAAGATGTTGCCTGCTTTAGCATCGCTTGCACCGCCTGCGAAGTTAGTTACATGGCTGCCGTTGAACAAGGAATTGCCCTTCCAATCCTTTTCGGCAGAACCGTGTACTTCGTTAGTCCAGCTTGCACCGTTTTGCAGCCACAGGTTAATCTGGCCGTTGCCCTCGGTCATGTATGATACACCCTCCAAGGAGGATTTAGCGGTATCCAGTGCCAGGTTGATAACAGATGCTGTTTGGTCACCGGCTTTAATTGCTGCCAGGTTGCCCTTAATTGCAACGTCCTTGCCCAGGCCGCCGGTTGCTTTGCCGTTTTCCAGAGCAACGTTCATGTTAACGGTACCGTTGCCTGCACGCAATGCTGCATAGCCGCCCTTAGCACTGCTGTCGTTAATGGTAATCGCACCGCCGCCGTTTACGGTTACAACAGCGCCATTATTGTTAGCATGCAGACCGTTGCCGTTCGCAGTAATATCTACATCACCGTTAACGGTAATCGTGCTTGCATATTTTCTGTAGGAGCTGCCCTGTGCAATAAGTGCGGAAACAGAGGTATGGTCATAACCGCCCTTGCCACCGTCAATATTAGCCTTCAGGCTGCCGTTTACAGTAATGTCGGCTTTAGATGCCAGAACACCATATACATTGTTGTTGTTGCCTACGGTGTTGGTTGCGGTAATATCTACATCAGCAGTAATGTTAACATTCTTTCTGGTAGTATTCCAGTCACCTGCATAAATGCCGGAGTTTTTGCCTGCGTAATCAGAGCTGGATTTGATAACCAGCTTGTCAGCCTTAATATCTACCTTGGAGCCGCCATCATTAAGAATCTTAATCGCTGCGCTGTCGGTACCTGCGGTATTCACGGTCAGAGTTTTGCCGGTTGCATCAATTTTCAGGTCTTTAGCGGTATTAATTGCGCTTACTGCGGTAATATCACTTGTTTCGGTAAATTTATAGGTACCGTCCTCGGCGATTACGCCGCCCATCAGATATTCTTCGTCTTGCTCCTTGTCACCGGTCAGAGTAGTGGTGAAGGAGGTGGTTACCTGATGATCCGGAATTACAGGACCAGATACAAAGCTACCCTTGCCATCTGCTTCATTGAAGGTGATATCGCCGGTCTTCAGTGCTGCGGAAGAAGCAGTTAGGCCGTCGGCAATCTTCACGAAACCGGTCAGGTTCTTCTCGCCGCTTACGAAATTGCTGTAGGTCAGCTTGCCTGCCAGTGTGTTCAGTACGTTGTTAACGCTGTCCTTGTTGTCCATTGCAATACCGGTGTTGTCGGTAATCATGGATACTACAGAGCCTTCTGCCGCCTGCTTGATAACAGTGTCGCCTGCTGCGTAGTTGTCAGCTGCTTCACCATTGCCGGTATGAGCGTAGAAAATGTTGGTGTTGCCGCTATAGCTGTCGATAGTCAGGCTGTTGCTATCCTTTTGGAAAATGTTGCCTGCTTTTGCATCGCTTGCACTGCCAACGAAGTTAGCGATTTCGCTGCCGGTGAATTTATATTTTTCCCATTCGGAATCGCCGTATACATAACCATACTTCTCGTTATTCCAGGAAGCACCGTTTGCCACAGTCAGGTTCATGGAACCGCTCAGGACTGCATCTTTTTCTGCATCGAAATGTTTGTATGCGACGCCGGTCCATGCGGAATCTTCGGTGGTCAGCTTCAGGTTGATAACGGATTCCTTGCTGTCGCCGGCAAATTTCTGGCCCTGTTTGCCGAAGAGGCCTGCATTACCCTTAACGGTAACGGTCTTGCCCTCGCCGCCAACATTAACGGTGCCAAGAGCTGCGCCTAAAGCATGGAAGCCATAACCGTCCTCATTGCTGTTATTCTTGATTTCGATGTCAGCCGCGCCCAAGTTAACAGTTGCACCGTCTGCTGCTACAACACCGGAGCCATGAGCTGCGATAGTAGTCTTGCCGTCAACGGTTACGCTTGCACCTGCGCCGTTAGCGTTGATGCCAGCAATGTTTCTCCAGGAGGATTCACCCAAGGTAGTAGTGTTCTGACCTTTGATAACGTTATCAAGAGCCCAATCTTCGCCGTCCTTAGCCATGGTCAGATTGCCATGCAGCTTAACTTCGGCATTGCCGTTAGCGTTAACGCCGTAAACATTGTTATAGCCATGAGCCTTAATAGCGGTATTGCCGGTAACCTCTACAACAGCCTTCTCACCGGTGCTGTTTGCATAAATACCGATTGCGCTGCCTTCGCCGATCAGCGGGTTGCCGCTGCTGGTCTTACGGCTGTAGGTATTATCAATGTTGATATCCAAAGTACCTGCAGTAATGCTTGTTGTGCTGCCTGCAATGCTGTTGTCAATGCCGCGCAGCGGAATTCTGTTGTTCAGAATACCTGCATTCTTATCAGGCGGAACAGTCTTGCTGTCCAGAGCTACGTTCAGTTTCAGAGTCTTGTCTGCAGCATTGATTACCAGATTTTCAACGCCTGCAGCGTTCTGTACAGCCGCACCGCTGATGATGAAGGAGCCTTCCCAATCCGGATCCTTTTCCTTATGAGTCATCTGGTTGATATTAATGCTTGCGTCCTCAGCAAATACATAGGACAGGTCCTCCTGCTGTACAGCACTGTAAACGCCCTGCTTCTCACCGGTGATAGCATCGGTAAAGGTAGTCTTTTCACCACCGCCCGGATTTACGGTTTCGTCTTTGGTATAACCCTTGCCAGTGTCACTGTTGAATTTAATGGTATCAGACTTCTTAGTCTGGCTGCTTGCAGTCAGGCCGTCAGCAATCTTAACATAACCAGTCAGATTTTTCTCGCCGCTTGTAAAATTGCTGTAGGTCAGCTTGCCTGCCAGTGCGTTCAGCGCGTTAGCTACACTTGCATCATTATCCATAGCGATGCCGGTGTTGTCGGTAATCAGGTTTACAACGGAACCTGCTGCCGCACTCTTGATAATGGTGTCGCCTGCTGCGTAGTTGCTTGCGTTTTCACCATTGCCGGTATGTGCATAGAAGACGTTGGTATTGCCGCTGTAGTTATCAATGGTCAGGTTATTGCTGTCCTTTTGGAAGATGTTGCCCGCAGCTGCGGCGCTTGTACCGCCTGCCAGCTTAGCTACATGGCTGCCTTCAAATGCTGTATTGGTTTTGCCCCATGCCTCATTATTCCAAGTTGCGCCGTTAGCAAGATAGAGATTAATAATACCCTTGAACGGGAAGCCTGCATTGCCATTATCTTTACTAAAGGCAACACCTGTCCAGGAAGATTCTTTGTCAGACAAGCCAATATTAATCGTACTGTCAGCATCGTCCATATCAAAGTTAGCAAACGCCTTTGCGCTATTAGCAATTGCATTACCTTTAATTACGGTAGTAACGGTGCCTGCTGCATTCTTGTCAGCATTCATGTTGACATTAACAACGCCGCCATCAGATTTCAATGCATAGTTTTCATTCTTTTGGTCAGCAGCAATCTGAATATTACCGCCGCCGACAGTTACGGCAGAACCGGTTCTGATAGCAGTCAGCGCATTACCGTTTGCCAGATTGATATCAACCTTACCGTCTACGTTGATGATAGATGCTTTGCCGCCCAAATCCTTTGTATCCTCAGCCCAAAGACCATGAGTACGTCCGAAGCTGTCATTTGCCAGCTTAAGGTCACCATGAATATCCACACGGCTGCCATTATTTTGCGCTAAAATGCCATAGGCAGGATTAGTTGTGTCAGAATGAGCATGAACAGTAGTAGTAGCTGCTGTGATATCAACGTTACCGTTCTTCACAACAAGGCCGGAACGGTCAAAACCATCAGCGTCAGCACTATAACCTCCGGCAGCACCGATTACCAGCTCACCGGCAGTAATTTTAGTTGTTCCTGCAATATTATGATTAAATGCTGCACCAACTTCTTTCCAGTTGCCTTGCTTAGCAGTCATTACAAGCTTATTGTTGCCTGCATCAATGGTAAGCGGTGCTTTTACATCTACTGCTGATTCAGCATCTGCTTTAATCGTAGTATTGGCACCGAAAACGTACTTGCCGTCCTGAATGTTGCCTGCATATTCGGTATCAGTTGCAGCGTCACCGGTCAGAGCAGTAGTAAACTCTGTCTTAGGCGGAACAACAGGAGTTTCGGTAGGATAGCTGCCTTTGCCGTCCTCTTTGCTAAAGGTAATGTTGCCGGTCTTCAGTGCTGCGGAGGAAGCAGTCAGGCCGTCGGCAATCTTCACATAACCGGTCAGGTTGTTTTCACCGTTTACGTAGTTGCTGTAGGTCAGCTTGCCTGCCAGTGCGTTCAGCACGTTGGCTACGCTATCCTTGTTATCCATTGCAACACCGGTGTTATCGGTAATCAGGGAAACAACGGAATCCTTTTCTGCATGCTTGATAACGGTGTCGCCTGCTGCGTAGTTGCTTGCTGCTTCACCGTTGCCGGTATGAGCGTAGAAGATGTTGGTGTTGCCGCTGTAGTTATCAATAGTCAGGTTGTTGCTGTCCTTTTGGAAAATGTTGCCTGCTTTTGCTTCGCTCTCGCCGCCAACCAGTTTTGCTACATGGCTGCCTGCCCATTTTTCTCCGACCTTAGGATTCTTAATAATCTTGTCAACAACCTCGTTGTTCCAGGTTGCGCCGTTTTGCAGCCACAGGTTTGCCGCACCGGTAAAGGTTAAGTCGCCTTGAGCTACGCCGTCACCGAAGCTGTTTTGAACAACACCGGTCAGGCTGGATTTATCTGTAGTCAGGCCAAGGTTAATTTCGCTCTTGGTGCCATGAATATCAGAAACATTCACTGCGCCGGTAGTAACGCCGATATTACCCTTAATCGTTACATCATTCTTATCTGCGCCGGTAACATTGCCGTTTTCATCTTCAACGACGTTCATGTTAACTACGCCGTTTTCAGCTCTGATAGCGGAATAGCCAACAGTTTGGCCTTCCTTAACAACAATGCTGCCGCCCTTAACGGAAATCTTGCTGCCGCCGGCATTAGCAAACAGGCCGTTAGCATTGCCTTGGAAGTCTACATTACCGTTAACTGTAATAGTGCCGCCCTTGCTGTTGCCCATGCTGCTGGTTGCGTACAGGCCGCTTGCACCGTAGTAATCATTGCCGCCGTCATTGCCTTCAATATCCAGCTTTACATCGCCGTTAACAACAACATTACCTTTGTTATAAATACCGATGGTGTCGGCATCGCCGTTTGCAGTAATATCCAGCTTGCTGTCAATAGTCAGCTTAGCATTCTTATTAGTAACATTGATACCCTTCAGGCCGCTGCCTGTAACAATATCCGTACCGGTAAGCTCCATCTTTAAGGTATCAGCCTTAATAACAGAATCATTTTCAATGTTGACTTTAATGCCTGCACCGATTTCTTCTACATCCTTAACAACCAGAGTCAAGGTTTTGCCTGTTGCGTCGATAGTTACATCTTCGCCCAGGTCAATAGCATATTGGTTGGTAATCTTGGTATCCTGAGTAAATTTGTATACTCCGTCCTTAATTACATCAGCATAAGCCTCGTCTGCAAAATCCATGCCGGTAAGAGTATCGGTGTATTCCTTTACAGTCGGTACTTCAGGTTTAACCGCACCGGCATTATAAGAGCCTTTGCCGTCTTCTTTATTGAAGCTGATATCGCCGGTTTTCAGTGCTGCGGAGGAAGCAGTCAGACCGTCGGCAATCTTTACATAACCGGTCAGATTATTTTCGCCGTTTACGTAGTTGCTGTAGGTCAGCTTGCCTGCCAATGCGTTCAGCACGTTGGCAACGCTGTCCTTGTTATCCATTGCAACGCCGGTGTTATCGGTAATCATGCTTACAACGGAGCCTGCAGCAGCACCCTTGATAACGGTATCGCCTGCTGCGTAGTTTTCTGCTGCTTCACCGTTGCCGGTATGAGCGTAGAAAATGTTAGTGTTGCCGCTGTAGTTGCTGATAGTCAGGCTGTTATTATCCTTTTGGAAAATGTTGCCTGCTTTTGCTTCGCTCTCGCCGCCGGTAAAGTTGGTTACACGGCTGCCTGCCCATTTTTCGCCGCCCCAAGGATTCTTGATAATCGTATCAACTACTTCGTTGTTCCAGGTTGCGCCGTTCTGCAGCCACAGGTTTGCATCACCGGTAAAGGTCTTGTCACCGGCTTTCTTGCCTCCTTCGGCAAAGCTGTTTTGTACGACGCCGGTCAGGCTGGATTCAGCAGTTGACAGGCCCAGATTGATTTCGCTCTTGGTACCGTGAACATCAACAGAATTTACCGCACCGGTATCCAGGCTCAAGTTACCTTTAATGGTTACAGCATTGTCAGCTGCACCGGTAACATTGCCAGCCTCATCTTTAAGAACGTTCATGTTGACAGTGCCGTTTTCTGCTTTAATAGCAGCATAGCCCATGTCTTGGCCTTCTTTTACAACAATGTTGCCGCCGCCATTAACGTTTACAACGGCACCGCCGGCATTTGCCCAAATACCGTTAGCATTGCCTTGGAAGTCAACATCACCATTAACTGTAATAGTACCGCCCTTGCTGTTACCCATAGCGCTGGTTGCATACAGACCGGTTGCACCGTAATATTGGTAACCGCCGTTATTGCCTTCAATATTCAGCTTTACATCGCTATTAATAACAACGTCGCCTTGGTTATAAACACCAATAGTATTGTTATCGCCGTTAGCAGTAATATCCAGCTTGCCGTCAATAGTCAGCTTGGCGCCTGCCTTAGCAATATTAACACCCTTCAGGCCATCAGAAGAAATATCTTCACCGGTAAGCTCCATTTTTACGGTATCAGCCTTAATATTCAAAGAGTTGCCGGGGTTAACCTTGATGCCTGCGCCCTGATCTGCCGGATTATTGACAACCAAGGTCAGAGTTTTGCCTGTTGCATCAATTTGGGCATTCTCAACAATGTCCATACCATATTGGTTGGTAATTTTGCTGTCCTCGGTAAATTTATATACTCCGTCCTTGAATACATCCGCATAAGCTTTATCAGTAAGATTAAAGCCGGTAAGAGTATCGGTATATTCTTTTACAGCCGGAGCTTCGGGTTTAACCGCACCGGCATTATAAGAGCCTTTGCCATCTTCTTTATTGAAGCTGATATCGCCGGTTTTCAGTGCTGCGGAGGAAGCAGTCAGACCGTCGGCAATCTTTACATAACCGGTCAGATTATTTTCGCCGTTTACGTAGTTGCTGTAGGTCAGCTTGCCTGCCAATGCGTTCAGCACGTTGGCAACGCTGTCCTTGTTATCCATTGCAACGCCGGTGTTATCGGTAATCATGCTTACAACGGAGCCTGCAGCAGCACCCTTGATAACGGTATCGCCTGCTGCGTAGTTTTCTGCTGCTTCACCGTTGCCGGTATGAGCGTAGAAAATGTTGGTATTGCCGCTGTAGTTGCTGATAGTCAGGCTGCCGCTGTCCTTTTGGAAGATATTGCCTGCTTTGGCATCAGCTTCACCGCCGACAAGCTGGTTCAGGCTGCTGCCATGATAACCATAATCGCCCTTGCTTTCATTGGTCCATTGCGCACCGTTGGCAAGCAGCATATATGCTTCACCGGCACCGTTATCATTGAAAATGGTACCTTTGAAATAGGATTTGTCGGTATTCATGCCCAAGGTCAGAATACCCTGATCCTTTTGCTGATCCTTAACCAGGATGTTGCCTTCAACCTGTACATCACGGCTGCCTTCTGCCGCAACAATTGCGCCGTTCTGCAGCTTGGAATTGATGGACAGCTCGCCGCCGCTGACAACAGCAGCACGTCCCATAGCAGCCTTAATTGCGCCGCCGCCGATATAAGCGGTAGGTGTTTTTTCAATATCGTAAGAAGAGTTACCGCCTCTTATGGTAATTACATCGCTGTCATTGCCTACATACAGGTCAACCATACCGGAAATCTTCAGGTCGGCACTGCCTGTGTTTTTCCATACTTCGATAGCGTTTTCAACCTGATGCTGGCTGGAGTGGAATTTTACGGCGTTTTCCCAACCATCGGCATTATTGATGGTCAGGCTGGCAAGTCCCTTGCCGTCGCCATAGGAACCCTCCTGATTAGTACCTGCAACGTAAATACCGCGCAGCTTGCCTCCGGACAAAAAGCTGCCTGCAGCAGAAAGCTCCATGCCCTTGACGTTGTTGATTACCAAATCGGCAGAGCTGACATGGATAGCATTGGGATTTACATTATAAACGTTGGCAACACCATTCGGCTGGTCAACGTTCATCGCAATATCAAGACGATGACCTTGCATATCAATGGTAATAGGTTTGTTTCCGGCAATATAGATACCGCCGAACATGGGAGTCCAGTTATTAAACTCCTGCTCAGATGCCTTAGGCTTTAAGGTTACATCCTCATCAAAGGTGTAGGTGCGTGTTTTGGAATTATACACACCTGCTTCTTTCCAATATGTACGCGCAGCGCTGCCATACTGGGTACTTTCAGTAATAGCCTTGTCATGCACGCTTGCTGCAAATGCATTATTAGCACCTAAAACAGCTGCGGCAACGGCCAGTGCTAAAAGAGCTTTTCTCTTCTTTTGACTAAGCTTCAACATATAGTCCTCCTTATCAAAAAATCAGGAAAAAGCAGAAACAACCACTGCTTCTGCTAACCCCTCTGCGCAAAGTCATTCTCCGCACAGTTTATATAGAAACCGGCCAGGCAGCTTCTCATCAGCGCAGCCTGCGATTTCGTAACAAAATTATTCAGCTTATCATAAACATGCTGCGTTCATTTCAGCGCTTTGATAACCTCGTCGGTAAGATCCTTGCCGCCTGCTACCATAGCATTCATATTTACAACACTGTCAATATTGTTTGCTTTAGCTACGTCAAGAATAGTTTTGTTGATTTTTCTTTGTACAGGAGCCATCTTCTTCTGTTCAAAATCTGCCAGCTGCTTGCTCAGCTTTTCAGCCAGAGCCTGTTTATCCGCATCGCTCATGTTAACAGATTGCTTGTTGAACTCTTCCTGCAGACGGTTTTTTTCCTGCGCTACGGATTTGGCAATTTCGGTGATTCCTGGATAGCTGTTCAAAATTGCGTTAACGTTAACAACACCAACAGGAGCAGCAAAGGCACTTGCGCTGATGCCCAGAGCCATAACAGCGCTCATCAGTAAGGTCATAAGTTTCTTTTTCATTGCTGCCACTCTCCTTATTTAGCCCAAACTGCTTCCATGATGTTGCCGTATTGCGCTTCCATGAATTTAACAGCCTCGCCCATGATAGCGTTTACCAGAGCCGGGTTGAAGGTGGTGTTTTCAGCGGTAATGCAAGCATTCAGCATGAAATCGCCTCTTTCGGAAACGGTGAATTTGAACGGACGAACGTTGTTGTTCATGTTGTTGATAGCACCGGCAAGTGCTTTCAGCTTTTCTTCATCAATTACCTGCGGAGCGATTTGCACCTGCAGCAGCATATAAACGCTGTCGTCCATCAGCAGAGCCATCGGCAGCAGCTGACCTTTTACTTCCATGCGGCTGCGGAAGATAGTGGTGTGATGCTCGTCCTCCATTTTTTGGATATCGAAGCATTCAATTTTATTGTCAGCCAGGAACTGAGTCATCTTCTCGATTTTGTTTTCCATTTCGGTTACTTTAGTTTCTTCTTTAGCAGCTTTTGCCATGATAAAATCTCCTTTACATTCATCAAAAAAAGTTTTTATATGATACGGAGCAGAGCTTGCTGCTCCGTATATAACATGATTAATACTCAGCTTAGAAGGTGTACTGCATGCCTACTACGAAGCTTCTGCCCGGCATTGCATACCAGCTGTCGGCACCACCGCTCCAGATAACGTCGGTGTGTTCAGCCCACAGCTTGTTGAAGATGTTGTCTACCTTGAAGTAGAACTTAGTCTGCTTATCAGCTGTGTAATTGAGAGCAAGGTTGTAAACACCGTACTTATCGGAAGGCCAGCCCTTAACGCCTTCCTTCACGCCGCGTTTGTCACGGATGAAGTAGAAGCCGTCGAAGGCAGCACTGAATTTATCCTTGTCATAATATACGCCGAAGGTTGCTTTATCCTTAGGTGCATATCCTTGAGTAAAGCTGTCCTTTTCATCATAGAACAGATGTGCCCAACCCAGTTTGAAGGTTACAGTATCACTCAGACGAGCATTATATTGCGCGTTCCAGCCACGGGAAAGACCGCCGATGCTGTTCTGATACTGTCCATACTCCGGATCGTCCTTATCTGTGGTGCTGTTCATAGTCATGCCTACAGCAGACTTGGTTTCAAACCAGCTCAGCATCAAGTAATTATCAGGTGTAAATTCATGGTTGTAACCGATAGAGGTTGTACGGCCTTCGGAAGCAAGCAGATTAGCATTACCGTATTTATGATCATACAGCTGTGTCAGGCTCGGCAGAATGTAGTAATCGCTGCGGCCTGCATACAGAGTATCCTTTTCGGTAATATCCCAGCCCAGCTTATAGCTAAAGGAATTATGGCACTCATAGCCGTCAGGTCTGTCGTGACGCACACCGCCGGACAAGGTTACATGCGGCACAATTTCCCAATCACCCTGCAAGAACAGAGATGTATTGCTGGTTTCCTTGTGGTTAGTATTGTCTTTGCCCTTGCTGTATTCAATACCGCCGACCATGCTATATCTGTCGCTCTGGTATTTAAAGTTGTCACTGTAAAGCTTATATTCCAAATTGCTTGTAATCGGCTCGGAAATATCCGTATCCTCTCCACCAGGCTTATCCCAAGAGGATTTTTCTTTGGTTGCACGATACATCAAAGAATTACTCCACTGATCGTTAATCTGCCAATCATGCTTCAAGGTTACGCTGTTACTGTCGTACATGCCAACATAATTGCCGCCGTATACCATATCGGTACCGCTGAAGTTAGAACCGATGGTTTCATAGTTTAAGGTCAGCTTATTAGCATCGTTAAATCTGTATTCAAACTTAGCACCGCTGCTCTTGGTATTGCTTTGGCCCGGCCATTCCTTGCCGCTGCCGTCCTTGCTGGTGCCAGAAATGGTTCTGTCATGGTAAATATTATAGCTTACCTTATCTTTAGCAGCCTGAGTATTGAATTTATAGGCTTCCTTACCAAAGTTGCCCTTAGAAATATCAATAACTGTTTTTGCCCCTACAGGTCTTCTGGTGATGATGTTGATAACACCACCCTTAGCACCACTGCCGTACATGGTAGCAGCACTGCCGCGCATTACCTCGACGCGCTCGATGTTATCCATATTGTTCATGAGTGCGGCAAACATATAACCGCTGCTGCCTGCGCCCTTGAAGTCGTTAACACGCACGCCGTCAACCAGGATAACAACGTCCTTGCTGCCGTTGATACGAATACCGCTTACGTTAGCATTCAGGCCGTTGGAGCCGTAATCCAGGAACTGTACGCCCGGAACGGTACGCAGAACCTCTTCCACGTTCTCCATATGCATCTGTTCGATTTCTTCACGGCCGACAACGCTCATATCTGCCTTCGCCTTCAGGATGGATTCCTCCATACGGGAAGCTGTAATAACGATAGGAGCCAGCTCAAAGCTCATTTCGTCAAAGTCTGCTGCGGTCGGCTCCGGTGCATCGTAGCTGGTTACGGTTTCAACATATTTCGGCTCGGAATGCTCTGCAACAGCAGTAGTTTCTTCTGCTTCCTGCACTGCAGGCTGAGCATTAAGAGTCTGCTCCTGTGCAGCGATACCAGGCATTGCGTCGGTCTTTACATTAGCAGCCGCATTTTCCTGTACTGCTGCGGTTTCACCTGCGATGAACTGTTCAGCCTCAGCCTGACCGGCAATTTCCTGCTCATGCTTCGGCAGACGGTCAAGTGCAAAGCGCAGGCCGCCGCTGAATTTCCAGTCGTGCTCGTAATCAGCACCGTAGCTGCGGGATACATCAAAGTATGCGCTTGCGTTAGGCTTAATATTCAAGGTAGTGCCAAGGCTCATTTCAGCCCAGGTACCCTTAGTTTCTACAGAGGTAGTCTTGCTGCCGCCGTCCTCTGCGCTGTAGCTGCCGGTGATATCACCGGAGAACTCATGCGCCAGGCCGAAGCGTGCATATACAGAGCCAAGACGGCCGGTCTTGCCGAGCTCTAAGCCCAGGCGGCCTACAAAGCTGTTATAATTGCCCTGGTTAACGTCCAGAACCTCGCCGCCGTCGGTTACTGCAGCAAAGTTTCTGCCGCCCAGGTGTGCCCAGGTCAGCTGTGCCTGAGGCTCCAGATAGCTCTTATCCGTACCGATACGTTTTGCCAGACTTGCGGTAGCACTGTAGCCACGGTTTCTGTAGGTACCGTTCAGCTCGGTGCCTATGCCGTTGTGTACACTGAATTCATTGCGTACGCTGCCGGCCTTAGCTGCGAAGTCCAGATGTGCGCCATCGCCCAGGTCCTTGGAAGCATACAGGCCGAAGCTGTACAGCTTGTTGTCACCGGTATTGCCGCCGATATTGCCGAAATCGTCATCGGTATAGTTGTAGCTGGAGCTGCCCTTCTGATAATCAATAGCAGCGCCGGCAATCCAGCCATGGTCATACATACGGTCAAAGCCTACCTGTGCACCCCAGTAGCTGTTGCTCAGATCAACCGCATTCGCATTGTAGGTATCCTTGCCACCGTAGGTCTTAGCCCAGATGCCGTCACTCTCCATATGCGCACGCAGCAAATCGCCGCGATAAATTACGTTAGCAGCATTATCGCGCCAGGAAAGCATAGCGCTGGTGGTTGCCGCTCTTGCGCCCTTCATCAGTGCGGTTTCGTAATCGCCGGTAATATTGATACCGCTGCCGCCGACAAAGCTGCCTACGCCACCGTTAGCACTGTCAAATTTCATGTCGCCGAGCCAACGGGAAATACTGGAAGCAGTTAACCCGGAGGTAATCATGGTCTTACCAGTCAGGTTTTCGTCAACGCCGGCATTACCGTAGTAAATCTTCTGGCTCAATGCCTTGAAGGCTGCTTCTACAGCGTCCTGGTCGTTGGTTTTAATGTTCTTGCTGCTTGTTGCCGCAATCAGCATAGAACCTTTATCTGCTTTTTCAACAGTGAAGTTGCCGCCCTTGTAATCGCTTACGTCGCTGCCTGCATTATCATGGTCGTAGCTTACGATATGAGTACCGCCGAAGTTGCCTACGGTAACCGCACCGGCCTCGGGAGCCATGCTGATAAAGCCGTTAACGGGAATTTCTACTTCCTCGTTATTGCCGCCGTCCGGATTGATATATTTAATAGCTTTTACAACGCCCTTACCGCCCTTCAGGCTGTTTACATAGGTTGCGTCGGTGCCGTTATTATTCCATACACCGCCGGAAAGAGTCAGGTTCAGCTCGGCATCGGCATTCTTATGCGCACCGGTCCATACCGCACCGTCAGCAACAGTCAGGTTAACAGTGCCGTCATCACCTACAGCAGCAGCTGCCGCACCCGGCTTCACAATGCTGCCCAGGAATTTGCCATCGGCAACAGTCAGGTCGATTTTGCCGCCGTTAGCAACAGTAAGATTGCCTTCTAAAGAGCCATCTTTATATTTGCCGTCGGCATCCATATTATCCTTATTGATGTTAACTACGGAAGCGTCACTGATAATATTGCCCTTGATAACGCCATTCCCCAAGGTAACCTCAGCGCCGTTTGCTGCCTTAACAGCATTCTCTGCCGCAGGCTTATCGCCGGCAGCATTCTTGTTGATATTAGTAATGCCCATGCTGATAACCTTACCGCCGTCAGCAACGATAGCATTCTCTTTTGTAGTCAGATGCAAAGTACGGGAAGTAATATCTACAGTATTGCCGTTGGTAACAATACCCTGTTTAGCATCCAGAGTCAAAGCAGTATCTGCTGCCTTAACAGTAATGTCGGCAGCTGCATCAATAGCAGTACCGTTCTCTACATCAATTTTGGTAGATTGGGTAAATTTATAGGAGCCGTCCTCCTGACGGATATTGGCAGAGGTATAATCGCTGTCTGCAGAAGTACCGGTCATGCTGCTGGTGATTTCCGCAGTATTCTGCTCGCCCTCCTGCGGCTTGGTGTAACTGCCTTCACCGGTTGCTTCGTTAAATTTAATCATACCCTTAGCATCAGCAGTAATGCCGGAGGCAGTCAGTCCGGAAGCAATCATAACAGTACCGGAAAGATCTCTTTCGTTATTCACATAACCGCTATAGGTCAGCTTGCTTGCCAAAGCATTGAGTACTGCTTCAACCTCATCACCGTTTTTAAGGTCGATATTATTATTACCGGTTGCCAGGGTAACATTAGCACCTGCATTCGCATGCTGAATAGTCACATCACCGCCGATGAAGTCAGACTTTTCCATGCCTTTATTATTGTGCTTATAAACAATAGTATTGTAGCCGCTGTAATTTGCAATATTCAGCTTTACATCACTGTTCTGATAAATAAAGCCGCTGTTGGCAGACTTTTGGCCGCCGACAAGCTTATTAACATAAGATACGCCGTCAAAATTATCATAGCTCGGCTTGCTGTATGCCGGCATGTTGCTGTAATCCAGGCCGTCTACACGGGAGGTTGCTTCATGTGTCCACTGTGCGCCGTTGCTCAGCCAAACATTAACCTCGCCGGCATGGTCGGTGCCTGCGTTATCAATAACACCCTTCCAGGTAGACTCCTTAGTGGTCAAACCGATATTAACACGGCCATCCTGATATACGTCAGGCTTATCGGTGCGCTCAGAACGCTTCATAGCGATAACGTTGCCGATAATATTGGTTGTTTTGCCTTCGGCAGCTACGAGATTTTCGTTTTCGAGGGAATATTTATCCTTGCTGTTATTGGTATCAACAACATTGATGTTAATGGTACCGCCGTAGCTGGCCATCGCATAATATGCTTCCTTAAAGCTGCCGTCTTCGTTTCTTTCGTCAGACGGAGTTTCGATTTTGATAGAGTCGCCCACCAGACTGATGGTGGACAGCTTGCAGCCAAGCATTTTGTCATTAGTTTTTGAATAGGTATTCGTCTGTACCGCAGTACCGCGTACAGCAACATCCACATTACCGTTTACGGTAATGCTGGCATCAAGGCCGCCGACGCTGAAAGCGCTAGGCTGCCAGCGTGCACCGGTATAGTTAACGTCAGTCGGGTCCATAGAGGTCACACCGCCGGGACCGATATTGCCGTGAACGTTTTTAGTAATAATACCCCAAGGACTGTTGGGGTCATCCTTGCGCATCTTCACGTTGCCGTTGATAGTCAGCTCAGTGCCGCCTGCTGCGCTGACACCTACAGAAGCATAGGCAGAATAAGCAGTAATATCAAGATTACTGTTTACTACAACCTTACCGCCGCCTGCTGACAGACCGGTTACACCGGCAAAGTCATTTTTTCTGGTGTTGGTCTGGTATAAGTGCAGCGTACCCTTATTGCCATCACTGTCAACGTTATTCAAAACGTAATCATAGCCATCATTATCCTTATCGGTCATAATGGCATCCTTATTTTTTACGGTAAAGGTGTGGTCCTTACCCTGAAAATCATAAGTAACGGTGTTGCCGTTTTGTACAACTTTATTACCGTCACCGCCGATAATTGCCATATCACTTTCAGCATTACCGGTAAGACCTTTGGTGTATTCCGCAGCCCAGACAGGTGATACGGTAAAGCATGATGTGCATACTGACATCAAAACGCCGGCAGCAAGCAGCTGCCATCTTTTTTGTTGATAACTCCTCATACTCTCACTCACTCCTTGCAATATGATTGCTTAAAAATAATTTTCATCTATATAAAATAAAAAAGATTAGCACACACTAATAACGAAAGGAAAATTTTGCAATCAAAATGCCCAAAAATCCCTCTCATTAAGTGCGTCTAATCTCGTAGACCCTTAATATGTACAATCAGTCAGTACCCTGGCTTAAGATCATTGCCACTTTATCCCTTGGTAAGAGGTTTAAGCAATAGCTTAATGACAAAGCAGCTCTCTTTCACAGTTGCGGAACAGCGTCGAAATCACATCAGACTTCCCTGTTAAGAAGATATCCGGCAAAACATCCTCACCTGATCGCCTATAATTCTATAATATAATAACAAAACAGTAGTAATTTTTTCCTTTTGTAAAGAACGTTTTTTCTCAAGGGTGTATTACTTACATTTTTCCGTTATTGATATTTTTTATCATATAGAGTCTACCATATATAACGTGCTACGTCAAGTATAAAACTGAATTTATTGCGTATTTACTCAATATAAAAAAGTATAAACATAAACACATAGCACCGGTTAACTATGCTTTCTCTGTACCATAAATGCAAAACAGCTATCTGCTTGCCGACAGATAGCTGTTTTGCTTTGTTTTTTTGATTTATGAGTTTTTAATATGACTACGGCGCTGCCTTGATAGCGCCGCAGCCCGTTTATAAAAGAAGGGGAAATAATCTGTTTAAGCTTTTAGAATTCAAAGCGCAGGCCGGCACTTGCCTTCCACTTACGCTCAAAGTCACCGCCAAAGTCCTTGGCAAAGTCTGCATAGATATGGCAGTTGTCATTCAGATCATAGCTGCCGCCAATGCTCATTTCCATCCAGGTATCCTTGCCGTCGAATCTGGTGTGCTTGGTGCCGCCGTCCTTAGCGAAGTAGCTTGCGCTGATGTCGCCGTTGAATTCATGTGCACCGTACAGGCCAACGTATACGCGGCCTGTTTCGCTCTTAGCGCCTGCTTCAACGCCGAAGCGTGCTACCAGGCTGCTGTAAGCGTCCTGGCCGATTCTCATGCTGTCATTAGGAGTATGGGCAGTATAATCCTTGCTGCCTACCTGAGACCAGGTCAGCTGTGCCTTCGGAGTGAAGTAGCTTGCCTCGCTGCCGAAGGTTTTGCCATATTCCATAGTCAGGCCATAAGCGTTGGCTTTGTAATCGCCATGCAGCTTCAGGCTGCGGATTTCGTTGTAAACGTCGTATTCGTTTTCTACACGGCCTGCTTTTGCTGCTACACGCAGGTAAGACTGGTCTTCGAAATTCTTCACGCCGTATACGCCAAAGCTGTAGAGTTGGTTATCGCCCTTGCCGCCCAGCAGGTAGTTGGAATCGCCGTTACGGTAGTCAAATGCTACGCCTGCATGCCAGCCGTTTGCCAGTGCCTTGTCCAAGCCAACCTGTACACCACGGTAGGTGTTGTCATCCTTAACACCCTTAACATTGGAGCTGGTCTTGCCGCCCAATGCCTTAGCGAAGATGCCGTCTGCATCTGCCAGGTCCGCACCGGTGTAGGTATCCTGCATGTTATCACGCCAGCTGTGCATGGAGGTGGTTGCAGCGCTTCTTACGCCCTTCATTACCAGGGTTTCGTAATCGCCGTTGTAAATTTCGCCCCATTTTATGCTGCTGGGATCAAATTTGCCTATACCGGTTGTTTCATCCCATTTCATGGCACCTGTCTTGCCGGCAGAAGTCAAACCTTCAGCAATTCTAACCTTACCCTTCAGGTTAGTGCCATTGGCTGCATGATCGGTATACTGAATCTTTTCTGCCAGTACAGTCATGGCTGCTTCAACTTCAGCCTGACTGTTGATATTGATATTATTGCTGTCGGTGAGCAGAATTACACCAGAGCCTTCTTTAGCATTTCTGATAACAGTATTACCGGATTTGAAGTCTTGTGCTTCGCTGCCTTTATTATCGTGATTATGGATAATGGTTTCCCAACCGCTGTAATGATCAATCTCAAGCTTGCCAGTTCTGCTTCTCATATCCAGATAACCGGTTTCACCCTCAGTTGCACCACCATTTACAGTCAAGCCGGCAGCCGGAGCTGCGCCTCGAGTCATCTGCAGCAGGGACATGCCTGCAGCTTCATCCTTGTCATCAGTCAGTACCCACGTTGCGCCGTTCTTGATGTTCATTACAATGCCACTGCTGCCATCAACCTTATAGCTGCCGGTCAGCTTGGACTGAGCATCATTCAGGCTGATTTCAATGTTGCCGCCATTGCTTGCATTTACATCACCATTGATAGTACCGGTTGCGCTGCCGCTGTCTACAGTAATGTTGCCACCGTTGGCATTAATGCTGCCGTTGATAGTCAGTGCGCTGTTGTTGCCGTTAACATTTACGTTAGCGTTTTCACCTGCGTTGATTGCCGCATCGGTGCCGCTGATAACAGTGCTGCCGTTCAGGGTTACATTACTGCCGTTAGTTGCATTGATGCCGGTTTCACCGCTGATTTCAGTATTGCCGTCAATTTTGACATTAGCACCGCCAGTTGCATTAATTCCCTGATCCTTACCTGTCAGCTTCAGCTTGGCAGCGGTAGTATCAATTTCAACATTCTTGCCATTAACATCTACTGCAGCGCCTTCGCTAACTTCGATTGCAGAAGGATTCTGAGTAAAGATGTATTTACCGTCAGCCTTCAAAATACCATTTTTCTTATAGTTGTAATCAGCCTTGGCATCACCGGTAATAGCGTTGTTGAGCTTGCTGCTTTCAGGAGTCTGGGTATCGGGATAGGTAAAGCCCGGAGCAATAGAGCCATCCTTTAAGCTGCCCTTGCCGTCCTTGCTGCTGAAGGAGATATCGCCGGTCTTCATAGCCTTGCTGCTTGCAGTCAGGCCGTCGGCAATCTTTACATAACCGGTCAAGTTATTTTCGCTATTTACATAGTTGCTGTAGGTCAGCTTGCCTGCCAATGCGTTCAGCACGTTAGCTACGCTGTATTCGTTATCCATTGCAATGCCGCTGTTATCGGTAATCAGGGATACTACAGAATCCTTTTCTGCATGTCTGATAACAGTGTCACCTGCTGCGTAATCGCTAGCTGCTTCGCCGTTACCAGTGTGTGCATAGAAGATGTTGGTGTTGCCGCTGTAGTTGTCGATGGTTAGGTTATTAGCGTCGTTTTGGAAAATGTTGCCAGCAGCTGCTGCACTTGCACCGCCTACGAAGTTGGTTACATGGCTGCCTGCAAAGCCGCTCGGAACATTCTTACCAGTTACCTGATTAGTCCAGGAAGCACCGTCTGCAAGCCACAAGTTGAAGCTGCCACGTTTTTCACTATCAGCAGATTCATTCAAGCTGCGTCCTGTCCATTGGCTATTTTTACCCTTCAATGCCAGATTGATGCTGGATTCATTAGTCTTAGCGTAGATATCGCCAGTGAATTTAACAACGCTGTCGCCTGCATTACCGTCTTTCAGGTTGACATTAATTACACCGTTACCATCAGTCTTCAATGCATAGTATGCAGCTGCCTTGGTATCCTCTTTGATGTTCAGGTCACCATTCATGTTGACAACGCCTCTGTTGCCAGCATAGATACCATTGCTTTCCTTATTACTGGAAGTAGTAATTGTAGTATCTGCATCAATGGTAATAGTAGAGCCTACCTTAGCAAAAATACCCTGGCTTTCACCGTCCACGGCTTCAGCATTAAGATTTAATTTGTCCGCTTTAATGGTAATCGGCTTACCACCATAATACGTTTCCGAAGCAATTGCACGTGCTGCAAAGGTTTTATCAGAATGGAAGGATACATCCAAGGTCTTGCCATCAGCGTTAATCATAACCGAACCACCCTTAGAGCCAATAGCCACCATAGCAGTATCCTTGCCTTTGGTTACGTCGATAACAGTATCCTTAACAAAGGTGTAAACACCCTGCTCTTTTTCGATGCCGAGATCTACATACTTCTGATCAAGTCCACCTGTAATCTTTTCCGTAAAGTGGGTGTCATCCACCGGTTCAGGCTTAACATAAGTACCTTGACCTTTTTCATTGAAGGTGATGTCGCCGGTTTCCAGAGCTGCACTGCTTGCAGTCAGGCCGTCAGCGATCTTCACAACACCTGTCAGGTTCTTCTCACCGGTTGCAAAATTACTGTAGGTCAGCTTGCCTGCCAATGCGTTCAGCACGTTAGCTACGCTGTCCTTGTTGTCCATTGCAACGCCTTTGTTGTCAGTAATCATGGATACTACAGAGCCTGCTGCTGCACTCTTGATAATGGTATCGCCAGCTGCGTAGTTATCAGCTGCTTCACCGTTACCAGTATGTGCATAGTAGATGTTAGTGTTGCCGCTGTATTTATCAATGGTCAGATTCTTGCTGTCGTTCTGGAAGATATAGCCTGCATGAGCTGCATCTGCACCGCCTACGAAGTTGGTTACATGGCTGCCCGCAAAGCCTTTCGGAATTGTTTTACCAGTCTTCTCGTTCGTCCAGGAAGCACCATCTGTCAGCCACAGGTTAAAGTTACCGTAACTGGTTGTGTCACCGTTAGAAGAAGTAATCTCGTACAGGCTGCGACCTGTCCAAGTGCTTTCCTTTCCCTGCAATGCCAGATTAACGGTAGAAGTAGAGCTGATTACCTCATCTTCATCCCACTCATCATAGCTTTCTGCTGTCTTGGTGAAAATATCACCCTTGAGCTTAACAGTGCCTGCGCCTGCCTTGCCATCTTTGATGTTAACGTTGATAACACCCGTATAATCAGCATTCAATGCGTAGTATTTGGATACCTTGGTATCCTCTTTAATATCAAGATCACCGTTCACAGTAACAATGCCGCCGTTGCCCGCATAAATACCATTGCTGTCATTTTGTGCAGAGGTAGCAATAGTAGTGTTGGCATCAATAGTAATCTTACCGCCTACTGCATAAATACCCTGAGCACGGAAGCCTGTAGTATCGGCGCTGAGCTTCAGGCTGTCAGCCTTAATGGTAATATCCTTGCTCTTACCATAGCTGTTGCCGGTAGCTAATGCGCGTGCAACATTATCGCCTTTAGGTACAGTATAGGAAACATCCAATGCTTTTCCGTCGGCATTAATCGTAATCGGACCGCCGCTTGATTCGATAGCGCCCAGCTCAGACAAGCCCTTAGTAACCTTAATGGTTGCATCCTTGGTAAAGGTGTAAACACCCTTCTCTTTTTCGATGCCGGCTTCTACATATTTCTTATCGTTGCCGCCGGTAATCTTATCGGTAAAGGTATTTTCGGCTGCCTCATCATATTCATAATAGCCCTGACCGGGTTTTCTGGTACCGGTTGTTTCCGTAGAGAAGGAAATATCACCTTTCTTCAGCTCTGCACCAGAAGCAGTCAGACCGCTTGAAATCTTCACTACACCCTTCAGATTTTTCTCGGTTGCAAAATTACTGTAGGTCAGCTTGCCTGCCAACGCATTCAGTACATTGGCAACACTTTCATCATTGCCCATAGCAATACCGGTGTTGTCGGTAATCAGGCTTACAACAGAATCTTTTGCCGCACTCTTGATAACAGTATCGCCGGCTTTATAGTTTTCAGCTGCTTCGCCGTTGCCTTCATGTGCATAGAAGATATTGGTATTGCCGCTATAGCTTTCGATGGTTATGTTTTTGCTGTCCCTTTGGAAGATATTGCCTGCATGAGCCGCATCACTGCCGCCGTGGAGGCTTGTCAGAGTACTGCCGTCCCAAATCGGATTTTTGTCCGCCATGGTCGTGGTAGTCACATGAGATTGCTGTTCGTTGGTCCAGATTGCACCGTTCTGCAGATAGAAATTGAATTCGCCGACATCATGCATATCATAGCCATATTGATGCTTGTCAGTCTTATATTTTTCATGGGCAGCAACGCCTGTCCAAGAGGATTTATCGTTGGTCAGCGCAACATTAAGAATACCTTCGTGTTTAAAATCAACAATCTCATCACTGCCTAAGGTAGGAGGCTGCTTGCCATGCAGACAGTTGATATACATATCACCGCTGATGGTGGTAGTAGTATCGCCGGCAACGCCGTCCTTCATATTGATGTCCAGAGTACCTCTTTCAACGCGTACTGCATAGTAGTTGTGAGATTTATCACTATCAACTGCCGCTGCAATGTTACCGCCGCCAACGGATACCTTGTTGCCATTTTCCTTCAACAGAATTGCACTGCCATGGATGCCGGTAATATCAACAGAGCCGTTAACGGTAACGGTAGAGCCAAGACCGGTTACACCGATACCGGAGCCGTTGATACCGTTTGCTCTGTCATCTTCTGCTTTGACATTGCTAATTTTCAGCGGACCGTCGATAACAACATCTGTATTCTGACCGCATACCAGAACGCCGCCTACGGCTGCACCCTTAGTAGTAACATCGGTAATTTCCACAGGACCGGAAATATTCAGCTTCGCACCGCTACCCTTTGCAAAAATACCGTAAGCACCATAGGTATCATTATTAGATGCTGTAATAGACAGCTTTTGGTCAGCAAACGGATTGTCAATGCTGATATTCGCACCGTTAGCTACAAAAATACCTGCAGCCTGTGCGCCCCCTTCTACTGCAGAGCTCAAAGCCAGACCTTTGCCGGCCATTTTCACGTTCATCGGCACAGAAGCCTCTTCCGCATAAAGAGCAGCAGCGAATTTGCTGTAGCCTTCAAGGATTGTCGGTTCGGTTACTTCAACCTTGGCAATGCCGTTGGCATCAAGCTCACGGGTTTTGCTGATATTCTCGGAATTTTTAATAGCGCCTGTATTATACTCAGGCTTTTCGCCGGACGGCTTATAGTCATAATAGCCCTGACCTGGTGTCTTGGTCCCGCTATCTTCAGTAGAGAAGGAAATATCGCCGGTCTTCAGTGCTGCGGAAGAAGCTGTCAGGCCTTCAGCAATCTTCACTACGCCAGCCAGATGACCATCAGTATAGTTCTTGTAGAACAGCTTGCCTGCCAAGTTGTTCAGTACGTTGGCTACTTTATCCTTAGCATCAGCGGAATCGCCATCTGCAAAGCCGGAGGTAATTCCCTTATTATCTGTAATAAAGGTGATAGCAGAGCCTTCTGCTGCATTGGTAATATTGAAGCTGCCGCCAATAATCTTGGTCGGATCAGCAGCATCATGATCATAGAATACAGTGGTATGACCGCTATAATTTACAACAGAAATAGGATTGTTATCCTTTTGGTAAATCAGACCTGCGTTATCTGCATCCTTGCCGCCATGCAGTGTTGCCAGCGTGCTGCCTGCCCATACAGGATTTTTGGACGCTATGGTCGTAGTTGTCACATGCGACTGCTGTTCGTTGGTCCAGACTGCGCCGTTTTGCAAATACAGGTTGAACTGACCAATGTCATGCGCAGTATTACCGCCGCTGCCATAATCGGAATTATACTGGTCATAGGCCGCAACACCCTTCCAGAAGGAATCCTTATCGGTTAAAGCAACGTTGAGAATGCCTGCGTCATTCCAGTCAATCAGCTCACCGCCGGTATATTCCACAACCTTCTTGCCATATTGACCGGTTGCATACATATCACCGGTAATCTTAGTTGTTGTATTGCCTGCAGCGCCGTCCTTCATATTGATGTCCAGCGTGCCTTTATCTACGCGGACTGCATAGAAATTATGAGATTTATCACTGTCTTCGGCTGCAGTAATAGTGCCGCCGCCGACAGATACCTTGGTATCCGCGCCAGTGAGCTTGATACCGCTGCCGCGTACACCGGAAATATCCACCGGACCGCTGACAGTTACAGTGGAGCTATCACCGGTTACCTGAATACCGGCAGCACTCATGCCTGCGCCGCGTTCTCTAATACCCTTGACATTGCTGATTGTCAGCGGGCCGTCAATATTAATCTCACTCTGCTTGCCCTGGATATTAATGCCGGTTGCAGCATCACCCTGCGTAACAACATCGGTAATTTCTACCGGACAGGAAATATTCAGCTGCGCATTGATATCAGCATAGATGCCATGAGCGCCTCTGGTATCCGTATTGTTTGCTGTAATCGCCAGCTTTTGGTCAGCAGACTGATTGACAACCTTGATATGAACATTAGTGCCTGCATAAATAGCTGCTGCCTGCCCGCTGGTCTGCGCAGCATTCAAAGCCAGACCTTTACCGGACAGATTTACAGTCATCGGTTTGGACGGAGAGGTCTCCTCACCTGCATAAAGGGCGCTGGCAAATTTATTATTACCAGCATTCGATTCAGTTACATTAATATGCGCAACACCCTTCTCATCTACCTCACGATTCAGGCTGATATTTTCCGATGTAGTGATAGCGCCGGTCTTGTAATCAGGCTTATCTTCTTCCGGAGTATATGCATAGAAGCCCTGTCCTGCTTTTTTCGTTCCGTTGCTGCCATCAGAGAAGGCAATATCGCCGGAGGCCTTTACAGAAGCACTTACGCTTGATGCTGTCAGACCGTCAGCAATCTTGACAACGCCAGACAGATTTGCATCCTTATAGCCTGTGTAGAACAGCTTATTAGCCAGCTTGTTCAGTACTTCCTTAACATTATTCTTTTCTGCAGCAGTATCGCTAGCCTCAAAGCCGCCAGTAATGCCCTGGCTATCAGTTACCAAGGTAATCTTCGAGCCGGCAGCCGCTGTCTTGACAGTGAAGTCGCCACCGGTGATGTTCTGCGGATTATTGGCATCATGGCCGTAAACAACAGTTGTGTCACCACTATAATTATATACGTTAATACCCTTGTCGGAATTTTGGTAGATTAAACCGGAGCCGTCCAGCTTAGAAACATTGCTTCTATCGGTTTTTTTCAGAGTATCTGTAGAGAGTCCTGTTTTATGGTTCCAAACTGAGCCATCTGCCATTGTCAAATTAAACTGACCATCAGGAGCATTATATGTACTGCTGGGAATATTGCTTACTGCGCCTGTCCATTGAGACCCCTTCGTCATGTTGACATTGATAACAGACTCTTTATAATTAGTTACCTTCATATCACCGGTAACATCCAGAATTCCGGCAGTAATACCTTCACCGGTATTCAGGTTAATCGTACCCTTGTTAGCCTGCAAAGCATAATATTGGCTAAATTCCGTACCATTAGACATATCCGGAACTTTAATAGTTGCACCTGCAGTAGATACAGTTGAACTGTTCATTACACGGATTGCACTGCCAACTACGTTTTCAATATTAAGCTTGCCCTTTACAGTTATATTAATCGGAGTCTTAGCGCTGGAAGAAGCATCTGCATAAACGCCTGCGGTATACAGGCCAACCTTGTTAGCTGTATGAACATTCTTGATGGTCAGATCTTTTTCAAATACAACGTTGCCTTCACTATATGCATAAACACCAAAAGCGCGGGAGCTAGAATTAGATTTAACACCATTTATTTCAACATCGGTATCTGCGGTTAGGCTGCCGCCCTCACCTACGCGAATGCCATAGACATACTTAGCCTTAGTATCAGCATTACCGTCAGCACCAAGACCGGCGGAAACCTTCAGCACACCATTGCCCTTGGAATCCTTAATCTCCATGCTCTTGTTTTCATCAACGAAAACCGTAGACAGATTGTTTTTATTATCCCCAGCGGTATTGAGCTTCAAGGAGTGTCCCTGTAAATCAACAACAAGCGGACTTGCTGCTTCACCTGCTACATACAAGGCACTAGGAGCATTACCGGCTACACCCGCCTGAGCTTCTGTCACATTAACGGAAACTACACCGTTGACATCGCTTTCACGTGTTTCGCCAATATTTTCGGATTTTACGATAGGTCCGGTTGCATAGGTTTTATCGTCCTTCTCCGGAGTATAATCATAGAAGCCCTGGCCTCCCTCGGCAAAGGTAATATTACCAGTCTTCATCGTAGCAGAAGAAGCCGTCAAACCTTCAGCAATGGATACGCTGCCTGTAAGGTTGGTATCGCCTGCCATATACCACAGCTTGTGTGCCAAAGAATTCAATACTTCGCTGACCTTGTTTTTCTCTGCAGCGGTATCACCTTCGGCAAAGCCCTTGGTAATGCCGTTGTTGCCGGTGTAAAGCATCATCTCGGTGCCGGTCTTAGCATTAAGAACCTTTACATCACCGCCGATAATTGTGCCCGGCGTAGCATCAGCATGGTCATACCAAACCTTAGTAACGCCTTCGGCATTAGCAATATGGATAGGATCGTTATCATTTACCTTGATAATGCCGGCAGATGCTTGGTCCTTGCCGCCAACAAGGCTGCTCAGATGGGAAATGCCATCGTATTTTTCATAATACGGTCTGCTATAGTCAGGCAAATTTGCGGCATCGAGACCATCCTTACGGGAAGCATTTTCATAAATCCATTGTGCACCGTTCTGCAGCCACAGATTTACTTCACCGGCCTTTTCAGTACCGGCATTGTCGATTACACCCTTCCATGAGGAATCCTGTGTGGTCAGCCCGATGTTAAGACAGCCGTTTTGATAAACCAGAGCTTTTCCGGCCTCATCAGAAGCCTTCGTCGCCAGCACATTGCCGATAATTTCTACTTTACCATCCAGTGCTTTCTGATCCTTGACATTGACATTAATCGTGCCGCCGTAGCTTGCCAGAGAATAGTACGGCTCGATGAATTCGTCGAAGCCTTCAACAAAATTCTCTTCTCTATATGGCGTATCAATACGTGTAGACTTGCCTAACAACGAAATTGTTGCCAAATCATGGGGATTAACACCTTCTACACTTCCATAAGGATCTGTTTTTACTGCTGTACCACGCACAGCTAAATCCACATCACCATTGACAGTAATATCGGCCTGACCTCCTGTGATAGAAATACCTGTAGGATTCCAGCGTGCGCCTGTATACTTTGTTGCTGATGAATCTGAAGTTCCTGTTCCAGGACCATAATTGCCATGAACATTATCGGTAATAATGCCCCAAGGATTTTCTGCATTATCCTTGCGCATTTTTACATTGCCGTTGATAATTAAATTAGCATTATTTGCTGCTGTTATACCGGCAGACAAATACTCAGAGGTTGCAGTGATATCCAGATTACTGTTGACAATGACCTTGCCACCAGCTGCAACAAAGCCAGTTACTCCAGCCCACGCATTGGGGCGACCATTGCTCTGATACAGATGCAGCGTGCCCTTTTTGCCAGTACCGTCTACGTTATTATAAACGTAGTTATAGTCTTCAGTACCGTCAGTTGTGATTGCATCAGTATTTTTTACAGTAAAAATGTGATCCTTGCCTTGAAAATCATAGGTAATAGTATCGCCACTTTGCGTAACGGTACTGCCACCTGCGCTGATGATTGGCTTATCATCATTGACAACACCAGTTAGACCATTGCTATATTCCGCCGCAAAGGTCGGCATAGCAAGCATACTAGAAGCGCTGATAGTCAGCAAAACGCCTGAGACCAGCGTCTTCCATTTTCTTTGACTTAGCTTCAAGATATAGTCCTCCTTATCAAAAAAATCCGAAAAAAGCAGGAACAACCGCTGTTTCTGCAGTCTCCGTTGTAACGAGCAAGGCTCCGTACATATATATGAAAATCATGCAGCCTGTCACTCATCAAAAACAGGCCGAGATTTCATAACTAGAGAGCTTTAGTTTTCGTACAGCGCTTCCATCACAGCAATTATTTAGTGACAGTACTGCCCAAAAGCTTTTATTTAGCCCAAACAGCTTCCATGATGTTGCCATATTGTGCTTCCATAAATTTCACTGCTTCGCCCATGATAGCATTCACCAGTGCCGGGTTAAAGGTGTTGTTTTCAGCGGTGATGCAAGCGTTCAGCATGAAGTCGCCTCTGTCGGAAACGGTAAATTTGAACGGACGCACGTTGTTGTTCATGTTGTTAATTGCTGCGGCAAGAGTTTTCAGCTTTTCTTCATCGATTACCTGCGGTGCGATTTGTACCTGCAGCATCAGATATACGCTGTCATCCATCAGCAGAGCCATCGGCAGCAATTGGCCTTTTACCTCCATGCGGCTACGGAAGATAGTGGTATGCTGCTCATCCTCTAATTTTTGAATATCAAAGCATTCAATTTTATTGTCAGCCAAAAATTGAGTCATTTTCTCGATTTTGTTTTCCATTTCGATTACCTTAGTTTCTTCTTTAGTTGCTTTTGCCATGATGATAAGCTCCTTTACATCAAAAAATTTTATATAATACAAAGCAGAACTTACTGCTCCTATATATAACTTAATTACTATCAAAAAAATAAAAACACAGCTTAATTTGACTTAAGCTATGCTATATCTAATATCTATTCAGCACAAGATCAAGCAAAAAAGGACACTTAATGTCTAATGGGCGCACCACTAGCATTAATTAATAAAGTCCGTTCTCGTAGATCTTTACTAAATACCAATCTGTCAGTACCCTGGCTTAAAGTCATTGTCTCTGCATTCCTTTGTAAGAGGTTAGTTTTTTTCCTAATAATGCATCGACTCTTTTTTACAGTTGCGGAACAGCGTTGAAATCTCATCAAACTTCCCTGCAAAGCGTTCATCCACGTGGGATGAAGCCTCCAGACTAGGATTATATTCTATTGTAATCGAGATAGTCAGAAGTAAAAAATCACTTCATTTATCAAAAAATTGTGCACTTTATTAAAGATACTTCATTTGCATCATATCTCGTTTTAGTACTAAATTCAGTTTAGCACCTACCTGAAGCTTTGTCAAGGATTATTATTTGAAGTATTCTCTTTTATAAAATAGTATATTTAGTTTATTATTCAACAAAAGCTCACCAACAATCAAAAACGCCGACGTCCGCAACCTTCCGGGTTACAGCGTCGGCATTTTCATTTACGCCTTACAGCGATTTTATTTTGCTTTCTTTAGGAATTTTTCATACATTGCATGGTCTTCAGCCATCATCTTATCAGCATCGGCACCGATAATGCAAGTCGGGTCGATACCCTGTTTCATGAAATAATCCTTGAATTCCTTGGATTCGCAAACCTTTTTAGCAGCAGCGCGCAGAGCTTCCAGCTTTTCTTTCGGAGTATCCTTAGGAGCAACCAGTGCTGCCCAAGCGCGAACGGTCATGTTGTGGCCCAGCTCTTTGAATGTCGGAACATCCGGATAGATTACGCTGCGGGTATCAGCCATAACAGCAAGAATCTTCAGGTTGCCTGCGTCTACCTGGCTCTTGAAAACAGACGGGTCAGCCAAAGTTGCATCGATGTGCTTGCCTGCCAGAGCAGCAGCAATGTCAGCGGATCCTTTCGGATACGGTACATGCTTGAATTGTACGCCGAATTCCTCTTCAAAGGAAAGTGCGGCAATGTGCCAAATAGCGCCGATACCGGAGTTACCCATCTTCACCTTGCCGGGGTTTGCCTTAGCGAAGGCTACGAATTCGTCTACACTGTTATAAGGAGCATCCTTCGGCACAATCAAAGCTGCCGGAGCTGCAATCGGAGCGCAGATAGCTGCATAATCCTTATAGGTGTTTTTGCATTTGCCCTGATGCGGGAACATAGCCAGCTCAACAGTAACCATGCCCAGAGTATGGCCGTCGGGTTTAGCATTTGCCAGCTCTACCATGCCGGTTACACCGCCGCCATCGGGTTTGTTTACGGGAACAAATTTGCTGCCCTTCAGCTCTTTTTCCATGAACTGGATCAGGCCTCTGGCAGAGATATCGGTACCGCCGCCCGGAGCCTTAGGAATAATTACGGAAATATCTCCGTCTGCAGGATAAGCTGCTTTTTTGCTGTCGCCGCCGCAGCCGGTAAGCATAACAGCCATGGTCAGCATAGCCATCAGCACAACTAAAATTTTCTTCATTGTTTTACATCTCCTTATATTTTAAATTTAAAGGGTAACAAGTTCATCCGCGCTCAGCCTTACACAAGCAATATTGCAACGCTTATAGGTATAGGTAAGCACAAGGCCTTCGCCATCGGCAATAATTGCCGGATAGGAAAATTCTGCAGGCTCTGTTTCCAGATCAAGCAGCTTTTGCCAGCTCGCACCCTCATCTGTTGATTTGAACAGACTTAAGGGAGAACGCTGCCCCCAGTTGGCAGCCACCGGATTGCACACCAAGTAGAGTACACCGCCGGCAGTCCGCACCAAGTCAAGACCGCTGTTATTGTTTGGCAGACTCAAAGCGTAGGCACTGCACCAGGTTTCGCCGTCATCCGCAGAATCGCTGCGATAGACAAAGCCCTCGCTGCTGCGCAGCAGCATATGCACGCTGCCGTCCGCACTCTGCCACAGGCTCGGCTGGATTACGCCGCGTCCGTAAAAGGACTGCTGGCTTACAGCAATATTACTGTCGGCAGTCTTTTCGCCTGCCTGATACTGCAATCCCTCAATCTGCACTGCAGAGGATTTATGCCAGCTTGCGCCGTCATCATCACTGATATCTGCAAAGGCCTTCCAGATACCATGTTCGGTAGAAGCACCGGCAAGAATACGTCCGCTCGCCAAGCGCAAAGGCTTATTGCGTACAGGTCCGCGCCCGCCGCTCACATCACCCGGCACCAGCTCCTGCGGTCCGCTCCAGGTTTCGCCATTATCCGTCGACTGCAGCAGCCACGTCTGCCAATCGGCAATCTGCTGGCCCTGCTTGTAAAACAGCAGCAATCTTCCGTCCGCGCCCGCAAAAAGCACCGGATTCCAGTTCGCCGCCGCCCCGTTCACCAACAGCTTTGGCTCACTCCAGCCTGCATCCGTGCGTCTGCTGAAGTAGATACCCACGTCGCTTTCGCCCTCATGCGTACCGCCGAACCAGCAGCACAGCAGGCTGCCGTCAGGAAGCACCAGTACTGTTGAAGCATGGCAGAAGGCCGTCGGCAAACAGCGCATAATCAATTCCTTTTGCATTATATCAATCACATCCAAAAAAGTCGCATAATTCTATAACATAAATATTGTAACACATATACAAAAAAGCGTAAACTTTTTTCTTCACATTTCTGACAAATTTTGTCTGTCGACACGTTGCCAACTAAGCCATCGGCAGCGCTTTACAGAACGCAGACAGAAAAAACTGCGCAGGCTTTTTGCTTGCGCAGCTGCTTATTTATTCGACACACAGCTTTTCTACATTAGATATAGAGCAGCAATATTGTCATGATGTACAAGCCAAATTAGAGCATTCCCTTAAGCTCCCCCGATTAAAATGTAAGCCTCATCTGATGCCAGACAGCATTGCCATGCGTAGATTTCTCGGATACGCCCTCATCGGTAAAACCGAATTTAGCATAATAATGAACAAGCCTATCCTTGCAGGTCAGCACCAGGCCCTTTCTCCCCTGCTTTCTGGCATCCTCAATCGCACGGTGAATCAGCTCACCGGCATAGCCATGCTTGCGATAAGCAGGAATGGTATTGACACCAAAAATCATCTGCCACGTGCCGGTTTCATCGTGCAGCGTTGCCTTCTCGTACATTTCATCCGTCAAATCAGGCTCATCCGTCACAAAGCCGTCCACGAAGGCAATCAGCTTTTCAGCCTCATACATAAGCCAGAAATGATTGCCGTAATATTTTACCCTGTCAATAAATTCCTTTTCCGTTGCTGCCTCCGCCGGCGGAAAGCATTCTGCCTCCACCGCGGCAATGGCAGCAATATCTTCCTCAGTTGCATATTTTATAACCATAAGCTTTTTCTCCTCAATAATTTTGCATTTTTATGCACATACGCACAGTTTACGGCGCAATATCTTTTCACGTCTCAAACTTGTCCTCGTGCTTCTTAAAGAAATCGTAATAAACCCTGATGCCTTCCAGCTCCTGCCATTTCCTGACCTCCACCGGCCTGGTATCCAAATCATAAATCTTCGCCTCCCGCATCGCAAGCACAAATGGCGAATGACTAGCGATAATAAACTGACAGTTGTAAAAGCGCACGGCCTCCTCCAGAAAAGTCACCAGCTCCTGCTGCCTGAGCGGTGCCAGACTGTTTTCCGGCTCGTCCAGCAAATACAGCGCATTTTCCGTAATGTTATCGAAAAAATAACGAATGGCACTTTCACCGTTAGACTTTTCTCTGATATTCAATCCGACATTTTTCTTAACATACATCGACAGCGTATTATTCCGCATCGCCACTAGCTTCTCCAGCTTTTCTAAATCATCGTTGCCGTGATAGCGGAAACGACCGTTATCCTGCTTCTTCAGCTCCAGATATTCGGCAATCAGCTGCTCGCGCCTGCTATCAATACCGCTGTTGACAATGCGCTTGTTCAGGACAAAATCAAACACATCATCGCTAGTGATAATCCTGCTGGCCTGCGGAACGCCCTCACCCTTTTCCTCATACGAGCAAAGATTTAAGTAATCGGGAAAAAAGGTCGATGTATTGTAAGGCGTGGTGCGCTCTACGCCCAGCTTTTGCGCAATAACGTTCAAAAGCGTGGTCTTGCCGGAGCCGTTGCTGCCGTATAAAATCGTCACCGGAGCAAATTTCAGCGTTTCCAGCAAAACTCCCGAAGCAATCTTAAAGGGATAGATAGTGTTGTGCCATTTGCTCATCACATCATCTAAAACAGAACCTTCCTGACTTTCATCAGGAAAGCTAAAGCTTTTCAGATATATCATTTTTCTCACCTGTAATTATAGCACTAGCAAAAATTGCAAATCATAATAAGTATATCACGAATCGTTATCTGCTTAAACAGAAAAAAGCAGAAGATATTCTTAGCAGTTGCCTTTTGGGCAAAAACCCAGAGCGCTTTTATCTATAAAAATGTTTGTTTTATGAACTATTGTTTTTATTCTTTTTCTATGTTATAATAACCTTAGTTGCATGGGTAGCCGCAATTTTGCGGAGCTCTTGCCTGGTCGTGCGGACCAGTGGCGCCTGTCGAGCTTTCGGCAGGTGCCTTTTTTTTACATCTGCTGTCTTATATATTTTTGCCCGACTTTATGCTATAATCAAAGGAGGAAACATATGCAAAACCTGGCAACGAAATTTGATAATCTGACAATCCAAAGCGACTTCATCTTCAAAAAGGTTATGTCACGTAAGCGCATCTGCATGCACCTTTTTGAGGAATTACTGCAGATTAAAATTGCCGACATCAACTACTTTGAGGCTGAAAAATCTCTTGAGCCTGACTATGCAAGTCGCGGCATTCGTCTGGATATCATCGTGGCGGACGATAAGAATACACATTATAACTTGGAAATGCAGGTCAATAATATCAAAAATCCCGACACCAAACATTATGTGCTGCCCAAGCGTACACGCTATTATCAGGCGTTGATGGATATTGACTTACTGCAAAAGGGCCAGGAGTATGACCTGCTGCCGCCAACCTATATCATATTTATTTGTGTCTTTGATTTTTTTGCCAAAGGCAATTATGTTTATACCTTTAAAAAGCGTTGTCTGGAGGATATGGAGCTGGAGCTGCCTGATGAAGCAACTACCATGATTTTGAACACTAAGGGTACCCACGGCAATATCTCCAAGGACATCAAAAGTTTTTATGACTATGTTAATAACCATATTGTAAATAGCGATTTCACCAGGCAGATTGACGATGAAATCAGCTATCTTAAGCTTGATTCGAAAGTGAGGCGAGAATTTATGCTTTTAGAAGCACGTTTGTTAGACGAGAGGCGCGAAGGCAGAGCTGATGAAAAAGTTTCTATCGCTAAGCTTATGCTGGCTAAGGGTTGCTATTCTCTGCAAGAAATCATTGAGCTTACCGGTCTGTCTATTGATGATATAGAAAAGCTGAAGAATGATATGCATGTAGAGAAGCAAGCTTGATAAGAAAGTGAGGCGGTAAATTATGCTTTTAACTCCCCTTATGTCAGATGCAAGACGTGAAGGTAGAGCTGAAGGTAGAGCTAAAGGTAGAGCTGAAGCAAGAACTGAAATCGCTAAACGCATGTTAAATATAGGATACTCACTGCAGTTTATCTCTGAAGCTACTACTCTTTCTATCGAACAGATTGAAAAGCTGAAGGCTGAACACGAATAGTCAACCTATAACTAAAAATTCTGCCACCACCGCCGTGTGCTTTCGCACACGGCTTTTTCTCTGCCCGCACAAAAAATCTCCCGAACGCTGACAAACACAGCTGTCGGGAGATTTTCTACTATATTCAACCAGCCTGCAAAATCCTCTTATTTACCGCTGTCAAAAAGTGCTTCCACAAACTTATCCGGCTCAAAGGGGCGGAAGTCCATAATGCCTTCGCCTACGCCGATCCATTTAACCGGCAGTCCCAGCTCTTCCTTAATTGCAACTACAACGCCGCCCTTAGCAGTGCCGTCAAGCTTTGTGAGTACAACGCCGGTAACCTTAGCGGTTTCCATGAACACTTTGGCCTGATTGATTGCATTCTGGCCGGTGGTAGCATCCAGAACCAGAAAGGTTTCATGCGGAGCTTCGGGAATTTCGCGCTTAATAATACGGTGAATTTTTTCCAGCTCGTTCATCAGGTTAGCCTTGTTATGCAAACGGCCTGCGGTATCAATGAAGAGGATATCTGCCTTGCGCGCAATAGCGGCCTTCATAGCATCAAACACAACTGCCGCCGGGTCGGCACCCTCAGCATGGCGGATAACGTCGCAATGCGCACGCTCGCCCCAAATCTGCAGCTGTTCGCCTGCTGCGGCGCGGAAGGTATCACCTGCTGCCAAAACAACCTTGTATTTGAACAGGGTGAAGTAATTTGCCAGCTTGCCGATGGTAGTAGTTTTGCCTACGCCATTAACACCAACTACCAGGATAACAGTCGGTTTAGCACCGATACGTGTACGTTGGCCGCTGTCAGCCAGCATTTCTGCCATATATTTTTTCAGGAACGGAATAACATCCTCGGTACCGCTGATTTCCTTCTTCTTCGCTGCTTTGCGCACTGCGTCGATCAGCTTTTCGGTAGTTTTTACGCCCACGTCCGCAGATAACAGAATCATTTCCAGTTCATCAAGGAAATCATCGTCAATCGTTGCAGACAGGCCTACAAGCTCCTGAATGCGGTCAGTAAAGTTGCGTCTTGTTTTAGAAAGGCCTTCCTTTAAACGCTCAAAAAATCCCATTATTCATTCTCCTTTGCATTTATTTTTACGGATAATAATTTAGAAACACCGGATTCTTCCATAGTTACGCCATACATGATATCAGCGCATTCCATTGTTCCCTTGCGGTGTGTAATCACGATAAACTGCGTGTTTCCTGCATAATCCCGCAGGAAATCGGCAAAGCGCTGAATGTTGGCATCATCCAGAGGCGCGTCAATTTCGTCCAGGATACAGAACGGCGATGGCTGATAGCTCAAAAGCGCAAAGAGCAGTGCGATAACCGTCAGTGCTCTTTCGCCGCCGCTCATCAGATACAGGCTCTGCAGCTTTTTGCCGGGCGGCTGTACATCGATATCAATACCGGAATCCAGCAGATTATCCGGCTCGGTGAGCCGCAGCACCGCCGTACCACCGCCAAATATCTTGACATAGCATTGCGCAAAGTATTCGTTGATTTTGGCAAAGGCCTCCTTGAAGCGTTTAGTCATACCGCTGTTGATTTCAGCGATAACAGCCTCCAGATTTTCCTTCGCTGTACATAAATCGTTATATTGCTTACACAGGAATTCGCTGCGCTCCTTCACTGCGTTATATTCTTCAATCGCTGCCGCGTTAATCGGTCCCAAATCCGCAATCTGCAGTGTCAGACGGCTTTCCTGTCTTTGCAGCGCCGCAAGGTTCATTTCCTGCAGCTCGGCAAAATTCTGACTGCGTGCCGCCGCCTCATCCAGCTGATAATCCTGCTGCAACTGCTCACGTATATGGCCGCAGTTACTTTCGTGCCGCGCCAGGTCCAGCTCTGTCTGCTTCAGCTGTGCTTCACTGTCATTCACCTGCTTGCGCAGTCCGGCAATCTCTTTTTCAATATCCTGCTGTTTATCAAGCAGGCTGCCGCGCTCCTGAGCAAAGTCATCCTTGCCGCCCAGAATCTGCTGCAGCTGTGCCAGCAGCTCGTCGCTTTGCTGCTGCAGGCGTTGCTTTTGCACATCGCAGTCGGCAATTTCCTGCTGTCTGCGCTCCTGCTCTTTTTGGTTGGCAGCAATTTCTTCCTGCAGCCGCAGTGTATCCTGATCAAGGCTGTGCATAGCCTTGCTGATATCCTGCGTGCGTGCGGCCGAGGTCTGCAGCGTAATTTGGGCATCCTGCAGCTGGTTATCCAAGGCGGTAACTGCACTGCCGTATTTGGCAATTTCCTTCTTCAGGTTATCCAACAGCTCCTTAGCCTGGGTGTCCTGTCCCTCGCGCTCCGCAACTGCTGCGCGCAGCTCCTTAACCTTATCACGGTTTGCCATATAGGCTGCGGTGATATTGCTGCGGTCGTCCAAGAGCAGCAGCAAACGCTCGTTGTCGCGTGTCTTCTGTTGCTGCACCTGCTCCAGATTGAGCTTAAGCCTGTCGGCCTTCAGCTGCTGTTGACGCAGCTGTGCAGCAAGCTGCTGCAGCTGCTCCTTCTGATTTCCTTCGGCTTCCTCCAGCTCTTCCAGCTTTTCCTGCCAGCTGAGCATCTCGGCATGCAGCTGTTTCACCTGCGCCGCAGCCTGCGCAATTTCTACATTACGGCTCAAATAGCCTTCCTTATGCTTTTTGCTGCCGCCGCTCATACTGCCGCCGGCGTTTACCACATCGCCGTCCAGCGTAACTACGCGCAAACGGTAGCGACCGGCCTTTGCCGCAGCCAAGGCAGCATCAATGTTTTCGGCAATCAGCACTCTGCCCAGCAAGAAGCGGACAGCATTTTCCGCCTCGGGCTTGAAGCCGATTAAATCAACCGCATAGCCAAGAATTCCCGGCAGCTTCGCCAGTGCTTCCTCCTCGCGGTTCAGCCCGCGACGCTGCACGGTATCCAGCGGCAGGAAGGTTGCGCGTCCGCTATTGGAACGCTTCAAAAAGGCTATCGCTTCCTTCGCCGCATTGGCCGAGCGCATCACCAGGTTCTGCGCACCCTCGCCCAACGCGGTTTCGATAGCAGCGACATATTTATCTTCTACCTGCAGCAGCTCCGCTGCCACGCCTACAACCTGCTCACGCCAGGGCTCCTGAGCCTTCAGCACCGCTTTGATGCCGTAGCTGAAGCCCTCGTAGCTCTGCTGCAGACGCTTTAAGCTCTGCTCGCGTGTTTCAGCCGCAGTCAGCTGACGTTGGCACTGCTGCTGACTACTGCGTACAGCCTGCAGCTCCTTTTGACCTGCATCATAGGCACTGCGCAGCTCCTCGCCCTTTTTGCGCACCAGCTCCATGCCGTGAGCGCACTGCGATTGCTGCTCCAGCAGGCTGTTGTACTGCTCCTGTGCCTGACGGTCTACCGCCTCGGCTTCTTCTATACTTTTCTTCAGGGCCTCGCGGCGACGTGCGCGCTGCTCCTGCTCCTGTTCCAGATTGTGCAGCTCGTTGCGGAGATTAATCAGCTCCTGCATACCGCTAAAAAACTGCGATTGCGCCTGCTCATCATTGCGCTTAGCCTCTTCCAGCTTGGCGCTCTGCTCGTCACGCTGCGCCTGCAGCTGCTTCACAGCGCCATCGGCCACAGCATGTCTTTTTTCGACAGCATCAAACTCTGCTGCCAGCTCCTGCATTCTTGCTTCCTGCTCGCGCACCTGCTGCTCTAAACGTTCATTGCGCTGCACAAGGCGTTCGCCGGCCTTTTCGTTCTGGCTGACACGTTCATCCAAAACCTTTTGGTCGCCGCGCAGCTTTTCCAAAGCAGTTTCGCGGTTTTTGATATCATCCTGTAATTTATTATAAGCCTCGGCCAGCTTATCCAGCTCCTGCTGTACCTTTACGGCCTCGGCCTGCATGCTGCCTACCTTCGCTGCCTGCTCGGAATAAGCACCTGCCGCCGCTTCCTTTTTCGTCTGCAGCTCTCTGCCTGTTTCCTCCAAAGCGTCCAAGCGGCGCAAAAGTACAGATAACCGGCAACGGCGCAGCTCCTCGCTCAGCTCGTTGAACTGCTGAGTTTTGGCTGCTGCCTGCGCCAAAGGCTCTACCTGCGCATCTACCTCACTGCGGATATCGTTAATACGCGTAAGATTGTTAGCCGTATCGTCAAGCTTGCGTACCGCATCCTTCTTGCGCAGACGATATTTAGCGATGCCTGCTGCTTCTTCGAACAGACTGCGTCTGTCCTCGGGACGGCTGTTTAAGACCTCATCAATTTTATTTTGGCCGATAATGGACATCGAGCCCTTGCCAAGACCGGTATCTGCCATCAGGTCGATTATATCCTTCAGACGGCAGCTTTTCTTATTAATCGCATATTCACTTTCACCGCTGCGGAAAATGCGGCGCGTCAGGCTTACCTGCTCAAAATCGAGCGGCAGTGTTCTGTCGCTGTTATCAAAATCAACGGTGACCTCTGCTACGCCCAACGCTCTGCGCTTGCCGCTGCCGGAGAAGATAACATCCTCCATTTTGCTGCCACGCAGATACTTGGCGCTCTGCTCGCCCAACACCCAACGGATGGCATCCGAAATATTGCTCTTGCCCGAACCGTTCGGTCCGACAACAGCAGTAATTCCCTTGTCAAAGGTCAATTCAGTTTTATCAGCAAAGGATTTAAAGCCATAGGTTGAAAAGGACTTTAAACGCACTAGAAATCACCCATTTTCTCTAAGTCAGTTATTATATCTTTTTATTGTATCATAAAATGCTGTTTTTTTACACCATGCAGAACTTCTCTTATGTTAAAAATTGCAAAATAACCCGCCAGCGCTCGGCCAAACCTTCAAGACGCAAGCGCGCGTTGGCAGGACTTGTAGACGGCAGATAAAAAATTTGCACCTGCTCAGGCATTTTTTTTGCAAAATATTTTTTAAAGGCTGCAGCCGCCTTGCCGCCGTTGCACACTACCGCCTGCAAATGCGGCAGCTCACCTGCAAGCTCCGCAACAGCATTCGGCGCTTCGTTTTTTATGTTGCTGTCCAGGCTGCCCACACGCTCGCAATAGCCCAGCGTATCCCACAGCGCCAGATGATGCTTGTGCAGCAAGGCCTGCTTAGCACTGTAATCCTGCGGCACGTCCTCCTGCAGCAGCAGCGCCAGCAGACGCCAGAAGCGGTTTTGCGGATGTGCGTAATATTCCTGCTGCTCCAGCGATTTTATTCCCGGCATAGAACCGAGAATCAATATTCTGCTGTGCTCATCTACGATTGGTGCAAAGGATTTACATGTGGACATACTCTTATCTCATCTGCCTTATATTGAATTATCTGCAGCTCAAGGCTAGGGAAGTATTCCTCCCAATAGCGCAGGTTGCAGCTTTTTTGCCCGCGCAGCTTCGATTCCAAGCGTGCAGGACAAAGGATATCAACAGCACCGCAGTCAGTCAGTTTGGCTAATTGCGGGGTAATCTTGTCACGCAGCACCCTGCTTTTTACCAGCTCGCCCATCGCCGGATGAAACGGCCCCGCAAGAATGTTTCCCGGCGCGCACAGCTCATCGTCAGGCTGCAGGCCGATACGGATAACGTTCACGCCTGCTTCCGTCAGCTCGCGATAAGCCCAGGCCGCCTGCGTAACGGCCTCCTCCAGCGTCAGCGGTACAAAACGCCCCGCCGCGTAGTCCGCAGCCAGCGGCGTACCCTTGATTACTAATAAAGGATAGATGCGCGCCACATCGGGATGCATCTCGATAGCCTTACGCACTGTTTCCTGCACGCCGGCAAAGCTCTGCTCGGGCATGCCCACCATCAGCTGCAGGCCGACTTGAAAGCCGAAGCGTTTTAAAAGCGCCACCGCCGGCGCCACCTGTGCCGCCGTGTGCCCACGCTCCGCTGCCGCCAGCACCCTGTCATCAAGCGACTGCACGCCCAGCTCCACCAAACGCACACCGTGACTGCGCAAAAGCTGCAAACGCTCTTCATCGATATAATCCGGACGCGTCGACAGGCGCACGCTGCCGATAAAGCCTTCAGCAAGCAGTGCGTCCGTCAGCGCCAACAGCTCCTCCTGCAGCTCCGTAGGCAGGCCGGTAAAGCTGCCGCCATAAAACGCTGCCTCATGCGCAAGCGAGGGGCGCAGCCACGAGCGCCAGCGTGCAAGCTGCTCCTTGGCGCTTGCCAGTGCCGCACTGTGCTGACCGCTGATTTTCTTTTGATTACAAAACACGCACTGATGCGGACAGCCTGCATGCGGTATGAAAATCGGTAAAATAGACATAATAAAGCCTCTTTTATTTGTACAAGTATCCAAATTTAGGTATAGTTATCTTCTTAATGATACTTTTTACTATTGACATTATCCCCCATAGGGGGTTATTATAGTGTTGTAAACTTTTTAGTAGGAACGTGATGCAACAATGAAATTATCTCACATGCGCTTTATAAAAACAAGTCTGCCTTTCACCTTTTCCACAATGGCAGCCTCGCTCATGGGCGCAGTCGACACAGCAGTTGTCGGTCATCTTGGCAATTATACCTATATCAACGCTGTTTCGCTGGGTGCTGTTATCTTCAGCACCGTTTACTGGCTCTTTGGCTTTTTGAAAATCTCCACCAGCGGCTTTGCGGCGCAGGCCATGGGGCACCACGACCCCAAGCTGCTTGCAGGCAGTTTTCTGCGCGGCGTACTTGCTGCCTTCGCCATTGGTCTTGTCCTCGTCATTTTACAGGAACCAATCTGGCGCACGGCGCTGGTGCTCTTTAATCCTGATGCAGCAACGGAGCCGATGCTAGAGCGTTACTACCGCCTGCTCATTTGGATTATGCCGCTGACGCTCGTCTTTCAGACGGCGCAGGGCTGGTTTGCCGGTACACTGCATGTACGTATTGCCGTGCTCACGGCACTGGCCAGCAACCTTATTAACCTCGTGCTCGACGTGCTCTTCGTCGTTGTGCTGAACTTTGAGGTTACAGGTGTAGCCGCTGCCACCTGCATTGCCAATATCACAGGCTTTCTTGCCATTCTTTATTTTTACTGGCAGCATAAGCCGCTGCCACTCACAGCTGTACCACTCAAGGAAATCTTTTCCGGACCCACCTGCCGCCAGATGCTGCAATGCGGTTCGCATCTCACCGTGCGTATGTTCTGCATGATTATCATGGTCAACAGCTTTATGCATCAAAGCTCAGCCTTCGGCGGTGAGCTTTTGGCCGCTAATTCTATTCTTTTCCAGATACAGTTTATCATGGGCGATATTCTCACTGGTCTGTCACAGGCCGGAGCAATTTATTCCGGCATTGCCTTTGGTGAGCATAACAAGCCCATGCTCAATGACACACTGCGCATAAGCTTTATCTGGGCCATCGGCTTTGGCCTGGCGCAGTCCGTCGGCTATTATGCCTGCCGTCATGCAATATTGAGCTGCTTTACAGATTTGCCGTCGGTAATTCATACTGCGCAGGAATACGACCTCTTTATCGCCTTCTTCCCGCTCATCAGCGCGCTAGGCATTGTCTACTACGGCGTTTTCAACGGCGCATTATATACCAAGCCTATCTGCATTTCCATGCTGCTAACTGTGAGCTGTTATCTTACAGCCTACTTCACGCTAATTCCGCTCTATGGCAACATCGGTCTGTGGCTGGCCTTCCTCGTGTTCTATATCGCGCGCAGCGGCTTTCTGTTGCTCTTCGTACCGAAGCTGCAGCAGCGCTTCGCTTAAATAAATCTACAATAAAATATTATCGTAAATACTGGTCGATGGCGGCTTCAAAGTCTTGCAGGGTTTTGCTGCCATCGCCTTTTTCTATGGCGTGCAAAATGCAGTGCTCCAGATGGTCCTTCAAAATAACCTTTGCCGTATTATCCAAGGCCTTACGCACTGCGGCAATCTGAATCAGCACCTCAGAGCAGTCTCTGTCTTCATCAACCATTTTTTTTACAGAACGCACATGTCCTTCGATGCGTGCCAGGCGGTTGAGAACCTTCTTCTTATTCGGATGCGTATGCGCGTGCTCATGTACTGCGTGCAGACTCTCCTGTTGTGCCTGCTTTTTTTCATCCTGCTCTGTATTCAGTACATCGTGCTCCTTGATATACGCCAAAAGAGACGTCCCTTTTTCTTCAGCCATAATTATTACCCCCTTCTATATACTATGAAAGGAGCCGCTTTTTCATAAACAGCTCCTTCCTAAAAAACTATTCTATTCTTGCTTAGCCTGCGGCGTCAAAATGCTTTCAATAACCAAAGCCACGCCGTCATCATTATTAGATGCGGTGATGATTTTTGCATTCTGCTTCACACTGTCCTTAGCATTGGCAACAGCTACGCCGATACCGGCATTGGCAATCATCTTCACATCGTTATTGGAATCACCGATGCACATAATTTCCTGCGGCTGTACACCGTAGCTTGCCGCTACACTCTTAACTGCCTCCCATTTGTTGACACCGGGCTCCATCAGCTCCAGGAAGTTGTCTTTAGAGCTGGTAACATCCAGCTTGCCGGCAAAATCCTCTTTAAATTGCTGCCATACAGCGGCAAATTCCTCGCTCTTGGTCATAACTAAAATTTTATAGGGTGCTTCATCCGTATGATAAAGCGCCTCACCGATAGCAGTAGTCTGAATACCGCTGATTTTGGTATACATGCGGGAGCATTCGTTCTCCTGCTTAATCAAAATGCTGTCACCCACATAAAGCTGCAGGTAATAGCCCTTCTCGCGGCAGTATGCCAACACCTCGTTGGCTGTAGACAGCTTCATCTTGTGCTCGTAATAAACCTTGCCGCTCAGGCTGCCCTTAACGAGAGCGCCGTTATAGGTAACCAGCGGCACATCAAGACCCAGCTTTTCCGCATAAGGACGCACGGAAACGTACATTCTGCCCGTTGCAATCAAAAAAATCTTGCCTGCGTCCAGCGCCTTTCTGATAGCTGCCTCGTTACGCAGAGAAATTTGGCAGTCCTTATTCAAAAGTGTATCGTCCATATCGCTGGCAATCAGCTTAATTTCCATGCTCCATCTGCTCCTTTAACATCAATTTATCCAAAAATATAGCTGCTGCCGGATAAAGCAGCAAAAGAAAAATACCGTGCATAATGCCAAAGTTAAGGTCGTAACCCGGCAGCATACGGCAAACAGTTACGGCACCCTCCAGGGAGAAGGCAGCCATCACCAGCATAGCCTTCAGGGAGTCATTTCTGCGTTTGGCCAGCTCCTGCAGCCTCGTCAGCAAAAACTGCTTGTCGACAATAACATGCATCAGCTTCAAGCCCAGACACATAAAAGCACCCTCGATAAAGGAGCCTGCCACCAGACCGCCTAATGTCACAACCTGCAGCATACCGGTTACATATTCACATAGGAAAAAAATGACGCTCAGCGTCAGCCACATTGTGGCTAAATTATACATTGTTTTCTTCAAATTAATCACCAAAATACATTATAACACAGACAGCCGTCAAATTACACTAGGCGTCTGATATTTTATGATGCTTTTAAGCATATTTTCCAAGTATTTCTGCACATTTTGTGGTAAAATAAATTTATTAACGCAGTCAGACAGTATTGTCTGTACGAAAGGAGCAGTTTATATGAAGCGCAGTGATAAATTCCGCCAGGCCAACCGTGAGGCACTGGCTACTGTTCTTGCCACCATCGCCGTCATCATCTTCTGGTGCTTGGCAGGCTTTGGCTTGGCAGATAGTAATATTACCTTCTGGCACACACCTCTTTGGGTTTGGGGCGGTTGCGTAGGCACCTGGCTTTTTGCCATCGCCGTTACCGTTTTCCTGACGAAGAAGGTTTTTGTCAACTTCGATTTAGATGACAGCACGGAGGATAAGCAGCATGAGTAGTATTTTGAACATTATACCAGCGCTGGCCTTTCTGCTGATTCTTTTGAGCATCAGCGCCTACATCCAGCGTACCTCCAAGGAAAACAGGCAAAAGGATTTTGCCAAGGATTACTTCATCGGCGGTCGTACTCTCGGCGGCTTTGTGCTGGCAATGACCACCGCTGCCACCTACAGCAGCGTCAGCACCTTCGTCGGCGGTCCGGGCGTAGCATGGGTTATCGGCTACGGCTGGCTGTACATGGCTATCGTGCAGGTAGTCGTTATCTTCCTCGTTTTAGGCGTATTCGGCAAAAAGATTGCCCTCATAGCCCGTGAGATTGACGCCGTAACCGTCATTGACGTACTGCGTGCCCGCTATCATTCCGATTTTCTGGCGAACATGGCCGCTGTTGTCATTGTCGCCTTCTTCTGCGCCACCATGGTAGCACAGTTCGTCGGTGCTGCCAAGCTCTTCGAAGCAGTAACCGGCTTTTCCTACCTCACCGGCCTCACCATGTTCGGCCTCATAGTTGTCATTTACACAACAATCGGCGGCTTTAAGGGCGTTGCCGTTACCGATGCCTGCTGCGCCATTGCTATGATCATCGGCCTGTGCATCCTCATGGGCGGTATGATGCACGCAGGCGGCGGCTTCAACAAAATCATGGGCTATATCAGCACGCAGCATCCCGATATGCTCGAGCCGCTTTCCCGCGGCAAAATGCCGATTTCGCTTTACATCAGCCAATGGTTGCTCGTCGGCATCTGTACGCTGTCGCTGCCGCAGTCCGTTGTCCGCGGCATCAGCTACAAGGATACCAAGGCGCTACATAACGCTATGATTATCGGTACCGTCGTAATCGGTGCTATGACACTGGTCGCAACCTGGATAGGTGTCATCAGCAAAGGTGTTCTGACTGCGCCCATCACAGCCTACGGCAACAGTGTTGATAACATCATGCCTGTCGCCATCGTGCAAAGCCTCACTCCCTTCTGGGCCGGTGTCATTATCATCGGACCGATTGCAGCAACCATTTCCACCGTATCCTCGCTGCTGCTTTCCTCGTCCTCCTCTATCGTTAAGGACGTTTACATGAACATCAAGGGCAAGCGCGAAGAACAGCTCAGCAATAACCAAATTCGCCTCTACAGCCTGGGCGCAACAATTATCCTCGGCCTTTTTGTTTATGCCATCGCCATCAAACCGCCAAGTGTTATCTGGCAGATTAACATGTTTGCCTTCGGCGGTCTGGAAACAGCCTTCTTCTGGGTGCTGATTTTCGGTCTTTTCTGGCCCAAGGCCAACAAATACGGCGCTATTGCAGCCATGGGCGGCGGCGTTATCATCTACTGCCTGGCCATGGTCTTAAAAATCAAGGTGCTCGACCTGCACCAGATTGTGCTTGGCATCGGCCTTTCCCTGCTGTGCTTCTTCATCGGCAACAGCTTCGGCAAAACAGTCGATGAAAAAACACTGCGCATCTTCTTCCCCGAAAAATTTGACGACGAAAAATAAATAAAGCCGCATATTATTCCAATATCAAAAGATCAAAATCTCTGCTTACGGTGTTTGCAAGCACCTTGGCAGAGATTTTTTATGCTCTGTTTTCTTTATAAAATTAAGTATCTGACACTGTTTACCTATGGTTTTCCTGCATTTAACAGACGCTGCTGATTAATTTCCTCATAGATAAAATTTTCTCAATGCTGACACTCCTGTCATTTATATCCGCCTTATTCTTATTTACAAAAAGGACAAATAGTTTTCATTGAGTAATCATGATTATCTATTGACATGGAATATTATTTTCTGCTATCTTAAAAGTGTAAGCAGTTCTCAGCCACTCACCCAACGATGCAGGAAGGAGCGTGCCGTCATGCTAAAAAAATCTGTCATTATTCTCGCAGGAATGTTGCTTTTAATTACCAGCTGCTTTGCCAACACACGTATGCAACAATCTGCTAAACAACAACCAATTTCCAAGGTCAAGGAGGTCACAATTATGGATTTTTCCCAAGAAAAAGAAAACGTCATCTATCTTGCAGGAGGCTGCTTCTGGGGGCTGGAAAAACTGATGCAATCCATACCGGGCGTAATCGATGCCCAAAGCGGTTATGCCAACGGCACAGGCAAAGCAGATGCCAAGTATCAGATAATTTTGGGCGGGAAAACCGGTTTTCGCGAAACCGTGCGTGTTGAATACGATCCGGCAAATGTAAGTCTTGACCATCTGCTCTTGGCATATTTTTACGTCATTGACCCAACAGTCCTCAACAAACAGGGTAATGATACCGGAACACAGTATCAGACTGGCATCTACTATACCAATACACAAGCGCAGGCTGTCGTAGAACGTATCGTGGAACTGGAACGCGGTCGTCATAAGGTATTCGCAGTCGAAGTCGGACCACTGAAAAACTATTATCCGGCAGAAGAATATCATCAGAACTATCTTGATAAAAATCCGGGCGGATACTGCCATATATCACCTGCTAAAATCAAGCTGCTCAGTACCTTGAAAATTGATGCCGGTGCCTACAAAAAACCTGCTGCCGAAACTATACGCGATAAGCTTACCGCAGAACAATTTCAGGTAACACAGCAAAACGGTACCGAACTACCGTTCCGCAACGAATTCTGGGATAAATTTGCCAAAGGCATTTATGTTGATATTGTAACCGGCGAACCACTCTTTTCTTCAACCGACAAATATCAGAGCAGCTGCGGCTGGCCCGCCTTTACCAAGCCTATTGAAGCACCTTTGATAATTGAACGCAAAGATACAAGCCATGGTATGGTACGCACCGAGGTGCGCAGCCGCAGTGGCGATTCGCATTTGGGGCATGTTTTCACCGGTGACAGCGAATCACCCAACGGTGTACGTTACTGCATCAACAGTGCTTCCCTGCGCTTTATCCCCTACGAACAGATGGAAGCCGAAGGCTATGGCTATCTGCTGTATCTTTTCAAATAATACTCTCTAACATAAAACACCCTACGCATTGCCAACGGCAATACGCAGGGTGCTTTTCATTTGTTTAAACAAAGCTTATTCAAATTCCTTGTAGATACCTTCCTCGCGACGTCTGGTCGCCGTTTTGGAAACGTAGGTACCATGAACAATATTGGTAAGCTTCTTTTTCGTTAAAATCTTTTGGATGTAATCAAGATGCGGACAAGGCGGCTTATGCGAATTATCCGATACCATGCAGGTAGAAAGATGCACGCAAATCTCCTGCCCATCCTCCTTAAAGCGGCGCAGGCGCTTCGCCAGGTTTTCCAGCTTCACCGTCAGTGCACCGCCAGAGCAGCCGCCGCAGGTGAAGCTCATGTAATGCGTATCCTCGGGATAACCGGCAAACTTGCCCTCGCGGCTGTAAAAGGCGTGTGTACAGTTGTAGCCGCAGCAGCGCTGCTGCACTGTGTCGCACTGGATAATGACTACCAGCTTGCTCATTTTATCATGCCTGCTGCTTTTAAAGCTGCATCAAGCTTAGCCTCAGCGGCAGCGCTGATAGGAGTCAGCGGCAGACGCGGAGCACCGGCATTGATACCGGTAACCTTGGTAACAGCAGCCTTGATAGGAATCGGATTGCTTTCCACAAACATAGCCTTTGCCAGCGGCACCATAACCTTGTTGAGGTCAGCGGCATCCTTAACGCGGCCTTCGCTGTAAGCCTGCATCAATTGCTGCAGTATGTTGCCATTGACATTGGCCAGAACAGAAATCAAGCCGCAGGCACCAACGGACAGGAACGGCAGAATCAGGCCGTCATCACCGCTGTAAATGGAGAAATCTTCAGGAAGCACACGATACAGCTCTGTAGTCTGTGCTACATTGCCTGCTGCCTCTTTGATAGCCACAATGTTGCTGAAATCTGCTGCCAGACGTGCAACGGTTTCCGGAGCAATGTTGCCGCCGGTACGTCCGGGAACATTATATACGATAATCGGCAGCTTGGTAGCCTTTGCTACGGCTGCAAAATGCTGGTAATAGCCTTCCTGAGTCGGTTTGTTATAATACGGGCCAACTACGAGTACGCCGTCTACACCGCAGGCTTCCATTTTTTTAACCAAATCAATAGTGCTGGCAGTGCAGTTGGTGCCTGCACCAGCAACAATCTTAGCGCGGCCGTTGACACGAGCAACAATAGTCTGCATAAATTTTACTTTTTCATCCATGTCCATGGTTGCAGCTTCGCCGGTAGAGCCTTCTACTACCAGGCCGTCACTGCCGTTAGCCAGCAGCCAGTCAGCAAAATCTGCACCGGCTTCATAATTGATGCTGCCATCAGCGTTGAACGGCGTAACCATAGCCGTTAATAATCTGCCAAAATACGGTTTTTTCATTGTAATTCCACCTCTTAAAACTAATAGAAACTAAAATTCTCTATGATATATTGTTTATTATCTAAATGATTTTATCTTTTTTACGGCGTACTAGCGGTACGTCGCGGAAACGCAACAACGCAGGCTGTGCTTTATACACGGCCTACAGCTTGAAGGCCTCATGTAGAGCCTTAACAGCCTCCACCAAATGCTCCTCTTTTACAATCGCGGAAATCGTAGTATCGCTGTCCACAGTTTGCAGAATAGCGATATTGTGGCTGGCAAGCGCAGTTACAAAGGTAGCCATAATGCCGGGCACGCCACGCATAGCACTGCCGACAACGGAAACCTTACCGCAGCCCTCGTTCAGCGTATATTTAAAACCGGTTGCATCAAGCACCTTACAGGTGTGCTCTACGTCCGGAGAAAAGACTGCGAACATTGCTTCCTTCTCGGACAGGTTCAAGCAGCCTACGCTGATGCCTGCATCTGCCAAATCCTCGAACAGATTACGGCCTGCGGTAATATCCTGCGGGTTCAGGTCAATGCGGAACTGTGCCAAATCATTAAGATGAGCTACGCCGCTGGCGCAGGATTCGTTAATCGCAATTTCGCCGCCGTTACCCTGACCGATGCGCTCACTGGTAATCAAAGTGCCGGGAGCATCGCTGAAGGTGGATTTTACATACATGGGAATATTGCTGCCCATAGCAATTTCCACGGCACGCGGATGAATAACCTTCGCACCGTTCTGTGCCATCTGGCAAACCTCAGCATAGGAAATCTGCTGCAGAATATTAGCCTTCTCGACAATGCGCGGGTCGGCAGTCATAATGCCCTCAACGTCTGTATAAATTTCAACAAAATCAGCCTTGAGCGCAGCGCCCAGTGCAGCAGCAGAGGTATCGCTGCCACCGCGGCCCAATGTCGTAAATTTATAGTTGTTTTCCGTCATACCCTGGAAGCCGCAGACAACCGGAATGATGCCTGCCTCCAGCAGACGGATAAGACCGGAGGTATTGATGTTTTTGATACGTGCAGCACCAAACTGGGAATCAGTAACAATGCCTGCCTGACCGCCGGTGAGCGCCATAGCGTTGATGCCGAATTTTTGCAGAGTTGCTGCCATTACACAGGAGGAAATGATTTCGCCGCAGCACATCATCATATCCATCTCGCGCACATTAACGGAAAGGTTAACGTCCTTCAGTGCGCCGATAAGCGTATCGGTTGCATAGGGTGCGCCCTTGCGTCCCATAGCCGAAACAACTACTACCGGGGAGTAACCGTTGCGAATAGCCTGCTGTACCTTATTTTTAACTGCAACGCGGGCTTCCTCACTCGCGACGGAGGTGCCGCCGAATTTCTGTACAATGATTTTCATGTAAATTGCTCCTCATCTGTTTAAATTAAAATGCAAAATGTACCGGATGCCGGAAAGGCTGCGGCGTACAAGCTGTACGCCGGGTAGTCTTTACACCGCAGAGGTGCATTATTATTTTTCTAACCAGCCGTTTTTAATCATAACCTCAGCAATCTGCAGCGTGTTCAGCGCAGCGCCCTTGCGGATCTGGTCTCCTACTACCCACAGGTTAAAGGTATTCGGGTTAGACTCATCGCGGCGCAGACGTCCAACGAAGCAGTCATATTTTTCCGAGGTATATAAAGGCATCGGATAAACCTGGTTGGCAGGATCATCCATCATCTGAACGCCGGGGAAAGCGTTGATAGCAGCTGCCATATCCTTCAGCTCCAGATCATGCTCAAACTCAATGTTTACCGATTCGCTGTGGCTGCGGTATACAGGCACACGCACGGTAGTAGCGGTAATGCGCATTTCGTCATCATGCATAATCTTTCTGGTTTCGTTGATCATCTTCATCTCTTCTTTGGTGTAGAGATTGTCAAGGAAAACATCAATCTGCGGAATCAGGTTAAACGCAATCGGATAATGCTTCGGCAGACTTGCGGACGGAAGAATGTGTGCCTCCATCTCACGGCCCTCGCTGTAAGCCTTAGTCTGCTCGGTGAGCTCGTCAATGCCCTCCTTGCCCGCGCCGGAAACAGCCTGATAGGTAGAAACGACGATACGTTTAATGCGTGCCAGGTCATACAGCGGCTTCAATGCCATAACCATAATAATGGTAGAGCAGTTAGGGTTGGCGATGATGCCCTTGTGCTTCAGGATGTCCTCGGGGTTAACCTCCGGCACAACCAGCGGCACTTCGGGGTCCATACGGAAGGTGCTGGAGTTATCAATAACAACGGCACCGGCTTTCACAGCGTAGGGAGCAAACTCCTTAGAAACGCTGCCGCCTGCGAACAGAGCGATATCAATGCCCTCAAAGGAGTCCTTGGTAGCCTCCTGCACAGTATATGTTTTGCCCATAAATTCAATCTGCTTGCCTGCACTGCGCTTGGAAGCCAAGAGACGCAGCTCTGCAAACGGGAAGTTTCTTTCTTCGATAAGCTTCAGAAATTCAGTACCAACAGCACCGGTAGCGCCCAAAATAGCAACGTTATACTTTTTCATAAAATTCTCCCCCTCACTATTTAGAGTAATTTATCTAAGCCGTATACCAAGCCTACTTGGTCAACAATTTTGCGGCAGCCAAGCGCAACGCCCGGCATATAGCATTCGCGGTTAATCGGGTCGGTGCTGATTTTCAGTGTTTCGCCCTGACCGCCGAAGATAACCTCCTGGGAAGCAACGTAACCCGGCAAGCGGACACTGTGAATCTTCATGCCCTCGTAATCCGCACCGCGCGCACCTGCCATGGTTTCCTTTTCATCAGGATTGCCCTGATGCATTGCCTTGCGCACCTCAGCAATCTTTTGTGCGGTGATAATAGCAGTACCGCTCGGAGCGTCCAGCTTATTATCGTGATGCTTCTCGATAATTTCCACATGCGGGAAATATTTGGCAGCCTCACACGCCAGCTTCATCATTACAACTGCGCCAAGCGCAAAGTTCGGAGCAATCAGCAGGCTGGTGTTGTGCTTGCGTGCCAGCTCATCAACCTCTTTTAAATCTGCATCGCTGAAGCCTGTTGTGCCTACTACGGCATGCACGCCGAGCGGCAGCATTTTGCGCAGATTGCCCATAACAACATCAGGACGGGTGAAGTCAACAACAACATCCGGTTTGGCAGCCTCAATCGCAGCAACCAGGTCTGTCGTCACCTTAACGCCGTCACCCAGATGTACAGTGCCTTCCTTAATATCAACAGCACCTACAAGCTCCAAATCAGCTTCGCTATATACCTTTTTACATACCTCGCTGCCCATGCGGCCCAGCGCACCATTTACCAAAACACGAATCATGTCGTTCACTCCTTAATCATAAAAATAACCGTTGAGATATTTCCTTTGAATCCTATCTCAACGGTTAGCATGCTAAATAAATATTCACACCCATAGCCGAGATAGCCCTCCGCTGCTGATGCAGCGACAGTCCGGCAGCTTTCACTGACGGCCCAGCACAACGACACGGCTGCCATTGCACTTCGGCGTTAGCCCTTTTGTGATGCTTCTCAGCTCCCGCTCCACAACCTACTCATGCTTTCCGCGCCTCTATCTTAATGGTTTGCTATTAAAAAAATTATATTACTGTTACTGCTATTTGTCAACGAGGAAAATTATTAGCCTGTTCTTATAGCGGCAAGTGTAAAGATTTTACAAAAAGATGAAGTGAGAGGGATTATATTACGAGATTTAGGCACTTCTTCCCTTTTTCCGTAATATGATTGCCTTTTTTCTGCTTCATCACCATTTCCTATTACGAACTTTTTCACCTAGTGCACTTTTCTCGTAATATATCTTTACTCAAGGAACTCTGATTTTCTACCATAACTTGTAATATAAACACCTTTTTGTGCACGAGTCATTGCTACATACAACAAGCATTTTTCGGAGGTAATAGATTCCTCCTCAGAAACGGCGTCAGCCTTATTGATTGCAGAAGAAAGAGGGATAATCCTGTTGTTCACAGCAGCAATAAATACATATTTAAATTCCAACCCCTTCACTCGGTGCATAGTAGCAACTCTTAGCCCATCAAAACTACGATCATCAGCTTTGTTCCTCTTTATTGCATAGGAGCGAATTCCGGCTTTTGTAAAAAGCGCAATATAATCGTCAACCAACTTTTTGGTACGAGCTACAACACATATATCAGTAAGAGAAACACCGTTGTCTTTTAGCTTCTTCACTTCACGGAGGAGAAAATCGAATTCATCATTAGCATTCCCGAAATTCACAACTATCGGTTTTTCTCCATGCGTGAGGGATTGACATTTATCTCCGAGATCAAAACCTTCGTCCAAGTCATCAAAAGAAATTCCCTTCAACAACACCAGAGCCTGTTTGCGAATTTCCTCTGTAGTACGATAGTTAATTTTTAATATGCTACTACGACCACGGACATTTATTCCACACTTAGAAAGTGTAGGATGATTTCGATATATTCTCTGGTGAGAGTCACCAACTATGAAAATATCGTTAGGATGTTCTTCTCCTGCCAACGCTCTAATCAGGCGATATGCATTGTCACTGAAATCTTGTCCCTCGTCGATAATAATACTTGCATACCGTGGTTTTCTACCCGCAGATTGAAGCAACTTGGTGCTTTCATACATGGCGGTATTTATATCACGTATTTGGTTTTCTTTCATTAGATTCTGATAGTTTTCAAAGACCTTCCAGATATGCATCCTTTTTTTTCGATCAAGTCTGGTGCCTCGACCATTTCTAGTTGCCTTCACATACTTTTCAAGTGTAAGAGCTTCTTGTGCTATAACAATCCTGTTCCACTCTTCTTCATAGAATGAAGTCTCAAACGGCAGATCAATGTTAGCCAACAAAACAGCTCTCTCCCAAAGAGGCTTTATAACATCGTCATACCCAATCTGAGCAGAAAAACCGGACTCACGAAGAAACTGATTCACCCACGCATCCAAATGAATGACTTCTATTCTTCTGAGTTCTTCCAAGGTACAAATCTTGCGCAAATTCTCTCTAATATCAGCTGCGAGATTTGCTGTAAAGGTGGTCATCAGAATTCTCTGCTGCCCTTCACATTTAGATGCTAAATACTTAGCTCTATGCATAGCAACTACGGTTTTGCCAGTGCCAGCACCGCCAAGTACTCTTGCAGAACCAGAATACTCTTTCCGGGCAATTTTTCTCTGCGTCGGATGAAGAAAAACACGCCATTTTTCCAATGGTTCTGCCATAATCCGACGCAATTCATCTTCTCCATCGACCACAACAAAAGATTTCAGTGTTGTAGGAACATCCAATGCAGCCGCCAAATCCTCGTTGTCAGAAGAAGCGTTCTGTTCTTCCAGAACAAGCTCCAGAACTTCTTCCATAGGAAAGCCTTCCGCTAACCAAGAAAGATGCTCATAAGCATCATGCGGCATAGATTGTTCAGCTTTGTAAAAATCCTCTTTACTAATAAAACTTCTAACAAAATCAAGCTGAATCTCAGGTACGCCAAGTTTAAGCAATTCATCATCCTTAGCAAGAGCAAATAAAGTAACTTTGTCAGGTGCAGATACCTTTTCCACCATGGTCTTAACATCAAACACCTGAATAGCACCAGTTTTCGGGTTGACTTCACATTTTTTACGAGCGGCCCATTGATATGCCTCATCATGATGATCTACCCACAAAAGCAGGTATACCCCTACTTCTTGCTGCCGAACAACGATACCTCGATAAGTATCATCAATACGTACAGAAAAAATCTTCTTATCTATTCCTGAATTAAGTTTCTCATAGTTAATGCCGGGAGACATAGGATTGTTTCGGAATTTATTCACGAACTCTGTTACTTTACCTTGAACTTGTCTCGGAAGACGAGCAAATGCCGTTAAAAAATCTGATGAAATTGCCACTTTAACATTATCCGTCATCAATTGTCACCTCCAAAATAGCTTGCGGTATCAATATCTGCAGCATCAAGCAAACTCAGTATTCGCCATCCCAATTTTTCGAGCTTCTCTTTATCTTCAGCTTGTTCAGCAGTCATGAAACCAACTCGTCTGTCCGGCCATGCAATTTCTACAGTAGCAACCACTTCTCCATCATCGCCTTCAACTTCGTAACCGACATCATCTTCATTAGGAGCAGGTACACCAGCACCTTTTGCAAGTTCAACAAATGCCTTTGCATCATCATCGAACAGAAGCTCCTTAATTGCATTCCAAGTATCATCACCTGCGCTCATAGATATAATAGAATCATCAGCAGCTTCTCCAACAACAGGCAATGCGAGGTAATCCATGTGGCTTATACCTACAGATGACACTGCTATAAACTCTTCCGAGAATTGCAGCGAGTTATAGAATCTCCAAAGTCCATTCCACTCCTGTTCATATTTATCTGTTCTATCATCTTTTTCGTCATTGAGAACAGCGCAAACAGCAACAGCCCCTTCAGCTTTAAGTTTCGATGCAAGAACAGCTGAATAAATTGCCAGATGTGCATTAGAACTTCTTGGAATCCAGCTACCAAATATGGTTCCAGGGAACACAAAATCAACATCAGTAAAGTGTGTCTGTTCATTTACAGCTTTTACATTCTTCTCCCAATTATTGAAAGCAAGATTGTTTTTCATCAAGACAGGTTCTAGCAAGGACAGAGAATATGCATACGCTTGTCCCTTAAAAACTCTTTCTGCATCAGGTAGTTTAAGATATTCCAAAAGCAAATCAAATGAAGATAACTTTGCCGGTTCAATGACATCTGCTTTTTGCTTCTTAATCATATTCTGATACATAGTCTTGCCAGAAGGCATTTTTTCTGTCTCAAGTGTATTTGTATAGAAATCTCCCTGTGGTGCAAATACACTTTGAACATCCTTGAAACTCAGCGACCAAACACGGAATTTACCACTTCTGCGAATAGCCTCTCGCTTAATTGTATCATCAGAAACAATATCTTTATGATATAAGAAACCATCTGTGAATACAGCCACAGGCTTGTGTTCCAGTGCGGAAACCGGCCAGAACACAAAATCCGGTTTGCAAGCTACCGAAACACCAGAGGCAGCATCCAGAAGAACTTGCGGTTCGATTTCCCAAGCAAAATTCTCCAGCTTTATATAATAACTATGCTTGCCATTGCGAATCGTATCACTTACATTAGCCGCACCAACCTTAGTGCGAATTGCTTCCATAAAACGCTGTTCCAACTCGCTATCAAACAACGGATTAACAGGAATATCATTGATTCTATCAATCTTCTGAACATTATCTTTACCTGAAAGAATAGACTTCAAAATTCTGATAGCCGTAGACCTTGAAATATTACCTATCTGCTGACTCTGACGATATGCATACAAGCAATGGTAACATCCATCTTTCTGCGGGTCATCCTTGCAAGAGCAATTCTCCATTACATGAAGCGCCTTATCAAAAATTTCAATTAGGGCGTTCTTTTCATGCATTAACTGCTTCAGATAGCCAGTACCACCTGGAACAGAGTCATAAATTACCAAATACTGCTTTCGATAATCTGCATCTGGAACAGGAACTTCACTGACAGTAGCCCTTAGATGATCAACATTACCGAAATATTCTTTCATACCCAACATAAATGCAGCTACAAATGATTCCACCTTCACAGAAGAAGAATCCATTGTAGTCGCCGGAACAAGAAGTCGGAGAATCTCTGTACTGAACTCACGGTACAGGAACAAACATTCTTCATAAGCGTCAGCTTGCATCAAATTAGGCATCTTTCTTGTTTTGCAGGCGAAGCTATGATTGGATTTTCCGTTTTCCGGTTGGATTTTTCCGCAGTACTTACAAATTTTAAAGCCCTTGCGTACTTCTTCAATACCGGAAACAGACAGTTTTTCACCAATCATGTCACTCTCACCAAAGTTAATTTCTCGTAGAGTTGCTTTGCGAACAAACTCATATCCAAACGGGAAATCTTCATTGTCCATACGATATGCACTGGAAATATCGTGATCTTCATCTACATCAACCAAGAGTTGTTTACAGTAGAATACATTATTTCTATCATCGCTCTCATCGTTAATCAAGCTCTTGGTATAATCCATGTTAGAGTAGACCATTTGAACCTTCAGCATTGTTCTAACCTGTCCGGAATCAGCCCAGGCAGGACTACCACACTGAGGGCAAGCCGACGTATTCTTGCCGGTTTCTTCAATTTGAGCATGAGAACAATTCGGGCAAAGTCTCCATCTTGCAGTCTGAGCAGTAGTCAAATCAACCTGATCTATGGTCAGCTTGCGACCGTCAACATAAAAGCTGTTATTAGGAGCAAACTCGCTGATAGCAGAGGATGCACTACGGCTATATTCATAGACCAATTTCTCATATTTTTTCTTCTTAACCGATATTTCTTCATCTTCTTTACGATAGAGAACCGCTCGCAGGATAATACCAGCTTCAGGGAAAGCATAATTCGGAAGTAATCCCTCGTCAGACAGGAAATTAAAGATATTCTTCTTGCCAATTTCCTGAAGGACTGTAAGCAACGCTGCTTCTTCACGCTTTAGCTCTTTGATTTCTTCATCATAGGAACTGTCCTTAGGTTTATCTTCCAAATCCCGAATCATTATTTTCAGTGCATCAACACTTGCTCGCAAAGCATCCTGTTGTTTTTTTAAATCCTCGAATGCATCCAGGATTTTTACATACATAGGACTGTTGTTAGCATCCTTTCCTCTGGCGAACATTTGCAGTTCTTCTCTTGCACTATCATCGAGATACGCTGCAAACATTTGCATGAAAGAGTTCAACTGACGAGATAATGTGCTTTGTACATAATTCAAGAAATTGAATGGAAACATGTCATCCGGGCGGGCATCCAATTTTTTCAGAACAACACCAACTTTATCAGGAATAGCACCGTCCGGAATTCCCTTTTTAACCCAAGAATCCATGCAGAAAGCTACGAACTGCCTTTCCAGAACTGCAGATGCTCGAAGGAAAATTTTAGGTGGAGTTACCTCGCCAGCAATCATATCCAAAGGATCAGAATAAAAATATAAATCGTGAGGTCTTGCATTAGCAACAGCCAAGGTCAATGCGTTACCATCCTTACGACCTGCACGTCCAGCTCGCTGTAAGAATTGACTCTGAGCTGGCGGCATGCTACACAGGATAACAGTAGACAAATCACCAATATCAATACCCATTTCCAGAGTTGGAGTACACGATAATACATTAGGGTCCCAAATCTCCTGAGTATCTTTGCCACGTTTAAAATCAATTTCAATCTGATCTCTATCTTGGCGCTCTAACAAACCAGTGTGCTCTCTTGCGTTGATACGAACTAAATCACCGGCATTGTAAAGACGACCATAATAATTAATTTCACCTGTATCATATTCTTCGAGGAATCCACCACAGGCAGTCCTTGGACAAGGCGCACCAATCCAAAGCTCTGCATTCTCTGCTGCGACAGCATATACAGAACCACACTTATCACACCGCATCTGCATCACATCATCAGTGATAAAGACACGTTCCTTATTTAATCCGTAAATTTTATAGTTAGCAGAAGAAGGAACCAGAGATATTACATTCAGCTTTACTGCTTCATCTAAAATAAATCTGCTGATTGCTTGGAAAATGCTGTCATCCACCAGCAATTCGTTACAGCAAGAAGAAATCCAGTCTACATACTTATTAGCAGCATGTGAATCAAACTCAAAAGAAGATCGGCCATTACCAATATGCTCGGCAATAAAGTGAGGAGTATTTCGACCCGATTGACGACCGGGAAGCCAACGATTCCTGTCGTTTGACAGCATATAGCCATTACCGTCGCCTATAGTATATTCGTCAAACACTTTATCCCGAAAAGCGCCATTTGTGCGCATTAAGTTCAAGTATCCGACAACCATGCGTTTGAATGAGTCTATGTTTTCGGTTGTCAACACGCCAAGTTCATTAATAGTTCTTTCCTGTACAGACTCAGCAATCTGAATAATATCTTCCACCGCAAAGGAAATAACAGAGCAATTAGACTTTTCAAGAGTTCGTCCAATCTTACCGGCAAGACCAAATTCAAGCATAATTTCGTATTTGATGCGCTGTTCAATTTCATACATCAGAATTTGTGCTTGTTTATCTTTGCCCAAGTTACGCTTGTCAACCATATCTTCATAGGCTTGTTTCCAAGTTAGATTTGGCGCAATGAAGAAGCTCACAAACTGTTCATCAGTCATATGCTCATGCCAATACTTTATAAAACCATTCTGAAAATCTGCAAGGGTTTGGCCGGATCCCATCTCAGTGCAGTATTTTTGAATAGCGGTTCTAAGGCCAAAACGCCATGTTCTTGAGTTGAAAAAACCGGCTCTATGCGCAGCGTCCTGAACATTATCAGAGAATGCCAGTGTCTTTTTATCATCATTAAACTTGGATGCAAACATTTGAGAAATGCTTGCGCTGATTTCTGTTGCGCTGCGAAGACCCATCAACGAAAGACCGCGACGACTACCACAACAGGGGCAAACATATTGCCTATGGTTCTTAGTGCCAGAAGTTTTAATCGGATTAGGAATCAGTATATCAACCATTTCGGCACCGCAATTAACGCACTCATCTGTCCCATACTCACCAACTTTTACTTGCAGACAGTCTGGACAAATCCTTGCAGGAACCATGCCCGGAATACGTTCCTCATGAGAATGAGGGAACATCATCACAATTTTTTCGTCTGCACGGAAATATAGATTGTAGAAGGACTCAAGATTTGTCATTGTAGCATTGCTACGTTCATTGAGTACGGATACCCAACCTGTAATACCACAATCACGACAATTTACAACCGGAAGATACTGCTTTGCCTGTTGCTTGTTCAAATCGTGAGCAATCTCATAAGTGATTTCATCTGAATCTACTTTGGCAACCAAACGCCGCAGCTCGCGCATCCAAAGCTGAACCTGAACATTCAAAAACGGACGCAGTTTTCCTACCTTGCCGGTTCTCGCGTGAGAAATTAAAGCAAAGAGTGAATTGATAACAACAGTTGCATCAGGCAAAGTTTTCAAATCCGGATAATGGATAGCCAAATCTTCTGCGATTTTAGAAACTTTATAATATGTACCACCTGTCAGATTGATAACCGATTGCATAAAGCTGTGATGCATCAATTCATATCCAAGACGTATTCTGCCTTCATCTTCAAGAACGTCAAAAGGGAAATCTGGAAGCCAGTCTTTTACCGCACTCTGCAAATAAGCAGAAGGCTCATCCTCCGCAGACAGCTTTTCCAATTCCACAGCCTGCTCCGCTGTTGGCATCGCAAATTCCGTTACATCAGCACCAGCAAAGAACTCTTGAGCGCTCAGACGATCTTCTGTGATAATTGCATCCTTATCGAACGGTTCGCCAAAGATTTCTTCTGCGTAATTCAGAATATTATTATTGTTTTCCTTGGAACCCATTGTTGCAGATGTGCCAATGCAACACAGGTATCCATCATAGATTCCCAAGCGTCGTTTCAACCGTCGAAGCAAACAAGCCAAATCTGTGCCTTGCGCTCCATCGAATGTATGCAGCTCATCAACTGCGATATATTTCAGAGTTTCAGAGTCATTATCCTGCCATAAAAGAGCATCTTTCGGACGCACTAGCAGATAGTCCAACATTTTATAGTTAGTCATCAGAATATCAGGTGCGTTGTTCAGCATTGTTTCATGGTCTGTAATAACTCCATGTTCACTCATGGTTCGAGCAGGTGTATGTTCTTGACCACCAACATACATACCTACAGTAACATTTCCATGGAGCTCATCACTTCCATAAATCATCTCTGCAATACGTTTAGCTTGATCCGTCGCCAAAGCATTCATCGGATATATAATAAGTGCTTTTATTCCTCGCTCGCCTCGATGCTGATAGCAATACTCCAGAATCGGGTATAGGAAACACTCTGTCTTACCTGAACCGGTACCAGTTGCAACTAATGTGGAGCGACCATCATCTCCGATTAGTCTCTCAAAGGCTTTTTGCTGATGCACATAAGGAAGATATGCAGGATGAATTGCTTCAAAGCAAGTTGGCATTTTCTCTGCCACACGGAAGGGAAGACGCACAGCAATATAAGGCTCATGGTAAACAGAGCCTTTATTTGCCAGCATTTTTTGAACTGAGCCTTTGAAGGGTTCGTTGGTCATTGGGAATGTGGTTTCAATATAATCCCCTATGCCTTTCTGTAATTGTTTAGCAAGTATGGATGGTAACATACTGCAATCCTCCTCATATATAATTATATTATGAAATTATCTATTAGCTTTTCTATTTCCCTCGAATTAGTACTCGACGCAGAATATGAGGAATCCTCTAAAAATGAATTTGTCAAGCAAGTCTTCATTTTAAGAATAACACCATCAAATTCTAGGTTGTCACTGCCGACATCAATGTAAACCTTCTTGTAAAGCGCAGTTAACACCAATGCCATAGATGTGGAAAACTTATACTGCTTACTAGAGATACCATAAAACTCCTTAGAAATCGGATAAGGCGTATATTTTGTGCATTTAAGTAGCCAGTTCAAATAGTTCTCAAACAACGCACGTATAGAATTAAGATCCTGCGTTATCTCATCTTCCGTACTATTGCTACAGAAGGTTGACTTCTTTTTCATATATTCCGTTGCATACGTAGTTGAGTCTTTAAACTCTCCTTGAATACCATACTCTAGAACATATAGAATGCTGAAAATTCCTTCGTGAACCTTTTTTTTCAGAAACCGATCCTTGCTTACATTGAAAATATTGCGTAACTTTTTATCTCGTTCACTGTCACCTTTATATATTTGTTTGACGAAATCACCAATGTATTCGTTATAAGGAGATGCGTATACCGCATTACGAATTTCTTGAGGTGTTAAGGCCTTTGTGCCCTTGTTATATCGATTAAACACCTCCAATTCAAACTCTTTTCCAGGAAAATCACGAAAAACAAAAGCTGGAAGTTTGTGTGAAATAAACTGTTCCTGATATTCAAAAGGCAAATCATCAAATTTCATGCCATTAAATTCAGGAAGTAAAGGAAGGCTTGAAAGACGGAATTCTCCTTTTCGGAAACGATAGAATGCAAACAATCTGTGTTGACCATCGACAACATTTAAAACCTGAACACCCTTTAACCTAGTAGAACATAAAAACACAGGAGGAATTGGAATTCCTACAAGAATAGATTCAATAAGTGAACTCTCATCTTCAACAGTTGACCTATAATCTCTTTGATAAAATGGTTTTAAAATAAGACTGTCATTAAATTCCAACTTTGTGCCACTTGTAATGCTATCCTCATCCATATTCTGCAGCTCATAACCCTTATCAATGGACGTAACTATGTTTTTGATCGTTTGATCTAAATTTGTCGGTTTAACAGTAAAATTATTGTCCATCATAATTTCCCTCCTGCCTATAAGACTCTAAAACTCTATTTTTGAGTATTATATCCTTTGATATAGACGATAGTTCCGGATAGATACTACTAAATCTCATCCCCAAAATATAAAGAGTTTTTAACATATCTTTTGTTTTAACGTGCGGTATTACTATCTTCTTTAAGAATTTATCTGCTCCATCAGTCTCTTCCAGGGCATTTGCATCATCCTGAAAATATACAAACAGTCCATTTTGCGCCATCATTCTAGCATTGTTTTTTCGAGAATTAACAACGAAGGGATGTTCAAACTTTCTTATAGAATCGATCGCTTCTTCGGAAAGATTTATGATTTCTTTTCTTCCAATCGTCTTTAGATTTAGAGCCTCCGGATCTAATAACCAGACGACAGCATTATCCTCATCTTCTTCATCATAGTCAAATGCTTTTTCAAGCGCAAACATCAGTGAAACCAAATGGGAATATGTAAAATCCAAAAGACATGTTGGCACACCAAAATGTTGCGCATGAATTAACCAATCATTTTCATGGTAAGTGGCGGCCCCTTCAATGTACATTTGAGAATTAAACTTAAAATCTTCCAGAAATGACTGTATAGTTGTTTTGCTGTACAAACGCATTCCATCTTGATCACGCCTTAAGGCAGAAGGAAACAATGCAAGGTCACTACCTTGGCCTCTTGATAACGAAAAATTTGGTGAAAAACGTTCTACAATTTTTATATACTCTTCTAACGAAGAAACAGAAAATATATCCGTCATTCTTTCGCATCCTTTCCGTACTTCTCCTCAAAGAACTTCCATGCAGTCTCGTAGTCCTGCTCACGGTCGCAACGGTCAAACGGAGCAACATACTCAATGGTGCGCTCCACAGGACCTCCGGGCATAGTGTCATCGGTAATGGTACGATAGAACCTTTTGCCTTCCGGTGCATCTTTGACTTTTTTTTCCCACTCTGGCCTCTTATAAGTCAAATTGCCCATGTTTTTTGCTGAAAATACAATTCTCCCATTGACATCATACCAAGTATCATTTTCATATTGCTGCATGACAGGAAACTGAAGTCGATATAAAGTAACGAGTTGTTTCAAATTTAAACCTATACCAATAGCAATAAGGACATCGATTTCTAGAAGTAACTGCCTCCGTGAAAAATCATCTTTTGCAAAAGAGTTGAAATTCCACTTATTTTTAATTTGAGAAAATAAGTTTGAAGGCAATCTAGAATCATTCTTTGTCCAAGAAATATCAGTAAATTTTGAATTGAAACTATCCCAAAGCACAGCATAGTGACAGGATACGGCATTGAGTAATATTGCACGAGCTGCTATTTCTCTTCGAATATCTCCGTTTACAAGCGGAAATTTCTTTATTGTATCAAAGTATACATCATCTTTTCCGAGGATTTTTATATAGCCATCTAACACAACAGATGCCATTTCACCTTCAAGAACAAGTAAATCTTCTACTTTTGCCGCACTAACTCCAATAACCGTATGAACATGCGCTACTCCTGGTGGATAAATTGCACTCATCAAGGTCCTTTCGCCACTCTTGTTTAATCTGCGTCGTGATAGAATCTTGTATTCTGACAGATACGAAGTGTGCCACGGAGTTATTGGTGCTTTTTCTATGTATTCTTGAATAGAACACTTTGGGCGATAATTGCAACGCTGAATGTAATTAGCAGGGATCATATGTAAATCGATTGAGTCAAATGCTCGGTGAGTATTACAGGCTCTCTGCGATGCTTGATATAACGGATTTGCAACTCCTATATGTGGGCCAGATATTATGCAATCTTGCTTTTGATCAGGGAAATGAACATCTCGAATAATCGTACCATCTTCTTGCGCACCTGTTTCTGGCCACAGTGTTGTCCCATAAAACCCACAATTAGTTGCAACTGTATCCGGAAATTCTGCAAACTTGCGTAAGAACTCAACAAGCTCTTTTGCATGCAAAACTGGAAGTCTTGCGGTTTCCCAATCGTCACTATCGTCAAACACTTTTGCAAATGTTTTCAGTTCATTTCGAGATACAGTTATAAGTCTATCAGGATGACCTTTAATGCTCCAATCACCATTTTCATCTTTAATACCCGGAACCGAGCCTTTGATTGTACTATCATAGCAGTAGTCTATAGTTTGAGGCAAAAACACATTAACAATCCAATCAAAAGTTGGCGTAGTTTTATTGGAAAACACACTTAAACAAAATGTTTTTGCGTTTCCAACATCTTGGAATAATTTGTATTCGTTTTCCATCCTTACACTAAGACGTAATCTTGGATAAATTTCCTTTCGAAGCGAACTACCTCTAGCTTCATCAAATACTGTATTCGGATGTACATAGGAAAACACGCCTTTGTCTGTGGCATATAACATTGCTTGCGGAATAAAACACTTATAAAGATTAGTATCACTTCCATTTAAGACAGCATAGTTTACAGTTGCATTTAAGAAGCTTTGCATCCCAGATATTGATTCGTATTCTTCAAAATATGTCGCATGTGTTTCTTTGTCTGACAAAGCTCTGTTACGATAAGAAGCACTTTGTGTAGCGGATAGCTTTTTCACAACGAATACTGGATTTTTATCAGCAAGGACTGCTTGCTCTTTCCATTCAATCTTTACCCAAGGCGGATTACCAACAATCAAGTCAAACCCACCACGCTCTGCAAACAAGTCTGCAAATTCAAGCTCCCAATGCATGAACTTGTTCTGTTCAGCAATTCTTGCAGCTAAATCCAGTCTTGGATAATCTCGACGCAAACGAGGAATATCAACAATAGTATCTGTACCGTAAGTGTCGATAATATCCATTGCCATCTGCTCTATTTCAGTCGGGAACATAGAAAGCTGACCACCCTTAACAGAATCCGTAACATTCACAGAATCCATAGTTCCTTCAAGAATCAGACCCATATCAAACAAGAACTCACTTCTCGTAGGAAGCAAATCCGCTTTGTCAATAGGCCAGAACCACAGTGCACACCAATAGTCCATAGCAAACTTCAATCTTGCATACGGGCCGGCATTCTTCATATGTTTGCTCTTATATAGTTCACTAAAGATTTTATCTTTTTGGCGAATCGTAGTATGCGAATCCTCTGCATCATCAGTATAGCCAAAGATAGAAAGAGAATCCTGTGTCTTAGCATCGACTTCTTTGCGTAACCGAATTTGCGCTTCCCACAGCTCATCAATCGCCGCAGAGAGTCGCAATAAAGTAACAATATCATCATCATTAACGGGACCGGTAAACTTCTTGTTCCAATCTTTCATAGCCTTAATATTTGCAGTCTCCAACTGTTTAATGACTTTATCGGAATAGCTGCACATTCCCGGATCGCCAAGCAGGAAGTGATAGACCTGTTTTTTCGGCATACGTTTTGTTCCCAAAGGCACTCGCTCCGGCTCCAACTCATACCAACGCATACCTTTAGAGGTGGATTGTGCATTTTCAATACGGTATACCTGTCTCCGTGCACCAATCAGGGAATTTCCGTTCACCAACTGTGTGCCAAACCAAGGTACAAAGCCACCCTCATAAATAGTATTCAGCCACAGGGAAACCTCTGCTAGTTCAACAGCAACAGGGTTCAGGTCAATGCCATAAACATTACGGTCGGCTATGAACATCTTGACCTTCTGCAACTCATTAAATCTCTTTTCATAGCTTATAATCTCACCGGTTTCTTTCTCCTTACGAGAGATATAGGCTTCTGCCAACTGATTGATAGCTTCGTTCAAGAACGCAGCACTACCCATAGCAGGCTCGCAGATAGTCAGTTTAAGAATTTCATCCGCAGTTTTTCCCTCAAGAAGCTCCTTCAGGGCATACTTAACCAAGCACTTTGTCAAAACCTCCGGTGTATAGTAGGATGCGGATTTCTCACGCTCCCTACCCGCCAGACGATAAATGAAAGTGCCTTTTTCATACATACGAAGCTTGCCCGCTTTTTCACCATGTTCATAACGAACACGCTCATCTTCGGTATATTGGTCAAGCTCAGATTCAGATACAAAGTAACCGACGTCCAGTTCGTTGAAGCTGTCACCGGCTCTCTTTACTTCATAGAGATCGTGTTCGGCAATAAAGCCACGATAGGAAAGAAGTGCCTCGTACACCGCGCCCATCTGGTTGATTCCCAGATTTGCATAGGAAATACGGCCACGGCGACTATTTTTTCTTCCTGTAGCCCTTGTCAAGCTCATAAGGTCAATGATACGCAGCATACAGCTGTTTCGCAGCTTGGCCGCAGTAATCATCTTAGTATATTCCGGATCGAAGATATGCGCCTTCAGCGGAGCAATCAGGAACATATCATGCAGGCTGTCGGAACCTGTCGCTTTTTTCAGTTCGTCTTCCGTTTTCGGATAGCCGTTATAAATCAGCTCGTAAAGCTTTGCCAGAGTCTCATGCAGGTAATAACCATCACCGACTTCATTGACATCATCACGAATGTTATCTACAATATCACGCAAACTTTCCAGAGAATATCCGGAGTAATAGCTCTGTGCTTTAATTGGTGCATAGCCAAGTTCCGGTCTGGACTCAATAAAGAGTACAAACAGCATACGATACATATAACGCAGACATTCTAAAGTCAACTGTCCTGCATCTACAGGCTCTGCATCAAGATCACGTCCAAGGCGTGTCTTCATATCGTAAAGGACTTCATTGCCAAGCAATTCAATGCTTTCACGAAGAGCGTATTTCAAGTCTTGTGATACACCGGAAGCATTCTTCTGGCTCTGCTCATCCAATTCATCCAACAAAATTTTTCCATCATCAGGGCAAAGAGAATCCTTATGGAGAAGCACAGCCATTGCCTGCAAAGTTGTGTTTTCCAGTCGAGAGAAAATCTCCTCAAGCTCAAACTGAAGATACCGCTTTTCATTCCACTTGTTGCGGTCAATAAGAGCAATCTGATTCATACCTATAAGCATGATAAAACGAGGAGGTTCAGCAGAGCCAAAGAGGATTTTTGTAACCAAATCCTCATTTGCCAGCTCACCAAGAACTCCCTTGTTGAGCGCACCGGCAGCATCGTCATCTATATCGCCGGCATTAAACACAAAGCTCTCCATAATGCCTGCATCCGATTCTTTAGATGCTGATAACAATACCCACAGCAATGGTGCTCCATTGCTCTTTGTCATTTCAAGATAAACAGGAACCGACAAAGATTCATCCACTGTTACGACTTCAGACTTTGCTTCCGGATAGCCCAAAGATTTTAATTAACTGTCTGCCAACATCTTTATATTGGCAAGAACTTGCAAGTTTACAGAAGAACGAACAAATTTATCATGTGCAGCATAATACTGTCTGGCATTCTGACGCAGAAGCGACCATGGCGTTCTGACTTCTTCTGACTCTCTTGCGGCTGTATTCCAACCGCTGATAGCAGCACTCGTATTTTCTTCAAATACAGTAGAAAAATAATGGTTGGTATAGTATTCGTTTTTATTAGTGATACCTGTTAAATCTATGCTCATTGCGATACCCCTATCAGCACAGATACAACTCTGATGTATGGGTTGTTCTGTATTGTCAAAGTTTCTTTCACCCAGCTCATAAACTGATCAAAGAGTTCATCTACCCGGCGCTCCTGTTCCTGCAACTTTCGTTCATGTTCGAACAGGGTCTGCTGGTAGTATTCCTTATGCTTCTCCTGAAGCTCAATCAGCTTACTAACTTCTTCTTCCAGTAACGGACTCATTTCCGACTGGTATCTCTTGTAATGTTCATTCAAATGCATTTTTGCATGGGAAATTACATCTCTCAGCAAGAGGCTTGCTGCAGAAATTTCATCTTCACCGATGCAATTCGTATTCGGAATCTTGGGATTGCTTAATCCTGTTTTCTGCACAACTTCATTCATGGATAGCACCTTAACAAATTTGCCATTCTGATACAGTAAACCAAACCATTCATCAACCAAAGGAGTTGACTTCAAATTAGGTATACTGCCGGTTACAACATAAATGCTTTCGCCAGCTTTTAACACTCCGGGAAGTCCAATAATAGGGGCTTCTTCTCTCTTAAATAACAAACTTGCTTTGTCATTAACCCAACTCAGAACGGGGTGAAGTTTCCATAAATACTGAGTAGTCGGCCAAGCGGATTCGTCCATGTTTTTCTGCATACTGCTTCGCATCTGTTCCATACAGAAAGCTTTGTCATCAGAAACACGGAGAGTGTTCCCTTGAGGAAATGCTTCTTCCGGAACAAGTGCTTTCAAGCGTCGTTCCATATCAGAAGTCAACTTGATATCTAAACCGGAAACTGTTTTCAACCTTTCAACAGGATGATTTTCGGTCTGATTCAGATATGTGAGTGCCTGATACAAATATTCCACATCCGAGAACAAGGTCTCATCCGAAACAATCTCCGATTTTATCTCTTCATCATCTTCTGCTTCACTTACCGCTGCCATCAATGCTTCAAATGGATCAAAGTCATCTTCGCCGGCATCCAAAGTTTTTTCAAAAGCATCTGAATCTGAACCGGCTTCGATAGTTTCAGCTACAACAAGTTCTTCGTCTTCTATGGTAAACTTACCGAGTAACATTGAAGGATCTCCGATATTTTTCAGAGCTTGCTCCTCTTTCGTAACCAAAATTTCGATGATACGCATATCACCCTTGATACGTTTGTTATCACTCTCGATAAGCATATAACGAATATCCGGGCGCTTTTGCTGACCATATCTGTCGATTCTACCGTTTCTCTGTTGGAACACCATCAAAGACCAAGGAATGTCAAAATGAATCAAGCGATGGCTCAAATAATGCAGGTTTAAACCTTCAGATGCTACATCAGATGCTACTAAAACACGAACCGGAGATTCAGTGCGACCGAAATCTTCAACTATACGCTGCTGTTCAGCATCACTCATTCCACCGGAAATCTCCTGGATAACGTTTGCTTTCAATCCAAGATCTTGGCGAAGTCTTTCGGCAACATACTTCATGGTTTCTATGCGTTCAGTAAAAATAACAACACGGTCACCGCTATCAGCCGGATTCCAAGCGTATTCCTTACTCTTGAGAAGAGCAAGGAGTTTCTGATAACGTGTAAAATCTGCTGGAGTAATATTCTCTAGTGCAGTTTTCAAATCTTCAAGCAGACGAATATCTTTGATGTCATCTGCGGCATATTTTTTATATAGTTTTTTCAAGCGTGCTTCTATACTCTTGATACAAGCTGCCGGGCTGGAGAACAGGGATTTTTCCAAGCTGGTCTTAAACAGCTGCCCTGTGCCTTTGGTCTTACCTAAATCCATCTCTAGTTGCATTTCAGCAAAAATATCAAAAGCGTATTCTTCTTTTGCAGATGCACAGCAACGCTCAAGTGTAATTTTTCTTTCTAAGAAAGAACCACTGACTTGATCTTTGACATCTTTCTTAAAACGACGAATGCAAAGTCCTTTAATATCTTCCGGGGTATAATTTTGCGGGTCTGCAATCGCAGTCGGGTCGAGCATATTCATCAAAGATGCGAAGCTCTTTGCTCTGCCATCGTGAGGAGTTGCTGACAGCATTATCATGGTATCACTACGATCTGCAAGAAGCTTTGCAAGACGAGAACGCTGCGCCTGATGATCTCCACGTTCTGCAACATTCTGCGCTTCGTCGATTACGATAATATCCCAATATGCATTTTCCAGATGAGTACGGTACTCAACATCTCGCTTTAAGGTATCGATAGATATAATTGTCTTGTCATAATAGAAAAAGGGATTATAATTCGACGGCAAGTTGGCACGAATCTTTTGAATCCGTTTAGAATCAAGGCGTACCAAAGGAATGGTGAAGCGGTTCCACATTTCTTTTTGAAACTGCGTCATCATACTCTTAACAGTAACGACCAGTATTCTTTTACCCTTTCCACGAGCAATTAACTCTGACATCAAAATACCCGCTTCCAGAGTTTTACCGAGACCTACAGTGTCCGCAATAAGAATTCTCTGCCTTGGACGTTGCAAAGAAAGCTTTGCAGGGTCAAGCTGATAGGGCATCAAATCCATCGCTGCTTGATGGCCAATATGTAAATTTGCATCAGTAGGAATTTGCTGACGCCATTGGCTCTCCAGATATAATAGTGCTCGTTTGTAGAAAGGAGAAGCATCTGCAACCAATTTTACTTCCGCAGGATCAACGATTTGAACCTGTTCCAAATCCGTAAGAAAAATCGCCTCTCTATCCTTAACCAATGGAGAAATACCAACACAGTATAAAGTCTTATTACCAAGACTATTCGTTTCAATTTTCTTGACCATCCATTCCTCGTCACGAATAATGGTTCTCATGCCTGGAGCAAAATCAATCATTTCGCAGTCTCCTTGTCTATAAAAAGATAGAAATTAAACAATTATTATAAATGCCAATTTATCACTGGTTTAATCCCTAAAAACGGATATATCTCTTTTCGTAGTTACACTCTCGCCTAAATGCATTTTGTTAATCGTATAGATACTCAGATTTGCTTGTTCAGCCAAATCTTTTTCTTCATATCTCAGTCAATCAATCGCTTCCATAATCTATTATAGCTGTCAGCCAAGTTTTTGTTTGGTGTTGTTCACCCACTTTTGTTGATGAAGGCTCTTTTTCTATTACGAGATTTGGGCACTTTTTCCCTTTTCTCGTAATAGAATTATAAAAGCATGCTTTCAGGTTGAAGTAAAAACTGCTGCAACCCCAACACCAAAATTCCCTCTTCATTATACCAAGGCTTTATATCATCCTTAACCACGATAATCTTTTTAAACGAATCATTGATACGGACAAGGGAATTCTGCTCCTGCTCCATCTTCTCTCTATCAGGAATAGAAAAAGCAGACTGAATATAAAAGCGCTGACTACCCTTATTACAAACAAAATCAACCTCTAAATTCACCTTTTCCTGCTTTCCTTCAGCATTTTTGGTACGATACTCTACAATTCCGACATCAACATTAAAATCACGCACCAGCAATTCATTATAAATAATATTTTCCATAATGTGATTCTCTTCCTGTTGACGAAAATTCAAACGTACATTGCGTAAGCCAACATCAGTAAAATAATATTTGAATGGTGAAGCAATATACTTTCTGCCTTTAATATCATATCGTTCCGCTTTATTCACTAAAAAAGCATCCTGCAGATAATCAATATATGCCCCGATGGTTTTATCACTGACCTTAATACCCTTGCTGGCAAAAGTATTGGCTAACTTGGAAGGATTAGTCAAAGAACCAACGGACGAAGCCAAAATATTTACCAAGGTATCCATAACCACATCGCCACGCAAGCTATTACGCTCTACTATATCAGCCAAATACACCTTGCTGAACAAATCTCTCAAATATTTTGCTTTTAGCTCATCCTTTTTACGAGCTAAAATCTGTGGCAAGCCACCATAAGTATAATAATTCTTCCATGCTTCTTCTTTGCTTCCTTCAAATGCTGAAACAAATTCCGCATAATTCAATGGATAAACGCGTACTTCATCGCCACGCCCGCGAAACTCTGTCAAAATGTCAGTAGACAAAAACTTAGAGTTGCTACCGGTAACATAAATATCAAGATTACTGTAGCGATTTAATCCATTCAATAGCTTTGCAAAGCCATCAACAAACTGCACCTCATCAAGAAAAACATAGTTTATTTTCTCTGGGACTATCTTGCTTTTAATATACTCATTAAGCATCTGAATATTAAGCATATCTTCCCATTCAGGACTATCTAAAGCTATGCGTATAATGCAATCCTTATCTACTCCGTTTTGCAGCAGGTAATTGTAATACAGATTAAATAACAGATATGATTTGCCACATCTGCGAATACCGGTAATAACCTTAATCTCTCCGTTTTCTTTACGGTCTATAAGCTTTTGCAGATAAAGATCTCGTTTAATTTCTGTCATTCCACACACTCCTATTACGAGATTTTTCACCTAGTGCACTTTTCTCGTAATAAGTATAGCATTATTAAGCACCTTAAGCAAGCTTAAGCATATTTTCTATTACGAGATTCGGGCACTTTTTCCCTTTTCTCGTAATAGAATTGCCTTTTTGCTGCTTCATCGCCACTTTCTATTACGAACTTTTTCACCTAGTGCACTTTTCTCGTAATAGAATTGCTTATTACAGAAAAAAGTTTAAACTATTTTCTTCATTTTTCTAGCTAACTACGCTGTTAAGCCTGCAAAAACACATCGAAATCCATATAAAAATCACGCAAGCACAGTAAACTGCTTACGTGATTAATTCAAGATATTATATTGCTTGCTAAAATTAAAGAGCGACTTTTCTAAGCAGGAAATCGATGAGATTATAATGGATAATGCCATTTCTTGAAATGGTATGCTTATCCAAAGTTATAACATATTTGGGATAATTATCGGCAATTTTTTCATATGCCCCAAACTCTCGCTCTATTGTTTTTTCATCAGTTAAAAGATATGCTGCCTGAATATAGACAATCTTTCCATTCAATTCTGCGATAAAGTCAATCTCACCCTTCCAGGTTTTACCTACATAGACCTTGTAGCCACGCGAAATCAGCTCATTATAGCAAATTGTTTCAATAATATAGTTATACTCGTCCTTAATCCTGTTTTTTTTCAAATGCAGAAAGCCAAGGTCGCAAACATAATACTTCTCTTCAAATGCAAGCGCCTTCTTGCCACGAATATCATAACGCGAAACCTTATCGCAAACACAGGCATCAACAATGCAGCGCAGATAATCGTACACAACAGGTGCAGAAACCTTATGCCCATTACTTGAAAGCGTACTGGCAATAGCATTACCGGAAACAGTCAGTGAAGAGTTACCTACAATATAATCAAGTACCTTTTCCAGCACCAGCGGCGAATTTATTTTGTTGCGCATGACTATATCCTTCAGTACAACTGCATCATATATATTATTTAAAATAACCTCTTTGGTTTCCTTATTGGCAGCACCACATACCAAAGGCAAGCCACCATAAGTCATGTATTCCGCCAACAGGCTTTCATAATCTGGTGCAGAGATTTCTTTGTATTGACAGAACTCCATAAAATTGAACGGCAATACGCGCAAAGATACAGTCCTGCCACTTAAATGCGTAGCTAATTCTCCCGAAAGCAGTTTGGAATTAGAACCGGTAATAAAAATACTCACATTATGCGTTGCGCGAAAAGAATTTACCACAAGCTCAAAATTATTTACATTTTGAATTTCGTCGAAAAAGAGATAATATTTACTTTCATCAATAATTTTTTGCTCAACATATTCATAAAAAGCATCTGCATCTGTCAGCTTATGATACTTGTAATCTTCAAAATTTATGTAAACGATATGCGAATCCTTGATACCATTTTCCTTTATTTCAGCAATAACCTGACGCAAAATAGTAGATTTACCGCAACGTCTGATGCCGGTAATAACCTTTACCAACTCCGAATCATAAAATGGGCGCAAACGTTCCAGATACTGTGTTCTGATAACCATAACCCTGCTCCTTTCCGCTTTGTCAGCACATTTTCCTTTATTATATTCTAACACAACCCACTCCCCTCCGCAACAGTGTTAATTATTTTTAACACTATCGCACATTTTGTCGATAGTATTAATTTATTTTAACACTATGAGTGATTTTTGCGTTAGTGTTAATTATTTTTAATACTATTGCACGAGATGCTTATCTTTAACCCAAACGCAGACACAAAAAAAGCCCGTCCTTACGGACGGACTTTTCAGCATAAACCGGATTATTTACGAATACCCAGTTTAGCAATGATTGCACGATAGCGCTCGATGTCTTTGCTAGCCAGGTAGTTCAGCAGGCCACGACGTTTACCTACCAGTTTCAGCAGGCCACGACGGGAATGATGATCTTTTTTGTGCTCTTTCAGATGCTCGGTCAAATATTTAATGCGTTCGGTCAGAACTGCGATTTGTACCTCAGAAGAACCGGTGTCACCTTCATGACGTGCGTTTGCCAGAATTACTGCTTGTTTAGCTTCGCTAGTTAACATTGTTTGTTTCCTCCTAAAATTTCAAATTGCCATAAGCGTAGCAGCCGTTGGAGAATCGAACTGCCAGGCCTTGGTTCAAATACTATGATAGTATACCATATCTTGCCACCAGATAGCAAGTATTTTGTAAAGTTTTTTATAGAAACAGCTTTGATTTACCGCAATGCCGCTTCGCAGTCGTTTTTATCCTGCGCCAGCTGCTGCTTTAGCTGCTCAATGCCGGCAAATTTTACTTCACCGCGGATGCGCTGCACAAACTGCACTGTGAGCTGCTTACCGTAAAGGTCACCAATAAAATCAAAGATATTAGTTTCCAGACGCGGTTTGGCAACATCGCCAAAGGTCGGATTGTAACCAATATTGGCCATGCCGTGATAGCTTTTGCCGTTGACAATTACCCGCACAGCATACACTCCCCCCAGAGGAACCGCAACATGAGCATCCTCCAACTCAATGTTGGCCGTAGGATATCCCAGTAAGCGACCGCGCTCGTTGCCGTGCGCCACCGTGCCGCTGATGCTGTAGCTGCGCCCCAGCATAGCAGCAGCCTCTGCTACCTTGCCTGCGGCAATCAGTTGACGTATAGCTGTGCTGCTGATCACAGTTGCACCCTCGCTTACCAGCTCGCGTACAAGCAGCTCAAAGCCCATGGCCTTAGCAGAAGCAGCCAGCGTATAGACAGTTCCCTGTCCGCGGCAGCCGTAGGTAAAGTTGGCACCTACTACCAGACATCTGTAATCAAGCTGCTGCAAGCGCTGCAAAAACTCCTGCGGCGAAAGGTCCGCCACCTGCTGATTAAAGGGAATGTCCACCAGCACATCCACACCAAGCTGCTGCAAAAGCTCCTGCTTTTGCGCACCTGTTATCAGCGCCGGCGGCACCATGCCAGGACGAATCCATTCAAAAGGATGGTTGCTGAAGGTAAATACCGCCAGCTGCGAATTACATTCATGCGCCTTATCCCTTGCGGTTTCAATTACATCAAGATGACCGCGATGCAAACCGTCAAAGGTACCCAATGCTACCACACAGGGAGCGGAAAATTTATGCAGTTGTTCTAAAGAAGTAATAATCTCCATGCTTATTCCTCTGGCATCGGGTAATGCTCTAAGATTTTTTCTGCCTGCAGGCGCTCCTGCTCACAGCGGACGATGCCTAAGAATTCATCCCCCGGTCCCAGCAGTACGTATCTGCCGTCGGCAGTCTGCGCCACCGTGGTGCGTACACCGTTGGTAATGCGCGCCGCCTGACGCGCGTTCACATTGAGCTTGGGCAGCTCGGCAACGGCAGTCAGCGGCTCTGCGGCACAGGCTTCGGGGTTCTCCGCGATTTCCTGCAGCGTGCAAGCCTTGTCAATCGTGTAGGCTCCCACCTGCGTGCGCAGCAAAAAGCTCATCGTACCGCAGGTTCCCAGCGCCGTTGCCAAATCTTCGCCAAGAACGCGGATATAGGTGCCCTTGGAGCAGGCCACGCGCACGGTAAAGCTGTTTGCCGTATAATGCAGAAGCTCCAGCTTATAGACTTCGATGGGACGTGCGGTGCGTTCCACCTCTACGCCCTGACGAGCCAGCTGATACAGCTTTTTGCCATTGATTTTGATTGCCGAATACATCGGCGGCAGCTGCATTTGCTTGCCGGTAAATTGCGCCAGCACCGCTTCCAGCTCCTGTTTGCTGAATGCAGGCACAGGCATCGTTTTGACAACCTCACCGCTGTCATCGCCGGTAACTGTCTGCGCTCCCAGCGTAAATTCGGCAATATATTCCTTGCGGCCTTCTACAGCAAATTCCAGCAGACGAGTTGCACTGCCCGCAAAAACAGGAAGAACTCCTGCCGCGTCAGGGTCAAGAGTTCCCCCATGTCCGATTTTCTTTGTGTTAAGCACGCGCCGCAAAAAGCCGATAACATCATGCGATGTCATTTGTGGTGGTTTTAATACATTAAAAATTGCGTCCATATTAAACCAATTTGCCCAATGCCTCCAGCAGCTGAGTGCGAGCCTCCTCTACCGGTGCATAAATCGTACAGCCTGCTGCCCGCAGATGACCGCCGCCGCCAAAGGCTACAGCCACAGCGGATACGTCAACGCTCTTGGAGCGCATGCTCACACGCGTTACCGCCGGCTCAACGGCCTTGAACATAATAGCTACGTCAACGCCCTCAATATAGCGCGGGTAGGACACAAAGCTGTCGGTCTGGACATCCTTGTCATATAAATCGTTGGTAATTGTGAGATAAGCAATTTTGCCTTCATAAGCGAAGGTCAGCGAAGGCAATACCTTGGCCAGCATCTCTACCGTATCACGGGAGCGCACGTCCAGTGCATCGCTGATTTCGTTAGGCTGCACGCCGTATTCCAGCAGCTTGGCAGCATTACGCATAGTTTTCGGCGTAGTGTTGGCATAGCGGAACGAACCGCAGTCTGTGCTGATTGCCGTGTAAAAGCAGGTAGCAATTTCCTTATCAAAGGGCCATTGCATAGCCATGAACAGATCGCACATTACCTCGCCTACGGCTGCTGCCTTGGCATCCAAGTAGAGATATTCGGCAAAGCGTTCGTTGGAAATGTGGTGGTCGATGTTCAGCAGTGTTTTGGCTTCCACAACCTCGGACACCAGACCAATACGGTCAAAGGAGCTGGCATCAATAACTACCAGCAAATCCGTCTGCAGCTTGCTGCCCTCTACCGGGCGTTCACACAATTCAATACCGGGAATAAAGCTAAAGCTTTTGTTGATAACGTCATCACAGAAAACAGTAACCTGCTTGTCCTGTGCCAGCAAAAAGCGCGCCAGTCCCAAAGTGGAGCCCAGGGTGTCACCATCCGGGCTTACATGGGTGCACAGCACAATTTTTTCTGCCGCCAGCAGCATAGCGCCTGTTTCCTGCAGGCTAAGCTCCTTACTCATGCTCTGCTTCCTCGGCTGCAGGCTTTTCTTCCTGCTTAATCTTATCTAAGATGCTCTGAATATGCGCACTGTATTCTGCGGAGGTATCCTTCTGCAGAATCAGGGTCGGTGCAAAGCGCAGGCGAATGCGTTTGGCAATTTCCGTACGCATAAAGCCTAATGCCTTGTTCAGAGCCTTCCAGGTTTCATCCTGTTTATCCTTGGGACCATACATGCTGATGAAAATCTTGGCATAGCTCATGTCATCTGTCAGCTCCACGCCGGTTACAGTAACAAACTGAATGCGCGGATCCTTGACATCATGCAGCAGCATTTTGCTGATTTCATGCTTGATGGCCTCCTGTACTTTTTCTACTCTAAGTCTTGCCATTTTCTTTTCCTCTATAATATAGATACAGACTGACGTACAGGCGGCAGCTGCGGGAATGCGGCGTATGCGGCCTGCATTCCTGCGCAATGTGCCTTATGCGGCAGACTATTCTACTGCGATTTCTTCCATGTCGTATACTTCAAAGATATCGCCCTCTTTAAGGTCGCTGAATTTCTCTAAAGTGATACCACATTCAAAGCCTTGGGCAACTTCCTTCACATCGTCCTTGAAGCGGCGCAGAGATTCGATAACGCCCTCGTGAACTACGATGCCGTCACGGACAACACGAACCTTGGAGCTGTTGGTAACCTTGCCTTCAACTACATAGCAGCCGGCAATCTTCAGCTTGGAAATAGTAATCAGCTGACGGATTTCTACGCGGCCTTGGATAACCTCCTTGAATTTAGGAGCAAGCATACCCTTGATAGCAGCCTCAACGTCATTGATTGCGTCGTAAATTACACGGTAGGTGCGTACGTCAACCTTCTCGGTTTCGGCAGCCTTACGTGCGTTAGCGTCAGGACGAACGTTAAAGCCGATAATCAGTGCGTTGGCAGCGGATGCCAGCATTACGTCGGATTCGGTGATAGCGCCTACGCCTGCATGGACAACGGCAACCTTAACCTCATCGTTTTTGATTTTTTCCAGGGATGCCTTCAATGCTTCGATGGTGCCCTGAACGTCAGCCTTAACAACGATGTTCAGCTCTTTGATTTCGCCTTCTTTAATGCGTTGGAACAGGTCATCCAGAGAAACCTTGGAGTTCAGCTTGATTTCCTCTTCCTTCTTCTTGGCGATACGTTTTTCGGCAACGCCGCGGGCAGTCTTTTCATCGGTGCTGTCCAGAATATCGCCGGCAGCCGGTACATCATTCAGGCCCAGTACCTCTACAGGGGTAGAAGGCAGAGCCTTCTTAACCTTCTCGCCACGGTCATTAATCATTGCACGAACCTTACCATAGGAGGTGCCGGCAATAATGGTATCACCGATATGCAGAGTACCGCGTTGTACCAGTACGGTAGCAACCGGGCCGCGGCCCTTATCCAGCTGTGCCTCGATGATGGTGCCGTGAGCAGGCAGATTCGGGTTAGCCTTCAGCTCCTGCATTTCAGCAACCAGCAGAATCATTTCCAGCAGGTCGCTGATACCGGTTTTCTGATGTGCGGAAACAGGAACCATAATGGTGTCGCCGCCCCAATCCTCAGGAATGAGCTCATGCTCGGCCAGCTGTTGTTTAACGTGATCCGGATTTGCGCCCGGACGGTCGATTTTATTGATAGCTACAATGATAGGTACCTTTGCAGCCTTAGCATGGTTGATAGCCTCGATGGTCTGCGGCATTACACCGTCATCTGCTGCTACAACCAGAATTGCAACGTCGGTTACCTGTGCGCCGCGGGCACGCATAGCGGTGAAAGCCTCATGGCCCGGGGTATCCAGGAATACAATCTGCTTGCCCTGGTAGTTTACCTTATAAGCACCGATGTGCTGGGTAATACCGCCGGCCTCGCGGGAAGTAACGTTGGTTTTACGGATAGCGTCCAGCAAGGAGGTTTTACCATGGTCAACGTGGCCCATAACGGTAATAACCGGCGGACGCGGAACGCGTTTTTCAGGCGGATCGTCAACCTCTGGAATCTCGGTCGGATCCTCTTCCGGAGCCTTCTGGCCAACCTCTACGCCGAAGTTGTCGCCGATAAGCTGTGCGGTATCGAAATCGATATCCTGGTTAATGGTAACCATTACGCCCAGCATAAACAGAGCCTTGATTACTTCATTAACCTCACGCTTAATGAGCTTGGAAAATTCCTGTACATTGATAGATTCGCCGATTTCAACGTAGGTCGGACGAACGATTTCTACCGGAGCCTGTTGTTGCTTCGGTGCGGGCTTCTTGCCGCCGCGGTTTACCGGCATCTGATGGCCGGCGCTACGGTTCGGACGGCTTTCGCGGGTAGCGTAGCTGCCCTTAATCTGCGGCTTGTTGTCCTTACGGCTCTTGCCTGCGTTGCGACCGCCCTGACGGTTATCGCGACCGCCTTCGCTGCGACCGCTGCTGCGGCCACCGCTAACCTGTGCACGGCTTTCACCGTGTACGCTCGGGCCCTGCTGGCTCTTAGGACCTACAAAGATACCGCCCTGACGTTGTTGGCCGTTGCGGTTACCCTGACGGTTGCCCTGACCGCCCTGCTGACCGTTGCGGTTTTGCGGACGGCCTTCGTTACGGCCACCCTGGCCGCCTTGACGGTTGCCCTGTTGACCACCGCGGTTTTGCTGCGGACGGCCTTCGTTGCGGCCGCCCTGACGATTTTCGTTACGCCCTTGTTGAGCGTTGTTGTTATTGCGTTGATTTTGTTGCTGATTTTGTTGCATATTCCTCTGTCCGTTATTCCTATTCATATTGTTATCGTTTCTTTTAGCTGTATCCTGCGGACGCGCAGGAGCAGCCGGTTTGCTGACATCACGTTTTTCCGTCTTCGCCGGTTTGGGCGGTTCTGGTTTTTTATCGTATGCTTTACGGATAACAGACATAGCCTTGTCATCAGCTGCACTAAAATTAGTTTTTTCGATATTATTTTTCTTCAATAGGTCAATGACCTCATTTACCGGTTTACCATAATCCTTGGCAACCTCATATATTCTTTTATTACCCATTCATCCACCTCCAGACCAGATAATAAGAAGCAGACTCATCTGCGGAGCTTGCACAAGCTGCGCAGACAACTGTGATTTAAATCATTATTTTTTCAACAGCATGTTGGCAAAATTCGCATCGGTAATAGCCACAGCTATTCTCGGTCCTTTGCCGATTGCATAGCCCAGCTCATTGCGCGTCAACAGCTCAATAACCTGTACACCTGCCATCTCTGCCAGGAAATAAATTTCCTTTTTTGAATTAGGGGCAGCATCTTGTGCCAAAACAAGTACCTTGACCTTGCCGCTTTTTAAGGCAGCACGCACAGCTGTATCGCCGGAAGCGGTTTTACCTGCCTTTTGCGCCAACCCTAAAGCAAATGCGACATTATTGCCTGCCATGTTCGAAATCCTCCAGCAGCTGCTTGAGTACATCCTCACCGATAGGCTTCTCCAAAGCGCGCTCCAGACGTTTCTCCTTTACGGCCTTGGTAATGCATTCCTTATCGGGGCAGACATATGCGCCGCGTCCGTTCTTCTTGCCGGTGAGGTCAAGGCTGACCTCACCCTCAGGTGAACGTACAACGCGCAGCAGAGCCTTTTTATCCTTCATTTCATTGCAGCCTAAGCATTTACGCTGCGGAATTTTTTTTACCTTCATCATGCTTCTTCCATGGGAGCAGGCTCAGCAGCAGACTCTTCGGCAGCCTGAGTTTCGCTCTTAATATCAATCTTCCAGCCGGTCAGCTTAGCAGCCAGGCGGGCATTTTGGCCTTCCTTGCCGATAGCCAGGGACAGCTGGTAATCCGGTACGACAACACGGCAGATTTTATCTGCTTCGTTAACGGTTGTCTTGACAACCTTTGCCGGGCTCAGAGCATTGGCAACATATTGTGCCGGATCTTCACTGTATTTTACAATATCAATCTTTTCACCGCGCAGCTCGTTAACGATAGTCTGCACACGCATGCCCTTATGGCCTACGCAGGCACCTACCGGATCAACATTGCTGTCAGCGGTATATACGGAAATCTTGGAGCGCATACCGGGCTCGCGGGCAACGGATTTGATTTCAACAACACCGTCATGGATTTCCGGAACCTCCAGCTCAAACAGGCGCTTCAGCAGGCCGGGATGAGTGCGGGAAACCATAATCTGCGGTCCCTTGTTGGTGCGCTTAACCTCAACAATATAGGTTTTCATACGCTCATGGTATTGGTAGATTTCACCGGGAATCTGCTCGTTCGGAGTCAGCACGGCTTCAACCTTGCCCAAATCGATATAAACGTTTTGGTTTTCCATGCGCTCGATAATACCGGTAACGATATCATTGGCACGGCTTTGGAAGCGTTCATACACCTGTCCGCGCTCTGCCTCACGGATACGCTGTACAACAAACTGCTTAGCGTTTTGGGCAGCAATACGGCCAAAGTTTTTCGGTGTAACCTCAACCTCTACGATATCGCCTTCAAGATACTGCGGGTTGATTGCCTGAGCATCCTCCAGAGTCATTTCGTTAATGCCGTCAGCCTCGCCTTCAACTACAGTGCGCTGAGCATATACATGGATTTCACCGGTTTCTTTATTCATTTCAACACGGACATTCTGGTTTGTGCCAGTATTCTTCTTGTAAGCAGCAACCAAAGCGTCATCAACAGCCTGGAACAAAAGCTCGGGGTCAATACCCTTTTCCTTTCCTAATTCCTGGATTGCTGAGATAAAATCTGCGTTCACTTAATAAGCCTCCTATTTCTTAAATTAAAAGTCTATATGCGGTCTGATATTCGCAATCAGCCTACGTTCAATGCGGTCAGGATTTTTGAATTCCTTACCTTTAATAATCTTTTTAACCTGTACAGCTTCGTCATCATGTGCTACCAGAATGCCGGTCAGATTTTTCATTCCCTCCCACGGAGTATAGAACATAATATCAACCTTGGTGCCATAGGCAGCTTCAAAGTCCTTGTCCTTCTTCAGCGGACGGTCAATGCCCGGGGAAGAAACCTCCAAAAAGTATTTGTCGGGAATAGGATCCTCTGCATCCAGAATCTCCGTCAGCTTTTCGCTCACCATCTGGCAGTCATCAATTTCAACTCCACCAGGCTTATCGAGAAAAATCCGTAGGTACCAGTCCTTTTCACGCACATATTCTACATCAACCAGAGTAAGGCCGGTATCCTGCAGAAGGGGTTCTACCATTGCGGTAATCAGTGCTTCAACTTCTTTTGCCTGCATCATTTTCACCTCCATATTAAGTTTTTCTTTCTGTATTAACCTTGCGGCCAACACCTGCTTCTGCCGCAAATGCGTCAGAAACATCATAATAAGCGGAAAGAGCGGGCTTTAAACCCACTCTTTCACAAGTCATACTTATTTTGGCTATCCTTATTATAGCATCTGTTGACAAGTCTTGCAAGTAGCTTACGCTATATCTAGTTATTATATGTTAAATTTTATACAGAAAAATGCTAAATCTGCCACGTAAAATGTATACACTGCGCTTTCCCTTGTCAGTGGCAAAAATATCTGCTACAGTAATACAGTAAACAGATAGAGATTGTGGAAAAAGTGTCAGTTTGGACAAGGGCGCTTTATCGACAAGCTTTTTATGAAAGGTGGTATTTTTATGTCCTATAATTTTGATGCTGCTGTTTCTCCCTTTATTAAAGCACTGCCTCCCTCCGGTCTGGCAAAGTTTCTTGATATTATGGCCGCTAACCCCAACATTGTGCCTCTCAGCGTAGGCGAACCCGATTTTGATATTCCGCAGGCTGTCAAGGATGCCGAAATCAACAGCATCTGCGAAGGCAAAAGCTGCTATACTCCCACTCTCGGCCTTTTGGAGCTGCGCGAAGCAATTGCGGATGATATCCATAAAAACTACGGCGTTAAATACGACCCGAAAACCGAAATCATGGTAACCGTCGGTGTCAGCGAAGCACTGTACACCACTATTACTACCATTATGCATCCCGGTGACGAAATTATTCTTCCCGAGCCCTGCTACGTTGCCAACAAGGCCTGCGTTATTCTGGCAGGAGGCAAGCCTGTTTCCGTAGAAACCTATCAGGAAAACGGCTTTGTGCCTACTATCGAAGATTTGGAAAAGGCTATTACGCCCAAAACCAAGGCTATTATGCTTGGCTATCCCAACAACCCGACTGGCGCCGTTATGAGTAAGGAACAGATTAAGGCTATCGGTGACTGGGCTGTGAAGCATGACCTGATTGTCATCAGTGACGAGCTTTATGCTCATCTTACCTACGGCGGCAAAACGCACACCATGTTCACCTCCTTCCCGGAATTCCGCGACCGCACCATTATTTTCAACGGCTTCTCCAAAGCCTACGCTATGACCGGCCTGCGTCTTGGCTATATCATGGCACCGGCAGCAATCATCAACGCTATGAACATCCTGCATCAGTATGTTGTGCTCTGCCCTAACGTTACAGCACAGTACGGCGCGATTGCGGCACTAAAATACTGCCGTCAGGACGTTGACAATATGGTTGCCGAATACAGCCGCCGCCGTCAGATTATGATTGACGGCTTCCACAAGATGAGGCTGCCGCTGTATGAGCCCGAAGGCGCTTTCTATGTTTTCCCCTGCATCAAGGAAACCGGCCTTTCCAGCATGGAATTTGTTGAAAAGCTGCTGGAGGAGCAGGAGGTTCTCGTAATCCCCGGCAATATCTTCGGTGCCGGCGGCGAAGGCTATATCCGCTGCTCCTATGCTTACAGTGAAGAAATCCTGCATAAGGCGCTGGAGCGCATCGCCCTCTTCGTAACGAAATACAGAAATCTGAACAAAGCAAAATAACTGTTATGCTGATTCTATATTAGACAAGTTCTTTTATCATATAGTATAATATACACAGCTGATAAAATATCAGCCGACGATTTTTGTATTTATCTAATCCCTTCCACTTCGTCTCACTCCTTCCGTGAGACACAAGGCAAAGAGAAAAGCACGGCATGTTCATGACCGTGTTTTTCTCTTTTTCAGCTGAAAAATCCATAGCATAAAAAGCTAAAGCTGCCAGCCTTCGGTCCGAGCCGGAGACGGCAGCTTTTTGCATAAAAGCATCTGCGTATAACTCTATCTTAAGTTAAAGCTTACTGCACGCGTAACGCGACAGCGTGCATTCTGCCCGTACTTGTCCTTGGCAGGACTGAAGCGCCATTTGTTGACTGCCGTCACAACGCTGTTATCCATAGCACCGTTGCCGGAGGAACCGACCACCGTTACATCCTCTACACTGCCGTCGGCACCCACCAAAATGCGTACCGTCACTACACCTGTAGCACCGCTGTTGCGTGCGGACGCAGGATATACAGGTGCGACCTCACGCAGCAGGCGTGGCGGCTTGACCGGCACGCCGCGGCCTTCGCCGCTGCCATTACCGCTGCCGTTGCCGCTTCCGCTGCCACTGCCGCTGCCTGTTCCGGTACCAGTGCCTGTACCTGTGCCGCTGCCGGCAGGATTACCGGCAGGAGCCTTCGGTCCGGGGGCTGCCGTTGCCTTTTTCCTGACAACCTTCTTTTGCGGTTTAGGCTTCAGTTTTTGGTCAATAATATCCTCCAGGCTTTGGATGATAGGCTCTTCCTGCTGCTCCTCCTGTTCGATTTCTTCCTCCTGAGCTTCAGCGCCGCCACCGCCGCCCTCCAAAGAAACCTCCAAAATTTCCGGAGGCGTATGCACAAAGCGGTAGCCGAAAATGCCAAGACCGGCGGCAAGAACAAGATGCACAGCCAACGCTACGGCAAAGCCCTTGCCAAATCGCTTTTGTTCGTCCTTCATTTGCTCTCACCTGTATCCGTAGCCAAACCGAAGCGTGTGACACCTGCTCCCTTCATTTTATCCATCAGCTGGATAATAGTTTTATAGGGCGCTTCGTCCTCTGCTCTGATAATAACCGAGAAAGAGGAATCATGCTTGCTTTCAATCGCAGCATTCTGAACCAGCATATCCATCTCGATTTTATTTTCATCAAGATAAAGGCTGCCGTCCTTTTTGATTGTTACATTAAAATTGCTCTTGCTGACATTCTCCGAATGCCGAGCAACAGGCAGGCGGATAGGAATCGTCTTGACCTCGCTCATATACATAGTGCTGACAATGAAAAATACCAGCAGCAGGAAAATCATATCAATCATCGGACTGAGCATGATTTCCGGTGACTTCATCACTCTTTTACGACGTCTGCGCATTTTCTGACACCGCCCCTCATTTGCTCTGCTCGTTAGCTTTGAAAATATCAACCAGCGTATCTGCGACCTCGTTGATATTCAGAGTTTCGGTTTTGATTTTGCTTGTAAGATAAGCATGGATACACATACCCATAATGGCAATGCACAGGCCGAAAACAGTAGTAATCAATGCTTCGCCGATACCTGCGGTAACAGCCATCGGATTCTGTGTTCTTTCGTTCAAAGCATTAAAAGAAGAAATCATACCGGTAATTGTACCGAGCAGACCGAGCATCGGTGAAAGACCGATAACAACGCTCAGATAGTTAATATTTTTTTCCAGACTGTCGATAATACGGTCTGCTTTAGTATAGACTATAGTTTCCAAACGCTGGCCGAGGTCACCCTTAATATCCAGAATTTCCTTAGCCATGGCAGCAGCCTCGCCCTTGCTCTGCTCTGCCAATTCACTGGCGCCAACCAGATTAAAGTCATTCATCATGCGGCAGAAGCTGCTCGCGAACTTTTCTCCTGAAATAGCCTTCTTATAGAAAAGATATCGTTCCACACCAATAGCAATAGCGGCAAAGGAACACATCAGCAGCGGCCACATGCAGGGACCACCCTTAACAAAATAATCAACAGCTCCGGCAAAAATACTCATACTTAAACCTTCTTTCAAAAAAATAACGCTGCAATTTTTTTGCGGCAAATCGCAAGCTCATCATCCGCCTATACACAGCGGAAGGAAGTCGGCATAGCTCCCATATCTGATACTTATTGCTATTTACTAGATGTTTATATTATAGCCTCTTTACTAATCTGCGTCAAGAAAACACAAACTATATAAACAAAGGCAGTACAGGAAAAATTCCCCGTACTGCCCAAAGATTTATGTTATTTGAAATACTTGGCGAAGGCCTGCGCCGCCGCCGACTGCACCTCTGCATTAAAGGCTGTATACCGCTCGAGCAGCAAACGTCCCTCCGGCGTCAGCACGCTGCCGCCGCCGCTTTTGCCGCCTGCCGTGCTGCTGACCAACGCAAAGCCCAGGTCTACCTCCGCACGTCGCAAAATCTTCCACGCCTTGCTGGCCGACATACCCATAGCCTTGTAGGCAGCACTCAGCGAACCGGTAGCCTCGATGCGCTGCAGAAGCTCCGCCACGCCCTTGCCGAAATCAATGCTTTCGTTATACACGCGCACCTTCACATGATAATGCTGCGGGCCTGCATAGGTCATTTTACCACCCCTTGCCAAAGCCGCAGGCAGGATAGGTGCAAACGGCACAGTTCAGGCACAGTCCGCCCTCGCCCAAAGCCGCCAGCTCGTCGGCAGTGACGATGTCACAGGCCAGCACACGCGGCAGCACCAGGTCGAAAACAGTGCGCTTAGCATACATCACACAACCCGGCAGGCCCAGAACAGGCACCTGCTTTTCGCCGTAATACGACAGCAAAAACATGGCCCCCGGAAGCACAGGCGCACCGTAAGACACAATGCGTGCGCCGGTGTTTTTTATTGCCAGCGGTGTGCGGTCATCCGGATCAACGCTCATGCCGCCGGTGCAAAGCACCATTTCCGCGCCCTTTTCCTCAATCGCCGTTTTAATTGCAGCGGTAATCTGCTCCGGTTTGTCATCCAGCACCTGCTTATAAACTACCTCCACGTTGAACTCTGCCAGCTTTTCCTCCAGCACAGGCGTAAAGGTATCCTTAATGCGTCCGTGGAAAACCTCGCTGCCTGTCGCCAGAACGGCAGCCTTTTTGATTTTATACGGCAAAAGCTGCAGCAGCGGATCATCACCGCAGAGCTCGCGCACACGCTGCATCTTTTCCTTTTCGATAACCAGCGGTATAATGCGTGTACCGCAGAGCTTGTCACCTTTTTTCACCGGCGTATTGCCGTGACGCGTCGCAATCATCATCTGTCCGAAGCTGTTCACCAGGCACAGACGAGCGCTGTCTACCTTGAACAGACCGTCGGCAGCAGCAGCCAGCTCAATCTTGCCCTCTTTTACAGGCGATTCATCCATCATGTTATTTTTGCAGATGTCGCATAAAATACGTGCGGCATCATTTTCGTGCAGCATATTTTCGTCTGCCTCCCACACATATAAATGCTCCTTGCCGATGGAAAGCAGCACCGGAATATCCTCTGGCTGCACCACATGTCCCTTGCGGAACACGGCATCCTTAGTAACGCCCTTGATAATCTGTGTCAGGTCATGGCAGAGAACACTGCCGACCGCATCCTCAGTACGAATTAACTTCATGTTTATCTACCTCTTATTTAGCCTGCGCAAAGCCGTAGGCGGCAAAAATCTTCATAGCTTCTTCGGTCTGCAGGAAGGCAGCAAAATCCTTGGCAGCCTCAGCCTGCGGAGCCTTCGACAACACACCGATAGGATAAATTACCGGCTTCTTTAAGAAGCCTGCCGGAGCTTCGGCAACAGCAGTTACCTTATCCTTCAGAAGTGCTGCATCGGTAGCGTAAACAAGGCCTGCGTCGGCACTGCCTTCGGCAACCCAGTTCAAAACCTGCGTTACGTTAGTGCCAAGGCTTACCTTGCCTTGAATACCTTCCCATTGACCAAGCTTGGTCAGCGCTTCCTTGGCATATTGGCCTGCAGGAACGCTTGCCGGATCGCCGATAGCAGGATGCTTAGCCTTGCTGAAATCAGTGAAGCCTTTGATTTCGCTGCCACTTTTAGGCACAATCAGCACCAGCTTGTTTTCCAGCAGCGGCTTCACCGTGCTTTTATCCATATAGCCCTTCTCGCTCAGCGCGTTCATCTGCTTGTTGGCCGCAGAAATAAACACATCCACTGCCAGACCGCTTTCAATCTGTGCCTGCAGCTTACCGCTGGCATCATATACGCATTCGATTTTGATTTCCGGATGCTTTTGCTGATACAACGGAATGAGCTTTTGCGTAAATACCTTTTCCATGCTGGCAGCAGCAGCCAGACGCAGTGTTTTGCCTGCCTGCGGTGCAGCAGCCTGCTTATCACCGCCGCCGCAGCCTGCAGCCATAACAGCTAACATTAAAGAAAATGCTAAGCATAAGAGTTTTTTCATTTTACTCCCCCTGTTGTTGTTTTGTTTTATATAAGTAAACATTAAGACCGATAACTACCAAAAGGCAGATGCCCACAATTACGGCCACATACCAGCCTGCAGCATCCCAATCGCCTGCCGCTACGGCAGAATAAACTGCCAGCGGCAGTGTGCGTGTGCGTCCTGCAATATTGCCGGCAATCATCGCCGTGGCGCCGAACTCACCCAGACCGCGGGCGAAGGCCAGCAGACCGCCGGCGATAATGCCCGGCAGTGCATTAGGCAGATGAATACGCCAGAAAATGCGCCATTCTGTCATGCCCAGCGACCGCGCCGCCTCCAGCATGCCCTTGTCAACCTGCGACAAGGCTCCGCGCGCACTGCGGTACATGAGCGGCAGCGAAATTACCGCTGCTGCCAGCACCGTTGCCAACCAGCTGAAGGCTATTTTTATACCTGTCAGCTGATAAATAAGCTGGCCCAAAAAGCGGTTGTTGCCAAAGAAGTATAAGAGAAAGAAGCCTGCTACCGTAGGTGGCAGCACCATCGGCAGTGTTATTACAGCGTCGGCAAAAATCTTCAGGCTTTGGCTATGCAGCCGTTCCACCCACCAGGCAATAATTACGCCGATAAAGAAAACTATTGTGATTGTTGCTGCCGCAGTGTGCAGCGAAATCCACAGCGGCGACCAGTCAATAGCGCTCATTTTCTCGCACAATCATGGGCGCTGCCCTTCAGAATACGCAGTCCATGCTCCAGCTGCGGCAGAACGATTGCCAGCGCTTCCTCCACCGCTTTGGTGCTGCCCGGCAGATTCACAATCAGCGTTTGGTTGCGCACTACGCTCACGCCGCGGCTCAGCATTGCCCGCCGCGTAATCTTGAGTGATTCCGCACGGATGGCCTCCGCGATACCGGGTACGTTGCGTGTAGCCACCGCCATTGTTGCCTCCGGTGTGACATCACGCAGCGAAAGTCCTGTGCCGCCTGTTGTGATAATCAGATCAACCTGTCTGCTGTCCGCCAGACGTATCAGCTCACGTTCAATTCTCTTCTGCGCATCGGGAAGCAAAACCTGCTCCACAATTTCGTAGCCTGCCTCTGCCAACAGCTCTGCTGCCCGCGGGCCGCTGGTATCAACACGCTCACCTGCTGCACCCTTATCAGATAGCGTCATTACCGCCGCACGCAAGGGTGCGTCGGCTGCAGGCAGCGTCACCTCCAGCTCCATGCCGCTGCGCAGAACGCCGCCATGCTCTACCGTAGCAAAAACGCCCTCACGCGGCATAATGCAGTCGCCCACACGCGCAAAAATCGTGCAGTGACTGTGGCATTCCTTGCCAATCTGCGTCAGCTTCATCACCACGTCACCACTGCGCATGATGCTGCCTACCGGCAGCTTTTTGAAGTCGATACCGCTTACGAGAACATTTTCACCGAAGGCGCCGATAGCGGCATCACCGCCGCGTGCATTAAACTCATCTACCTTTTCCGCACTCAGCAAACTCACCTGACGGTGCCATTTCCCGGCGTGGGCATCACCCTCGATTCCGAAATTTTCTTTGAGGACAATCTCATTAACCGGATGCTTTTCCGTACCCTTCTTTTCACTGATACATACAGCTTTGATTATACCCTTTATGCTTGCTTCCATACGAAATCACCACTCTTTCCGCCTGCCTTACTAAGCAGATGCACATCTGTAATCACCATTGCCTTGTCCACGGCTTTGCACATATCGTAAATCGTCAGCAAGGCAATCTGTACGCCTGTCAGCGCCTCCATCTCCACGCCGGTCTTGCCCGTAGTTTTTACCAGACATTGTGCCTGTACGGCGTAGCTGCCGTTTTCCGCCAGCAGCTCAAAATCTACCGTGCACTTCGTCAGCTGCAGCAGATGGCACAGCGGAATCAGCTCGCCGGTGCGCTTGGCCGCCATAATTCCCGCAACACGCGCTACGCCCAGCACATCACCCTTGGCCATACTGCCGGCAGCAATTTTTTCATATATTTCTCTGCTTACGCAGATTTTTCCCTGCGCCACGGCAACCCTCGCGGTATCAGCCTTATCGCTGACATCCACCATCAGAGCATTGCCCGTAGCGTCAAAATGTGTAAATTCACTCATTGTCTGCTCCTTCAAAGCCTATATTTATCCGCCTATCTGGCTCATATTAAAGCGCGCTGCTTTTACATCAAAGCTGTGTCCCGCAGGCTTAGCGTAAATAATCTCCTGCATCGCCTTAACTAAATCTGCATCACTTGCTCCTTCACGCAGCAAGCGCTTCAGATTCATGCCCTCGTTACAGTAAAGACAGGGCTTCAGCATGCCCACGGAGGTAAGGCGCACCCTGTTGCAGACAGCGCAGAATTTATTGTGCAGCGGTTCAATAAAGCCCACCGGCATTGCATAACCGCTAATGCGCCAATAGCTTGCAGGACCGTTGCCGTAGCGCTGTGCGTCTGGCTGCAGCTGCAGGCCTGCCTGCTCCAGTTGACTGCGGATTTTGCTGCCGCTCAGGCCTTGCAGATTAGTGTTGCAATCCAACGGCATCAGCTCGATAAAGCGCAGTGGTGCATTATATTTGTCTGCTAGCTGCAGCAGCGCCATGATATCCGCAAAACCGTTCTCCGCCAACGGCACGCAATTCAGCTTGAACGGTATTCCTGCAGATTGCAGCTGCTGCAGTGCCTGCAAAACGCTGCCCAGGCTGCCGCCGGTCAGCTCTGCGTAATACGCCGCATCCAACGTATCCAAACTAACGTTGATGCTGTCCACACCCGCTGCGATAAGCGCAGGCAGCTGCTGCGCCAGCAGTGTGCCATTCGTCGTCAGCGTTACCTGCTCCACGCCTTCCGTTTGCTTCAGGCAGGCGATAAAATCACTGCAGCCCTTGCGCAGCAAAGGCTCGCCGCCGGTGATTTTGAATTTGCGGATGCCAAGCTGCAGCGCAGCGCAGCAAATACGCAAAAGCTCCTCATAACGCAATATTTCGTTATGCGGCACATGCTCACTCACCTCCGGCTGACAATAGCGGCAATGCAGATTGCAGCGGTCGGTAAGGGAGATGCGCAGGTAATCTATTTTGCGGTTGTATTGGTCATACATGATTGTAGTCCTTTTTTACGTGAATTGAAATTAGTTTACAAAGCGTGAACAAAGAGTATCCCAACCCTTCCGTCTGCTCGCTATGCTCGCATCCACCTCCCCTTTCAGGGGAGATATAATAGGCTATCTTTAAGATTTTAGTCAGTGATTACTTCGAACTTTTATATGCTCCCTGCAAGGGAGCTGGCAAAATCACGCTAGTGATTTTGACTGAGGGTTGTACTCTGCGATATTTTAATTGCTCAATTCAGTAATGAAGCAAAATGTGGTCAATTCCCCGCGTCACTCTCACCCGAGAATAACGCATGCCAAAACAAATGTGGTCTTGCAACCACATTTGTTTTCAGCTTATTAAAATCTTATTCTTCGTCAACGCCCATAGCAATTTTTTCTGGAGTAATCGGCAAAGTCATAAAGCGCTTGCCTGTTGCCTGATAAATTGCGTCGGCAATCGCCGGAGCAGGTGTATTGATTACCAGCTCGCCCACGGATTTGGCACCGAAGGGACCGCTTTCCTCATAGCTGCTGGCAAAGTCAACATAGATATGACCGATATCCTCACGGCAGGGAACCTTATACTGCATAAAGGAGTTTTCGTAAATACGTCCTTTGGGACTGTAGGTTACGTTTTCCATCAGCGCCATGCCGATGCCCTGCAGAATGCCACCCTCAGTCTGCACCTTCGCCAGATGCGGGTTAACAGGAGTACCGCAGTCAACAGATGCATAAAAGTTCACTACCTGTGCCTCGCCTGTCAGCAAATCGGTTTCTACCTCGGCCACACCGGCCATAAACGGCGGCGGGGACAGTACACTGTTCTGCTCCACGGTTTCTTCCAAAGCGATATCGTTATTCACCATAGAAGCGGTGGCAATATCAAAGAGGCTTACAGCCTTGTCGCTTACGGTATCACGCACCTCGCGTCCGTCAAAGACAACCTGATCCGTACCGCATTCCAGTAGGCGTGCGCCTAATTGGCAAATCTTGCCGCGCAAATGCTGTGCGCAGACCTCTACGGCCTTACCTGTAATATATGTTGTACTGGATGCATAGGAACCGGAGTCATAGGGAGACGCGTCGGTATCCGCACCGAATACGGTAATGTTATCGTAATCACATTCCAAAACCTCTGCTGCCATCTGCGCCAGAACGGTATCGCAGCCGGTGCCCATATCAGCAGCACCAATCAGCAGTGTGTAATGTCCCTCGTCATTAATTTTGAGGGTAGCACCGCCGACGTCGCAGTAAGGAATGGAGCTTCCCTGCATCGCAATAGCCACGCCCATTGTGCGTACCTTGCCGTCAGGCAGCTGCTGCAGCGGGAACTTTTGCTCCCAGCCGCTCATCTCGCGTACCTGCGCCAGGCAGCGGTCCAGTGCGCAGCTTGTGTTGGGCGCGCCGTAATAAGCCGGCATAATATCGCCCTCACGCGTAATATTCATCTCACGCAGCTTAATCGGGTCCATCTTCAGACGTGCTGCCAGCTCGTTCACAGCGGACTCCACGGCAAAGATACCCTGAGGAGCACCATAACCGCGGTAAGCACCTGCAGCCTGCAGGTTGGTGTAAACTACGTCAAAACCAAAGCGGAAGGCCTCGGTACGGTACAGAGGAATAGACTTGTGACCGGAAAGGCCGACAGTCGTGGGACCGTGCTCGCCGTAAGCACCGGTATTGGAAAGGGTATATAAATCAATCGCGCGGATTTTGCCTTCTTTGGTAGCACCAAGACGCACGCGCACCTCCATCTCGTGACGCGGGCTGGAAGCTATATGACATTCATACCGCGAGAAAATCATCTTACTAGGCTTTTTGGTTTTCCAGGTAACAAAGGCCGGATACATTTCGCTGACACAGCTCTGCTTAGCGCCGAAGCCGCCACCGATACGCGGTTTAACCACGCGTACCATGGTTTTGGGGATATGCAGCGCGTTCGCAATAATGCGGCGGCAGTGGAAAACAATCTGCGTAGAGCTAAGGACATTCAAACGGCCGTAGGTATCAATGGAGCAATAGGTTACGAAAGGCTCCATCATATCCTGCTGCACAGCCTTGGTATGAGTTGTCTGGTCGATAACAACATCGCATTCCGCCAGAATCTTATCAACCTCACCATCCTCGATAACCTCATGGGCACACAGGTTGCGCTTATTGTCGGCGCCAACCGGGCAGTTCGCCTTCCAGGTATCCTCCGGATGCACGAGCACAGGGTTATCCAGCGCAGTGCGGAAGTCAAGCACTGCGTCCAGCAGCTGGTATTTTACTTTAATCAAAGACAGCGCCTTGTCGACAGCCTTTTCTGTTTTGCCGGCAACAATCGCTACGATATCGCCCACAAAGCGTACATGACGGTCCAGCAGCAGGCGGTCATAGGGACTCGGTTCGGGATAGGTCTGGCCTGCATAGGTGCAGCGCTCGCCGTCCTGGTCCACGTCCTCCCAGGTATAAATTGCTTCGATATCAGGCACCTTGGCTGCAATCGCGGTGTTGATGCTTTCAATAATAGCGTTTGCATGCGGAGAGCGCAGCACCTTGACAAGCAGGCAGTCGTTCGGCACCAGGTCATCGGTGTAGACAGGCTGGCCTGTCACCAGCTGCATAGCATCCTTTTTGCGGTAGGATTGGTTAACTATTTTCATCTGCAGCTCCCCTCCTTATGCCTGCGCCTGAGCTTTTTTCCAGGCGATAAAATTCTGGATTCCGCGCAGCTGTCCCTCATAGCCGGAGCAACGGCACAGGTTGCCTGCCAGAAATTCCTTGATTTCTTCTTCCGTAGGCTCGCTGTTTTCACGCAGCAGCGCAATCGCGTTCATAATCATGCCGGGGTTGCAGAAGCCGCACTGCTCCGCGCCCTGGTCGGCAATAAAGGCACCGAATTCCGCTGCCTCCTGCTGCATTCCCTCCATCGTTACGATGCTGTGGCCGGCGGCACGCGCTGCCAGGATAGCACAGGAAAGCACCGGATTATCATCCATAAATACAGTGCACAAACCGCAGTTGGTAGTGTCACAGCCGCGCTTCACGCTGTAGCAGCCTTCCTTGCGCAGAAAATCGAGTAAAACTGTATCAGCCTCCACCATACGGGTCAGCTTTTTGCCATTTAAGGTTAAGGTTATCTCCATCAGGCCTTACCTCCCAGTTCTGTTAAACATCTTGCTGTCAGCACCTTAATCAGGTGTGTACGATACGCAGCACTGCCGCGCGGATTAGTTTCCGTCGGCAATAAGCCGGCAGCATATTCCGCAAAGGCCTGCGCCTTCTCGCCAGTCATAGGCAGAGTTGCGAGCTGCTCTGCATCCTTCACCAGTGCAGCCTTCGCCGGGCGTGCGCCCACTGCGGCCTGCACGCCTTCCTGCGTCAGCGCCGCCGCGCAGGTCAGCACCGGAAAATCGGTCTTGCTGATACGCACAGATTTATAGCTGTAATGTGCTGCCGTCTTTTTGACGATAACACGCACCAGAATATCTCTGTCATACGGCATATTCACAAAATCTGCCAACGGCACAATACCGCCCTTGTATAATTCCACATAGCTGTCCATAACCAAAAGCAAGGTCAGCACATCCGAAAAGCCGAAGCGTCCGAACACACTGCCGCCTACGGTAGCAAGATTGCGGAACTGCACACCTACAATATGGCGCAGCGCCTCCTTATTTGCTCCCTCACTGTAAGCGGTAAAGCCTTCATGCAGCTCCAGCTGGCGCAAGCTCACCATCGCACCGATGCGGAATTCCGTTTCTGTTTCCTCTATTGTATCCAGGCCTAAAGCCGACAAATCAATCGCTGTCTGCACATTGCCCTTGCTCAGGCGCATCCACAGCATACCGCCAAGCACGCGGTTAGGACGCTTCTGGTTCAGCTGCCAGGCCTCCTCCAGGGTTGCTGCCTGCTTATATTCACGAATTGTCAACATATACTGCCCTCCTGTTCTTTTTTTATTGCATACCTATTCCATTATATTTTACCATATTTTTTCTATACTTGAAAAGATAAAAAATGCACATTGGCTCATAAGTTACATTCTTCTAAGACATAAGAAAAAATGGATGCCTCTCTGTAAAGCAAGAGAAGCATCCACACTTAAAGTTTTGTTATTCAGATTTAAAAGCCTGCTTATTTGCCTTTTTTAGCACCCTGACGGCGGTTGCTGCCGGTTTTGGGAGCCTTGCGCTTGTCAACAACTGAATTACGTCCGCGCTTAGGTCCTGCGGGCTTTTTCTTTTTGGCAGCCACAGCAACGCGACGTGCCACAACACCGCCCTCCAGGTTTTGGCGTTCCATCAGAATTCCCAGCTTGGTTTCGATATTACGCAGCCATTTAACCTCGTCGGCGGTATAAAGCGTAATTGCTTCGCCCTCATTGCCTGCACGTCCGGTACGGCCGATACGGTGAACATACCAGTCGACATCATGCGGAATATCGTAGTTCACAACATGGGTTACGCCCTCAACGTCCAATCCGCGGGCAGCCAAATCGCTGGCAACCAGAATTTGAATCTTAGCATCACGGAAGGCCTTCATAACAGTTTTGCGCTTTGCGGGAGACATTTCGCCATGCAGTACATCAACATTGTAGCCCTGCATGCCCAGCCAGTCGCCCAGCTCCTTGGTGCGCTCCTTGCTCATGCAGAAAACAATCATCAGATAAGGATTCAGGCGGTCAATGAGCGCTGCCACAGCCTTATTCTTGTATTCGTCGGTTGTTTTCAGGCAAATCTGCTTGATTTTCTCAACAGTAGCTTGGTCAGGATTGATATCAATCAGCGCGCAGTTTTTCGTCAGCTTGCGTCCCAGCTTGCGCACCTCTTCCGACAGAGTGGCGGAGCAAAGCATCGTCTGATGCTCCGGCGCGGTCATAGCAATCAGCTCCAGCGCTTCATCCATAAAGCCCTGCTGCAGCATTTCGTCAACCTCATCCAGTACCAGATAGCGCACGCCGCCAAGGTCGGTGTTGCCCTTGCGGATGTGGTCCAAAAGACGGCCGGGAGTACCGATCAGCACATGGCTGCGTCCCTCCAGCTTATATTTTTGCGTTTCGAAATCGCGTCCGCCGGTAACAGCCAGCACCTTGATATCGCTTTCGCCCAGGATTTTTTTCATTTCGGTGGCAATCTGCTGTGCCAGCTCACGCGTCGGCGTAATTACCAATGCCTGCACATAGCTTTTGGCAGTATCGATTTTTTCTGCCAGCGGCACTAAGAACGCCAGTGTCTTGCCTGTACCTGTCTGCGCACGGGCGATTACGTCACGTCCGGCAAACAGCGCCGGGATAGCCTGCTCCTGTACCGGCATCGGCTTTTTGATGCCCATTTTCTGAAGCTGCTCTACGGTGTGGGCGCAAACCTTTAAGGCTGCAAATCCATTTGTCATTTCACATTCCTCTTTTCCTCTAAAATTTATCTTCTGACCGTAAGGTCTTTTTTCTCTATAACTTTAGTATTATATCATAAATCAGGCAGTAACGGAAAGATGCAGGCAAATTTTTCTGCTGCATATGATTGCTATAGCCTGAGAACTATCTCTGATTTTATAATTAAGCATATAAAAATGCTTAGACAAGCAAATTGTACATGAGACGAAAGGCCCCTGCCGGCGATTGCTGACAGGAGCCTTGACTTATTCAATTTATTCAGCCTATCAAGCTGACATTTACTTTTACATTACGCCTCTGAAATAGTGGCCTCTTGTAGTACCCGGCAGATTTTCCGGTGCCTCCACCGCACCGCCGAGAATCTTGCGGTACAGCGCCACGAGCTCGCCCAGACGCGCCGCATCGTAATCACGGCCGTCAATTCTCAGCGCAACCACGCCTGCTTCCGCCATATGCTGCACATTGGCAGTCATCGAAAGCTCATGTGCGTTCAGAATATGCATGCGGCAGAACTGGTCCGTAACAATCGGGAAGCGTGCATCCTTGCGGTCACCAAGGAACAAAGGCTCTGCACAGTTAAACTTGCAGGCACCCTTATCCAGCGCACCCAGGAAGCTGCCGCCTACGCAGTATTCGGAAACCATCATTTCCAAACGTCCCTGAATCATGCACTCCAACGGCAGCGGGCTGACGCTCACAAGATGCTCAACCTGCGCCATGGTCAGCTCGGGGCTGAGCACTGCGCCTGCAGCGCCCTGCTCCTGCCAAAACTGCAGTGTCTGGCTATTGAAGATGTTCAAAGACATATCTGCTACCAAATTGAGTGCAGCATGCTTCTTCGCCAATGGCCACAAGCCGTTGTTGTTTATGTAAACAAAATCCGGCTGCAGCTCTTCCCACAGAGTGAAGAGCTTGTCGAAATATGCCAGCTGTGCTTCTTTAATGATACGCGGAGTAGCAAAGGCCAGCTGACGGCCTGCCTTGCGCATCAGCTTGGCAGCCTTAGCATAATCCGCCTCGGACGGCAGCTGATGATTGAAGCAGTCACCGCCGAAGAGAATGCGTTCAGCACCTGCCTGCAGCGCAGCATTGACCTTCTCAACGCTGTCGCAATGCACTACCAGAACGGATTCATGCTGTTTAGCCTTATGTGCCTGCGGCACTAATTGCTCGCTGAAGCTATGCACCGCTGTGCGCGCCGGTGCGAAAGCATTCAGACGCGCTGCATCCAGTGCCTCGCATGCCATACGGCGTGCTTCGTTCATTTCGCTCATCGGCACCATAACATTTTCGTCATGCTCAAAGATTAGGCTGTTCAGGAAATATTCTGTCGTACCGAGGCGGTCCAGCTGCTTGCGCACGCCCGCCTCATCCAGCGCACGCTTGCGTGCTGCCTCTACGATAAAATCGGTTTCGCCATAACCGACGTTGCCTTCATCGTCCGTCAGCGTAACCGTCATCGGCTCGCCCAGACGCGCAGTAACTACGGCATCTACCGGAATACGCTTTTTGGCGTCCGGTCCGAAGAACTGCTGCGCATAGCTCATCAGTCTGCTGTCGAGCGTACGAAAAACGCGGTCATTCAAGCGTACACCGTTAGGCACGTCAATCGTTACCTGCTGGCCGGGAGCAGCGCTCTGCACACTATTGCCGCCACACAGCATATCCGTAACGGTGGTGCCCACACGTCCGCCGACGCTCACCCAGAATTCCAGTCCGTCGCCCAGATGCAGCTCCTTATCCAGCTTAATAACTGCCTTATTGCGGTTTTTATCCAGCTTAGCTACACGACCGATAAGCACACCGCGGTTGTTGGGACGGCGGTCGCTCATCATCGTGCGTCCGGGACGGCGCTCCAAATAAGCGGTGGTGAAGTCACGGTTGAAGATTTGTTCTATATTCGCCAAATCCTCCTCCGGCACGTTATAGTCACCGGCAAGATAGCTGTCAATCGCACGGCGGTAAGCATCTACTACTACCGCAACATATTCGGGGCGCTTCATGCGTCCTTCGATTTTGTAGGACACAACGCCTGCGTCAATCAGCTGCGGCAAAATGCTCAAGGTATTCATATCCTTGGGGCTCAGCAGATACTGGCCTGCATCCTTGCCCTGCAGCATATCCTCATCCTTCGCGTTGAGCAGCTTATACGGCAAACGGCAAGGCTGGGCACAGCGTCCGCGGTTGCCGCTGCGGCCGCCGATAAGACTGCTCATAAGGCATTGACCGCTGTAGCATACGCACAAAGCGCCATGGATAAAGGTTTCGATTTCACTGCCTCGGCTGCAGGCTGCGCCGATTTCCTTCAGGCTCAGCTCACGCGCCAATACGCTGCGCTCCATGCCTGCGCCCATAGCGAAGTCTACACCGCTGCTGTTGGTAATGCTCATCTGCGTGCTGGCGTGCAGCGGCAGCTCCGGCACAATTTTCTGTGCCAGGCGGATAACGCCCAAATCCTGCACAATGAGTCCGTCTACGCCCACGTTATTCAAAAACAGCAGATAAGCGGATAAAGCCTCCATCTCGCTGTCATCAACCAAAGTATTGACGGTAATATACAGGCGCACATGGTGCATATGCGCAAAATACACCGCCTTAGCCATTTCCTCTTCATCAAAATTGCTGGCATAGGCACGTGCGCCAAAGGCTTTACCGCCCATATATACAGCATCGGCGCCGGCGTTTACCGCTGCCTCCAATGCTTCCCAGCTGCCTGCGGGAGCAAGCAGTTCTATTGTTTTCTTTTCCATATGTTATCTACCTTTCACGCACTGCTGCCAGCAGTCTGTCATATCTGGCCTGCAGGCTTTGCAGCTCTTCTGCCAGCACAGCATTTCTTTGCTGCATTTCCTGCTCTAGCGCAGCATATTTTTCCTGCATTTTCTGCTCTGCTGCTGCGCACTTTTGCTGCATTTCCTGCTCCATCGCAGCGCATTTTTCCTGCATTTTCTGCTCCGCTGCCACGGATTGCTGCTGCATTTCCTGTTTCAGAGCAACGCATTTTTCCTGCAGCTCCAGTCTGTCTGCAGCCAGGTCAAGCGCCGTCCAGATGGCGATTTTATCTGTCTGCAGCAGTTTTTTGCTTTCTGCCAGCTCCTGCATTCTTCTGTCTACCTCTGCTGCTATTTTCAGCACCTGTTCTTCGGAAGCAGAGGTCGTTAATGCATAGGTACTATTATATATTTTTACAGAAACTGATGCTTTTTCCATAAACACATCCTCTAGCTTATTCTGCGATAACTGTAAAGTTAAAGCTCTGCAGACTCATTTTTTCCCAAGAGCGCTTGTAATCCATGCGGATATTGTAGGTACCGGGCTTGGTAACTGCTAGCACCAGAATTTCAACGCCGGGCGCTCCCATTCTTTCCTCGTCACCACGCGGAATGGTGAACGAGCTGCCTACCTTGCTTACTGCCGGTGAGCTGCAGGCAAATTGCCAGCCGTAGCCGGTGGAAGGATTGCTGTCCAGCTTCAGCGCCATCAGTCCGCTTGCAGGCAGACGCAATGTTTTGCCTGCAGCCTTATCGGTAATTTTCGCCAGCTGCAGCAAGCGTCCCGCTTCGCCGATACGCAGGGAGGTAACTACATCCCTGTAGGGCACAAAGCTGCTGTAGGCAGCGTTCTTCTTACTGCGTACAAACAAGCCCTCTTCACCGAAGAGCACATTATCATAATTGCCTAAGGCAGCCTTTACATTATCATTATCGACAAAGAAATCCGTAACCTCGAACTCCTTGCCGGTGGTCAAATCAAGATTCAGTCCAGCATATGCCTTGCGTCCGCCGTTGTCTGCCTCCAGCAGCAGGCTCACCAGACTCGGACGGTTCAGCATCACCTTATAGGTTACACTTCCCTGACCGCCTACCTCTTTTACCAGCTCAGCTGCAGCATCGCGCACCAAAGCGTTGGCCTGTTTTTCCAGCTCTGCGGAATTACTGCCATCGATGTAGGGCAGCGTTGCCGTTGCCTTGCCGACAGAAGTCTGTTCGGTAAGCACCGTAGTCTGCTGGTCTGCCAATACCGGCAGAGATAAACATAAGCACAATAATGTTGTCAACAGGATTTTCATAGCCTGCAGCTCCTTTCTAAAAACATTTCCCAAGCCTTGAACCCCTTGGTAAAAATTAAGCAGGAAGAAAAGCCCTCCTGCTTAATTAAAGCAATCGCGCTAAAACTAGCCGCCAATCGCTATTTTACAATCATAAACTTTTAATGAACTCAACAGCCTTTTCCAGACGTGCCAGAGTTCTTTCCTTACCCAGCAGAACCATAACGTCAAACATACCGGGGCTTACGGTGCGTCCGGTCAGAGCCAGACGAGTCGGATGGATAACCTTGCCCAGAGCCAGACCGTTATCGGCAGCAATCTTATTGTATGCTGCTTCGGTAGAAGCCAGGTCATATACATCATCAGCCTTAATTGCTGCAATGCACTGCTCCAGAACAGGAATATTTTCTGCCTTGAAGTGCTTAGCTACACCCTTTTCATCATATTCTTCAACATCCTTGAAGAAGTAAGTGGAAGCATCGGCAACCTCCTGCAGAGTTTTAACACGTACACGTACAACGTCTACGAGCTTTTCAAAGTATGCTTCGTTGGCAGCATCGTTGAACCATTCTTTGGTTACCAGGCCGTCTTTCACGAAGAAGGGCTTAGCATCCGGCAGAATTTTTTCCAGCGGCAGCTCGGACAGATATTGGCCGTTCATCCAAGTGAGCTTTTTGGTGTCATAAATAGCAGCCTTTTTGCTCATCTGCTCCAGCTCAAACAGCTTAACAGTTTCTTCCAAAGTGAAGATTTCGCGTTCATCGCCGGGGCCCCAGCCAAGCAGAGTAAGATAATTGATGATAGCTTCCGGCAGATAGCCTTGGCTACGGAATTCTTCAACGGAGGTTGCGCCGTGACGTTTGCTCAGCTTGGAACGGTCCATAGCCAGAATCATCGGCATATGACCGAACTTAGGCGGCTCCCAACCCAGTGCTTCGTAAACCAGCAGCTGCTTCGGAGTGTTGGAAAGATGCTCTTCGGCACGCAGTACGTGAGTCATGCCCATCAGATGGTCATCGACACAAACAGCGAAGTTATAGGTAGGAATACCGTTGGATTTTACAATTACGAAATCGTCGAACTGGTCCATGTTAAAGGTAACTTCGCCATGAATCAGGTCATGAACGGTGATGCTGCCTTCGGCAGGAATCTTGATACGGATGGAATACGGTTCGCCTGCAGCGATACGTGCTTTAGCCTCTTCTGCCGGAATATTGCGGCAGGTACGTGCATAACGGAACGGTTGCTTAGCAGCGCGTTGTTTTTCGCGTTGTGCAGCCAGATCCTCGGTAGTGCAGAAGCAGTAGTATGCTTTGCCTTCGTCCAGCAGCTGCTGAGCATATTTTTTGTAAATATCAAAGCGCTCGGACTGATAGTAAGGACCGTATTCGCCGCCGGCCTCCGGGCCTTCATCCCAGTTGATGCCCAACCATTTAAGGCTGGTAAGGATTTGGCTTACGGAATCCTCTTTCAGACGTTCAATATCGGTATCCTCAATACGCAAAATCAGCTTGCCACCCATTTTGCGGGCAAACAGCCAGTTAAACAGCGCAGTACGCGCACCACCAATATGTAAATACCCAGTAGGACTGGGAGCAAATCTTACTCTGACTTCAGACATTTCATCGTCTCCTTACATTTTAATTACAAATATAGATTGTCAATCAGACTAATTATACAGCTTTGAAGAAAAAAGTGCAAATATTAATCTGCGTTGCCGCCGTTTTTTATTTTTCTTCATGATTTAAAGAAAAAGCAAATTCGAAAGACTTCGTTCATAGAAAAATGCTTTTATTGCTATTATTTCGCATTTTTTTCGTTTGTCTAACCGCTGTTTTCGTATTATAATATTATAATAAAGTAAACAAAAGGAGGATGCTTATGTGCCAAGCCCCAGATTGGTCCGTCGGTGACCGCTATCTGCGTGAAAACGTTCCAGAGCTCGCCCCGTTAGTTGACCGTTATTCGCCCTGTCCGTTAAAACCAAAATCCAAAGAGTCTTATTTTACTATATTACTGACCGGTATTATCGCCCAACAGTTGCCGCCTGATGTCAGCCAGCAGCTGATGAAAAGGCTCGAAGGCCTCACCGGCAATCCCATTACACCGCAAGCAGTGCTTGCTGCTTCCGCCGAGGACCTGCTCAGCATCGGTCTTGTTAAGCAAAAGGTGGATTACCTGCGCAGCTTTGCCGAAGCAGTGATCAACGGCAGCGTAACCATGGATAAGTTCGATAATATGACCGACAGCCAGATTACCAAGCAGCTGATGCAAATCCGCGGCCTCGGCCAATGGACCATCGAAATGTTTCTGCTGCTGGCTCTGTGCCGCACAGACGTTGTACCCAGTGCCGACTTTATCTTCAAGAAAGAGCTGCAGAAAATGCTTCATCTTAGCGAAATCCCCAAACGCGGCAAAATCAATACGCTTACGGAAACATGGCGTCCCTGGCGCTCGCTCGCAGTGTGGTATATCTGGCAAAAAGCCAACGATAGCGAAAAAAGATAACACAAAAAGCAAAATTAAACCGTCCTTCCCTGTCTGCATTTTTGCAGATAGCGGGAAAGGACGGTTTTCTTATTCTCCGAACGCTATTTACTGTTCAATAATCTCTGAATACTATTTCAGACTGGCAATAGCGGCAGCGGTATCCTCAGCGCCGTAAACATAGGAGCCTGCTACCAATACGTTGGCACCGGCAGCCTTCACCAGCTTGGAGGTTTCGGCGTTAACGCCGCCGTCAACCTGAATATCCACATTCAGGCCACGCTCGGTAATCATTGCATGCAGGCGCTCAATCTTCGGCACTACGCCTTCAATAAAGCTTTGGCCGCCGAAGCCGGGGTTAACGGTCATCAGCAGTACCATGTCAACGTAAGGCAGAATTTCTTCTACCGTACTCAGGCTGGTAGCAGGGTTCAGTGCAACGCCGGCCTTCATGCCCTCAGCCTTAATCTGCTGGATGCAGCGGTGCAGATGCTTGGTGGTTTCTACATGCACAACAATCTGGTCGGCACCGGCAGCTTTGAAATCGGCAATGTATTTTTCCGGATTTTCTACCATCAGATGGCAGTCGAAAAACAGGTCGGTTACCTTACGGATTTTTTTTACTACAGGAGCACCGAAGGTCAGGTTAGGTACAAACTGGCCGTCCATAACATCGATGTGTACCCAGTCGGCACCGGCAGCTTCAATTTTTTTGATTTCGTCCGCCAGATATGCAAAATCGGCAGATAAAATTGATGGAGCAACTTTAATCATCATTTTCTTCCCTCTTTCTCTTGCAGGAGTTTTACCTCTGCTAACATTGTCAAATATGATTCATAACGGCTGGCAGAAATCTTTCCTGCTGCCACAGCATCCTTTACACCGCAGACAGGCTCGTGCGTATGCGTACAGGGACAGAACCTGCAGCCTGCCTCATAATCGGCAAACTCACGGAAGGAGGCCAGCACCATTTCAGATGTCAGGCTCTCCAGCAACAGATTGCCGAAGCCCGGCGTGTCCGCAATATAGCCTTCGTCGAACGGCAGCAGCTGTGCATAGCGTGTAGTATGCTTGCCGCGGCCGATTTTTTCGCTAACCTCGCCCGTGCGCAGGTCAACACTGCTGTCGATGGCGTTGATAGTAGACGATTTGCCTACGCCCGAAGGTCCGCCAAAGGCACAGATTTTACCACGCAGACGCTCACGCAGAGCCTCCACACCGGTACCGTTCTGCGCCGACAGAGTATAAACCTCATAGCCGATAGGCTCATAAACTGCCTTCACCTGCTCAATCAGGCCCGCAGGAGCGTTATCCTCTTTATTGAGCACCAAGATTGCAGGAATTTTCGCCAGCTCTGCCAACGCCAGCAGTTTATCTGCCAACAGAAAGCTGAAATCCGGCGCAGCGCAGGCAAAGGCTGCCACAAACAAATCCAGATTAGCCAGCGTAGGGCGCAGCAGAAAATTTCTGCGCGGCAGCACGCCGGTAATCATCCCCTCGCGCTTTTCGCTGCTGCTTACCTCAAAGCCGGCGATATCGCCTGTTGCCAGCGAAAAACGGTTTTTCTTCATTTTTCCCTTTACCTTGCAGGTATAGGGCTCGCTTTCGCCCTCAACCTTCAGGTAATAATAGCCGTTATAATTTTTCAGGACTCTGCCCTGCAGCTCTGCCATGTTTACAGGTTCCTTTCGGAAATGAGCTTGCCGTCACAGATGAACTGGACCTTGGCATTGCCTGCATATTCCACCTTCTGACGCAGACGCACGCTGCCGTTTTGTGTACCGCTGTACAGCGTTGCCGTGCCGTTGTCATCCGTCAGCACAATGCGTACGTTGGCAGGCTTGCCGCTCGGTACGACAAAGTCAACGTAGGCGCTCTTCTTCTCGCCGCCGGCAGCTACGGTAATTGCTACTGCCGCGCCGTCGTTAAGGTTACTGCCTACACCCGGGTTGCAGGCCAAAACTACATTCTTCTTAGCGTTGGCATCCTGAACCTTTTTGATTTCACTAAGCTTCAGGCCTGCCTGCTCCAGCATACCCTTAGCTTCGTCAACAGATTTGCCGATAATATCCGGTACCGGCTTATCGCCTTCGTTAATTACCAGGTCGATGCCAGTTCCCTTAGGAGCCTTGTCCAAGCCCTTCGGCGACTGGCTGAAAACAGCGCCGATTTTGCCGCCGTCCACATGCTTGCGCGTCACCTTGCCGACCTTAAAGCCTGCGGCCTGCAGCTGCTGCTCCGCCTTCGAGAGCGACATGCCGGTAACATCAGGCACAGCCTTCAGCTCCGCGCCCTTACAGATGGTCAGGATAATAAGGCTGCCCTGCTTACGTTTTTCGCCGGCCTTTGGGGACTGCTCCATAACAGTACCGGGCTTAAACTTTTCAGGGTCGCCGTATTTTTCCTCTAACTCTACCTTAAACTGCTTTTCCTCCAGCAGCTTCTGTGCTTCAACTACCGTCATATTGGTAACATTAGGCACTTCAATTTCCGCCAGGTTGCGGTTGAAGATAAAGTGCGCTACCAGCGAAATTGCTACTACCGCAGCAGTAATCATTACTATCAGTTTGGTGTAATTCAGCTTTTTCTTAACCACCGGTTTTTCATCCCCTGCTTTTTCGGAAGGCATTGCCTCCTGCTTTTCCTGAATTTTTTCCGGCTCTTGTGTTACAGCCGGAGTTACCTGCTTCGGCGGCAGCTCACTGCGCACCGGCTTCATAATTACCGTAGCACCGTCATCAGGGCTATCGACAACATTGCCGTTGGACTTCACCGCGCCCAGCTCCTGATGATAGTCCTCGCTGCTGAAAGGGAACAGCTTCATCTTCAAATTCATCAGGTCGCGTCTAAGCTGGCCGGCGTTGGCATATCTGTCCTCACAACGCTTCGCCAGCGCCTTGTTCATAATCTCCTGCATGCCCTCGGGAACATTATCCATATAGTCCTTCAGCTGCGGCACAGGCTTTTCTACATGCATCATGGCAACCGAAACAGCCGTAGTACCGACGTAGGGAACATCACCCGTAAGCATTTCGAAGAGTACTACGCCCAAGGAATAGACATCACTGCTGGCAGTAATCTTACCGCCGCAGGCCTGCTCCGGCGAAATATAATGCACAGAACCCATTACCGATTTGGAATAAACCATTGTCTGGTTGGTAACCATTTTAGCAATGCCGAAATCGGCAATTTTAGGATTCATATTTTTATCTATCAAAATATTCTGCGGCTTGATGTCACAGTGAATAATGTTGTGGCTGTGAGCATGCTGCAGTGCATCGGCAAGTCGCACAGCGATTTCCAGCACAGTATTCAGGCTCAGCTTGTGCTCCTGCATATACTCCTTCAGAGTAACACCGTCAACATATTCCATAACTATATACTGATTGCTGCCCTCCGATACAACATCATAGATATTGATAATATACGGATGCACCAGACGCGCCGCGGATTTTGCTTCTCTGCGGAACTGCTCCAGCAACTCATTGTCCCCCAGGAACTGGTCGCGCAGCATTTTCACGGCTACATTACGGTCCAAAAGCTGGTCGTGGGCCAAAAAGACTTCGGCCATACCGCCATAGCCAATCGGACGAATAATCTCATAGCGTCCGTTCAAGATGGTCTTGCCATTTTTATCCATTACAGCTTTCCTCCCCCTGCGTAGTTAAATCAATCAGAATCAGGGACACATTATCGCGTCCGCCGTTGTCCAGGCTCTGCTCCAGCAGCTTGTCAGCAGCCTGCTCCGGATCTGCACAGCCGATAATCCGGCTGATTTCAGCTGCACGCAGCATGTCGGACAAACCATCGCTGCACAACAGCAGTCTGTCACCCTCCTGCAGACGGAAGCTGAAGAAATCAGCATTGACTGTTTCCTCGACCCCCAGGGCTTGCAGCAAAATATTACGTTGCGGATGTACAAAGGCTTCCTCGTCCGTGATTTTTCCCTGTTCCTTTAAATCTGCTACCAGTGTATGGTCATGCGTCAGCTGCTCCAGCTTGTCGTTGCGGAACAGATACAGTCTGCTGTCGCCTACATGGCAGCAGTAGCCGTGCCCGTCCCCCGGCAGATAAAGCGCCGTCATCGTCGTTCCCATGCCGGAATAGCTTTCATTGCTCACCGCCATTTTGAAAACATGCGTATTGGCCTTGTCAAAGGCCTCCAGCATAACCTTACGGATATTCTGTTCCTCCTGCTCATGACGCAGGCTGTGTGTTGCAGCCTCAAAGGCTTTAATAGTAGACCTGCTGGCGATTTCGCCTGCCGCATAGCCTCCCATGCCGTCGGCAACGGCAAAAAGAGAAGGCTCGCGTACCAGCAGCGCATCTTCATTATTCTCTCTGACCAGGCCCACATGGGTTCTGCTGATTACCTGCATTATTTTTGCTCCTGTTCCTTGGCAAATTTAGCCCGCAGCTGACCGCAGGCTGCATCAATATCCTTGCCCATCTCCTTACGAACGGTAGCGTTAATCCTGTTTTTCTGCAGGATGCGCAAAAAGCGTTCTACTGCCGCTTTGGACGGACGCTCAAAGCCCTGCTCCGGTACCGGGTTGGCCGGTATCAGATTAACGGATGCCTGCTTATAGCGCAGGTAATTGCTCAAAAGATCCGCGTCCTGCGGACTGTCATTTTTTCCCTTCAACAGAATATATTCATAAGTTATCTGCCTGCCGCTGGCCTTGCTGTAGCTTTCAGCAGCTGTCAGCACATCCACAAAGGGATAGCCCTTGTTGACAGGCATCAGCGCCGTACGCAGCTCGTTTTTTACCGCGTGCAGCGAAATTGCCAGATTTATCGGCTTGCCCTGCTCCTCCAGGCGCTTGATGCCCGGAATGATGCCGCAGGTGGAAAGCGTCATGTTGCGGTAGCTCATGTTGCAGGTGTCCTCGCGATGCAGAAAATCCAGCGCCTGCAAAACGCTGTCAAAGTTCAGCATCGGTTCACCGCTGCCCATCACCACCACTCTGCTCACCATCGCGCCCTGCTCACGCAGACGCTCGTTGAACAGGTAAACCTGAGCCACGATTTCCGCAGCCGTCAGGTTGCGTACAGCGCCCTTCAGGCCGCTGGCGCAGAAGGCGCAGTGCATATCGCAGCCGACCTGGCTGGAAACGCACACGCTGTAGCCGTAATCATGGTGCATCAGAACCGTTTCTACCGAATTTCCGTCCGGCAAGCCCAAGAGCAGCTTGCTCGTCATGCCATCGGAGGAATTCTGCTCGCGCAAAATTTCCAGACTGCGCGGCAGCACGGTGAATTTTTCCTGCAGCACGGCGATATCGGCCTTGCTCAGGTTGTGCATAGCGGCAAAATCAAAGACCGACTTTTGGTACAGCCATTGAAACACCTGCTTGGCACGGAACTTTTTCAGTCCTGCCGCTACAAATAAATCCTGTAATTCTTCTATTGGTAAAGCAAAAATATCTTGCATTCTCTTACCTCTATATTACTGCTTTTTCATCAGCTTACAGATATAAAAGCCGTCAATGCCGTCATTCTGCGGCAGAAGCTGCAGCTCCTGTACCTGCTCGCCCGTCAGCGGATGCGTAAATTCCACACGCTGCCATTCGGGATGCTGCGTTAAAAACTCTTCTACCAGATAATGGTTTTCGCTCTGCTCAATCGTACAGGTGCTATAAACCATGGTACCGCCGTCCTTCACATACTGTGCGGCGTTCTTTAAAATTGCCAGCTGCAGCGGCGGGAACAGCTTCAAGTCCTTACGCTGCTTGCGCCAGCGTGCTTCCGCACGGCGGCGCAGCACACCCAGACCGGAGCAGGGTGCATCAACCAAAACTCTTTCAAACGCGCCCAACCATTCGCTGCGCAGCTGCAGAGCATCGTTCTGCAGTGCTTTGACGCTCTTCATACCCAGACGGGCAGCATTTTCGGCAATCAGCTCCAGCTTGTGCTCGTGGATGTCGCAGGCGATAATCTCGCCCTTATCCTGCATAAGCTGTGCCACGTGCGTTGCCTTGCCGCCGGGAGCGCTGCACATATCCAGCACACGCATTCCGGGCTGCGGCGCCAACACCGGCGCTACAAGCATAGAGCTTTCGTCCTGAATATAAAAATGCTGCGGCAGTGCCGCCAAAAGTGTATGCAGCGACGGCAGATGCTCTGCCACAATGCCGTAGGGACTCCATTCGGAAGCACGCACCTGCGCACCCATTTCCGTCAAATCCGTCAACAGCTTGTCGCGCGTAGTCACCAGCGTATTAACACGCAGGCACACCGGCGCAGCCGTATTATCAAACGCCAGCAGGCGTTCGGTACCGCCGCGCCCCCACGGTCCCAGCCAGCGTTTCACCAGCCAGCGCGGATGGTAATACTGCAGCGACAGATAATCGGCATCCTGCTTTTCGGCATCGGGCAGGACGAACGCACCTGCCTCCTGCTTGCGCAGCAGACCGCGCAGAACGCCGTTGACAAACTTGGCGCTGCCCTCATGGCTCACCGAGCGTGCCAGCTTCACAGCCTCGTTTACTGCCGCCGACGCAGGAATGCGTGTCATATACAGCAGCTGGTAGGTGCTGATGCGCAGTATCGCCAGAATATCACCGGCCACCTTATCCAGCGGACGGCTGACGCACTGAGCCAGATACCAGTCAAGCGTACCGCTGGCCTTCACCGTGCCGTATACCAGCTCTGTTGCCAGCCTTCTGTCAAGATCGCTCAATCTGCTGCCGCGCAGATACTGGTTCAGCGCGATATTCGTATAAGCGCCGTCCTCCAGCACCATACGCACCAAAAGCGCCGCTGCTCCGCGGGCGCTTTCAGGATAATTTGCTTTTTGTTCCTTCCGCATGCTTTGTTTCTTCCTCATCATCTTCCATAAATGCTAAAATTGCTGCTTCCAGCTTATTGATATCTACCCGCGTATTAAAACAGGGACCAAATGGGCGCTCATTTAAAACGCCCAGAACCGGCAGCGGAAACACATCCTGAATGCCGCTGGTCAGATCACGCTCGCAGGCCACGGCCACAATAGCCTTCGGCCTTGCCTGCTTAACCATCTGCCTTGCCAGCGTACCGCCTGTAGCCACGGCAAAATGGCAGCCATATTTGTGCGCCAGCCCCAGCATAGCACCTACGCTGCAGCGTCCGCACTGACGGCAGTTCTCTACGTTACGGGTTATCTTATGTACGCAGGTATCCAGCTGGATACAATGCGGTGTTAAAATCATAATTCGGTTGGCAGGCACCTTCACCTTATGCTGCAGTACCAGATTGTTGCTGACCTCGATAAAGGACTGCTCGATGCGGTCACGGGGAATATTGAACAAGCGTCCCAGTACTACCGCAAAGGGGAAAAGAATATTAATCGCCTTCCACGCCCAAAAATACAAAATTTTGAGCACCGGTATTCCCAACAGCGCCATAACAATTCCCAACACGCCGCTGAGCATCGCCAACACTATGAGTACGCCGAAAAAGCCGAAGACTATCGGCAGAAAACGGCTGATTTCATAAAGCCCCGGAAAGGTTACCTTCCAGACCACATAAAACATCAACGCACCTAATACGGCGCTGATGGAGGTCAGAGCCATAAATATACGTTTTTTGGGCTTAAATACACTATCTTCGTTCATTAAAAGATTACTCCTTCAAATCACAGCCTGCTTCAGGCAAGCAGGTCGCCCTCCTGTACACCGCGGCCGTTCAGGAAAACCTGCGCCGGCATACGTTTTTTGGATTCGGGCTGTACCTCGGTGATTTCCAGTACGCCCTCACCGCAAGCAACAAAGAAGCTGTGCTTGCCGGTTTCGATAACGGTACCGGCAGCAGCAGTGCTGCTTTTATCAGTTATTTTGCTGCCCCAGATTTTAAGGCTCTTGCCGTTCGGCAGCTTGGTAAAAGTGCTGGGTGCAGGGTTGAAGCCACGGATGAGGTTGTGTACCTCCTGCGCCGTTTTACTCCAGTCGATATGCTCCATGCTGCGGTCGAGAAGTGTCGCATAGGTGGCCTGCTCGTTATCCTGCGGTTCCGCAACAGCAGTACCTGCCGCAATATTGTCGATAACCTGCAGCAGCAGCGTCGCACCTTGCTCACGCAGAGCGTCATGCAGCTCGCCCATCGTGGTGTTTTCAGCAATAGGCACCACTACCTTATCCAGCATTGCGCCGGTATCCATGCCGATATCCATCTGCATAATCGTTACGCCCGATTCCTTTTCGCCCTTGATGATGGCATACTGAATCGGCGCCGCACCGCGATATTTCGGCAGCAGCGAAGCGTGTACGTTGATGCAGCCGTATTTCGGCAGCTCCAGAATTTCTTTGCTCAAGAACTGGCCGAAGGCAGCTACGACAATCAGCTCCGGCTGCAGCTCGTGCAGCAGCTCAACAAATTCAGGGGTTTTTACCTTTTGCGGCTGGTAAACAGTTAAGCCCTGCGCCAGCGCATATTCTTTAACCGGTGTTTGCAGCAGCTTGTTGCCGCGTCCCTTCGGACGATCCGGTTGAGTTACTACCGCAAGAATTTCATGCTTGCCGCTTTCGCACAGCGCCTGCAGGCTGCCGACTGCGAAATCCGGTGTTCCCATAAATACTATACGCATTTGTTTTCCTCCGTATATCTTTTTTTCATATCCCACTCAGGATTTATCTTACAGCATCCTCGGGATTTTCCTTCTGCTTAGGCGAAATGGTTTTAGCCTTGTCGATGAACAGAATGCCGTCCAGATGGTCCAGCTCATGCTGAATGCAGATAGCCAGCAGACCGCTTGCGGAAAGCAGCATGCGTTGACCGGTTTTGTCGGTGAATTCGCATTCTACATATTCGGAGCGCTCTACCTCGCCTTCGTAATCAGGCACGGAAAGACAGCCTTCGCTGCCCAGCACCTTGCCCTCGCGTTTAACAATTTCAGGGTTAATCAGCTCATACAGACCCTCGCCTACGTCGATAACTACAACACGCTTGCTTACACCTACCTGCGGTGCAGCCAGACCCACGCCGTCGGCCGCATACATTGTTTCTGCCATATCACGCAGCAGACGCTGCAATTTTTTATCTATACGCTCTACCGGTTGAGCCACCTCACGCAGCACCGGAGCGCCGGCAATCACTATTTTTAACTTAGCCATTTTTGTTCCTCCTTGTATCTATTCCAATAGTTCATTATAACACATTACTACAGGAAAAAACAAATTCTATGCACAGGCTTCCTCATATATTTAAGCAAATACTGCAAAAGCCTTCTGCACCAGGCGGATTTCCCGTCAGAAGCAGAAGGCTCTTAAGCTTTTTTTGTTATCTATTTTTTATAATTGTTTTTGTCTGCCATACGGATACCGGTATTTACCAGCTTCTGTGCAGGCTTGCTGCCATCTTTTGCTGCAGCAGCGGCAGCCATCACAGCCTCGTAGCCCATTTTGTACTGATTCTGTACGGCAACGGCAATACTATAGTTCTTGTCCTCCAAGCCCAGTAAAGTCTTTTTGCCAAGGTCAAAACCGGTAACGGCAATATCCTTGCGGCCTGCAGCCATTACAGCTTCCACAGTCGCATTAGTGGAACCGTTGTTGCAGGCAATAATGCCTTTAACATTATGAGTATTTTTGATTTTTTCGGTAACCAGCTTAACTGCGCCCGCTTCATCACCGTAGTTAATAATATAATCATGTTCTATTTTCCAGCTTGCAGGAGCAAATTTCCCCCAGTTTGCCATAATGCTGTTCAGACGGTCGGCAATCGTGGTGCTGGCCAAGGTGCTGACATGTACCAAAACTGTTGCCTCCTCGGATTCCTTCACACCGTTAGCCTTCATCTGCTCCACCATCTGTTGGCAAACCTCGGCACCTGCCTCCAGGTTGTTGGTAAGGAAAGCTGCATCATAATCATGGCTGCTCAATGCGGTATCAACCAGGAAAACCGGCAGCTTCTGCTCACGCAAAGTTTTCGCACTTGCCGTCATATTGGAGCTGTCCGCCGGAGCAAGAATTACTGCATCTACTTTTTTGCCGGGAAGCTCCTTGACCATATCGCGCTGCAGCTCCCAGTCGCCGTCCTTCATAACGCCGCCTACATAAACGTTAACGTCAACCTTGGCTGCACCGTCCTTAATACCGCGGATAACCTCTTCCCAATAGTTGCCCTTCATAACCTTGAGCACAGCATAGACATTTTTGCGTCCTTCCTTAATTTCTGTTACAGGCTCAAAATCCTGCTTAGTTTTGGCGTTCATAACCTTTTGTGTCACCGCGCCCTGTTGCGCATTGTTGCCGCCGCAGCCGGCAACGCCTACAAGCAGTAAAGCCGAGAATAAAACTGCTAATAATTTCTTCATACCCATACTATCAACCTCCGCCTTCTTGCAAACACTTCGATGTTTGTTCATATATTTTAAGAATTATTATAGCACTTTCATACGAAAAATCAAGTAATTTGAAATCTTTATTCGTTTCAACTAGAAGTCTACTGAAACATTTACGCTAAAGATTAAAATGGTTAGCAAGCATCAGCCTTAACCCCAAAACCTGTTATTTGCTTCTTTCAAAACAAAAACAAATATTATTTTTGTCCTCATTCAATTCACAATAGCATGCGTTACACTAGGATAACTTTACAAAAACATCTTTCTTGTCACCGAAATTTGTGCTATAATCTATTATCAAGCAAACAAAAGCTAACAACTGTACAGTATGCTTTATGATTATGATAATTGAGGGAGGATTTTTACATATGCTGAACCAGGTTTCTTTATTCACCGAAAACAACGAGGGTGGTTTGTTCAAAATCACTACCATTCTCGCTAAAGCCAATATCAATATTTACACCATGCTGGCCAACGACAGCGCAGAATTCGGCATTGTGCGCCTGATTGTGGACAAGGCAGAAACTGCTATCGAGGTGCTGAAGGCAGAAGGCTACCAATGCCGTCAGGACAAGGTTATTGCTGTAGAGATGAACGATACTCCGGGTTATCTGGACGGAATTCTTGCCGCTATCCACGGTGCTAACATCGACATTTCCTATCTGTATATTTCCTTTAACCGTGATAACGTTAAGCCGGTAGTAGTTTTCAAAACCAACGAGCCGGAAACTGCCACTTTCCTCATCGGTCGTGGCTACAAGCTGCTGGAAACATTTTAATATCTGAGAATGTTTAAAGGCCGCCCGCTGAAGCAGGCGGTCTTTTTTGCATGCAAAAAAGCTGCCGCAGCCTTCGCCGCAGCAGCTCATACTTATCAGTTTACAATTCTTCCGCCAGGTCAAGCAGCAGTCTTTCCGTCTTATCCCAGCCCAGGCAGGGGTCGGTAATAGATTTGCCATAGACGCCGTCATGTACGCCCTGAGCACCGTCCTCGATATAGCTTTCAATCATCAGACCCTTGACGATTCTGTTGATGTCCGCGTTCAGCTTGCGGGAATGCACAATATCCTTGGCAATGCGGATTTGCTCCAGATATTTTTTGCCGGAGTTAGCGTGGTTGGTATCCACAATAATCGCCGGGTTCTGCAGCTGACGTTCTGCATACATATCAATAACGATTTTCAGCACCTCATAATGATAGTTTGGGAAGCTGTTGCCGATGGGATCAACATAACCGCGCAAAATAGAATGCGCCAGCGGATTGCCCTTGGTGCGTACCTCCCAGCCACGGAACAAAAATTCCTGCTCATGCTGCGCTGCCGCCACACTGTTGAGCATAACAGACAAATCGCCGCTGGTAGGATTCTTCATGCCAACGGGAATGCCTACGCCGCTGGCAATCATGCGGTGCAGCTGATCCTCGCTGGAGCGCGCGCCAACTGCGGCATAGCTCAGCAAATCGGACAGATAGCGGAAAACCTCAGGATAGAGAATTTCCTCCGCACCGGTCAGGCCTGTTTCTTCTACCACGCGCACATTCATTTTGCGGATAGCGATAATACCGCCCAGCATATCCTCTTCACCCTCGGGAGAAGGCTGGTGCAGCATGCCTTTGTAGCCTACGCCGATAGTACGCGGCTTGTTGGTGTACAGACGCGGTACGATAAAAATTTTATCCTGTACCTTTTCCTGCAGCTTGGCCAGACGATAAACATAGTCCAGCACAGCGTCCTCGTTATCGCTGGAGCAAGGACCAATAACCAGCAAAAAGCGGTCATCCTTGCCTGTAAAAATATTCTTTATAGCTTCGTCACGCTGCAGCTTCAGCAGCTTAGAAGCCTTACTTACCGGATAATCCTCCATTAAGGCCTGCGGCGACGGCAGCACCTTGATAAATTCCATCTGCATGCTCATAAACAATTACTCCCATTAATCAATTTGCTGACATCGGCAGATTTTTTGCAACATTCTACCGGTATTAGCAGTGTTAAATTTCCTATATTGTAACACAAACTCTGTTCTTATACAATCATTTACCATATTAAATTACACTTACAGGGTCAACATTAAAGTAAAGATTAGGCTTTTCCTTGAATTCACTGTTCAACAATGCTTCCTTTGTTTCCCTCAAATCTCGCGCCTTCAACAGCACATTGAAGCGATACAGGTCATAGGCCTTCGCCACCAGTGAGGGAAACGGTCCTGCAATCAGCAAATCCTCCAGCTTACCCTGCAGCTTCAAGCTCTGCAGATAAAAGACAACCTGCTGCGCCAACGCCAGTCCTGCCCCCTCATCCTTGTCCACCACCTGCAGCTTAAGCATCTGGGCGAACGGAGGATAAAAATAATTTTGGCGCTCCTGCAGCTCGCGCTTGGCAAAGGTGTCGTAATCCTGCGTCACCGCCAGCTGCAGAATCGGGTTATCCGGATCATAGGTCTGGAAGATTACATGTCCCGGCCTGTCACCGCGTCCCGCACGCCCCGCCGCCTGCGTCAGCAGCGAAAAGGCACGTTCCGACGCTCGGTAATCCGGCAGATGCAGCGTACTGTCCGCCGCCAGCACTCCCACCAGTGTTACATTAGGAATATCGTGTCCCTTCGCCACCATCTGCGTGCCTATCAAAACATTGGCCGCACCGTCTGCAAAACGCCGCAGAATGTCGGCATGCGCAAACTTCGCCACAGTCGAATCCTGATCCATACGCAGCACTCGCACCTCCGGCAGCTGCTGCAGCTGTTCTTCGGCCTTCTGCGTACCGCTGCCGAAATACTTAATACGGCGGCTATGGCAGTTCGGGCACTCCTGCGGCAACGGCATCGTGTTACCGCAGTAATGGCAGCGCAAATCCTCGTTTTTCTTATGGTAAACCATTGCTACTGCGCAATGCGGACAGGTAATCGTCTGACCGCAGTCACGGCACATCACAAAGGTAGAATAGCCACGACGGTTCAAAAGCACTATCGCCTGCTCGCCCGCCGCCGCCGTCATCACCAGCGCCTGCTGCAGCGCGCGCGACAGCACGCTGAAATTGCGCGCCTCCAGTTCCTTGCGCATATCCACGATCTCAACCTTTGGCAAAGCAGCACCATTAGGACGTGACGTAAGATGCAAATGTGTACACTCGCCCTGCAGTGCCTTATAATACGTGCATAAATCCGGCGTAGCACTGCCAAGCACCAAAGCTGCGCCGGTCAGGCGGCAGCGGGTGCGGGCAACATCACGTGCATTATAGTGTGGACGATGGTCCTCCTCCTTATAGCTGCCCTCGTGCTCCTCGTCTACAATCACCAATCCCAGCTTTTCAAACGGAGCGAACACAGCACTGCGCACGCCAATCAGCACCCTTGCCTTGCCTGTACGCATGCGGTACCACACGTCGCCTCTTTCGTTTTGTGAAAGCTTACTGTGCGCCACAGCAATTTCGCTGCCGAACCACGCCTGAAAGCGTTTCACCAGCTGTGCCGTCAGCGCAATTTCCGGCACCAGCATCAGCACCTGCCAGCCTGCATCAACGGCATGAGCTGCCGCACGCAGGTAAACCTCCGTCTTGCCGCTGCCTGTAATACCCTGCAGTAAAAATGACTGTGAGCGCTGCGCATCTATCGCCTGATTAATCTTTGCCGCAGCATCCTGCTGCTCCGCCGTCAGCTGCAGGCTTTCGCCACGCTCCTGCACCGTGTTGTAGCTGTTGCGCAGCACACGCTTCTGCACTGCGTCCGCCAAACCGTTTTGCGCTAATGCGCGCGCCACAGCAGAGCTCATGCCCTGCTGCGCCAGCTCGCTTACGCTCAGCGCCCCTGCAGCCTGTGCCAGTATGCCCAACGCAGCATGCTGCCCCTTGGCGCGTTTGGCAAGTACTCCTTCAGCCAACGCCTGCTTTCCTGCGGCGTTGATGCGGTAAGCCAACACAGTTTTTTCCTGCAGGCGCTCATTATAAACATAATAAAGCAAGCGTCCCTGCGCGTCACGCACAGCACGTCGCTTAATGCTCGACTTACCCGGCACAAAAAGGCGCATTGCCTCCGCCAGCGAGCACATATAATAATCTGCCATCCATTTGGCTGTAGCCAGCATTTCCTTATCAAACCAGGGCGTATCACCTAAAGCTGCCTCCACCGGCTTCAGCTTACTTCTCAGCACTTCATCACTAGGCAGCGGCACACGCTCTACCACAAAACCTTCCACCTTCTGACCGCTGAAGGGAACAACTACACGCCAGCCGCTGTCTATAAACTGCAGTGCTTCCGGCACACTGTAGGTAAACTGACGGAATAAATTTTTTACCGGTAAATTTATTGCAACATTAACAGCAAACATGGCAACCTCCTGCAAACATACTTGTAGTTTATTATAGCATAAATCAGGGAGAATGCGGAGAGCGTTTATATAAAAAAGACGTTCTACCGTGCTTTGGGTAGAACGCCTTTTGCAGCTTTATGCTATTTTACTGTTATGCTGTCAGCTTGGAGGCAAGCTCACGTACTTCTGCTTCCGACAGCTTGGAAAGACGAACGGTAAACTCAATGCTCATACCCTCAGCCAACAAATCCTTGGCAAATTCAATCTTCTTTTCTTTTGCCATTGCTTCTGCTGCTTCTTTTGCTGCTTCCTTAGCTACAGCTTCTGCCTTTCTTGCAGCATATTCTTCAATTACGTCAGTCATTTTTTCTTCAACTGCCTTTGCTGCTGCTTCGGCTTTTCTTGCAGCATATTCTTCAATTACGTCAGTCATTTTTTCTTCACCCTCCTTGCTGTATTTCAAAAACTCCATGCGCTCGGCAAATTCTTGGTAATGTAAATTTTTAGGCTCTGTACAATATAAATCCTGCATCAGTTTACCTAATGCTGTATCATCTCGACGCTGGCTGTTGACATAAATGATATGCGAACCATCTTCAAAGCATTGCGCATTTTCATCTATTCTGCGTCTTATATTATACAACGGCAGATTATCGCGCAAGACGTCGTTTTCTGTAATAAAAATTACGTAAGTATCCGGCAGTTCTTCGTAAAGCTTACTTGGTTGCAGGAAATGCGTATCTAGTATACTGCTGTAAAATCTGGCGCGTCTTGCCGGAGCACCTTCATCGCTTCTCTGCACCTCTACGTTAAAATAGCGTCCCTCGCTATCCTGCGCTAGGATATCCAACTGCGAAGAATGTCCGTAGATGTTTTGAATAAAGCTTTGTATCCTGACATTCCTCACCTTAATTTTATCATCTCCCAAGATTACGCGCAAGAAAACCTGCGCTGCTTCTTTGTTGTCATCAAGCATAAAGTTCATAAACCTGTTGTTCATCATGCAAAGGCTGCGTATGACCTGCTTGATTTCACTTTCTTGACTTGCTTCATTTGTCTGCATAACTTCAACTCCCTCGTATAATATAGCCATAGCTTAGGTTGCTTTTAATAAAAATTTAAGCTATGC
>ERZ835080.22-NODE-22-length-175494-cov-10.650807_pt1 | contig 175494 bp, 176 predicted proteins | sample MGYA00519688_ERZ835080 | MGnify/ENA primary metagenome ERZ835080 (study PRJEB31850, sample SAMEA3708770) | human gut metagenome | biome: human gut; feature: human-associated habitat; material: faeces | place: China | collected 2014 ... | reverse complement strand
CAGCCTTACAGCAATGTAAATTACCATAAAGAAAGCTGCAATGGCTTCCAGTATGGAGGCTGTATAAAAAGGCATGAACATGGGCCATATAGCCATACAGATGATCGCATAACCGAATCCACTGCTGCTCTGTACAAAACTTCCCGCAAAGGCCACCAGTGCAGTCAATATATACATTTCATTTACATACCCTTTTTGATCAAAGTCCCTTACGATAGCGTTCTGCCATTTCATCCAGGCTTGCCATCTCTACCAGAGGAGCCTTTCCATAAGAGCCAAATTCTACGATCAGAGTACCAATCGCTTCTTTTACCCCCTTTTCAACTACAGCCATAAGAGCAGCAACATCCTCATCCGGAATAATACCGTACATAACAGTGTCCATGATAGGTGTCAGGAATGCACGTGGATCAAACTGCTCTTTCTTTGCTTCCAGAAGACGATATACCTCGCCAATAGACTGGCTTTCTCTCTTTTCAGGATGATTTGCAAAGAATTCTTTCATATTTCTTGTAACAGCAAGACGGATATCTGTATCTACATTGATCTTGCCGATTCCGCATGGAATTGCAGCTTTCAGTTCGTCAATAGAAATTCCGTAAGCATTCTGGATATTTCCACCCAGTGCATTGATCTCATCTACAATATATTTTGGTACAGTTGAAGATCCATGAGATACCAGTACCCCGAAAATGCCTTCATGCATCATACATTCCTTGATGGCAATAGCGATCTCTTTTCGTAATTTGACATTTTTTTACACAAGTGCTTTTTCAATAACTGTAATGCTATGCGACAAAATGGCAGAAAATCTAAGAATAGAACAGTGCCTTGATAAGCGGAAAGAAACCGCTGTCTGCAAAACGTGAGTAATTTACTGGTGTAAAGATGAACCCTGCACAGAAAATCCGGATGACATAAACAGAAATCAGAGCTATACATAGCCGATACAGATTTCTGGTGCGTCTGCTCCAGGGCTTTCTCGGACGAAACTTCAGGTACAGGATTAAAAGTGCAGGAATAAAAATTAAGTTCGTAAATATTGTATCGATTCCTTGAATCATAGCAGTGAAATTCAACATAAAATCGCCTCCTTTCTTATCCTGTACGCAGAAAGTACCAAAAGTGCAACCTTTTACCAGTAATAATGGGATGCTTCCTGATGCCGCAGTAAAGCAAAACAAGGACATGGCTTATCGGTCAATGCTTCTTTTGCAAAGTAGAGTCCATATAAGGACTGAAACTGTTCCAGTGTTATGGCGGACAGGCATTCCGTTGGTTCCGGTATGCGGGAGAAGAGCATACGGGCATCTGCCATGGGCAGGATACAAGGACTGCCGTTTTCATCTGGATGATATAAGAAGTGTGGGCCATTACAATAACCTGGGGTTTTACAGGAAACGCAGCGAACATAAATACAGGAATGCCAATTTCCATCACAAATATCTAAAAAATGCCGGATGTGCTTGGCATCGGCATTACAACGAGATTGTTCCATATTCATCACCTTTATAGCAGGCAGCCGTAAGAAGCTGCCTGTGAGCATATTTATTGATAGTTACTTATCTTTTTTTCGCTTACGGATATATAAAATACCAAATCCGGCAGCAAAGAGGAGTGCGGCACCTGCCAGTAAAAGATAAGGAAGAATGGTTGTTTCATCTCCAGTCTTGACTGGTTTGGAAGGTTCCGGTGTGTCTTTTGGAACTTCCGTAAGTTTTATCGTCTGTCCTTTATCGTCCAGATCCTCATGGGAAGCAATTTCAAGTGCTGTTTCTCCTTCAAGGGAAAAAAGTTTTTCAAAAACGACTACATCATGACCAGCCAATGTGCTTCCATCAAAAGTGAAGATGACTTCGACAGAACCATTGGAATCCTTTGGTGTAAATTCTGTTTCTGACGTGACAGGTTTTCCATCAATCAGAACTTCCTTTTGGGTTGTTTTGTCCATCAGTGTGCCGACCAGTTTGTATGGAGTATCCGGAATCAGATTTTGGTAGGATACGGTGTCAATGATGGTTACTTCTTTCGTAGCAACGGCTTCCTGATCCCCATCCGCTTTGTCCTTCGCAGTAGTTCCAATTCCTGGGAAGTAGATAGACTGTTCATGGTCTTCTATATCGGCGTGAACAGCAATCTCTTTTTCCTGATACGTTAAAGACTCAAAGACAACAATTGTTTTGCCGGACAGGATGCTGCCATCAAATGTAAAGGTAAGTTCAATACTGCCAGAGGCATCTTCAGGAGTAAAGGTCGTAGTGGCAGTAATCGGTTTACCATCTGCCTGAAGAGGCTCTTTTGTCTCTTTGTCCATCAAGGTACCGGTAAGTGCATACTCTTTTCCTGGAATTAGGTTACTATATTTAACCGTGTCAACGATGGTAATCTCTTTATCGGTTTTGGTAAAATGATCTCCGTCTGCTTTATCTTTTGCAGTAGTAGCGATTTCTGGGAAGTAGATGGTCTGCCCATTATCTTCAAGATCTGCGTGTGTTGCAAATTCTTTGCCGTCATAAGTAGCAGATTCAAAAACAACTACGGTTTTTCCGGCAAGGGAGGTCCCATCAAAAGAAAAAATCACATCTACCGTTCCAGAGGATTCTTTAGGAGTAAATGTGGTTTCGGCAGTAACCTCTTTCTTATCTATTTCGACAGGTTTTCCGGTTTCTTTATCCATAAGGGTTCCAGTCATAACATATTCTTCGCCGGGCAGAAGATTTTTGTAAGCTACCGTATCTACAAGGGTAACTTCTTTATCTGCTTGGGAAAGATTCATATCTGTTTCCTTATCTTTTGCAGTGGTCCCGATTTCTGGGAAATAGATAGTCTGATCCTGATCTGTAATGTCCGCATGAACAGCCAGTTTTAAATCCTCCTGGTACAGTTCCTCAAATACTACGATTGTTTTGCCCTTCAGAGAAGAGGCATTGAACGTAAAGGTCACTTTTGCAGAACCAGAAGATTTTTTTGGTTTGAAGGTGGTTTCTGCTGTGACAGGTTTTCCATCTATTTCAATTGGCTTTCCGGATTCCTGATCCATCAGTGTACCGATGAGCTTATAAGACTGTCCCTTCTTTAAGCCTTCGTATTCTACGGTATCAACCAGAGTGATTTTTTCTTCTGGTTTGGCAAAGTGGGAGTTGCTGTCTTTGTCAAGGGCAGTAGTTCCAATGGTAATCTGATCATCCGTTAAAGTTCCCATATCCACGACTACGTGATTTTTGTATACAGAGACCTCAATTTTTAAGAGGTTCATACCTTCATTGGAATCGCAGCGTTGTTCTTCCAAAATATAGGTATCATAAATCAGGGCTCCTTTGGCATCATCAGGTTTAGAAGCGCCAAACCAGATTCCGTCTTCAGAAGTTTCCCCACGATTGGTATTTGTAGTGTGCTTATTCCATTCTGAGGAAGTACTGGCATAGCCATTTTTGTCTGTTACAATGGTATGACTTTCTCCTGTAGTTTTGGAGGTAATGGAAAATGGGACATTTGCCAGCCGGTTTAAATCTCCGTCAGAGACCTTTACGAATTCTAAATCGCCACGGATTACCTGATTGGAAATCGCTGTTTCTTTTGCAGTTAAATCCAAAATTTTCCCATTTTCTGTGATATGAAACTCCTGAGAGAGTTTGCCCTCGTTCAAATAACCTTCCGGTGCTTTTGTCTCATCAACCCGGTAATGACCATAAGGGAGCGTATCTTTTTTGGTGGAAGCAAGCCCCTTTTCATCTGTCTTCAAAGTGAGAACTACTTGATCTTTTTCGTAAAGGGTTCCATCCACAAGAACAGGATTTGGACCAAGATTGGTGATTGTAAATTCTGCATCCTTTAAAGAAGCATTTCCCTGTGGTTTGGCTTCTCCTGTTTCCAGATCCCGTTTTTGGATTTTGACACCGCCACGGATAATCTGGTTAGAAACAGAAGTCTCTTCTGTTGTTAAATCTACGATTTCTCCATTTTGGGTGATGTCAAATTCAAGAGCCTTTGCACCATCGGTTAGGTATCCGGAAGGCGCTTTGGTTTCTTCTATCCGGTAATGTCCAAGGGGCAGGGCATCAGCGGCACTTGCAGCAATACCATGTGTATCCGATTTGATTGTAAGCACTGCCTGACCATTTTCATAGAGCTTTCCACCTACCCATACTGGCTGTTTGTTCAGAGTGGTAATGGTAAATTCGGCATCTGCAAGAGATGCGGTTCCTTGTGCTTGTGTTCCCTGAGTTTCCAGATCCCGCTTCTGAATTTTGACGCCGCCTCGGAAGACCTGTTCTTCGACAGAAGAAGCGTTATAAATAGAGATAGTTTCTTCCGTACCGGTACTGGTGATTTGCTGCACGAAAACAGATTCGTTTGGAAGATAGCCGGCAGGGGCTTTGGTTTCCTGTACGGTTACTGTACCCAGTGGGAAGCAGACGGTCTTTCCATCACTGGCATAGAAAAATTCATCCCCGGATACCAAATAATCTTTTGTAAAATGGATTTCTCCAGAGGCATCTGTTTTCAATATCCAGGTGCGAACCGGTTTCTTACCATTTGCTCCGGGATCGGTAGCTGACTGCTCTGTATAGAATTTTATTGTAAATTCGGCATTGGCGAGAGAGCCGGTTCCCTGTGCAGAATTTTGCTGTGTGTCAGCATCCAGCTTTTTAAGGAGCAGTTTTACGGGATTATTTTGAGGAATATCCTTTACTTTTACGGTAGATGTTCCTTCTGCTTTTACCGTAACATTATGGGCGGAAGTATCTATAGCAAATCCTTCTGGGGCACTGATTTCTTTGACGGTGTAACTTCCTTCAGCCAGTTCTTTGGATTTTGCATATCCTTTTTTATCGGTAACAAGAGTTTCTACCAGTTCTTCCCCTTTGTAGATTCCGTATTTGGCTCCTTCTAAAGAGTAATTGCCATTTTTATCGGAAATATCGGTATTGGCAGAGGATTTCTGCAGTTCGATAAAGCCGTTTGGAACCTGATACCAGCTTCCTGCAAAAGTTTGGGAAGCATTGCCAGGAACGATAAAAGCACGGAAGGATTCTGGTGGGGCAGGAAGCCCTTCAATGGCGTTGGCAACTTCCAATGCTTTGTCAATATAATTTTGAGGTGCGCCATGGAAGGCACCGGTGTCCCCGTTATTTCCAGCGTGGATATAGGAAACGACCAGATGACCAATGACATAAGAGTTGTCATCGGACCATCCTTGGAAATATTGATCTTTTATGAGCTTTTCGTAGCCGTATCCACCATTGACATAGTAGAGTGCTTTTCTAAGCGGGGAATCCTTTCCTAAAAGATTATAAGGATATTGTCCGGAAGCAGGTGTTTTCTTTAATGGTTCAACGCAATAAGCTGTATTATTACCATCAAAACTCATGCGGGAAGTATAATAGTCCCCGTATGGAATTTTGGCTCCTGCCTTATAATCAATGGTTCCATCTGCAGCATAAGCGGTATGGGCATTGAAAAAGAGTGTGCTAAGAAACATCGTGACACAAAGAAAAAGGGCGGTTAGCCGGATATGAGGTTGTTTTGCTGGTTTTAACATAAATCTCCTCCTTTGTTAAAAAGAAAAGCAGCCATATTCGGGCTGCAGGTAACATTAACCGACTTTTTTATCCTGGCGTTTCAAGATTTCCAGGAGTTCCTGTCGGTCTGTGGTAATTAATTCTTTTTCCAGGTTGGAAGCTTTAAATTCCACAGTGATATTATTGTTGTTTGTTGAAATCAGTCCGTTTCCACGTTGGAAATGGGTGATATTCATAACTTCGGTTTCGGAAAGACGAAGAATGGTTTTTACACGTTGTGCCTCTTCATCTTCCATGTTAAGAATAATTTTGGTTTTACAGTTATTGATAATGCCTTTTCCATATTTTCCGTCATCAAGAGCAAAAAAGTCGTTGAGGTCCTGGGTTGCAAAAATACCGGCACCAGAGTATGCCCGGATGATCTTGGCGATCTCCAAAACGAATTCAGCGGCCAGACGGTTACTGGAGGCACCGATGAGCTGCCATACTTCATCTACGAAAATGGCTTTTTCTTCGGTACGATTTTCTTTGGCTTTATCCCATACATAGTCCAGAGCAACAAACATCCCTACCGTTAAGAGATCACTGGAACCAGTCAGCTCTGAAATGTCCAAAACGGTATATTTATTGGTCAGATCTACATTGGTCTGCTGGTTAAAAGAGGAAGCAGAGCCATGGACAAGACGGTTCAGGATGTGAGCCAGTCGTTTGGTATCTTCAGTTTCCATCAAAACATCATATACATCTCCAAGAATTGGCATCGCTTTATAATGATCCGGGTGTTTGGGATCAATGAGGGATTCATTCTTATGGGTGATTCCCTTTCTTGCATAGGTTTTAATCAGTGCTTCGTCCAAAAGCTGTTTTTCCTCATGGCTCATATCTGGAATGAGCAGAGAAAAGAAAACGTGCAGACGTTGAATCTTACTGGCTAAGGCAGATGCGTCTAAAGTTGGACCGTCCAGCAGCTCATTGACAGAGTTATCTACTTTTCGGATTTCCATGACATTGATGCAGTTTTGGCTGGCAGGAGAAATCTGGATAAAGGTTCCTCCTACATTTCTGGCAGCCCGATAAAACTCATGACCTTTTAACGGTGCGATGATAAATACCTGGATTCCTTTACGCCGCATACGAAGTGCCATAGTCTGCATGGTAAAGGTTTTTCCGGATCCAGAAGTGCCAAGAATCGCAATATTGGAGTTTTTATATTGTTTGGAGTCAAAAATATCAGCAATCACTAAAGAGTTGTTATGCTTATTTACTCCAAATAGGATGCCGTTGTCATCGCAAATGCTGTAGCTGACGAAAGGATAGCAACTGGCAGCTCCGGTGGTTAAGACATTTCGTTTTGAGAGTTCATAGAGCTTCTTATCCAGGTTTACAAGAGGAAGGGAAGATAAAAATCCCTGTTCTTGCAGGAAGTAACAAGACCGCAGATCCATATCCTGTGAGATGAGAAGTTTTTTCATCTCCTGAATCCGCCATTGCAGTTCTTCCAGATCACCTGCCGTAATCGTAATCAAAAGATTCATGTAATAGAAATCTTCATTATTAGCAAGTCCCTGTTTGAGGAAATAGCCGGAACGGATGGCAGAATCCAGATCATCAAAATCCGCATTGGTATCAGAGGCATCTTTGATCTTTGAACGGTTGATCCGGATTTGCTGTCCAAGACGTTGCTGGATCTTATCTTTGGGCTGTTTATGCAGAAAAAAGTCAATGTCAATTCCTTCGCCAGCATTGATAAGCAGGGACAGCCAGCCTGGCATTACTTTTGCTTTGTAACCATCGCACGGCACCAGCAGGTAAGAATGGTAGATGCCATTTACCAGCACATAGTTACTGTGCTTAAAGTCCAAAGACTCTGGTGCAATGAATTCATTGATATGGATGTTATCCACTTCCTGCTCACGACCAGATTCCATATAGCGGGTCAGTACCTGGTTAATCCGTTTTGGCAAAGGGGTTTCGGTACATTTGGTACGGTTCAGTAAAGTGTAGAGTACATCGGTTGTAAACTCATCTTCATTGTCATGAACCAGCACATCGTTGCCGCATTGATATAGAAAGGTTTTTGCGGTCTGTGCAGCAGTTTCCAAAGCTGCCAGGATTTCCTTTTCCTCCACCTTCCGATTCACATTGAAAGGTTCGTATTCAAAGATTAGGAAAAAACGTCTGGAAACCGCTTCTCTGGAACTTAACTGCCGGACAAATTGGATATAGTCTTTTTGTAACTGCCGGCAGTTAGGATCTGATTCCCGTTCCATTTCCAAACGGGACTGTTCCAGATGTTTGTTGATATCCGCTTTTTTGGAGATCATCTTAATCTGCAGTTTCACAGGGCTGATTTTTAGGTAGGAGATGAAGCTGAAAATGATCCCCTGTTGTTCCCTAGCACTGCGTAAGAGGAAATTGATCGGTTCAATCTCCAGGATTTTTACATAACGATGGTCTGTCGTGTAGATAACACCATTGGCAATCTTATCAATAGGAAGATAATCTTCCAAGGTGATTTCTTTTCGTTTTTTCTTTTTGCTTTTCCCGGAAGCAGCAGATGACTGGTTGGAAGCTTTATTCGCAGTTCTTTCTTTTTTTCGTTCCTCCAAAAGTTGCTGCTTTATCTGTTGTTTTTCAAGTTTTGCCTGCCTTTTCGCACTTTTACGTGCAACGTTTTGTTCTTTTTTTAATTGTCGGGACTCAAATTTAAGAATCCGGATGTCTTCACGAGCCTGTTTGCGTATTCCACGTTTTGTAGAAGTATCAAACTGCCGACGTTCTTTTTTTTTAATAGCAGAGGATTCTTTTGTCTCCTCTTCGGAAGACATCTGTGAGCAGTTCTCTTCAGAAGAAGATTCTGCAGGTTGTTTTGGATGCCGTTTGCGTTTCTTGGTTTTTGGTTCTTTGTTGCGGGGCTTTTTTATCCGGTACTTTTTTTTCGGCTCCGGATGTACATCCATACGGTAAATAACCCGGCGGTTTTTCAGAAAACGCAGAGCGTTCATTAAAAACGCAGTAATGCTTTCCCCACCGATTCCAATTAGAGAAATCATAGCTGCAGGCAGAGCAGTCATACAGAGAATAATAATCCTGACAGTGAGTGTCAGAGGCAGATTGATAACAGGAATGGTGATCAGGATTGCCAGGATACCGCCTTCGATGGCATTACGGATTTTAAACATTCCGCCCATAAAGGTCCCTTTTTCTATAAAATTGCGAGGGATGAAGACAGGATGTTGTTCTTCAGTATTGTTCATGGCTGCACCTCCTTTGGTTCTTCCATGGAAGGAGTTTCCGGAACTTCTGTGACAGGGGCAGCTTTTTCCGAATTCACTGAGGTATCATCATAACCGCCTTCTTGCAACTGTTCAATTTCCTCTGTTGTGATGGAAGGAAGTTTGTCATCTGTCGGACGTTCATAGATGATTTCTTTTCCAGAATCAGGGGTACGTTCCTCACCGAAAAAGAATCTTCCAGTAGAGGAAGTGTAGTACACAGGAAGAACGGACTTATCCGGAAGCTGGAACGAAAAATTAATATCAGAAGCATTGGGATAGGTAGTATCATCAGCAAGGAAACGGATGGAAGTTAGAGACATCTGTTTTACGTTTTTAAGATAGGAGGTCAGTTCTTCCTGAAAAAGTTTCACCTGTTCCTTGGAGAAAAAGTCTTCCAAAGCTTCAAAATCCTGAAAGCTTATGGATTCGTTATTTTCTGCTTGTTCTGTCTCGGTATTTTCATTATTATCGTGTTGAGTATTTTCTGTCTCGGATTTTTTGTTTCCTTTTTGGGATTTCCAGATGGAGGGAAAGACAAATCCGATGATAATTAAAAAGGCCATCATAAAGATAGCCAGAATTGCTTTTTTTCTGTTCATAAGTGTCTCCTTTATTTTTTAGCGAAGATCCAATAGGCATTTGCGGTTGCATGCACTTCCGTCATCATATCGAATTCACGGTTGATGTAGTTTTTGGAGGAACTGTCATTGGGATCATTGACTAATACTTTACCTCCAGCCGTTACACCACGAAGGACAATAAAATGTCCGCCACTGGTAAAAAGCCCAGCTCTTTGGGAACTGATGACCGGATGACCTTCAGATAAAGCCTGAAGTACCTGGTTGGGATCACTGGTCTGTGTGACAGCCCCACACCCAAAATGATCGGACGCTGCCTGGAAATAAGACCAGTAAGTGCCGACTCCTGGTTTGTAATAGGAATTTCCGCACCAGGATATTGCATCAATAGGTGTAATGGTAGTGCCTGTAAGATAACTGGCAATCATAGCAAAGCTTGTCGGACCGCATCCGCTGCTGGCGATGGAACCCCCGCCGTATGGAATGTTTCCATAGTCTGTCTGGAGATAGTGTGGAATCTGCATACCGTTTGCGGGATAGCTGCCACCACTGGCAGTAATTTGGTAATACCGAAGGACATGATCCACATATTCTTTATCACCATACAGGTCATAAGGCCAGCTTGGTCTTGCACACATCATATCAGAGTAGGCAATCGCATTTTCCTTGGTATAACCACCGTCACGCTCCATTGCCCAGTCAATGTATGCAGAACCGTAGTTGTAACCCTGAAGAGCCAGTTTAATCCGGTCTAAGTCCGTAGGTCCGGTACAGCCGGCTTTGTCGAGGGCATATTTTAATTCCTGTACTCCACATTCAATGGAGTATTCAGGATCTGTAATCCCATTTGGCACATGGGGATAGCGGGTATTAAATCCACCTTCCGCTGCTTGCATAACATCCAGCCCTCGTCCGCCAGATTCCTGCATCATGACTGCCAGAATTAAATCCACATAATCACTCATACCATATTTCGCAGCAGCTCTTTCTACAGCAGGGCGGTAGGACAATACCTCATCGCTAAGATTGATAGCAGCTACTATGCCGGAAGAAGCAGTACCAAAGAAAGCAGTCAGGTTTTCGGCATAGTTTTTGGCAAGTTCTTTCTGCTTGTCTGTAAGATGGAATACATGGTCTGCAAAATAGGAATCTCCAGCATAAACAACGGTATAGGTGTGTTTCGTAAAAGTAACCGTCTGTGTTTGTGCCTGCCCCTGTTCTGTGCCGGCTTCTCCTTCTGCATCGCCATCAACGGTAACTTCCATGGTAACTGTCTCGGTTGCTACATCATAAGAAAAAAGTCCTTCTTTGTTTTCACGGATGAGTTTCTTTAATTGGTTTAGGTTGATGTTTTTATAGTCATCCTGGCTGGCACAAAATTGTGAAATCAGCAGATTGGCATTGACGGAGATGCTGTATGTATAGGGGTCATTGATGGATGCAGTATCACCTTGTGGAAGACGGGAAATTGCTGCATGGATCTCTGCCAGAATGTCTTCATGGCTTTCTTCTAACACTTCAACGATGGCTTCACGGGAAGCACGGATGTTTTCACTGATCATAGAGTTGCTGTTCAGTACATCGCTTTGTTCGGTCAGACTTCCAAAGATCAGACCAGGGAGCATCACAATAAATAAAACCGGAAGCAGCAGTATGGCGAGAATAACAAGGAGAATTTTAGCGAACTGATTCCGGTTGGCTATGACTGCTCCAATCGCTGCTGAAAAAGGCCCGCCAAGGGCTGCACCATATCCTGCTTTGGAGAAAGTGGCTGCTGTTTTTAAGGACTTTAGGTGAGAAATGGTACTGGAGCCTACATCCATTGCTTCGTCAAGTCCAGAGCGTTCTGTATCCATCACTAAATCCGATCCTTTCTTGGAGGAGTAGGAGGAAGCTTTTGGACAATGGATTCGTTGTAGGCTATCTTTCCATCGCCAGCATCATAAGGAATTTTGGATACCGTATTTTCAGCATACTGTTTGTACCAGGTAGCTCCGTCTACAGATTGAACAGTTTCATAGGTTCCATGGGTAGGAGCCGTATATTGATCGGCATGGTACATAGCAAATTCCCGGCTGTCTCCATTGGAACCGGACTCAACTCCTGTTATCCTGCCGCCGCCAATTTCAACATTGGTATAGGAATGATCTGTTTTATCTTCATTTTGAATTCCCATGTAGGATTGAAATGCAGAAACAGCCCCATCACCTTTGATCGAGCCAACTTGACCATAGTTTCCCTGAGCAATATTGCTGATAACGTTATTGGCAAAATCTCCGCCCTTTTCAAGGGAAGACTGATAGAGTGCATTTCCGATACTTGGTCCTTCGGTATATCCGGTGGCTGCATTTACCGCAGAACGCTCTGTCTGCCTTCCAACGGCTCCGGCTAATCCTCCGGAAAGGAAAGAACTTTGTACTGCAGCACTTCCGGGAGAGGAAGAATGGGAACTACTATGGCTTCCACCTCCATGCCCTCGAAAGGAACTTGCAAGACCTCTTCCGGCGATTAAAAGTTCAGCCATCATATTTCCACCAGTATTTCCAACATTGACTCCCAGACTTGCCATAAAGCTGTCAATCTTTTGAGAAACCTTCAAAAAAGCAATGGCACACAGAAACCAGATAAAGACATTACCGGTGACCGTTTCTTTTCCCTGTGCATCTACAGCTTGCTGCACCTCTGCTTCTGTAAGTTCAGCGGCAAAGACCGGCATGGAAGTTACAAGAATCAGACAAGAAATCAATAGCAGGCTGCAGAGCAGTGTTTTCTTATGTTTCATAATCTCCTCCTTCCTAGAGTGATAAAGGGTTTGCAAGGAATGTTCCGACCATGGAAGTAAACAGCCGCAAACACCAGGCGTTCATTAAAAGCAAAAAGAACTGTCCGCCGAGCATACGGCACCAGCTCTTAAAAACATTTCCGGTAGCCTGGGAAGCACCCGTGGAAAACGCAACAGGTGCGGTGTAGACCAGAACTCCAAGTAGTATGTAACGTTCCGCAGCTTCAAAAAGCAGCTTGATGTAATTCCAGGCAAGGATCAGTACCAGTATGAGGGCAACAATGGCAACAGCACCATTGGCACATACCCCCAGGATTACTGTGATCACAGAATTGAATTTGGCAAATTCCAGTGGTGGAAGATCTTCAGTCAGAATCCAGCTATACGGGGTTCCTGCAATATTCAATAGAAGATCCACGATGTCCTTGGCATAGAATGTCAGGAAAAGGAACATAAATGTCCGCAGTGATAATTTGATTGGATCTTCAGCATCAATCCCTGTCCCCATAAAATAATTCTTAAAAAGCTGCCAAACCCAGTTTAAAAGGATGAGTCCGATAGCCAGTGCCAGAAAAATCTGGTACATTGTTTCCGCTGCTGGAAAATAACGGAGAAAAGTATCCATGGAACATCCCAGTGCACCCAGAACAGAAGTAGTAATCAAATCCAGAATGTTCATGACCTGTTCGGCAATCCATTCTACAATTCCGTCAAGTATTCCCATGACAGAGCCACCTCCTTATCTGCATTATCCATTCCACTGCCCGCCGGCAAAGAACGGTGTAATGTAAGCCATGATAAATCCCAGACCATTGAGAATCGCCCATGTAATGATGATTCGTTTGAGCCATGCCCTGGATTCATCCACGGTTTTTCCAGATTTGGAAAAATTCATCAAGAGCAAAGCAACCGATGCAGTTACAACAGCCGCAATGGTGGAAATCAGAATAATCTGGTTATATACGTCTTTCATGATTTCTGAAGCTTTGTCCCAGATGGTAGCAGCCATAACGGGTTGTACATTACAGGCAATCAGAGTGAAAGCGAGGAAGGCAGTATAGAGATATTTTCCATAGTTCCGATGATGTTTCATGCCCGGTGGGGCTTCTTTGTGTACATGGTTTTTCAAGTAAATGAACCTCCTTCATAAAAAGAGGGCAAAGTGAGATCTTTCACTTTGCCCTGGCTTATAGTTTTCCTGCCTCATAAAAGCTTCAATCCGGTCAATACGGAGGAACGCTTATTCTATATTTAGTTGTGATACTCCTTTCCATGCACTAAAAAACGCAGCTTGTACCAGAGAAGAGGCATTCCCTGGAAAGCTACGTTTTCGCTACATATAATTTTGACAGTATCATTCTAACATGGGTAGATTTCCCTGTAAATCGCAGAAGTGTGCCAAGTTGGGACATAAAAAGGAATAGTATGCGCCAACGAGGAAAGAAAAAAGACAATGTAGACAAAAAATATTACTAAAAAAAAGAATAAGGGTATATTGAAAATGTCTTAGATAGTTGAACATAAAAAATAAGCATATAGATTGATACTGGGATATAGCTTCGGGGATTAGGATTTATGTTTATGTGAATATGAATTTTAAAAAAGAGAATGAACGTATGGAATAAGATCTAAAATGAAAGGGGGAATGAGTATAATGAGGATTGGTGTGATTGATTCAGATGCCATATTTCAACACCCGTTTTTTTATGGCAAAAAGATAGAAATAAAAAGAATGAATCCAGGATATTGCATTAAAAATAAAAATTTCCCATTTTCTCATGCGGAATATGTATGTGCATGTATTTTGTTGGAAAATCCTACGTCTGAGATATTACTTTATAATATAATAGGTGGCAATGCTGGGAATGAGGGAGAACTACTTTACAGAAGTTTGGAAGCATTAATTGAAAAAAATGTAGATATTATTAATATTAGTTTAGGAGTAGAGATTCCATTCTCAAAAGAGCTGTATGATTTATGTAAAAAAAGTCCAGTGCCAATAGTGGCAGCACATGCAAATAATAACCAAACTGCATATCCTGCATCGTATGATAATGTTATTGGTATTAGGCGTGAGTTTGACGGAAATGTTATTCTCAAAAGGAGTGGAAATCAGAATTTATTATTGAATAATAAGACTTATGTTTCGTTTAAACAGTTAGATCAAGAACATTTGATGCAAGGCAATAGTTGGTATACAGCGAAACTTACGGGAATAATAAGTTGTTTTAGAGAAAACAAAAATCTGGGGATTGAAGATATAGTTGATTTAATAATGTCTTCTAGTCTGAACCAGATAAGTAGCGTTAAACAGAATAATTCTGAAAATGCAATTTTGGTAACTAATAGGAGTGATAACCAGAGGCAAAAAGAATTTATCAAACAATGTTTTTCTAAAGTTCATATTATAGACATAAATAATTTAGAAGCACAAAAAATAGTTGGTTATTACGATAAGTTGTTTATAGATATTGATAAATATAGCGATTTTATGTCAGCTAAAAAGGATTTGCTAAATTTTGTATATGATATCCGTGATGCTTATAAGCACTGTTATATTCGATATCCTTTTTTGGGGTATTATGATAGATACAGGTTTTTGACTGAGAAAGGAATTTTAATAGAACAGCTATATTTTTAGTAGATGATAGGAGAGTAAATGTATTCATTAACATTAGAAATTACTAAAAGATGTAATTTGAATTGTTCATATTGCTACGTGGAAAATAAAGAAAAAGTGAATATGAAATGGAAAACAGCACAATTGGCAATAGATATAGCTATGCGTGAGGCCATCAAGCAGAAAGATAAAACTTTAAGTGTGTATTTTATTGGTGGAGAACCTTTGCTTGCTTTCGGGCTTTTGAAAGAGATTATTTTTTATATAGAAAAGAAAAACGAACAAATTGGATTAAATATTTTTTATAGTACCACTACAAATGGAACTGTATTTACAACAGAGATTATAGAATTTATGATTGAAAAAAGAGTACGATTCAAAATTAGCATAGATGGTTTAGAGGATGTTCATAATGAAAACAGGAAATTTGTGAATGGTGTTGGAAGTTATAGTGAAGTTAAAGAAAAACTTGTATACAAAGAAGAATTTGAGAAAATGACAGGAATTGCTGTACATGCAGCACAACTTATTAATACTAATACGTATACTAAATTTTCAGCTTCATTTAGGCATTTACATGAATTGGGATTTCGATATATAGAAACGGAGATAAATGCCTATCAGAAATGGAATAAGGAAGATAAAATTTGTTTGTTTCAGCAAATTGATGAGGCATTTGAGTATTACATTTCTTCTAGAAATAGAGGACAACTATGGGTATGGAAATTTTATAATGATATGTTAGAAGGCTTTGTAGCAGATTATTTGCCTTTTTTCCCTTGTAAAGCAGGATTGGTTTCGTTATTTGTAACAGTGAAAGGAGAGTTATATCCTTGTATAGAAACTGGGAAAAAATATATGATAGGAAGTGTAGACAAGGGGTTAGATGCAGAGTATATAAGAAAAATTATTAAAATAGAGAAAACGCAAAATACGAGATGTTTACAGTGTAAAGAGTATAAAGAAAATAAATGTAGAATTTGCAGTTGTTTATTTGGAAATTACGAAAATACAGGAAATTGTTATATACCTTCTGAAATTAACTGTGAACTTACTCGACATGTAAACAATATATTTCGAGAAAAATATAGTGAAGAACAAGTAGCAATGCTTCGAAAGCATTATAGGAGAGAGTTGTAGTATGGGATATAAATATAGGGTGGTGGAAATTGGAGAATATGTTCTAATTATCCAAAGAGAAAAAAATATTTGTTTTAAAATGAAGAAAAAAGAATTTGAAGAAGAGGGTGACATAAAGATTCGGGAAATTATAGATGGAATTTCAAAAATGCGAAAGAAATATGATGTGACATTTCCTGAGAATAAAAAACAGATGAATACAATTTATCTATTTGTTACGGATTATTGCAATCTGAACTGTGAATTTTGTGCTATGCGTTCTAATAATAAGGATATCAAAAAAGAGAAATTGTCTCAACTTGAAGTAAAAGAACATGTAATTGATAAAATTAGGAAGGCTAACCCTAGAAAGTTAATAGTCAGTGGTGGGGAACCGTTTGTCCTAGAGGACATACTAGATATTCTTAAAGAGTTGAAGGAAAATATTAATACAAAAATAATTGTTCAGACAAATGCGACTCTATTAACAGAAAAGACTATTAAAAGCCTTAATGGAATTATTAATTCCATAGAAATTAGTACAGCCCATTATAAAAATACTGAGCAATTAAAAGAAAAGATTGCTTTATTGAATAAATACAAAATAGATGTAGTGTTAACATTTACATATCAGAATGAAAAGGAAAAGATGTTGCTTCGAGAAATCATAGATATGGCTGCATATTACGATGCTGATTTTTTGTTGCATTTTGTAGATTATGCAGGGAGTGCAGCAGATAGAGGTTATCCATTATTAAATTATCAAGAAAGGTTAAAGGTATACTGCTATTTTGCTAAATATATCATAGAAAAGGGCTATACGAATAAACGTTTTGCCGGAAATCTTTTTCATGCGGTAGAATTGAGCCATCCATGTTCAGCATTTGGAAAAATGGCTGCTTTTTTCCCTGATGGAAATATATATTTGTGTCATTCTCTGGTTAAAGAAAAATATCGAATAGGCAGTATAGAACAAGAGACGGATATAGAGCAATCGATCGAAAAAATATTGTCTAATGACAATGTGGAAAAGTTATTTTATATGCCTAATGAAAAATGTAAGACTTGCAAATTTAATTGTGTTTGTGGAGGAATGTGTCCAGCACTTATAGAAGAAGGAGTAGATTCTGACTGCACATTAAGAAAAATTATGTTTATATATAGCATGTTTATATTTGATAAAAATGAAAATATAGCAATAAATTTGGAAAGATTTATAAAATTTTGTGAAGAGGAAGAGTATCAGCAATTTTTGTGATATGTATATAATTAGTGAAAACTATTTATATAAATTTTTAATGAAAGGAGGAGTCAAAATGCTGGAACATAAAGAGAATAAGGAATTAACAGAGGCAGAAGTTAATGCGTATGATCTCGTCATTATTTGCTACGGTAAACTGAGAAAAGATTGCTTAACTGATTGCTTAGACGGTACTTATTGGTTATCACCAGAGCAGTAAGATGTGCTAGGAAAAACCCATTTTCAAAATCAGAATTTGGTTTTGAAAATGGGATTTTTCGTAAATTTATATAGAATTGAGGTAGGAAAAATGAAAGGCAATAATGAAAAAAAGGTAATAGGGCATTTAGCAAGACAGGATTTGAATAGTGTGAGGTTAAAGAAGTTTTGTGGCATTTTAACGATAATATTGTCAACAGCATTAATTATAGTGGTAACACTTTATTTTGTACAAACACAACGTTTTTCAATTCAAGATGCTGAAGGTCGGTATCAAGCGACATTTATGGATGTTAATTCTAAGGTTGTCAATAAAATGAAAGCCATGAAGAATGTTGAAATGGGAGAAACTAGAACACTGGGGACATTAAACCAGGGGACTTATAAAATTACTATAAGAACAATGACAGAGTCGTTACTAAAGTTAGGAAGATATCCCGAATTAAAGGGGAAATTACCTGAAATGGAAAAAGAAGTTGTAGTAACTGATTCATATTTAGAAGAGGTTCAATCAAAGGCCAAAATAGGTGATTCTATAGAGATAGATTTAGGAGATGGAAAAGAAAGCTATGTTATTGCAGGAATTTTACCTATGCAGAGTACTGCAGATACACATTCGATATATGTATCTGATAAATTGATTGAAAGAAAAATGCCAGGGGCTTTATATAGCATATATTTTAAAATTAACGATACTCAAGGCTGGAACGAAGCCGGAATAAAGAGTGAAATTGATAAAATAGCACAACAATTAGATGTACCAAAGGATAGCATTGTTTATTCATCTTATTATTTTTCTCTTATTAGTCAGAAAAGTATTCAATATATAAGTGTTATTTTGGGCGTGAGTTTAGTCATTGCAATTATATCAAGTATAGTTATTTATAGTATATTTTTTGTTTCTGTTTTGGAGAGAATTGGAAAATATGGACAGATGAGAACATTGGGTATGACTAAAAAGCAAATCAGAAAAATAATAAAAATAGAAGGGAATGTTTTAACTCTAAAAGGTTGTTTTTGGGGATGTGTTTTTGGGGGTATTATAGCTTACTTTATTCAACCAAAAGGATGGTATTTAGTGAATACTATTTTAATATCAGGTATGGCGAGTGCGTTTGTTTATTTTGTTGTAATGTTATCTCTTTATAAACCAGCAAAAATAGCATCTGCAGCCTCTCCAATAGAAGCATTACGATATTTTGCAGATACAGAGGTAAATATAAATAGGAAACATTCATATAAAAAAATTACATTGTGGAGATTAGCATTGTTAAGTGTGCAGCGTAATAAGAAAAAAACGTTTTTAACAATACTTTCTTTAGGAATTTGTGGAATAGTTCTTATGGCTAGCTCTTCCTACTTAAATTCTATTGATCCATATAATATGGCAAAAAAATCAATGCCAAATGGTGAAATAAAAATTGAACTTGGAACATACGGACCACAGTCTTATACGAGTAAACAATATTTTGATTTACAAAAAAATAATATTTTAAATCAAGAGTTGCTAAAAAAATTAGAGGATATGCAAGCTGTCGAATCAATTAAACAGTATAAAGGAACAGTTTGTGACATAACATTACCGAATGGCGATACAGATATTTTTGTTGTGGACGGAATACAATCGGGGGATATTACTAATTTAAAGAAATTTTTAGTAGATGGTGAAATAGATTTTAAGAAAATGCAACAGAAAAATGGAATTGTAGTTTCGGAAGCAAGTGAGTGGGAAACTTTATGGGATTGGGAAGTTAAAATTGGTGATACAATTAATATTTTAGATAGCGAGGGTGTACCAGTAAAATATGAGGTTGTAGGAATTGTAGAAAATGGTGCTGATTATGGCGGCTACAATATGGTGTATATGCCTTTATCTAATATGGAAGAATTAAGAAAAGATGTATTAAATTTAACTTATCAATTGAGTATAAAAACAACAAGTGATACAAATGTTTCAAAAACAGAAGATATGATTAGAAAGATGTTTCAAAATGAAATGCCTATCCAATTTACTACCATAGATGATGTTGCTGCTTCATATAAACAAAGGATAGATGCATATAGAAAGCCAGTTTATGGTTTAGTTATATTTGTAGGAATTTTTGGTATTGTTAATTTGCTAAATATGCTGTTTTCAAATATGGCAACACGTAAACGAGAATATGGAATGCTACAATGTGTAGGTCTAACTGATAAACAATTATCATCTATAGTAGTAAAAGAGGGAATCTTATATTCCGTTGGTTCGATTTCAATTTCTTTGATTTTTGGAACTATTTTTGGGATTATACTGTGTAATGTATTTAGTTCCTTTAGTGTTTTTGGAAAAGTGATATATCACTTCCCATTTAAAGAAATGACGGTATATTTTTCAATACTTATTATTGTTCAAATGATATTTGCCTATATAATTATTAATTTTTACAAGAGAGAGAGTCTGATAGATAGAATAAAATAGAGTATATCTACTAATAAAAGAATTTTATAAATTAATATATGGGCATTGTATTTGTTCTTTTGCTTCATAAACTGCAATATATTTTTGGTTTGAAAATTGAGTATGAGGGTGAGAAAAGATAACAGAAAAGGTAGGAAAGCGTTCAGTTGATTTCCTACCTTTCACATTATGGACTGTTAAATACTCTGTTTAATAATACGAGTGATAATCCCCACTGCAACATTCCGTTCTTCATCAATATGTGTCACAACAAAGGACACCTTATCTTTCTTCCCAACGGTGCGGCTGTCGTAGCAACTGTGAGCAATGGCGTTGACGCCCAATTCTAACCGGACAAAAACAGTTCCTTTGTGGATGTCTTCCACCGTTCCGGCATATTTTCCCTGTACCCGACAACTTTTCAGATTTTCTTTGCTGGTGTTGCCTTCCACGATTTTTACATCTGCATGGATGGAGAGCGTTTCTGGGGAATCTCCCGGGATAGTTAAGATTCGGACCAGAATATGTTCCCCTACCTGGAATCGTTGTCAGATTATTCTAGTATGGGTGAATTTTTTTTAATTGTAGAGGTTTGTCAAGTTGAGATGAAGAAATAAAAATTTGATATATAAAGAGTTAGCCAAAATGGTTCGATATATGAATTACAAGAATATTGTAAGATACAAACGGTTAATATAGTGATAAAATAATTACCAATATAATTGTTGCAATCAATTTGAAGAGATATACATATTACTGGAGGCTTGAGATGAGAAAAGATATTATAATTATTGATGATGATAGGGATTTATGTACACTCTTGCAAGAGAGTCTTTTGCAAGAAAATATTTGTGCAGATATTTCATGCAACGGTTTTGATGGGATAAAATCAGTAAAAGATAAGGAATATCAATTAGTTGTATTGGATGTGATGATGCCAGGAATCAGTGGTTTTGAAGTTTTAGAAAGAATACGAGACATGAGTAATGTACCAATACTAATGCTTACAGCGAAAGATGACAGCACCTCAAAAGTAAAAGGGTTGCGGGCGGGAGCTGATGATTATTTGACAAAACCTTTTGAAATGGAAGAGTTTTTTGCAAGAGTATTATCTCTAATAAGACGTTACACACGTTTAAATAATATGGCTAGTAAAGCAATTTTGAAATATGGCGATTTAAGAATTGACTTAGAAAGTGGCATAGTAGAATTGTCTGGTGAAGAGCTTAAATTATCTGCAAAAGAATATGATGTACTTATATATCTTGCAAAAAATCAAGGAAAAATTCTCACGAAGAAACAAATATACGAAAATGTTTGGAACGAAGAGTATGTATATGATGATGATAACATAATGGCAGTTATTAGCAGATTGAGAAAGAAAATAGAGCGAACAGCAGAAAATTCGTATATTCAGACTGTAAGAGGTCTTGGATATAGATTCAATAAGGAGTTATGAGATAAATGAAATTATTTTATGTGGTGCTAGTCATACTTTTATTTTATAATTTGGGATTGACACTTTATGTGTTTAAAATTAATAGAAGACTAAAAGAGTTCAATCAAATACTTTTAGAAATAGAGAAAGGTCAAAGCAAACAAAAGTTTCTATTGAAAAAAAATAATAGGATAGATCAAGTTGGATTTAGAGTAAATTCTATATTGTATAAATATGAAAAAAGGATCGAAGAGAGTAACATAGAGTTGGAAGCAAATAAGCAACTCATGACAAGTTTATCACATGATGTCAGAACACCCATGACAACCTTAATAGGGTATTTGGACGCTCTAGATTTAAAACTGGTAAGTTCAGATAAAGAGGAACAATATCTAAGACTAGCGAAAGAAAAGGCGTATGACTTAAAAAAATATATCGAAGTGTTATTCGAGTGGTTTAGGATTAATTCAGATGAGGAACAGTTGGAAATAAAAGCAGTTGACATTACTGAAGAAACCAGAAGGATTTTTTTGGATTGGATCCCTATAATAGAAGAACATCGAATAGGATATAATATAGAAATTCCTGAGAAAGCTATAATTGTTGAGATTGATGAGGATTGTTATATGAGGGCTATAAATAATATTGTGCAGAATATTTTTACTCATAGCAAAGCAGCAAACATATCAATAACAGCATCAGAGGGGAATGGTAAATTTAGACTCGAGATAGGTGATGATGGGATAGGGATAGCAAAGGAAGATTTGAATTATATTTTTGAAAGATTATACCGGTGTAATAAAGGAAGATCCGGAAAAGGGAATGGACTGGGATTAAATATTTCAAAATTATTGCTAGAGAAAATGGGTGGGACAATTAGTGCATTTAGTGAACCGGGTAAAGGAACAGTATTTTGTATTGAATTTTCAGTTATACAAAGGTAACAAAAAAGATGATACGTTCGAGTATCATCTTTTTCGTATTAAATAAATTACAAGGTTCTTGTCAGGTTTCTGTCAGGTTCCTGTCAGAAAAATATATTATACTGTAAAACATAGAAGATTCTGAAAGGAGAAAAACCAAATGTCACAATACATTATACAAACACGTGATTTAACTAAAACATATGGAGAACAGAAAAGTGTTTCCAATCTAAATATGCATGTAAGAAAGGGAAAGATATATGGACTTTTAGGGAGAAATGGAGCTGGAAAAACCACAACTATGAAAATGCTGCTAAACCTCATAGAACCGACATCAGGTTCCATACGTATTTTTAATAGAGATATAAGGCTTGAAGAGAAAAAAATATTACCTCGAATAGGATCACTGATTGAAAGTCCTGGATTTTACCCTAATTTGACAGGTACGGAAAATCTTAGAATTTTTGCGAAATTGAGAGGAATCCCAAGAACTGATGCTATCGAACAGGCATTAAAACTTGTTAATTTACCATATAAAGATAAAAAGTTATATTCGCAGTATTCATTAGGAATGAAACAGCGATTAGCTATAGCATTAGCGGTAATGCATGATCCAGAAATATTAATTTTGGATGAACCAATTAATGGCTTAGATCCGATAGGAATCGCAGAAATAAGAACATTTATAGAAGATTTATCTAAAAATAGAGGGAAAACTATATTGATCTCTAGCCATATACTTTCAGAAATTGCTGTTTTAGCAGACGATATTGGTATCATTGATAAAGGCGTACTCATTGAAGAGGGAAGTATGAAGGAATTAGAAGAAAAAAATGGAAAATATATACACTTCAAGGTTTCTGATAATGCCCAAGCAGCAAGAATACTGTCAGTGTATTATAAAGAATCAAATTTTAAGGTATCAGGAAACCAAGATATAAATGTGTATAATCTCAGTATATCAATACCAGATATAGTTCGTTCCTTTGTTCAAGAAGGAGTAGACGTGATGGACGCTCATTTGTGTGAAGATACTTTAGAGGACTATTTTAAAAAAGTGACAGGAGGGGAAGGAATTGCTTGATTTAGTCAGATGTGAGTTTACAAAATTGAAAAGAAGGAAAATCACGCTCATGCTGATTGTATTATCATGTTTTTTCCCCTTAATTGTGGTTATGACAACTAAGAACGGGATGTCTGGTGATCTGAGCACACATTATTTGAAAATGAGGTTTGATTTATCCTTTACTATGACACAGGGCTATGGTCTTGTATTCCTTGCACCTTGTTTAATAGGAATGCTTGCGACAATCTTGTTCTTTATGGAACGAGATAATGATACATTTAAAAATATTAGAACAGTGCCCGTGACAATTACCAAAATGATCCTTGCAAAGATCTGTGTACTTTTTATATATGGTACTCTTTTTAGCCTGGCGAGTGTATCATTTACAATATTCTTTTCATGGATATTGAAGGTTGGTATTATATATGATTTAGCATACAAGCTAGGATTTAGTATTATATTTGGGCTTGTGATAACGATAGCGTCACTTCCTATTGTGGTTATAATAGTATATTTTAATAAATCCTATTTAGTGTCTACATTGTTGGCATTTTTTTATTCGATTCTAAATTGGGGAATTATCGGTTTATTTGAAACAATGGCAGTGAAAGGTACCGCAAAATTTCTAAATCTATTTCCAGTTATATGTGCGATGGACTGGACAAGCGGTAAACTGGTAGATCATGTAATAAAAGATAATTTGTCAAAAGAAGCATATATTATGTTTCCGTCAGATATTTATGCATTTTTGGTATTAGGAGTAACATTGTTCTTATCTTTAATGCTTATGATTAGATTTTATAAAAAATGGACGAGGTAATTTAAATGGGAAATATTATATCAACAGAGTTATTAAAAATTAAAAGATATTCAGTTGTAAAAGCTGGATTAGTTATGATGTCGCTATCTGTGTTAATGAGTTGCTTTTATTCAATTGCAAGCACAAATAAAGTATGGGATTTTCAGTATTTTATACAGCAGGTAATTATTAGTAATTGTACATTATTTTTCCCGATTATTATTACATTAGTCGCTGTGTACATTATTTCCAGGGAAACAACAGATGATACATTAAAATCTATTTTAACAGTACCTATTTCATATAAAAAGTTACTTATTGCTAAATTTTGGCTGCTTTTATTTTTAACTATAGTTTTTAGTATTTTTAACGCTCTTTTGTCAATATGTTTTAATGCTTTTTTAGGATTTTCTGGAATGAATATTCATATGATGCTGATGTCAGCCGCTCAGATTATTGTATCTGACATATTGGTGTATATATCAGTACTTCCCATTATTATTGTTTGTGCTTTTGCAGAAGGAAAATCATTGCTGGGAGTTGCCGTTGCATTCATCTACGGATATTTTGCAACAATGGAAGGAAGTATGCTTAATTGGTTTCCAATCAAGGCTGCAATGATACTTGTTGATCCTAAATGCGGAAGCGAATATGGAATAACATATAAAATTCCTCCTGCGGCGATGTCTATAATTGGGGTTTTGGTGGTTTCCATACTATTGTTTCAAATGCTAAACAGAACCAAAAAGAATGTTTATATGAAATCAAAAAGAAAAGTAAAGGTAAAACAAACAAGACGGAAAGGGTGGTAAAAAATGGTGGATTGAATGTAAAGAAATGTTGTCCGTAATCATAAACAATTTTAATATATGTTTGTAAGGAAGGAGAAGAGAAAATACATACTGCTAGTCAAGTGAACTTAACAGAACCTTTTAAGGAAATGAGAAATGAAAAAATAAATATCTTAGGATGAACCTGAAGGGTTCTGTATTCCTGCAGTATTTTGTGAAAAATTAAATCGTATAGATATAGACATTTTGAATTTACATATGGTATCTATGCAAGAAGCAGTTAGGAGCGTGCCTTATGAAGAAAAATTATAGAAATCCAATGACAAGACCAGAAAATTTCATGAATCCGGCAGGAAATGTAATGAAGGAAATTAAAGAGGCGGATTTAAACAATTTTTCCGCAGGTGCTGGTGAACCAAGAGTTTCCGATGGGTCTCAGTTCTGTACATCAACAAAAGAATGTAACTGGGGAACAATTATGTTTGTTTGCTGTTAGTTTATGAGAGTGGTATGAAACCACAGGTATGATGACTACTGAATGAATAGGTTTGGCTTCTATGCATAGATATCATATGCAAATTCAAAATTTTTTACATAATGGAGGAGATTATTATGGATAAAAATAATTGTGACAATAATTCCTATTTTTATGAAAGAAATTATTATAAGGATGTTCCAATCAAAGATACTCAAATATTAGAATATTGGAATAACATTTTAGGTAAAGATGTTATTGAATCAATAGATAAGGCTTATGGGGTTTCTATAGAGCAGATATTATTTTCAGAGTATTCGTTAAATCATAAATATATTAGCTTTGCAACGTTAAATCAGGAATATTCTGATATGTGTAATGAGAAGGCTATATCCTATTTGACTAAAAAAGGGACAAAAGTATTATTTGATCAATTTGTTCTCAGGTTTCTGGGATATGGGAAACGGGTTTTAGAAAGAAAGAGTAGAAAAGGATATATTGTTAAAGTAATTCAGGACTGTTTTTTGAAAAATTTAGCGGAAAGGATTTTAGATGTTTCTTTAAGCACTCTTATTTTTGAAATGTATTTAGCAAAAGAACAAGGAGAACTTAGAGGAAATGATGAAGCAGAAGAATATAACGACTATAATCAGAGATTTCTTGGTAATGATAAGTATATAAAAGAATTATTTTCCATATATCCAGGTCTTAAAAGAATGCTGATAGAATTAATGGAAAATTTGGCAAATAATTATATATTATTGCAGGAAAGAATGGAAAAGGATACTTTACTTTTAGAAGATAAATTTGGTGGGAAAAAGAGCTGGACTGAAGTAAAAGATATAAGAACGAGTGGTTCAGATTCACATAAGAAAGGAAATAGTGTTTTTTTAATTCAGTTTCAAGATGGAACAAAAATAGTTTATAAACCACACGGACTGAAGGTGGAGAAAGCATATCAGTCATTTTTGGAATTTATTTCTTCCAATTGTAAAAAGGACTTTAGGCAATTTTTGATTCTGGATTGTGGGGACTATGGATGGGAAGAATTTGTAGTTAATCTTCCTTGTAACAGTGAGGCTGAAGTCAGGAATTATTATTATCGGATAGGAGTGCTTGTTTTTTGCAATTATATATTAAATGTCAATGATATACATACTGAAAATCTTATTGCTAATGGGGGATATCCGGTTGTTGTAGATGCCGAGACTGTCTTAGATAATAAAAGGGACAAAAAGAAAAAATCAGGTAGAGAAAAAATTTACGATAAGATACATGAATCAGTGTTGTATTCTGGAGTACTGCCTTTTTATAAATACACTAAAAATGGAAAAGGTATAAATATGAGTGCTCTTAATGGCCAAGAGGGAGAGCAATATCCAATACTGATTCCAAGATTAAAAAATGCTGGGACATCAAATATGCATTATGAATATGAAAGACCTATTACTCAAGCTAGTAATAATTTACTGAGACTGGGGGAAAAGGTAAAAGAACCTAATCAGTATATAGATGAGATATGCGAAGGTTTTTTTGACGCATATACATTTTGTTTGGACAATAAGAAGCTTATATTAAACTATGTTTCGATATTTGAAAATATTGAAGTTAGGCATTTAGTCCAAGATACTCAGCGGTATTCCATGCTATTGCACACATCATACAATCCGGATTTTCTTCAAGATGCGAAAGATAGGCAACTATTTTTGTGTGCAGTGTTAAAAAATGTGGAACAGATGCAAGGGAATATGGAAATTGCAAAACTGGAAATAAAGGATATGCTGAATATGGATATTCCATATTTTTATAGCAATACTTCAAAAGAAGATCTTTATGGATCAGAAGGGGAAGTGGTGAAGAACTATTTTGCTGAGTCTAGTATTCAACATCTTAGAAATAAGATCTGTTCTATGGGCAAGAAAGATAGAGAAGAACAGATTAGATTTATAAAAATAATTTTAACAGATTTGAATGATGTAAAAGTTGAGAAACCTAAAAAAGATATAAATGAACTTTGTATAAGTAGAAGCGATAATGAACATGGACAAAAGGAATATAAAAAAAATGCCATATTAAAAATTTTACATACATTAGAGCAAAAAGCTTTTTATGGTGATGATGGGCAGGATATAAATTGGATAGGAATAACATCTATTGGAAATTCTGAAAATTCTTCTTGGAATATCCAACCATTAGGGGTTTATTTATATGAAGGATTAGGAGGAATTGCCCTTTTTTATAATGCACTACAGCAATCAGATTTTGATGTGGATTTGTCAGCAGCCTGCAAAGCATTTGAGACCATGATGTTTCAATATACCGATGATATGTTGGAACGATCCACGGATTTAGAAAAGGAAAGTAGCGGTGCTTATGCGGGGGAAGCTTCTGTTATATATGTATACGAAGTTTTATATAAGATAACAGGAAAACAAAAATATTTAGAATATGCAGAAAAACATTGCAAAATTTTAGAGTATGCATTGAAAGCAGATGAAAATAATGATCTGATTTATGGTAATGCAGGTGCCGTTATTGTTCTTCTTAATCTTTATCACTTAGCTCAAAAGGATATATATTTGCAATTGGCGTGCGAAGCAGGGAACATTCTTATAAAAAATCAGAATAAGGGTAAGTGGTGCTGCGGAAACGGGCAGAGCTTATCTGGGCTGTCACATGGAATTACAGGTATAATTTATGCTCTTACAAAGTTAAATAATGAGCAATTTCATATTGAATATCAAAAGGCAATACACTCTGGATTAATATATGAAAATACCATGTATTCTGATAAATATAATAATTGGTTAGACAATCGGGAGGAGGCAAAAAAAGAAGAAAACTCTGATAATAGATGCATGGCAGCATGGTGTCATGGGGCACCAGGGATTTTATTGGCAAGAAGTAAGATGTATAACCTGGTTAAAGACAGTAGTGATTATATAACAGTACAATGTGATATTGAACGTGCACTATTTGCGACAAAAATGTATGGATTTACAGATAATGACTGTCTATGTCATGGGAATTTGGGGAATACAGAAATATTACTTGAATATTCAAAAGAATGTAATGATGAAGAAGTAAGACATATGATGTTGTCTGCGAGAACACAAATTGCTATGGATATTATAAATGAAAATTACGATTGTGCAAGGTCTTATTTGCATGGGTATAAGATACCAGGATTTATGACAGGAATCTCAGGAATGGGATACTCTCTATTAAGAGATTTGTACCCAGAATTACCATGCATTTTGGCTCTGGAGATTTAGGAGCGTAATTGCTAAGTAATATTTAACAAAGGGAGGAACTTGATGTTTCAAAAAAAAGTGCATTATGTTTCACAGCTAGGAAGCATGGATTGTGGCATAGCATGTCTGACAATGATTCTTAATTATTACGGGTGTAAAAGTGATATCGTGGACATAGGGGCAGAGATTCAGATTGGCAGAGACGGTATGACCTTAGCTCAAATGAAAGAATTAGCAGAAAAGTATGGATTTAAATTTGCTGCATACCAGTATAATCATGAAGAAAAAAACTTAATAGAGTATCTTCCAGCCATTTTGTGTAATGATTCCCACTATGTGGTAGTTGATAAAACTAAGAAGAAAGGAAAATATATTCTGTTTGATCCAGCAAATGGAAAAAGAGTTGTCGATTTTTTAGAATTAAAAAACGGATACAAGGATATTCTTGTATCCGTTATTCCAAGTAGAAATATTAAGAAAATAAAAAAAACCAAATTTAAAATAGAGGTAAAATTCTCTCAATTTATGATTGCAATTATGTTGATGCTTATGTGTCAACTTATTACATTAGCTGTTCCAATGGTTGTGCAAAAAGTAATAGATAGTTTATCTTCTGCCCATATTACAATTCATATATGGAAAATTACACTTTTAGTTCTTCTGATTATGTGTGCCCATTTTGTATTGAGCTTACTAAGACAGAAAATTTTATTGAATATTAACATGAAACTTTTTAAAACAATGATTTCTAATATGATTCATAAAATTTTCCGTTTGGATGTAAGTTTTTTTGAATGGCATTCCGCAGGTGACATAGGGAACCGTTTCAATAGTATAAATCAGTTGAACGACATTCTTACCAATGGATTTATAAACATTATAATCCAAGGGATTACATCCTTGGTATGTTTAGCTGTTATGACCAGTATATCTCCATATTTGACTGCATTTGTTCTAGTTGTTTCTATTATACAGATCGCCATAATGATTTTATTAAATGGTAAAAATCTCATAAAGACGAAAGAGTATATATACTCACAGAGTACAATACAGGGAGAACTGATAGATACTCTGGAGAATATAATGGAAATAAAATGTATGGGGATGGATAATGCAGTTAAATCAAATTTACAAAATTCTTATAGTAAGTTAATAGAAAGATTCAAGGGAAAAACTCGAATTAGTAATTTGATGAATAGTTTTTCCTCAACCTTAAACTTGATTTTCCCTTTAATGATTTACGTGATTGGAAGTTATAGTGTGAAGCAAGGAGGGTTAACGATAGGACAACTTATAGCCTATGCAACCTTAGTGGGATATTTTACAGCACCTTTTACTACCGTTGTATTGTTGTTACCGAGTATCAATAGTATTAAAGAAGTGCTTTTACGTTATAAGGAACTAATGATTTTTAGAGAAAATTATCATACGGGAGTTCTTGTACCTGGAAAATTTGAAAATTTAAAAATAAGTTCGGTTTCATATTGCTACAATAGTGGGCAGGCATACGCATTGAATAATGTTTCTCTTGATCTTAGGCGAGGCGAGAGAATTGCTATTGTTGGTTTATCGGGTAGTGGAAAATCAACCTTGATAAAAGCCATACTGGGTGCCGTGGATATTAATCAAGGATGTATTGAGATAAATAATTATGATATCAGATCAATGTCGAAGGAACAGATTTATAAATGGTTTTCAGTAGTTACTCAAAATCCTATGTGCTTAAATGCAAGTATAAGAAAGAATATTGATATTATAGGTGATGCTCCGGATGAGAAAATATGGAAGGTACTAGACATTGTAGCATTAAAAGAGGAAGTTTTAAGTATGCCGTTGGGATTGGATACACTTGTTGGAGAAGGAGGACAAAATATTTCAGGTGGTCAAAAACAGCGTATTGCCATAGCAAGAGCTCTGCTTAGCGATACGGAGGTAGTTATTTTTGATGAAGCTACCAGTAATCTGGATCAGCTTACAGAAAAGAAAATTTATGATAACCTAAGGTCTACCAATAAAACGCAAATTATCATTACTCATAGACTTTCCTCTATTCGAGATACGGATTATATCTATGTATTGAACAGGGGAAGCATCATTGAACAGGGAACACATTTGGATTTGATGAAGAAAAAGGGATGGTATTTTGAGAGTATTCAATGACAGATAGGAATTAAATTATGATATGAAAAGCCATTGTATGGGGAGGTATTACAGATGAAGAAGAAAGAGATAGTTATTGGGGTGAGCGTACTGATTAGTGCATCACTTCCCATTTCAGTTTATGCTGCTTCAAATGAAAGTATGAGTTCTAGAGGTTTTATAATTGATGAAACTAATGAGTTTGAGGATATCGTTAAGCAAATTTTAGATGTTAAGTCAAAACATCCGGAATGGAGTGAACAGCAGATAAGTGATTTTATGGATCAGATTCATGCTATTAAGAAAGATGGCGTCATAGACATTTGGAACGCACTTACTTCTTCTGAGAAAAAATTAGTGATTCGATATCCGTTTGATGCACTAAAAGTCAATAAAGCAAAGGAAATTGCCACTAAACAAACCGAAAGAAAATTCGGAAAAAATGGTTTGGGTGACAGGAGTGACGCATTTAGACACGGAATATGGAATGCCGAAATGACAGTTTTGATAGGAAGTGAAAAAGCAGAGCTTTTTGCGACAGCACATGAAGATAAAGATACTACTGGAAACGAAAGCGATGGATATACAAAAGATGAGCACAAAAAAATGGATTTACATAACAATGAAATAGGGAGGAAATTAGGTGCAGATAACCTATCTGCACCAGAAGAGAAAATGGCGGAAATCATATATGACGAGATAATGAGAGAAGATTCGCTGTTTGTATGGCTGCATGAATGAAAAAGTTAGAACGTATGAACTGAAATGAAATATATCTCTAAGACAGTCGCAGATATTTTATTGATGTTTAGATATCTGTGACTGTTTTTGAATAGAAATAATAGTCGTTAAAAATGTCTGCTCTGACTAAATTTGAAAGAAGAATCAGAATGAGAACCAAGTACTAATGTATAGCCATGAATTAGATGTGAAATCTGTTAAATGATGGTCAAATGAGAATGAGGGGGCTGTAGAAAAATATTTATCAACATATTATTTGTCGATTTAGTTTAAGTAATGACAATAACAATAATAAAGGGGGACTTGATTTCTCATATCCCCCAGTGTATAATCTAATTAAGAAAGGTAATCAGATGCAAGATCTGATGCCCTCAGTAAAATTTAATTTTTTTCTATGTTAAGACATAGCATCCATCAAACTTTCTCAGGGTTTATCGTGGATGCTATTTCTTATCATGTCGATTATCTATGTAAGTCAGAGCCGCAAAAACTACTAAAAGCAATGTGAGTACTTCCATTGTGTTCATGGGCATCACCCTCCTTTAAAAACTAGAGGGCTGGTCGAAATTGCATCCGCATCTCTTTCTCGATTAGCTATACTCGCTCAGTATAGCATGGAATATCTTGTATCGCAATAAGAAATGGATGTAGTGAGCTCCTTTTCATATTGCTTTTGGTAATCAGATATTTTGTTTGATAATCCTTGTAATGATGCCAACAGCAACATTCCGTTCTTCATCAATATGTGTCACAACAAAGGACACCTTATCTTTCTTCCCAACGGTGCGGCTGTCGTAGCAACTGTGAGCAATGGCGTTGACGCCCAATTCTAACCGGACAAAAACAGTTCCTTTGTGGATGTCTTCCACCGTTCCGGCATATTTTCCCTGTACCCGACAACTTTTCAGATTTTCTTTGCTGGTGTTGCCTTCCACGCTTTTTACATCTGCATGGATAGAGAGCGTTTCCGGGGAATCTCCCTGGATAGCTAAGATCCGGACCAGAATATGTTCCCCTACCTGGAATCGTTCCCTGGCATCACCCAGCCAGTCAAAAGACAGATCTCTTGCAAGGATGGAAGTTTCTACACCAAAGATTTCTGCCCGGACTACTTTTTCAGCAACGGCAATGACTCTGGCCTGCACAATACGGTCTTCGTGGATTTTATTCTGTCCGGAAGAGTCCTGATCAAAATAGAAAATCTGACGTTTCTTCAGCATAGCATCTTTCCGGCTGGCAACGATGCTTCTGGATTTGGTATCCAGTCCTTTGATTACAAAGTCGATTTCACTACCAAGCATGTTATTAAGGACTTTGTTCTGTCTAAGAGAGAAATCTCCGTAATCATGAGTTTCATCTTGGATCAGATTGATCATCATTTCCGAGATAGGGATGACTGCCCGATAATCTTTATAGTAAATAATTGCTATTAAGCTGCCGGCTTCGGTCTTTTCAATACCTCCCAGAATGCCGGTGAGAATTTTCCGGGTACGATAGGCATTTTGGATGTCATGCCAGATTAAATCCGCTTTTGATTGAGCAGTTTCTAATACAGTATCGGAGTCAAGGGTTAAAATAGGGGTGTTCAGGTTCATTGTTTCGTTTGCCATAAATGTTATCTCCTTTCAAAATGTGTTATGATAGGCGTTTGCGAAACGCCAAAAGCCGCATAAATACGGCATTTTTTTGTTATTAAAATAAAATATCTCCTCAAGGTTTATGGTAAAATAGAATTGCCTAGAAACTAATTAACCAATCCACCTAAAGGAGATATACCTACATGATAACATATAAACAGCTCACTTTGGCAGAAATTTTTGAAGATTGTCAAAATAAATTCGACAACGACAAATATCAGTTCCTTTCGCTTCTTGATGAAGCCATTAACCTTGATGAAATTGTTCCTGTTTCTTTTATTTCTCATTTTTACGCCAGTACCGGAAGACCTCGCAAACATCAGCTTTATCCAATGCTTAAGGCACTTCTTATCCAGCGTATTTTCTCAATCCCGACGGACACACTCCTGATCGTATTTTTGAAATTTTCCCAGGAACTGCGTGATTTCTGCGGTTTTGATGTTGTTCCGGATGGTTCCAAATTTACACGTTTCAAACAGGATTTTTTATCGGACTTACAATCTATGTTCGATCATCTTGTTGATCTGACCGAACCGATCTGCCAAAGTCTTGATCCTGCCCTTGCTTCCATGACAATCTTTGATACCTCTGGCATTGAAGCATGGGTTACAGAAAATAACCCAAAATATGCCAACCGTATTATCAAGCAGCTAAAGGCTTTCAAAAAGTCCCATAACCTTGATGATTCCTATGATCCTTATAAAGCTGCTTATGGCTCTATGCCAACTCATGCGGCTTCCAATCAGGCAATCCAGCAGATGTACATCAATGGACATTTCTGTTACGCCTATAAATTTGGCATTATTACGAACGGGCTTGGTATTGTTCGTGACATCACTTTCTACAACAAGGACTTTCTAAAAAACCATCCTGATATCGTTGTAGGGAAGAAATCAGATTCACCGGATGAGGATAAATCCCTTGCCGATTCGAAAGCACTTCTTCCAGTTTTAATTGACTTTTTCCAGAAACATCCTTTAATAAATTCAAAGACGTTTCTTGGAGATGCTGCGTTTGATGCCATTAACATTTACAAATCCCTCTTTGAAGAAATTGGCTTTCAAAAAGCTTTTATCCCTTTAAAAACAAAGCTTTCTGTGGAAGGAACCGACTATACTGTCAATGAAAACGGTATTCCCTGCTGTCCTCACGATCCATCACTTCCGATGCGGCGTGAAGGAAGCAGATCCCATTTGCGGAGCAAACTTCCTACCATGAAGTTTGTATGTCCAAAAATGAAATGGGAATACAATCCTGCCGACAAGTCAAAACATCGCGTATGTCATTGTGACAATCCATGTACATCTTCTTCCTGCGGACGAATGATCTACATTTATCCTGAAAAGAACCTTCGTGCCTATCCTGGTGTAGAACGCGGCTCACAGGAATGGGAGGATACTTACAAGATCCGTGTAAATGTTGAAAAGTCAATCAACCATTTCAAAGATAGTTTCTGCATTGCAGATCGTAAAACACAGAATGAGAAAACACTTCATGCTGATTTACTGCTTGCAGGAATTACCCAGCTTGTTACTGTGCTTGTCGCTGATAAGATTCATCAATACCAATACATCCGGAGTTTGAAGCCTTTGATTGCCTGATTATTAATATGCATACAATCTTTTCTTCGCAGTTTATCTGGGAAGTCTTTTAGTCATGTTCAAATTTAGAAGTACCTATTTTTCATCTTAAGAATCCTGCGTTGCAGGATTCTTACCGCTTTTTAGTCAGGATTGCGAACTTGTTTCGCAATTACCTATGTGTTATGACATGATGGAATCTTTATCTAAAGGAACCATGCCAGAGTCGGGGGAATCTTCTATAAAATTTTCCTGAAAGAAATCCTCCATAAAATCATCGGGAGTAGGTTCCTGATAAACGGGTTCGGATGTAAAATGTGGTTTCTGTTTTGCTATTGACGCAGAAGATGAACGGCGTTTCCTTTTGGCTGATCCGGGTGAGGGCTGTGGTCGATACTCTGTTTCTTCCGAAGACCCATTTTTGCGCCATTCAGGTATGTGTTCCGATGCTTTTCTTGGTGTCAGCTTTTTGGCATCTGGATGCAGGGTATAATCGTACTTTTCTACTTTTAGGACTTTTTGCCCACGTAGGATAACCAAAGCAGTATCAAGCGGGAGCCGCAAGATTTCATCTGGTGTTAAGAGTTTTCGTTTGCCGATAGATTTTGTCTGCCGGTATTCCGGTGTATAGTCGGATACCCGCCAGCTATTGAGCTGCTTGGCTTCGCTGCTTACCCCTACGGTCACATCGCCGCTGCGGTTGCTGATAAAGGTAGCAGTAACTTCATCTGTGCAGCCCAAAAAGAGCTGGGTATCACAGTTGCCAATGATTTCCTGCCATTGGTTATAAGGATAGCGGTTCTGCATCTGGGGCAAATTCTGAAAGATGCAGGAAATGCTGAGATTCCGGCTTCGGATTACACTGATTTTCTTATTCAGTTCCAGGATAGCTCCGGTGTTGGCAAGCTCATCAGCCAGTATATGTACAGCAACAGGAAGTTTTCCTTCTTCTCCATACTTATCTGCATAACGGACCAGTTTGATGAAGATGAAGGTCATAAACAGGGAAGATAAAAAATCGAAGGTGCTGTCCTGGTCTGAGGTAATGCAAAAGTAAGCACATTTCTGTTTCCCTGGAAGTGTCAGATCAATCTCATCATAAGAGGTAATCTGCCGAATGAGTTTATTCTGAAATACCTGAAGTCTGGCACCCAATCCGATAATAACTCCGCTTCGCACGGTATCACTGGCTTGTTTGTAGATGCAGTAAGGAACTTTTGCTGGATGGGACACTGGGAGCAGATCAAAAAGACTGTTCAGCTCCTTTTCGGAACTCATGGTCAGCAGCTTATAAACCTGTCCAATATTTCTGGCTTCCGGCGGAAAGCCCTGATCTACATAGAGAACCAGGGCTTTTAGCAGGTTCATCTCCGCATTATCCCAGAAATGATCTCCTTTTCCGGAACCTGTATTCTGGATAATGACATCTGCAAATACCTGAGCCATCGTTTCTTGTCCATTGATTTCACCCAGACAATTCCAACTATCCGAGTTTTCCGGATTGACCAGATTAAATGCTTTTACTACATAGCCCTCATTTTCCAGATAAGCAGACATGCTTTCATAGAGTTCGCTTTTGGGATCGGTAATGATTAAACTTTCCCCGGAAGCGTTGTTGCCTTCCTGCCCTCTGGCGACACACTGGAAAATCATATTCCTGGCAAATGCCCTGGATTTCATGGAACCGCTGGCACCATACACGGCGATATTTTTATTCATTCGTGTTTGATATGGAAGACATACGGCTTTGCCATTTAATTTTCCTAAAATGGTTCCTTTATTTTTCTTGACATCTCCGGTCAGTTCCAAAACTTTCATCATTTCATCTGGAGTCATGAATCCGGATGTACCGTAGGTTCCTTTTGTAGAGTAATTTAAGTTCCGGTCATGGTCACTAATTTCCCCGTTTCTGTCATATCCCATACGCATAAGTAAAAAAGTAAGAAGCCCAAAGAGAACCAGGCAAAGAAAAATCCCATACAAATTGTATGGGAAATCGGTAAGGGCGGTATGAAAGCAGACCAATGGGTGTAAAGAAGCTGCTTGCGGATAGGTTCCGTTGCCGGCAAAGTTTCCGGCAGAAGTCCATTCCTGATAGTTTTTAATAAATTGTGCTGCGTATCCTCCGGCATACAGAGTGCAGACGCTTATGGGAAGCAAAAACAGGAACTTCCACCATTTACGGTTCATTGAAAAACCTCCTTTTAAACTTTTGAAAATCAATGCTGGAGAAGTGTATATCTGCAGTTAGGTATTTTTTCAGGCAGGGAAGCTGAAAGTCAAAGCAAATCAGGTTCCCGGATAGCCCATATACATTTAATCCAGTATTGAAGCGGTTGATACGCTGCATGTCAAAATCATACGCAAGCAAAATAGGATTTTCCTGGCTGTCTATTCCATCATGTTCAATTGGCAGATCCTCACGCTGGGGAAAACAGTCGGACAGTAGTAGCTGATTGAGCTGCATCATACGCTGGGGTTGTACCAATAAACGGAGCAGGTATTCTCCGTAGCTGTTATTGGGCAGGAAATAGAAGTGTTCATACGAAGTATCCAGCATGAACAGTGTTTTTTTGTATCCACCGGTACTGGTAAGGAGCCGGAAAGCCATATCCATATCACTGCCAGTCATGATGGCATAAACGGTAGGTGGCCCATGGTAAGGAAGTCCCTGAAGATAGTGCTGCAAAAAAGCATTGAGTCGGACTTCCGTTTTGTATTCCCATTTTAGAAGTGTATTTCCGGTATTATAAACAGCATAGACACAGTGAGGAGCCATCAGGATTCCTATACAACGGGAATTTTTAATTTTGGTAGTGGATGCTCCAAGATTTTTTATTTCTCTGGAAGAGTAAAACAGAGGAAGGCTTCGCACAGGAAACGTAGCCGCTTCGCTGGATTCAGAAAAAAGCAGCGGCTTTTCATCTGGAAAGAATGGGATTCCGGCATGTGAAAGCGTTAAATAGGTTTCTGCTTTTTGATGAAGTCGCAGCCGTCTTGGTAATTCACTACGTATGAGGTTGGTTTCTGCATTTCCGGTTAAATAGTTTTGAAAACGACAGGGATTTTGCGAAAGCAGCAGTTCTTTTGCCCGTTTGGTAAGGCGATAACCTCGTAGGCCATCTTTATAGTGTGTTCTTATAAGCTTACTCTGCTTTAAATCTGTAACCACCTTCTCTGCATAGGAATCACTCTCAATCAATCTGTTAAGCTGTCCGGAAGGGAATTCCCCACATAGCCCAACCATTTCCAAAAGCTGATATTTTATAGAATCGGTTTTTATCAAATAAGCATCACCTCAGTTCGATTTTTACCTATGACAGCCTATACTTGGGTAAAGTAAGGGCGGTATTAAGCATAAAAAATGCAAAGAATATGGCTTCTTTGCAGAAAAATTACCCATATCGGAAAAAGAAAGAAAAATATCAGGAAATTTCCGATATGGTTTTGATAGACTCTTTTCTATCTTTCAGCCAGCCAGGAAAGATTTCCGGTTCCATTACAAAGATAACGGTGTGATCGTAATTCCCCAGTTCCGTAGTGTGATAGGAGTCGCAAAAGAGTCCCGTATCATCAACCAGAACATAGGAAGCGATAGTATCTAAAATCTGTTTGAACTCCAAATTATCGTAATCACGTATCCGTTGTAAAGAAAGGCTCTGGTCATAAATTTGACTAAAACAGACCACACATCTTTTATATAACGGAATAGAATGTTCTGTCACATAAGTCTGCAAGGCAAGGTTTAATGGCTCATGTAGAAAAGCGGTGTTGGTTCGCAATTTACGTTTGGGCAGTAGTCCTGGCATGGTAATGGAAAGAACACTATTTGAAAAAGAGATTTTGATTCCCTGCACAGCCGCAGCCTGTTTCAGATAGTCTTTCTTTCCAGTGTCAGTTGTGGTATATACCAGATTTCTGAGCTGGCAGGCAATCCTTTCAGAACGTAGGGCAGCACTGATACTCAGCTCTTCGTATTTGTCGGCATACGCTTGAATATCTGTTGTTTTCAATGCAAAAATAGTGTTGTGAAGTTTTTGGACTTCATCATCAATGCTCTGTAAACGGTCAAAAACAGTTTTGGTGTTCATACATACCTCATTTCTTTGCATAATAGCTGACAGATCCGGTAGAGGAGTCTACAAGGCAAAAGGCAATCACGCCTGTGATATGAATTTTTGCAGCCTGTTCTTCTGTTTCTAATACAACCAGCCGTTTCGCATCGCTTTTTGTCTGGCTTTCCATGACATGATTGATAAGATATTCTTGTTCCTGGGGGACATAGAGGACTTCATACCACTCATCTTTAGAGAAAAAGTTCAGTTTCACAGGAAATTCACCGTCAGTATGGTACACAATGGCTGTTTTGAAGTCCAAAAGCACCCAAAAGGATGCAATCATGCCATAATCAGGATTGTTTGCAGATTCCTGGCTGTCGAAGAGAAGCCCGTTCTCCTTATCATAGATAATGCGTTTTTGTTTTACCAGACTTGTGATCAGAGATTTGATAGACTCTCTGTTTTTGGAAAAGAGCCGTAAGACCTGTTCATATTGCAACGAATGGTAAGTTGTAATGAACCGGAGCAGTTGGGCACCTTCCCCTTGATAGATTTCATTTCTTGTTTTCATGGTAATCTCCCTTCATTATATAATAGGAAGTTTTACTTACACTGTACGCACAGAATACGTTTTATTTTAGGGGAAGTACGCTGTACGTACTGTGTAAGTATTGGCTACTGTCAGCGAAAGGTTTACGGGTACAAAAAAAGCACCGATTAAGGTGCTGGGGAAAATAGGAATACTATAAGCAATACCTATTGTAACATGGGTAAAATTACCCTTCAATCGCAGAAGTGTGCCAAGTTGTGGCATATTTAGGAAATGATAAAGACAGTTGAAAACCAATTAGGAAGAAAAAATGTCAATCTATACCAAAAATAAAGACGAAATTCGGAGATAGGATATAATAAAAATCAAGATACTTAGGTATCAAAAGGCCCTAGTTCTGAAGAAAGGAATGGTGGATATTATGAGAAAATTTGACAGAACAAATATGAAATATAACAACCCGGCTGGAGATCTTTTGACAGAATTAGAAGCAGCAGATTTGACAAGTAACAAAGTTGATAGTTTAGCTTCATCAGGTGTGGTTTGCACAATTTCTGTTGAATGCGGAAGTATTTTTACACTTGCTTGTTGCTAATTAACCAAAGATGATTTTAGAACTAGGGCCTGGATTAAGAGAAAGGGAGATAACATGAAAAAATCTAGTTATTTATCTGAAAGAGTGTATGATGCTATTCCGTCTGAAATAAATATGGAGTCTTTAGAGTATTGGAAGAAAATACTGAAGGAGGAAGGATTACAATATGTAAAGAAAAACCACCTTGAGTATTTTTTTGGTTTTATAAATAATTGTGCTTTTAGTAGCCACGAGAAGAGTCAACCACGAAATTTTGTGAAATTGTCTTTGAACAAAAAGGCGTTTAGGCATGAGGGTGAGAAAATGGTTTTCGGAGCATTTTATGATCCTTTTGTGCAAGAGGCAAATAGACAGCTTAGAGAAATAGTTATACAAAGACGATATATCAATGAATCGATTCTATTTGATTTTCAGCAATTTTTGTTTAATTCGCTTAATAATCTTTGTATCCGAACTTTAATTTATGAAATGCATATATGTGGACAAGAAGGCGTGTTAAGGGGAAATGAATCTGAACAGTATCAATATTATATCGACCATTTTTTAAAGGATAAACAATATTTGAATGATTTATTTTCGCTTTATCCAGTGTTAGAAAGAAGGATAAATGAAATTATACAAAATGCGATAGATATTTACAAAGAAGTGATAGAGCGCATTGAGAAAGATGCAGATGTTTTAATGAAAAAATTTAATATCACTGAAAAAGGATTTGTCGTAAACCATCTTTCGACAGATTTTTCTGATTCGCATAAAAAAGGGAGAAGAGTATTTTGTGTGGAATTTGTATCGGGAGATAAAATTTTATATAAACCACGAAGTTTGCAAAATGAGATTAAGCTACAAGAGATTACAAATTATTTCTATAGAATATGTAATTTGGGAAGTTATGAGTATTCTATACTTGATAAAGAAATGTATGGTTGGTGCGAAATTGTAATACAAAGAGATTGTAAGTCTATAGAAGAACTTTCAAGATATTATCAAAGAATAGGGATTATTTTGTTTATAAATTATCTTTTGGAAGGAGGAGATATTCATTTTGAAAATCTCATTGCATGCAATGAATATCCAGTTATTATTGATGCGGAAACATTTATAGGAAATATAGAAGAGAATAATGGGAAAAGTGCAGCAGAAAAAGTGGCTAGTCTTTTAAGAAAATCGGTGTTGTATTCAGGAATACTCCCCTTTTATTCATGGAATAACGCAGGAGATACAGGAATCAATATGAGTGCCATTAGTGGAGAAGAAGGACAAAAATTCCCGATAAAAATCCCCTTTATTATCAATCCGAAGTCGGTTAACATGAGGGTTGTCTATGATTATCCAGTATCGAAAGGAAATCACAATTTGGCAATGCTAAAAGGAAGGTTTATTCAACCCTCCGAATTTGCAGATAAAATTATCCAGGGATTTGAAAGTGCATACTTAGGTGCAATGGAAAATACAGAAACACTATTAAGAATCATACAACAATATGGTGAATTAGAGGTGAGATATCTGATTAGAAATACACAACAGTATGCAATTGTGTTGAGTAGTTCATATCATCCTGAATTATTAGTGGATGGAGGAGCACGAAATTTATTTTTTTATTCATTGGCAAATGGAAATCTTCAAAATCAAAGGAGTAGATCTCTTATTGAGTATGAAATTGAAGATTTATTAAGTGGTGATATACCGTATTTTTATTTTCGTGGAAGTAAAAAAAACATTTATACTTGGGATGGCAGAGAAGTAAAGGATTTCTTTAGTAAGCCAGCTTTGCAGCAAATTGAGGAAAATATACAGAATTTGTCCTATAAGAATTTAGAACAACAGACGCAATATATTAAAATTACTTTTAATATGGAGAATGCAGGAACAAGGAAAATAAAGAATAAAAGGTTAAAACTAGATCTTTATAGTAATATGGCCAAAACGGCAGAAGAATTGGCAAAAGAGCTGCTAGATAAAATAGGAACAAATGCGATTTATAGCGAAGATGGAGCAGACGTTAATTGGATTGGCGTAAAATTATTTGGTATAAAAGAAAATCAGTGGATGATCCAGGCATTACCGAATACATTATATGATGGTACGGTTGGGATTAATTTGGTATTCCATTTATATGAATGGATATACCATGACAGAAAATATCATAAGATTTGTGAGGTTTTAGATAATCGTTTGTTGAGGTATATTGATACTATAAGTGAAGGGGAACAGAATATCGAAGACTTTAATACAGGAATCTTTAGCGGCGAAGGTTCGATTTTATATACGTTGGGTATTTTATATGAAATATATGATGATATCAAGTATAAGGAATATTTCGATAAGTGGCTAAATTGTATGGAAACACTTATCTTAGAAGATCGTTTGTTCGATATGATTTCGGGAAATTCGGGAATAGTTTTGGTTCTGATTAATATGTATAGAAAAACAAAAAAGCCTATTTATCTACAAAAAGCTATACAAATAGCAGAACAATTGATAGAGAATATGATTACTGAAAATGGAAAAGTTGGTTGGAAATCAGAGGTGGTTCCTGAAGTATTGGCGGGATTTGCACATGGAAACAGTGGTTTTATAGAACTATTTTCAAGATTATATGAGGTATATCCACAAACAAAATATTTAGATATCCTTTCAAGTTTAGTAGAATATGAAAATTCTTTATACTCAGAAAAGGATAATAATTGGATTGATTTAAGAAAGTTTTCAGAGGTTGATCAGCATAAGAGTCAACCAATAGCGTGGTGCCATGGAGCTGCGGGTATTCTGTTATCCAGATTAACCTTATATAATGCCATCAAGAATTTAGGAGAAACTGCATTGCTTCAGCAAGCTATTAAAGATATAAGCCTTGCTAAAAATAAATTAATTGAAGACGGGTTACATGCAGGTTTCTGCCTATGCCATGGAAACATGGGAAATTTATTGATTTTAAAAAGATATGCAGAAATTTTTGATGATAAGCAGGTAAGAAGCATTTGTGATTCTCGATTTGAACAGATTTTGGAATTCCTTAATGAGGAAAATATATTACCAACAGAATTATACAATCCAGGTTTTATGACTGGTTTATCAGGAATCGCTTATGCTTTGTTAAAATATAAGATGCCCAAATTACCATTGCTTATAGGAGTTGAGGGAATATATGATAGAAATGAAGTTTAGTAAAAATGATGAAGAAGATGGGTTGTTCCGCATAAGTTCGAGAGACATAGTTGGATTTTATAATTGTAGTAGTAAACAAGAGCGTAAGATAACAGACATTATAAAATGCTATGGAACAACAAAAAGCATAAAAGAAGTTGAACTGAAAAACATGAAGCCAGAGGATAATGTTACAGTATCTCGGTATATAGAGAGAAATGTAGGTTCAATTATAAACAAAGATTATGTGATTGAAGGCTTTCTGGGAATGGGGAAGTTGTCCGATTGTAAAGACGAAATGGTTAGCAGATTGGATATATCTAAGAGATACTGCTTAGAAATATTAGTGGCATTTCTTCAAGAAGCAGACATTATTATTTTGCATGAAATGTTTGAAAATGTTTGGAATCATACTATAGAGGAAATTTTAGTTGAATTTTCACTAAGAGGAGCAGTGGTTGTGTTCTCAGAACATGGTGAAGAATCATTGATGAAATTACCAATGCACAGTTACGACCTAAGTGGTAGGTGTGTTGGATGGTAGAATAATTGGGGAATATGATTTTTCATATTCCTTGAGATATATAGGGTAGAAAATATATTTAGCTGCAATGTTTTGTCCCTCCATAGTTAACGAATCTATCTAAATAAGAAATAGGTTATATCAAACAGATTTTACAAAGGAGAAATACATGGAGAGAGTTTTAATAATATCTTATATTATCAGTATGATACTTACGGCAGGCTTTATTTATTGTATTTATAGAGAGAAATATTGGGTTTTTGAATTTGTAAACAGAATAAAGAAGCCGATACAGCAACTTGTTTATGTTTTTCTTATGCTCCTATCATCGTATGCCTATATATGCTTTTCGTTACTCATAAAGGCTGATTTTAATGCTGTGATATGTGCGGTGCTATTACTTCTTTTGATTTGGGCTATGGACTATCTGTTTTCTTTATGTTTTAAAAAAAATGATTTGGGGATAAGTGAAAAAAAACGCTATATTTTTATGGCGTATGTGGGAGCCTGCATATCGGGATTTATTATTGCAAGTCGTGATGCTTCGAAAATGGCTTTAGAAATTCCAAATATAACAATTAGCGTTTTGATCGGAGCTTATGTACCTTTTACATTATTATTAGAGGATGGGAAAAAAGGGAAAGTAGAATTGCAAAGTATGAAAGAAGAATGGGAGGAAAAGTATAAGAAGACATTTCGTGAACGTAAGGTCAAAGACATTCTTTCTGCTCTACTATTTGCGATGGTATATGGCGTTTTACTGGTAGGGGCGTTATCTCCTGCTCAAAATATCATCAATGATATTGCTTCAGGGATAGGAATGGGGATGGCTACAGTGGTTGTTGCCTTTGTAGGGTTGGTTGAAGTGAAAAACAGGTTAACGAAAAGGAGGAATAAAAGAGAAGACGCAGATCAAGAGAAATCCGATACAGAGTAGAAGGGGCAAGACAGCAAGGAGTATTTAGCCGGAATTATTTCAAATGTACCTCACAAGATTGGATGTTGATGCGATATAAATGATATGATATACTGAAGTCCATATTATTAGATTTGTGGAGAAATAGGGATAGCCAAGAGAAAAAATATAAAATTAAATTTTGCAGAAAGAAGGCATTTTTATGAAACTTGTAGGAAGCAGAAAATTAACATGGGGAATTTGCAGTATTGGTGTTTTATTAGCAATAGTAAGCGTGTTTTTCTTACCTCAGATTATTCCTGTTCATTTTGCAAATGGGATAGCAGATGATTTTGGAAATAAGGTAGAGATTTTTTTATTTCCTATTTTGTTAATCATAATTACACTTTTGACTGGAAAAGAAAACATTAAATATTTCCTGACACATTCAAAAACATTTTTGACAGATATACAGTATAATTTGATGATAGATGGCGTTCTCGGAATTGTTTTGATTGCAGAAATTTATGTTATTTATGCTTCATTTGTTTAAGTGTTTCAACAAAAAATTCCAGTTTCTATAAAGAGCAAAGGAGAATGGTCATGATTGATATGCAGAATCAAGAGGAAATTCCGATCTTAGAGGATTTTGCGGCATATATTAGAAATCCAGTATTTATGAAATTTTGTTCCGAGATTAAAAAGAAGTACAGGTGCCATGAAAAAATAGAATTTAGCCGTTGTAGTTTAGAACGTGGTTGGAATGTAAAATTTAAAAAGTCTGGGAAAAGCCTGTGTACGATATATCCAAGAGAAGGGTATTTCACAGTGCTGGTTGTGATTGGTTCAAAAGTAAAAGAAGCAGTTGAGAATATTTTATGCGACTGTGCCCCAGAATTAAGAGAACTTTATGAAAAAACAAGATGGGGAAATGGACAAAAATGGCTTATGATTGATTTAGAAGATCAAGGAGAAATGTTTGCGGATGTACTTCAGCTTATTGAAATTCGCAGGGGATAATCAATTTTGGAGTGTGGAACAAGGAGTAAAGACGGAAGACTGCGAGGTAAACGATGAAGACGTATGAAAATAAAGAGGAACTAAAGGCAGAAATCAAGAGGGCTTACGACAAATATATTGCAGAGTTTAAGGATATCCCGGAATCCTTGAAGGACAAACAATGTATGGAGGTAGATCGAACACCTGCAGAAAATCTTGCATATCAGGTTGGGTGGACCGCATTAGTATTGAAATGGGAAAATGATGAACAGGCTGGACTTCCAGTGAAAACACCATCGGATGGTTTTAAGTGGAATCAATTGGGGGAATTGTATCAGTGGTTTACCGATACCTATGCCCATTTATCTCTAAAAGAACTAATGGGCATGCTGGATGATAATATACAGAAAATTTTTACAATGATTGATTCTATGACGGAAGAGGAGCTATTTTTACCACATAAAAGAAAGTGGGCAGATGAAGCTACCAAAACAGCAGTATGGGAAGTTTATAAGTTTATTCATGTAAATACAGTAGCCCCTTTTGGAACATTTCGGACAAAGATTAGGAAGTGGAAGAAGCTTTTACTTTGACACACAGATAGAGTTTTAGAAAATATCGTGCTTTTTTGTGCAAAAGAAAATAAATATATAATGCTATTTGGAGTGCATATTCAGTTTCAGGATATGCACTTTTTTAATAAAATAAAAGAGACAAACATTATTCAGATTCAAAGGGTAAGAAATTGTGATAAATCTATACGGTATGCTTTAATGGTTTTGGAATTTAACTTTTTTATGGTTTCACATGTTTTGAGATATTCGGATATAAAATTTGATAATTGATCCATAATAGGCACCCTCCTTTGTTTTTTTCAATTATGAGTGCCTATATGGAAAATGTCGATTTTATTTTGGGAAAAACTTATTTAAAGTTTCCAGTGTCCCCTTTGCAGAAAATCCCCATAGTATGCTGCTAAGAGCGTTAATAGCAGCCTGCCTCCTTCGGTAGTACGTCCGGTAGGAGATACTGGGAACGTGCTTTTCCAACTCTTCCAGGATTTCCTCTGTATTTTTCAGTTCATGGGGAGACAGAAAGGCGTAATATAATATCCAGTAATATTCTTCCCCATGCTTATGATTTTTCCGGAGCAGATCCACAGAAGAGAGAAGCAGCTTTATCATTTTGTTACTGCGGGCAATGCTTTTTGCCCATTCTTCAATCTGGCTGTCTCCCAGATCTGCTCCTGCAGCATAGATGGAATCTAGAAATTCGTCTACACTGGTGTTGTATTCCAGTTGGAATTGAATTTCCACCTGCCGGACAGCAACCATCAGGCTATAAGTAGAATCCCGGTAACAACGGAGCAGCTTATAGGTATCATGGTACAACGGATTATTTTCTACTTCAGCAGAAACAGGGTGGTGATTTTTCTTTGCCATTATACAACCCCTCCTTTCAACAGAACTTCTGGGATTTCAGCGAAGGCAGGTAAGGTATGCTGCAGAGGCGGAGTATGCCCTGGGACGTTGGTGACGGCGTGATTTTCCGGTTTTAGTTTTAATTCAAACTGATAGGCTGCTTTCCCCCAGGGGCAGATAATACGTAGTGAATATAGATATATACTATCCTTGCAGGCTGATAAAGGAGATAATATATACTTTGTTTTGGGGCATCTACAACAAGAAATGCCTTGTATTTCCAGTATTTCAGCGACTTTGCGAACAATGACTTTGATGTGTGATTCTGGAACGCAGGAGCCTTCCTGTGAAACGATGATTTGTTCGTCAGTAATAGATTCTGAAACGCATTCAGAATTGTTTTTGTCAGGCAAGGTATCTTCGGTTATATGTATTGGCAGTTGCATTTTCATGGCAATTTCCTCCTTATCAATCATGACATCACTGATATTAAACATAACGGACAGATAATTACGCAGATATACCATGCTACCATGTTTCCCGGAATAGGAAATCAGTGTGATCATGTCGGTATCTTCAAGTTTTTTAAGCAGACGGGATACAGAAGATTTCGACTGTTTCCAACGTCTGGCAAGTTCCTGATAACTGAACAAGGGATTTCCAGTCTGATTGCGAAAATATACTACTGGACCGGCATCAGAGCCTTGCACAGATGGATCATTATAGACTGCATGAATCCAAAGATCCAAAAGAGCATCCATTTCTGAACATTTTCCCAGTCCGATTAGTTTATGAACATCTGCGATTGGAAAAAAGAAAAACCCGATGTCTTTTTTGCATGGGTAATTATAGGAAAGGGCAGTATTATCTTTTGGCCAGTCTTTGATCTTGTATTGGATAATCTTATTTTTTTCGTGCAGTGAGTAGGTTAAAAGGTTTTGCTCAACCAGGGTATCCAATATGGATATGACCTGGTGCTGGAATTTTTGGCGGAAGTGAATCTGGAGTTCTTTAAGAGAACAGATCCATTCGCCAGGAACAACTTTGTAAGTAAGGTGTTCGATGTTCCGATAAGAGGAGCTGTAATTTGCATAAGAACATAAAATGAGAAAATAAAAAAGACAGGAACCTCCGTTGGTACGGATGCTTCTGTCTTTCATAAGGGTTTGTATAAATTCCCGGTAAATCCGGCAGCGTGGAAAATCCACAATTTGTTTTAATTCTAATTGATAATTCACGATAAACCTCCATATAATATTGTAGTTGTAGTAAAATAATTGTAGACGAAAGATACTAAAATGTATATAATATGCCCATAGGGGTGCTAAGTGGCATAGATTTGGCACAGTAAAATACCTGATATGGCATGAAAGCAACATGAAAATTAGGGTGGATATAAGGTGGACAGTTTGGAAAACCTTAGAGTTTTAGAGGGTTCCGAGGTTTTTTTCCGGGGTCTGCAACACCTCTATCCCCGGTTCAAATCCGGGTGGCACCTCTACTAAAATCCAGGAATTTATCCTGGATTTTTTATTTATTCTTATAATCCTTATAAATCCTAAGTGATAACGTTTTCATAAAATAGACAAAAAATGCAGAAAACTGTAAGATTCCGGTCAAAAGACCGTTGAATCCTGTAGCTTTTTTTATTTAAATGACATCGTTTTCAGAACTTAAGATTCCTTTCTTGTAACAAATCGTCCATCCAATGAAGATATTCTTAAAGAATATGCAGATGTTTTTGACTTGAATGTTAATCTTGTGACCATTGACGACTTTGGCGGATGGGACAAGGCACAGGAAACTCACTTTGCAGATGGTGGTGTATTCGATCAGATTTATGAAGAGTAAAGAAGAATCCTGCCGGTATAAAATACTCCCCTGAAGACAGCAAGATCGCTACACCAGGGGAGCTTCATCTAATAACAATAGATTAATTTATGTATTTGAAATGTGAAACAAATTTATCCTTCATATACAATTTTTCCATTGCAGATCGTATAATGGATTTTTCCATATAATTCATATCCTTTAAATGGGCTGTTGGAGGCTTTTGATGCGAAGTCTGTGACAGTCCATTTTTCATCAGGATCAAAGATAACAAAATCGGCTGGTGCATTGACCTGAATCACCCCTCCTGGAAGCTTATAAAGAAAGGCTGGATTGCAGGTCATTTTCTCGAGAAGTTCCATCAGAGAGAGGTATCCCTCTTTTACAAGTGAAGTAATTCCAAGTCCAAGCGAGGTTTCCAGTCCGGTGATACCGCTGGGCGCTTCGGTCAGCGGTTTTGCCTTTTCTTCTTCGCTGTGCGGAGCATGATCAGTGGCAATAAGATCAATTGTGCCGTCTTTAAGGCCATGAATGATCTCCTGGCGGTCTTTTTCTGTACGGAGAGGTGGATTCATTTTTGCAAGAGTGCCGTGTTCCAGGAGTGCACCTTCAGTTAATGTAAAGTGATGAGGGGTTGCTTCAGCGTGGATGTCAGCACCGAGTTTTTTGGCAGTGCGGACAAGTTCTACAGAATTTCCAGAACTAATATGCTGAATTACAACAGTAGCACCACTTCGAAGGGCAAGCATGCAGTCCCGTGCAACCATCACTTCTTCTGCAATGGCAGGTGAACCGATAACACCGAGTTGGGCAGAAGTTTCACCGGCGTTAATACCGTTATTGGTAATAAATGCTTTGTCTTCTTCATGGAGGCTGATCGGCATATGAAGTGCAGCTGCTTTTTGCATGGCTTCATAGCAGAAGGTGGCGTTAAGGAGCGGAATTCCATCATCGGTAAATCCACAGGCACCAGCATCGGCAAGAGCATCGAAATCCGTCATTTTTTCACCGTTTAAACCATAGGAAACGGAAGCGGTCTGATAAATATGTATATTTTCCACTTTGGCACGATTCAGGATATCGCTAAGGGTATCTACAGAGTCTACTGTTGGTTTGGTGTTCGCCATACAGATGACGGAGGTAAATCCACCCTTTGCAGCGGCAAGAGAACCGGTATGAATATCTTCTTTATAAGTAAGTCCGGGATCTCGGAAATGAACATGAGTGTCGATGAGTCCCGGAGCAATTGTAAGGCCGGACAGATCAAGGATTTCTTCACCAGTTTCAGATGTAAGATCTTTGGCAATTTTCGTGATGATTCCGTTTTCGATACGAATATCCATAAACTCGTTTGTCTTAGTTGTCGGATCAATAAGATGTCCGTTTTTTAAAAGCATAAGCTTAACCTCCTGACAGAAAAAATGAATGAAAGCAGAAAGTTACAATCTGTTTTCATATTGACTTAATATGAGTATAGAAGAAACCGGAGAGCTTTGTCAAGTCGGCAAAACCCTCCGGTTTGGGAACCTTGGTTATGAAATACTATTTATTGGAGATTCATTTAAAGGTCGATCATATCAAGATGTTGTTCTTTGATATTGTGTTTTTTGGCATAGCCAGTAAGAATCAGTGTCAGAGCACCATCGCCGGTTACATTGCAGGCTGTTCCGAAGCTGTCCTGAAGAGCAAAGATGGTAAGCATCAGAGCAGTTCCGGTTTCATTGAATCCAAGGACACCGGTGATGATACCAAGAGAGGCCATAACAGTACCACCGGGAACACCAGGGGCTCCCAAAGCAAAGATTCCGAGAAGCAGACAGAACAGAACCATAGTTCCCGGAGCTGGAATGGAGCCATACAACATTTTGGAGATTGTCATACAGAAGAATACTTCTGTCAGAACTGATCCGCAGAGGTGGATATTTGCAAAAAGAGGAATGCCAAACTGCACCATATCTTTACGAAGCGGTTTGGCTTTGCCGGCACACTGTAATGCAACTGCCAGAGTTGCGGCTGAGGACATGGTTCCAACAGCAGTCAGGTAAGCAGGACCATAGTTACGTACAACTTCCAATGGATTTTCATGAGAATAAATACCTGCAAGAACATACAGAAGTGTCATCCAGATAAAATGTCCGATTAGTACGATCACAATAACTTTGAGAAAAACAGGAAGTTGTTTGGTGATAGAACCTTCGTAAGCCAGTCCGCAGAAAGTCAGTCCGATAAAGAAAGGAAGTACCGGAATGATGATCTTGGACACAATAGAAAGAACGATCTTCTGGAATTCATCAAGAAGACCTGTAATAAGTTTTGCCTGGTTCCAGGTAGCTGCAAGTCCTACCATGATGGAGAAAACAAGTGCACTCATTACAGACATGATCTGCGGAATAGAGAGCTCAAATACAACTTCCGGAAGTTCCTTCAGTCCGTCTACGTTTGTAACGATAGAAAGGTGTGGAATCAGTGTATAGCCGGCAGCGACAGAGAACAGAGCTGCACCGATGGAAGAAACATAGGCGATAACAAGAGCCACACCAAGCATACGGGAGGCACTGTTACCGAGTTTAGTGATGGAAGGTGCGATAAATCCAATGATGATCAGTGGTACACAGAAGTTGATCAGCTGACCAAGGATGTATTTCAGAGTTACAACAACATTCAGGATTCCCATAGTAATGGAATAGGAGTCGGTGCTGCTTAAAATAAGACCTGCAATAATACCAACGATAACGCTTACCAGAAGTTTAAATGGAAGGCTTGTAAAAAAACTGGTTTTTTTCATTTTATAAATCCCCCTGTAAAAGTTTATAAGTTACGTTTTATTCCGTTATAGTAACGGCTATGTTTATGTTTCAGCATTCCTGATTGATATCTGCCCGGTCAATCATGACATTGAGAATTTCAGTATCGGTAGAACGCATACCGACACGTCCGATATAACCCATACTTTTGATTGTTTCTTCAATATCATCCTTGATGATACCCTCACCAGGAAGAAAGCTCTTGTTCTGTATACTAAGCTGAAAAGCCATCAGAGCAGCGTCAACAGAAGAAGCAATCTTGGCTGCGCAGGAGGGTTTTGCTCCATCGCAGACGATGCCACCTACATTTCCGAGTGTATTGATAATAGTCAGAGATACTTGCTGATAAGTACCTCCATACATGTATGTGATACCGGCGCCGGCACCACATGCAGCGCTGACTGCACCACAGTATGCGGAAAGGCTTCCTATATAATATTTCTGATGAATGGCAATCAGATTGCTGACGACGAGAGAACGACAGAGCTTTTCATGTGATACTTCCCATTCATCGGCAAATACGATGACCGGGAGAGAAACAGTTATTCCCTGGTTACCACTTCCAGAGTTGATAACAACTGGCATGGAGCAGCCTCCCATACGTGCATCACTCCCGGCTGCAGCCCGGGCACAAGCTCTTGTGGTGACACTTTTGCCCCATACATGCATCAGAGTTTTACCAATCTGTGCACCATAGTTGTTATCCAGCCCTTCCTGAGCAATTGCAGAGTTCAGTTTAATCTGACGGTCAATGATCGGCTGTACGTCTTCTATTCTGACCTGATCAGCAAAATCTAGGATGTCCTTGACTGTAAGTTTAGATTTGTCTATGACAGTTTTGCATTCTGCCTGATATGGATTATCCAGAATAACTTCACCGTCTTTTTCAATCCTGGTAATGTTGGTGTGCTGGTGCTCAATCGTAACAGAGGCGAAATGATCACCTTTGATTACTTTGGCAGTGATGTAGAGGTTGTCTACCCCTTCGACCAGAGAGCAGGAACAGACATGCTGTTTGACCAGTTCTCGGGTTCTGGCAATGTCATCTTCTGTGATTTCGCTTAAGACTTCAAGAGCCTTGTCAGCATTTCCACCAACGATGCCGAGGATTGCCGCTACATCGATTCCTTTCAGACCGCCGGAGTTTGGAACAGTGACACCTTTGACATTCTTAATAATGTTACCACTGAGACTCATATTTACAGAGTCAGGAAATTCTCCGAGGACCTGATGTGCTTTTGCTGCTGCGTATGCAATCGCAATCGGTTCTGTACATCCAAGAGCAGGGACAAGTTCCTGTTTTAGGATGTTCAGATAGTTTGCATATAATGCAGAGTTCATTTTTAATGTGCTCCTTTCCTGAGATAACGCAAATGCGTTTGTGCAATCAGTATATCTTGTTTTGGAAAAGAAAACAATAAATTATGCAAAATAACAAGAAATAAAACTGATTAAATAAGTATGTATTTTGAGGAAACATGATATTTATAAAAAATAATTTATTCGACAAAAAAGTTCTTTACATTTAAAATTTTCTATGATAGAATAATCAACTGTGTGATATATTTTTCATATCCTTGCTCTCTGATATACAGGCAGAGGGCCATGAAGACCATAAGGAGGTAAGAAAGCATGAACAAGTACGAATTAGCATTAGTTGTGAGCGCAAAAGTTGAAGACGAAGTTCGTGATGCAGTAGTAGAGAAAGCTAAAAGCTACATCGCTCGTTACAACGGAAACGTCACAGAAGTAGAAGAATGGGGTAAGAAGAAATTAGCTTACGAAATTCAGAAAATGCATGAAGGCTTCTACTATTTCATTCAGTTTGAAGCAGACGCACAGTGTCCGGCAGAAGTAGAAAGACATGTACGTATCATGGACAACGTATTAAGATACTTAGTCGTTCGTAAAGACGCATAATCTTTTTACAGATGGATTTTAGAAAGCACCATTAAGAAACCCGTTCACTCACTATGAAGAAAGAGGTATTTTAATGAACAAAGTAATTTTAATGGGACGCTTAACAAGAGATCCTGAGGTGAGATATTCCGCAGGAGAAAATGCACTGGCAATTGCTAGATACACATTAGCGGTAGATAGAAGATTTCGTCGTGACGGAGAAGCAACTGCAGATTTTATCAGCTGTGTTGTGTTCGGACGTGGCGCGGAATTTGCAGAGAAGTACTTCCATCAGGGAATCAGAATTGTAGTAAGTGGTCGTATTCAGACCGGAAGCTACACAAACAGAGATGGCCAGAAAGTATATACTACAGAAGTTGTAGTTGAGGAACAGGAATTTGCCGAGAGTAAAGCTTCCAGTGACAGCTATGCAGCATCACATCCTCAGCAGAATGCAGCACCGGCTCCGTCTATGCCGAGTCCGGGGGCAGCAAGCGCAGACGGCTTTATGAATATTCCGGATGGAATCGACGAAGAACTTCCATTTAACTAAACTGAAAGAAATAAGAACAGGAGGAAACCATCATGGCTTACAATAGAGGCGAAAGACCGGACTCTCCAATGAAGAGAAGAGGCGGACGCAGAAGAAAAAAAGTTTGTGTATTCTGCGGTAAAGAAAATAATGAAATCGATTACAAGGATGTAGCAAAACTCAGAAAATATGTTTCTGAAAGAGGTAAAATCCTTCCAAGAAGAATCACAGGAAACTGTGCAAAACATCAGAGAGCTCTGACTGTTGCTGTTAAGAGAGCACGTCATCTTTCCATGATGCCATATGTTCAGGACTAATCTGATCGATATAGCTTATTGAAGTTTGGGAGCTGTGTCCGGATTGCAGAATATGCTTTCCGGACGTAGCTCTTTTTTTAGTTTGTGGGAAATATCTGGCATAATTCATGGATATCTGGTATAATAAAAGGCAGCGTTTAAATAACTAAGAAAAAGAATGGTAAAGAGTGTTATGAGTGGAAAATTAAAATTAAAAGGCCATCTGAAGCATTTAGCCCGCTGGCCACTGTATTTGTCCGTTCTGCTGATTGTATTGAACATTCTGGTATATGTGATCAACATCAAAGCAGGTGTGGTTGTCACGATGGGAAACGTCCTTTATCTTGTGGCAGCGATTGCACTTCTGTTTTATCACAGACCATTGATGTTTAATGATCTGATTGCTTTTGCCAGCCAGTATGAGTTTCTGGAAAAGAAAGTACTCGAAGAACTGGCACTTCCATATGCAGTGATGGATATGCAGGGGAGAATGATCTGGTCAAACAGAATGTTTTCTCAGCTGACGGGAAAAGATCCGTTTTACAGAAAGAATGTCAGTACGATCTTTCCGGATATTACAGCGAACAAACTTCCGGGACATGATGGAAAAGATATCACAGAAGTCAGTACCCAGTTTGGGGACCGCATTTATCGTATCTCTATGCAGAAAGTTTTTCTGGGAGAGTCTGTTGCACCGTCCAAACTGCTGATGGATATTCCGAAAACAACGAGTCTTATTGCAATGTATCTGTACGATGAGACTGAGTTAAAGGAATATATCCAGGCGAATGAAGACAATAAACTTGTTGTTGCTCTTGCATATCTGGATAATTATGAAGAAGCACTGGAAAGTGTAGAAGATGTCAGAAGATCGCTTCTGATTGCTCTGATCGACCGTAAGATCACGAAATATTTTTCCAATTATGATGGCCTGGTTCGAAAACTGGAAAAAGATAAATATTTTCTGATCATGAGGCAGAGTTCGCTGGAAACGTTGAAGGAGCAGAAATTCCATATCCTTGATGAAGTAAAAACTGTTAATATCGGTAACGAAATGACAGTGACTTTAAGTATTGGTATCGGTCTGAATGCTGCAACTTATCTTCAGAACTATGAGTATTCACGTATTGCCATTGAAATGGCACTTGGACGTGGCGGAGATCAGGTTGTTATCAAAAACGGTGACAGCATTACTTATTATGGTGGTAAGGCCCAGCAGATGGAAAAGACTACCCGTGTCAAAGCCCGTGTCAAAGCACAGGCGCTGAAAGAGTTCATGAGCACTAAAGAACGTGTTGTTGTTATGGGGCATAAGATCACAGATGTTGATGCTCTGGGCGCGGCTATTGGTATTTATCGTGCAGGTAAGACACTTGGCAAACCGGTACACATTGTTGTAAATGACCCATCTACATCCATACGTCCGCTTATGGCTGGATATATAAATAATCCGGACTATGAACCATCTATGTTCATTGACCGGAACCAGGCAATGGAACTGGTAGATGACAATACGGTAGTGGTTGTTGTTGATACAAATAAGCCAAGCTATACAGAGTGCGAAGAACTTTTGTACATGACAAAGACAATCGTGGTTCTCGACCATCACCGAAGAGGCAACGAAGTGATCCAGAACGCGGTATTATCCTATGTAGAACCATATGCATCTTCAACATGTGAAATGGTAGCTGAGATCCTGCAGTATTTCTCGGATGATCTTAGACTTCGTAATATTGAGGCAGATTGCATTTATGCCGGTATTATGATAGATACAAACAACTTCATTACACGGGCCGGTGTGCGTACATTTGAGGCCGCCGCATTCCTGCGTCGTTCCGGTGCGGATATGACCAGAGTGCGTAAGATGCTTCGTGATAATATTGATTCTTATAAGGCAAGAGCGGAAGCTGTTCGAACAGCAGAAATCTACAGAGGATGCTTTGCTATTGCAAAATGTCCGAGTGAGGGACTGGAAAGTCCGACAGTTGTCGGTGCACAGGCGGCAAATGAACTTTTGAATATTGCCGGTGTAAAAGCATCATTTGTACTGACCACATATAATAAAGAAGTTTATGTCAGTGCCCGTGCAATCGATGAAGTTAATGTACAGGTAATGATGGAAAAACTTGGCGGTGGCGGACATATTAATATTGCCGGCGCACAGGTAAAACGTCCGATTGACGAAGTACAGGATATGCTGAAAGAAATTATAGATGAGTTGTATCAGGAGGAAAAAGGCAAGAAATGAAAGTAATTTTATTAGAAGACGTAAAGGCACTTGGAAAAAAAGGCGCCATTGTAAATGTAAGTGACGGATATGCAAGAAATATGATTCTTCCGAAAAAACTGGGAGTAGAGGCTACTCCGAAGAATCTGAATGACCTGAAACTTCAGAAAGCCAATGCAGAAAAAGTTGCACAGGAAAATCTTGAGTCAGCACAGGCATTTGCAAAAGATCTTGAAACAAAAGAAATCATTCTGACACTGAAAGTAGGAGAAGGCGGAAGAACTTTCGGATCTGTATCTTCCAAAGAAATTTCAGAAGCAGCCAAAGTTCAGCTTGGGCTGGATATTGATAAAAAGAAACTTCAACTGCCAAGTCCGATCAGAAATCTCGGTGTGACACAGGTTCCGGTGAAATTGCATCCTAAAGTAACCGGAAGTCTGAAAGTATGGATCAAAGAAGCATAAGTAAGGAGAATCTGCTATGGAAGAAGCGCTGATAAAAAGAATACCGCCTCACAGTATTGAGGCAGAGCAGTCTGTCATCGGCGCCATGCTCCTTGACAGAGATGCGATTCTGATTGCATCGGAAATCCTGACAAGTGATGACTTTTATCAGAATCAGTATGGCATTATTTTTGATGCAATGGTAGAGCTTTGTAATGAAGGGAAGCCGGTTGATCTGATCACTCTGCAGAATCGACTGAAAGAAAAAGATCTTCCTCCGGATATCAGCAGTATGGAATATGTACGAGAGCTTATTGAAGCAGTTCCTACTTCTGCCAATGTGAAGTATTATGCCAACATTGTAAGTGAAAAAGCACTTTTGCGTCGCCTCATCAAAGCGACAGAAGATGTTGCAAATACCTGTTATCTGGAAAAAGAAAGTACAGAGATGATTCTTGAAGAGTCGGAAAAGAAACTGTTTAATATTCTGCAGAGAAGTATTGGCGGGGATTATGTACCGATTCAGCAGGTTGTGTTGAATGCAATCAACAACATTGAGAAGGCATCCAAACTGAAAGGCAGTGTAACCGGTATTCCGACAGGATTTATCGATCTGGATTACAAGACGTCAGGTATGCATCCGTCAGATCTGGTTTTGATCGCAGCACGTCCTTCTATGGGTAAAACTGCATTTGTTCTGAACATTGCACAGTATATGGCATTTCGTAAAGATGTTACGGTTGCGATATTCAGTCTGGAAATGTCAAAGGAACAGCTTGTAAACCGACTTCTGGCGATGGAGTCGCATGTCGATTCACAGAATATGCGTACCGGCAATCTGAAAGATGAGGACTGGACAAAGCTGGTGGAAGGAGCGGATATCATTGGACGTTCCAACCTGATCATTGATGATACACCGGGAATCAGTATTGCGGAAATGCGATCCAAATGTCGAAAATATAAACTGGAACATAATCTTGGAATCATTATGATCGACTATCTTCAGTTGATGAGTGGCAGTGGCAAAAGTGATTCACGTCAGCAGGAAATTTCTGATATCTCTCGTTCGCTTAAGGCACTTGCCAGGGAACTGAGTGTACCGGTCATTGCACTGTCGCAGCTTAGTCGTGCGGTTGAACAGAGACCGGATCACAGACCGATGCTTTCGGATCTTCGAGAGTCTGGTGCGATTGAGCAGGATGCCGATGTCGTTATGTTTTTGTATCGCGATGATTATTATCACAAAGATACAGAGAAGAAAGATATTGCAGAAGTAATCATTGCCAAACAAAGAAATGGTCCAATCGGAACGATTGAACTGGTATGGCTGCCAAGATATACACAGTTTGTAAACATGAAGAAATAATAAAAAAGCAGAAAGCAGGTATCTACCGAAGAATAAACATAGTTCTGAGGTGGATGCCTGCTTTTTTGTCGAACGTTTTTTGTTGAATTCGTAAGGGTTACTTTTTATAATAAAATGTAATGAAGTTCATAAGGAGGTGCATGATGGAGACACGATATACAGTCAGACAGGCGGTGGAAATGACTGGAGTCAAGTCATATGTCCTGCGATACTGGGAAGAGGAACTGGAACTACAGATTCACAGAAACGAATTGGGACACCGTTATTACACCGGATATGATATTCAACTTTTTTTGAATATTAAAGAACTGAAGAAAAGAGGATTGCAGCTTCGGGCAATCAAGAACCTGATCCCTCAGATAACAGCATCTATGACCGGATTTGGAGAAAGTGCATCAACACTTCTGGAAGGAGAAGTCATAGATCATGCTGAAGTAAAAACAGACAGGGATTTAAAAGAAAAAATATCCCAAAAAGACGAGGGGAAAAATGATAAGATCTTAGAATTTCAGGCGATTCTTGAAAGACTGATCACGCAGGAACTGAAGGCACAGAATGAGGATGAAGAAAGATGCAGATCGCTTGATTATGCGATACGCAGACAGCAGCTTGCACGAAAAGAGGCAGCAGCTGCTGCTGAGAAAAAATCTGGACGAAGGCGCCGGGATAAGTAACGGAATATAAAAAAGCTGCAGCAGACGCTGCAGCTTTTTGGTTGATATGAATGAAATTATTCAGCTGGGTGAATAGCTTCTGTAGGACAGGCATCAGCGCATGTTCCACAGTCAAGGCAAGCATCAGCATCGATTTCGAAATGCTCTGCACCTTCAGAAATTGCTTCAGCTGGACATTCAGCTGCGCATGTTCCACAGCTTACACATTCGTCAGAAATTACATATGCCATTATAGTATCCTCCTTTATTCTCGTTAGTACCCTTACAGGTTCTATATCGTTATTCTAATATATATCTTTATGGATTACAAGTATAAAATTGTGAACAAGCAAAAAAATTGATATTTTTGGTTGACCGCTTCTAACTTTTATATTATAATAAATCATAGTCGGGAATTTTAAGAATTCCATATTAAAGGAGGCAATTTACAATGGCAAAAGTTACAAAAGACATGCTGATTGGCCAGTTAATTACTTTAGATCCTAATATTGCACCAATTCTCATGAGAGCTGGTATGCACTGCCTTGGATGCCCGTCTTCACAGATGGAATCTCTGGAAGAAGCAGCTATGGTTCATGGAATGGACGCAGATGTTCTGGTTCAGCAGATCAATGATTTCCTTGGTGAATAAGCACGGATTTACCGCATAAAAAAGACTGGCTTTCGGGCCAGTCTTTTTTGCATTTTATAAGTCATGGTGTTTATCAAAGCTGTGTAAGTTGCTGAAGGGCACTGGAAGAAATCAGTTCTCCATGTTCCTTCAGATGAGCTTCACCGGCTGCGGAAAATGCTCTGCCGGATCCATATTCAGAAAGAATATTGCAAACTTTGTTGAATTCTTCTGGTGAGTATTCAGACTGATGAAGGACAAGCTGGTAACGACCGTCTGAAGAATCTTTATAAAGAGTATTTTTGCCTGTGAAAAATCCATTCAGACCGTGTGCAGCAGCGATGACATCATCCAAATGATAGAAGCTGAACAACCGGATCAGATCAACTGTCGGTGTTTCAGAAGAGGCAGCAGATTTTTCAGAAGTTTCTTTCTGATTGGCCTGCTTGCGAGTAGTACCTTTCATTTTTGCCTCACATATTTTCTGGAAGATATCAATAATGTTGTCTGCTCCGTCAAGTTGAAGTGGTTCTGCCTGAGCATTGTCCTTATATGGTGAAAATTTGGAAAAACGAGTATCCAGTTCTTCCGGATCTTCTACTTTAGTAACGATGAGGATGACACTGTCCAAATTGACCGGGATTGCTTCGATCATGAGAGGAATATTATCAGCCTCAAAACCGAACTGTATCTGTGCCTGCTGCATCATATCGCGGAAAAGTTTTTTTGCCTTTTCGGAACCATAAGCCAGCTCTTTGAGATTAACCTGATGGCTTTCGAGATCTTCTCGGGTTAATGTACAGCGGATTTGATTTTCATTGATTTTTTCTATTTTCATTATGATCACATCCTATTCTTATGCACCTGTCTCTGCTATATTATATGAAAATATCAGAACGACAGGCTATATAGTCCATGACTTATTAATATGACATATTATATACCACAATCATAGAAAATGTAAAGAAATAGAACCTGTCTATTTATAAAATATTTAGAAATTAATTGGGAATTTTTAGATAAAGTGCTAAAAAGACTTGCATAAACAAAGGAACTCTGTATAATGAGGAATAAGAAAAAATATTCGTCATATAGCTGAAGAACAGATTAGAAGCAAAACTTACACAATACATTTTCCTTCCATATCATTGCCGGTAATACAACATATCATACAGCGTTCTTGCTGGGGCAGTGTGGAAATCCCACCATAAGATTAAATTCAATTATACGGAGGATTATTTTTTCTTGAACCTATCAGGTGTTTTCTAAAATCAATTTCAGGAAAGGAGGGCCGAAAAAAATAAAATATGTCACACAGTAAATGCAGTAAAAAGTCATTGAAACCTTTGAAGGATGAATTAAAAGATTATCGGAAACAAGGTGTCAGGCTTTTTCTGAATGGAAATCCCAGTACACCGAAATGTATTGCGAAAGCCTGTATGATCGCAGAAGACGGTGGTTACATGAGGGATTATACTGCAGATGAAGAAGGCAGGATTGCAAAAGTGAACTTTGAACATATCAGGGAACTTCCCAAAAACAGAAGATGATAAATACCTGCTTTTATATACATAAGATGATTGCAGCGATTTTCCGGTACAAGTGCAGTTTCCCCTCTCGTACTTAACCAGACCGGAAAATCCTGCACAAAATTAAAAAGTCTGAGGTAATGATTCTGTACAGGAAATATTTGAAAATTTATAATTAGTTAAGACATTATATAGTAAAGCATGTTATAATAAAAAAGTATATGTAATAATCAGGTTACTGAGAATAGCATAAAAAGTGTTACGATACGTAAGAAAAAAAGAAGCGCAACACAGAATGGTTACAGATCTTATCTGAAATTAAAGGGAGAAACAGATGAAGCATCAGGCAAAAAAACAAACGAGAAATCAACACATGCCTGTCGTAATTGTCTGCATATTGATTTTAGTGCTGGCAGTTATGGGGCTGGGAATGCATTTTATTAAGAAATATATTCCTACAAAAGAAAGAATGAATCTTACAGAATATTATGGACAGCCCGGAGATGGGGAAATGGCAGTTGTTCTGGGAACTGAAATCATGGAAGAACGCGCATTGATGTCAGGAGATCAGATATATCTTCCACTTGATATGGTAAATACATATCTGAATCAGAGATATTACTGGGATAGTGCTGACCAGCAAGTACTTTATGCGACACCTTCTGAATTGCAGTATTATCCGGCAGCAGAGAGCGGAGAAGGCGATGTATGGCTGAAGGATGGAACAGTTTATCTGCGTCTTGGTTTCGTGCAGAAATTTACAGACCTGGATGCCTATGTATATGAAAATCCGAACAGAGTTGCAATCCAGTACAGATTTACCGGAGTGCAGACAACGACAGTTAAAAAAGATACAAGTATCCGCTATCAGGGTGGAATCAAGTCTCCGATCCTGACAGATGTGAAGACGGGGGATACATTGATCTTTCTGGAAGAACTGGAAGACTGGGCTCAGGTTGCTACAATGGATGGCTATATAGGATATGTTCAGAAGGATACGATAGCATCTGCTGAGACAAAAGATTTTGAGAGATCATTTGAGAAAGAGGAATATACCTATCTTACTATGGATGGAAAAGTAAATATGAGCTGGCATCAGGTGACAAGTCAGGATGCAAATGCATATCTGGCGGACACGATTGCAAATGTCAGCGGTGTAAATGTAATTTCTCCTACATGGTATTATATTCAGGACACAGCAGGAAATATAGGAAATATTGCGTCGGCGGACTATGTGGCACTTGCACATGAACGCGGATTAAAGGTTTGGGGACTGATTGATAATTTTACGGCAGAAGTGAGTACAACGGATACACTTTCACAGTTGTCATCCAGACAAAATATGATTCAGCAGCTGATTCAGTCAGCAACTACCGTTGGGCTAGATGGTATAAATGTGGATTTCGAGACACTCAGTGAAGATGCGGGACCTCATTTCCTGGAATTTTTAAGAGAACTCTCTATTGAATGTCATAAGAATAATCTTGTTCTTTCAGTAGATAATCCGGTACCGGAAGATTTTACCAGCCATTATGACCGCAGAGAACAAGGAATGGTGGTAGATTATATTGTTATTATGGGGTATGATGAACATTATGTAGGGTCAGATGCCGGATCTGTGGCCTCTCTTCCATGGGTGGAGCAGGGCGTGCAGGATACGATTGCAGAAGCGCCGGCAGAAAGAACAGTTCTTGCAATTCCGTTTTATACAAGACTTTGGAAAACAACTGGTGGGGCTCTGACCAGTGAGGCGATTGGAATGGATGAAGCACAGAATGTCCTTACTGAAAATGGCGTTGAAGCTGTATGGGACGGAAGTGTCAGTCAGAATTATGCAACATTTGAAAAAGATAATTCAACGTATCAGATTTGGCTGGAAGATGCACAATCGATCGCGGAGAAAGTGAAACTGATTCCGAAATATAATCTTGCGGGCGTTGCACAGTGGAAGCTGGGATTTGAAAACAGCAGTATCTGGCAGACGATCAGCGATAATTTACAGTAATAAAAAGCTCTGTTGTATCAGTGATTGATACGACAGAGCTTTTGACGTTGCGTAAATAAAAAAAGTTCCATAAATGGAAGGAGGCCGGTACTTTCGTACCGGCGCGTATGAAAAAGAAAAATATTTTATAGAAGGCATGCACCTTCTATGCATATTAATATACCTAATAAATGTGAAAAAAATATGGTATAAATTTGAAAAAATTGTGAACTAGAATTTCTTCCAGGTTCCTTTAAAGAAAAGAAGCATCAGAGGAAAAATTTCCAATCGTCCGGCAAGCATGTCAAAAATTAACACACATTTGGAAAGATAGGAAAAGGAACTGAAGTTCCCCATCGGGCCTACAATTTCCAGACCAGGACCGATATTATTCAATGTTGCGGTGACTGCTGTAAAGTTTGTAATAAGATCAAAATTATCCAGAGAGATAATAAGGACAGAAGCTGCTAAGATCAGGAGATATACACTCAGATAAATGTTTGTAGATCTGATGATATCATGTCCAATCGTTTTTTCATCCATTTTGATTTTTTTGACTGCATTCGGGTGCAGATATAACTGGAATTCTTTTTTGGCTGCTTTACATAGAATCAAAATTCGGGAAACTTTGATTCCGCCACCGGTACTTCCGGCGCATGCACCGACAAACATCAGAAGTACGAGAATCGTTTTGGACAAAGAGGGCCACTGGCTGAAATCTGTGCTGGAAAAACCGGTTGTTGTAATGATAGAACCAACCTGAAAGGCTGCCTGTTGAAATGCTTCACCCAGATTGCGGAACAGATGAGCTGTATTTAATCCGATCACAAGGATTGCAGCGAGAATGATTCCAAAATAATAACGTACTTCTTCAAATTTAAATGCCTGCACAAACTTTTTCGTAAGAAGAAGATAATATGCAGAAAAGTTGACTCCAAAAAGAATCATAAAAATCGTTGTGACAACCTGACAGTAGGTGCTGTAGCTTCCCATACTGTCATTGACGATACCAAATCCACCAGTACCGGCTGTACCAAAAGAAATACACAGGGTATCGAACAGAGGAATTCTGCCAATCAGAAGAAGAATAATCTGGAACAGTGTCATTCCAATATAAATCGTGTAAAGAATTTTGGCGGTCTGCTGAACTTTTGGAACCAGTTTGCTGACGGAAGGACCAGGGCTTTCGGCTTTCATCAGATTCATATGATACCCGCCGGCAAGTGGCAGCAGTGAGAGCAAGAATACAAGAACCCCCATGCCACCGATCCAGTGTGTGAAACTTCTCCATATCAGAATACAATGAGGGAGAACTTCCACATCTGTCAGGATACTGGATCCGGTTGTTGTGAACCCAGATACTGTCTCAAAAAAAGCATCGATTGGATGTGGGATAGCACCGCTGAGGACAAAAGGTACTGCACCGGAAATACAAAGTGCAAACCAGCTCAAAGCTACTGCAACACATCCGTCTTTGGTATAAAAAACTTTGTTCTTAGGTTTTCGGATAGTCAGTGGAAGACCTACGATCAGGCAGACAATCATGGAAATCAGAAAAGCGAAAAATTCATGTTCCTGATAAATGAGAGCCGTGATACATGGAAGAACCATGAACATTGTCTGAAAATTACACACCCATCCAACGATATAAGCAATAATTCGAAAATTCATCTGTATACATCCCTTCTTATGCCAGAATATCGCGGATATCGCGAAGTCCCTTATGGGTTGTGACAATGATCACGTTGTCGCCAATCTGAATGGAATCCTGTCCTCTTGGAATTCTGACAGTCCCCTCACGTGTAAGGCAGCAAACAAGAAGATTGTTTTTCAGATTCAGTTTGGAAAGTGGAATTCCCACAACAGGAGAATTATCACGAATGATAAATTCAAGCGCTTCCGCCTGATTGTCAAGCACATGATAAAGGGTTTCTACGTTACTTCCGATAGTATTCTGCATGGCACGTACATACCGGAGAATAGAATCAGAGGTAATATATTTCGGGTAGATCACACTTCCAATATCCAACTCATCGATAACGTCTTTGTAAGGAAGACGGTTTACTTTGGCAATCAGTTTGGCCTGTGTCATATTTTTTGCAGACAGTGACAGGAAAATGTTTTCCTCGTCCATGTTTGTGAGTGTGACAAAGGATTCTACTGTGGAAAGACCTTCTTCCATGAGAAGTGCGCGGTCTGTACCATCACCGCAGATAATTGTGGCATTTGGAAGCATCTCGCTGAGTTCTTCACAGCGCTCTTTGTTCTTGTCAATGATCTTAACACTGATCTTCAGATCAGAAAGGGCTTTGGCAAGATAATAAGAAATTGTGCCGCCGCCAATGATCAGAGTATTTTTGACTTGATGTGTCTTCAGCCCAATCTTTTTAAAGAAAAGAGCTGTATTTTTGGGTGTTGCGATAATAGAGATAAAATCGCCATTGTGAACCAGATGATCACCGCCCGGGATGCTTAAGGTCGTTTTACTTTCAATGGCACAAAACAGAACATCACAGCGATATTTGTCTGTGATCTGGGAAACTGACATTCCATCCAGTTCAAATTCCGGGAGAACTTTAAACTTGAGAAGTTCTACACGTCCTTTTGAAAATGGATCGATTTTGATGGCTGCCGGAAAACGCAGAAGTCTTGAGATTTCTCTGGCAGTGGCCAGTTCCGGATTGATGATCATGGAAAGACCAAGGCGTTCCTGAATAAAACCAATCTCTTTACTGTAAATTGGATTGCGTACACGGGCAATGGTCTGACAATGTCCGGTTTTCTGTGCAATCAGACAGCAGAGCAGGTTTAATTCATCAGAAGCGGTGACTGCAATCATGATATCAGCAGTTTTGACGCCGGCTTCCATAAGTGTATTGATGCTGGCTCCATTTCCAACAATCCCCATGGCATCAATATCTTCGGTGAGATTGTTGATAACGTCTGCATCTGTATCGATCAGAGTAAGATCAGTATCTTCTTCCTGTAATTGCTCTGCAAGGGTGCTTCCAACTTTGCCGCATCCGACAATTATAATATGCATGCTTTCCTCCGTAAAAAGAATATAATTATTATAAGCGTTTCCATTATATCACTGTATATGGGATTTTTAAATATTTAAAATAGTTTTTGCAGAAAAATCATGGTATATTAATAAATACAAAAGAAAATATCAGAGATGTATGATAGATACAATTACAGATTGAAAAAAGAAAGGGATTTTTTATGGATACAGTCAGTGAAACTGTCAGTAAAGTAGATGAAGGTCTGCAGGAAATGGGAATTGACGGTGTGAAGGATAGTCTGAAAGATCTGTTGAATTTTAAACAGTATATGGAAAACCAGGTTCCGGCAGTTATGGGCTTTTGTATTAAAGTTGTTCTTTCAGTAATTGTGTTCTTCGTGGGACGAAAAATCATTCAGTGGATATTGAATGTTATGAGACGATCTCTGGAGAGAGCCAATGTGGATGCTGGTGTGATACAGTTTGCTTCTTCTGCCGGGAAAGCGGTTTTGTATGTCCTTCTGATCATCAATATTGCAGTAAGCCTTGGTGTAAAGGAATCTTCTGTAGCGGCATTGCTTGGTACGGCAGGTGTGACGGTTGGTCTGGCACTACAGGGAGGTCTTGCAAATCTGGCAGGAGGAGTTCTTTTGTTGCTTTTTAAACCTTTTGTAGTTGGAGATTATATCATTCAGGATCAGTCAAACGGGTGTGAGGGTACGGTCGCCAAGATTGAGATCTGCTATACAACACTTCTGAGCATTGACAATAAAAAAATTGTGGTACCAAATGGAACACTGTCAAATAGTACGATCATAAATGTAACGGCCAAGGAGAATCGTAAACTTGAGATCAAAGTTGGAATTTCCTATGAGGCAGATATTCAGAAGGCAAAGAGAATCATTGAGAAAATTCTCAGAGAAGATGCAGATACCAAAAGCGACACAAAAGAAATGGTTGTGTTTGTGGACGAGCTTGCAGACAGTGCAGTGATCATGGGCTTGCGTGTCTGGGTGTCGACAGAACGTTACTGGCCAACGAAATGGCGCCTGAATCAGAAGATAAAAGAAGAATTTGATGCTAACGGAATTGTGATTCCATATAACCAGATGGAGGTTTATGTACATCAACAGAAATAGTTGACGATAAATAATATTATAAAAAGAGGTTTACATTTAAGGATATAATTTTTTAAAATGTAAACCTCTTTTTATATTAAGTTGACAATTGGAAAGGCCTGTGTTAAATTGTTAAATAGATAACAGATAGAACTGTCATCACGAGGAGGAGAAAAAATGAGTACAATAGCAGCAACCAGAAGTAAAACTTATGATATTGTGTACATTGCCGTATTTGCAGTTATTATGGCAATCTGTTCCTGGATATCCATTCCGGCAGCTGTTCCGTTTACACTGCAGACGTTTGGCGTTTTTGTAGCGGTAGGTGTCCTTGGTGGAAAAAGAGGAACACTTTCCATATTGGTATTTATTCTGCTTGGAGCAATTGGAGTACCGGTATTTGCAGGATTTTCTGGAGGTATTGGTGTTCTTGCTGGAACAACTGGCGGATATATTATTGGTTTTCTGTTTTCTGCCCTTGTTATGTGGGCAATGGAAAAACTTCCGGGTAAGAAATCCGTAATGCAGATTGTGTCCATGATCGTAGGACTGATCGTATGCTATGCTTTTGGTACTGCATGGTTTATGATCGTTTACAGCAGAGCGAATGGTGCCGTTGGTCTTGCAACTGTTCTGGGATGGTGTGTCATTCCATTTATCATTCCGGATATTATTAAAATTGTTCTGGCTTATGGTCTTTCCAGAAAGCTCCGCAAATTTGTAGCATGATCTGTTTAAGACCGCATCATGGAATGTGTCTTGCGTATTTTGAAGGAAAAGGCTACAGTGACGGATTCACAGTAAATATGCAGAAGATGCTGGAGTTTTTTGAAAAAGGCGCAGATATTGAGCTTACCGTATCCGGAGATGAAATCTGTAAAGAGTGTCCGAATCTGAAAGAGGGAAGTTGCGTGAGTGCCGGTCTGGTGGAAGCCTATGACCGTAAAGTGCTTGAAGCATGCGGACTCAGTGAAAAAGCACAGATGAGATTTCAGGAATTTGTGGAAAATGTGCAGAAAAATGTGATCGAGTCAGGAAAACGGGTGGAAATCTGTGGGAATTGTCAGTGGAATGAGATTTGTGCGAATAAACAGAGCAGATGGAAACGAAACAAATGAAAAATAATAAATGAAAAATAACAAATGAAAAACACCGCAGACAGATGAAAGTAGTATCTGTTTGCGGTGTTTTTTGGAATATTATTTTGAAGTACGTTCAGCAAAGATTAGTACGATCAGTGCACCAATGAATGCAGAGACTGTTGAGAAGAGCAGCATTGCGTGTACTCCGGCAAGGTCGATGAGTGTTCCGCCAAGAAAAGAACCAAGTACGCTTCCAAGGGTATATGCCATTGTGAAATAGGCCTGCCCCTTGATTGCGTCTTCCGGTTCCATTAGGGCATTTACATAATAAACAGAAGCTGCAGTCATAAGTCCCCATCCGAGCATCTGAAAAATCTGTACGCCGTAAAATACCGGAATACCCGGAGCAAGCAGCGTGCCAAGTGCTTTTATCGTGAAAAAGATCCCGGCAGTTTTTAGCAGAAGGTCACAGCGAAATTTGCGGATGATATAGCCAAAAAGGAAAAGCGTTGGCAATTCGCATATGGCGGCGATTGCTGAGGCTGTTCCCATTTCTGCACTTCCGCCCCCTTTTGCCAGGGCAATCTGAAAATTAAAGTTATTCAGCAGAACATGGCTGAGATAGATAAAGATACATCCGAGCAGTACCAGGGAAAAACGTTTGTATTTCCTGAAAAAAAGTATTGGATTACTGTCTGAGCTGCTTTTGGGAGCATTCGTGGCAGTGCTGTCTGATTTTGCTTTGGAAAATGGAAAAAGAATAAGGATACCAAGAGACAGCAGGGTAAGGACAATTACAGTGATCGGGATGGAAACAGGTCCGGCTTTTACCGTAATGATCCCCAGAATGTAACAGATACAGGCATAAGCGACAGATCCCATTCCACGTGCAAGACCAAAATTGAGAGAATGTCCCTGATTGATGCTTTCCATTCCAAGGGAATTAATAAAAGGAGTCATCAGTTGCAGCAGGGCAATACTGGAACCATAAAGAAGTCCGGTAAGTATGAGAGAATGGGATAAAAATAATCCGGTCACAAGGATCAGCTGAAGAAGATACAGCATCTGGATCAGTTTTTTCAGGGAGGGACTTTGTGGCTGGTCAGCGTAACCTGCAAGGACAGGCTGCAGTACTGCAGACAGAAGTCCTGCTATAGCTGCAAGGATTCCAATCTGAGTATTGGTAAATCCACCGGAAAGAAGAAAAAAACCGGAAAAACTCATGATTGCTGCAAAATACATCCAGTACAGTCCCTGGATGACTGCATAGGAAGGGGTAAGATTTTTGGATTTTGATGGTGACATGATTCTGAACTCCTTTGTTAAAGTACTTCTATTATACATTTAAAAACGTGAATGATAAAGTACAAAATACTTGCAGATTCCTGTTTTTTATCTTAAGATAAAGTACAAAAGAAATGTATGTAAACTAACAGGAGGAAAATAAGATCATGAAGAAAAAAATAGATGTTTTTGAACATATGGGAGAAATTTTGAACGGAGTAAAAAATGGAGTGCTGATTACCGGAAAAGCAGATGGCAGAGTGAACTCTATGACAATTTCCTGGGGAATGGTTGGCGTAGAATGGGGAAAACCAGTTTTTATTACATTTGTCAGAGAAAGTCGTTTTACAAGGAGTCTTCTTGAGAAGAATGGCGAATTTACGGTTAATATTCCACTGGATGACAGTGCAAAAAAAATTCTTGGATACTGTGGGGCAAAATCAGGAAGGGATGTAGATAAAGCGAAAGAAATTGGTCTGACTTACGAAGAACCGGAAACAATTTCTGTCCCGGGAGTAAAAGAACTTCCACTGACACTGGAATGCAAAGTAGTCTATAAACAGACACAGGATACAGAGGCCATGACAGAGGAAAACAGAGAGAAGTTTTATCCACAGAATGTAGAAAGTTCATTTTCAGGTGCAAACAGAGATACACACATTGCATATTACGGAGAAATCGTAGATGCATATGTGATTGAATAATGCGATAAGAAATGTGCAGCTCCCCAGTGAAGGGAGCTGTTTTTATGGGCAGATATGCGCACCATTCCATATTTATGTCATAAAATATAGAGACATATTATTTGTGACAGAAAGGATTTGCTCATGGAAAATTATCAGATGAACCGTCCATGTGGCCGCCCATATAATGCAACTTGTGGAATGGCAAAAGAGATGATGTCCGGGCAGCAGTGTTCCTGCCGGAATAATTCCAGAAATCAGCCATCCCGCCCTTCGCCATGTCCGTGTCACCTTCCGGATGCCAAAACCAGAGATGCGGAAATGTATACACACATCGATCAGATGGAAGCAGCCATGGCGTATGTTCCCTGCCAGAAATTTACTACGACATATGATCTTGGATATGCGTTGAAGGTCGGAACTGTTTTTCCGCAGCTCTGTAAACCATTTTGTGGAAAGAGAGGTGGGCAGAGATGATGTATCGCAATCAGTGTACTGCAAAAGAAAAATTAATGAACCGTATCAACGAAGTCAGTTTTGCAGTAAATGATGTTCTGCTTTATCTGGATACACATCCATGCTGTGAAGAGGCAATCTCCTTTTATCAGGAGTGTGAACAGGAACGCCAGAAACTGCTGAAAGAATATGCGCAGTGTTATGGCCCACTGACAGTAGATGCTGCACTGGAATCTGGTGGGGATACATGGAAATGGGTGCAGCCATTCCCATGGGAAACGGAAGGAGGGTGCAGATAGTTTATGTGGAATTATGAAAAAAGACTGCAGTATCCGGTAAATATTAAGACTCCAAATGCAAAGATCGCCCAGTTCATCATGAGTCAGTATGGTGGCCCGGACTGTAATACCCTATAATAGTGCTACAAACCCAGTATTTATGCTGGTTTCGGGCACTTTATAAGGGGAAAAGAAGAACTGGAATCATGATACGATAATGTCAAAGTACATTTTACCGGATTCTTTGTCATATACAATCTGGTCAACAATTGTACGTATCAGAGTTCCTTTTTCTTCATAACTCACATCTGGATTTTTGAGTATGTCATTCAAAGATTTAATCTCATGAAGCACATCTTCCTTGTTTACTTCTTTTTCTTCCTGCTCTTTTCGGAGCTTTTCCAATTCAGTTTCAAGCTGTAGTCGATTACTGATCAACCGTTCTTTGTTGGCTTTATATTCTTCCAACGAATCAATTCCACTTTCGTATGCATCACGGATCCTGTTTTCTCTGGTAGAGAGTTTGGATAGTTCCTTCTGGAGCTGTTCAATGGCAGCAGTCTCATCTGCAGCAGGCTGTTCTTTGCGTACATATGTAAAGTCCGCACCGGCAAGAACCTGATCAAAATATTCGATCACAGCTTCTTCTGCTTTTTTTACAGACAGCGCGACAGAAGTTTTGTGAAATCCCTTTGCATATTTCCAGCATTGGAAGTATGGACACTTGCCGTTGCCGGTGTAGGAGAGGGTAGCACCACAGACAGAGCATTTCAGCAATCCGGATAACCAGTGCTTGCACGTAGATATATTCCGGGCTTTCATGGGACGTTTGCGGGAAGCAATCAATCTTTGCCTCCGGTCAAAACGTTCTTTTGAAATCCGGACTTCATGCGCGCCCTCGAACTCTACTCCATTCCAGGACACGATTCCACAGTAGAAAGGATTCTGCAGGATCCGATCAATGGTTCGCCGCTCAAATGGATTACCTCGTTTGGTCTTATATCCCAGATCATTACATTTCCTTGCAATGGCAGTTTCATCCATGTTTTGATTATCGTACAGATCCATGATATAAGATACCATAGCATACTCGGCTTCATTGATTTGGAAAGGCTTTCCGTGTCCCACAGCCTCATAGCCAAGACAGGGAGAGGATTGGTATCCATTCCGGAGAGCTTTTTCTTTCATGCCACGAAGAACTTCTCCGGAGAGACGGATAGAGTAGTATTCATCCATCCATTCAATAATACGCTCGATCAGAGAACCAAAAGGACCATCTATAAGAGGCTCAGATACGCTTATTACCTCCACATGGTCTTTCTTGAGCATACTCTTGTATACGATAGATTCCTCCTGATTACGGGCAAATCTGGAGTATTTCCAGACCAGTATCACATCAATCGGATGTGACGGCTGTTTGGCAATGCCGATCATACGTTGAAACTCAGGACGCTTTTGAACATGCCGGCCGGATACACTCTCGGAAAAGATAAAATCATTAGAGATAATGATACCGTTCTTTTTAGCATAGTCCAGCAGCAGGCGCTTCTGAGCATCAGGAGAAAGCTCTGCCTGATCATCTGTGGAGACTCGTATATATAAAGCTCCAATACGATCACTCATGATATCACCTCGGTTTTATATTTATAAAATATGTAAAATTGGGTACAAAAATAACAGCCACACAAATGTTCTGGTTGTGCGCCTGCTCCGAAGATGATACAATATTTAATGCAAAACGGGTATCTCTTCGGAGATATGAGCCGTCCTTGTGTTGGTAGCACAGGGGCGGTTTTTTTATTTTACGAAAACTTACGTTGCCATAAAAGGGACAATCGTTCAATAACATCATTTGGTAAGCCTAAAATTTCATAGACGGTTTTTCCGTTGAACGAAACATTATTATATGGGATAAGGATTTGCCCGATTTCATTAACCATGTTATTGAGAAGATATTTGTTGTTAAGTAATGTAAATAAAGCTAACAATACGGCCATAGTATCATCTTGACCGAGTTTGGCATCGTATTCCTGAGAAGAAACAGCATTAAAAGTAAAGGCCAAGAGCTGCTTCTTTGGAAGCTGCGGCAACGAAGAAATATTAAATGTTCGATTTCCATGAGCAATTTTGTTGCGATACTCTTTAGTGATTTCGAGGGATTTTCTTACAAATTCTTTTGTTTCAACTTCAGTACATAAGCCTTCTGAAAGAAACGAATTACAAATTGCTTTTTTGTCTTCAGATCGAAGGATGTTATACCATTCGATAGAAAGCCCATAGGAAATATTGGTAGTGAGAATCCAAGGCGGAATATGGTTTTTGTTATTTATGTAATGTAGCATGCTGGGATTCTGCCGAGGATGCAGAATTGCATCACGAAGGCTACGAAGAATATTTATTCTTCTACTACCATGGTTGGTGTAATTCTTATAATATAAATAATCAGATTCATTTCTGAAAGAAATATCATCCTTATCAGTGTATACACCATAATTTTGTGCAATTAGATAGGATAATCTTGATTTTAGTGCTTTTTCAAGAAATAAAATATACTTAAATAAGATATTGTTCATACTAGAATCAATAATATGAAGCGTATATAGCTCCTCAAATTTTGTACCTTCAATAAAATTATCCGTACCAGCTACCTGCAAAAAAGTATTTTTGTATCCATTCACAATACCGTAGTATGAAAAGTCTTGTAATGCCTGTATTGCAAATTCTTTATCAGCAATAATTATATGGCGAGCTTTCATAATTTCAATAAGTTCTTCATAAGATTTAAAGGGTTTATCATAAACAGATGTATCCATAAAAAGAAAAAATCCCTCCTTCCGCATAACGGTAAGAGGGATTTTCGCTAGTCGTCTCTACAACAACCATTTCTGTTGGACTCCATCTTACCATTATAAAATTTGAGTGTCAAGCTTTTTTTACTAAATCACCAATATGAATTCGTAAACTATATTGTGGGAAAGGCTGAAAATCTTTAGGATCGACATCCAAAGCTACTTTTTTAGTATATCCCTTCTCAAGCATTGGAGACCATGCGGATAGAGTAGAAAGTGAATTTTGAATGACATATTTAGTTTTTTGACAAATAGAATATTTATCCTGTGTTTCGATAACTGTTAGTCTATCTTTAACGTGAATGTATTCGCTTAAAAAATTGCCATTTATGTCACGGATTGGATCGCCAAGCTCATAAATTTCTATTTCATCATCTACTGATAACTGAGAACGTCCAACATCAATAAGCAAAGTATATTCATCTAATATTCTTATTACATGTCCAATGGCTTGTACATTACTCATAATATTGTCTCCTTTACATTTTTAATTATTTGATAATTTGAGTTCTGAAAGTTTTTGGTGATATCCGGTCATTCTGGATATCTGATCAATAGTAAAGTCCATGTATTCATTCAGCAGTAATCATCTTCATCACTGCGAATGGTTCAAAATAGATAATATAATTGTCAACAGCAGTACATATTCCATATTTGGATTTGTAACACTGTATAGCTTCTTTCAGATATTCTTCTGTAGCATCCAGAAACTCAGCCATTTCGAAAAAGTTTCTGCAACCTGCTTCATACGCTCTGATCAGACCGGTTAATCCAATCTTGAGGTTATATCCATAGAACCGTGCACGATATTCTTGCTTGCGGTTCATAATGTCAGTCTGATCCAGGATGTCTCCAGAGCTGGTGCAGTAATGACCGATTTCCTCTGCAAGTACACAGGATTTTTCTACCTGAGTCATATCTTCGTTGAGAGCAACAGTACCATTGCAATATAATCCTTTGATATTGCTACTCTTAAAAGGATATTCGATAATTTCTATACCGTCTTTGCAGGCTTGAATCTGTAATTCTTCGTAATTCATGAAAACACCTCCCGCTCAAGTATATCATTTCGGAAGTACGAAAATCTGCACAACCATAATTTAACAAAAGTAACGTATTTCACCAAAATACTTAAGCCATGCACAGATTACATCATCGTGCCGCGCCTCGATCATACGCATTATATTTCGAAGTGTATGATTAGGAATGCGTGAATTATTATTGCAAAGCAAACAATGCCCTGTGCTGGTTATCCATATTTTGGTTGCATTTGCAGTAGGTGCACCTTTGGCAACATGTATATGAACCGGTTCAAGTGGTTCATTTTCGTTTGTCCAGAAATAAATCCAATATTCGCCAAACCTAAAAATTTGAGGCATTGTTGAAGCCTCCTTCCTGCGAAAACTCCATAATCAGATGTGCCATAGAATGGATGATCTCATCAAATCGATCAATTTCTTCATCTGAATATTGGAAGATGTCTTCCCATTCATAAGCAGGAAGCCAACAGGTGGCATGTTTAAAGCAATATTTTTCATCTGGAGTTTCGATATAAACTTTTACTTTTCCATCTGGATTCATTTCAGAATGTGTAATTTCTGTGTCATCATTAAGTGTCATAAATGGATACATCATAGTAAAAACTCCCTTCACATTTATTCTCTTTTATTTTTTACTGATTCTTTAAATTTGTGAATTTCTTCCAGCTCATCTTCTGTATATTTGTCACCATTGTGATGAGCTGCGATAGTATCAAATTCGTTATCAGCAGAACCATTATCATATTCATCAATTAACCGTTCCATATTATAGGTTATATCTTTATAGCAACGCTGAATCATACTCATAAAATCTTTACGATCAAAGGTATAAGATTTCCCTGCTTTCGTTTGTACATCTACTGTATCTGCTTTTAAAGTTATCTTATAGCCATATGATTCAAATAATTGTATATAAAGATTTGTTTGATCAGAAACTCGTTTCATTTCATTAGAAATTAATTTTACAGTGGAAGTCCATCCCATCAAATCGGCTGGTGTTGTGTCAAGCGCCTTGGCTAATGGCTCTAATATAGGAGTTGGCATATTTTCAATATCACCATTTTCGTATCTGTAAATAGTTGCTCGAGATTTGCCTATTTTTTGTGCTAGGTCATCAGCGGTTAAACCAAGCTCGAGTCTTCTTTGCTTTATTCTATCACCAGTATTCATAATCAAATACCTCCTGTATGGATACAATAGCATATTATTCGCAAATTTGCAACAATTAAAAATGAAAATACAAAAAAAATCTCAAATATGAGAAAATAGTATTGACAAAGTTAAACAGCAATGGTATTGTAAATATAGTCGCAGATATGAGAAAATAGAAAGGAGAAGAATGTGGTTAATACGAATAAACTAAAAGGAAAAATAGTAGAATGCGGCATGAATATTTCGGAACTTGCTGAATTAATAGGCATTGATAAGGCAACATTATATAGAAAAATCAATGCAAATGGGCAGACCATAACCATTAAGGAAGCTGATTTGATATCAAAAGAATTAAAGCTTTCGAAAGAAGAAGTAAACGATATTTTTTTTAGTCAATTTGTCGCATAAATGAGACTAAAGGAGGCCGAAATGAGTAATTTAACAAGAAACACCATTACTTCAATGGAAGTAGCAGAAATGGTAGGAAAAGAACATAGCAAATTACTGAGAGACATCAGGAATTATGTGTCGCAGTTAGCCGAAGCCAAAATTGGATTGGGCGATTTCTTTACAGAAGCCACATATAAAGATGCAAATAATCAAAATCGTCCATGCTTTCAGGTCACAAAGAAAGGCTGTGAGTTCATAGCTCATAAGCTGACTGGACAGAAAGGAACAGAATTTACTGCAAGATACATAAACCGTTTTCATGAAATGGAAGATGGTAAACTTCCGTGTCCTTTGAATCCGATTATTGCATCCAGTGTTGCAGAACTTGGCAGAGTCACTGATCGAATCATGACAAAGCAGGGTTCAGCACCGTATAAGATTGCAGAAGCATTCAAAAGAGAATGTGAACAGTTTGGCATTTCATTGCCGGATGATTTTGTAAAAGTTCCGGAGTATGAGCAAATGAAATTATCACTGGAAGTAAATTGACATTGGACTACTTATTTGCAACCGAATCAGACAAAAAAGAGAAAGGAGCGTGAAGAAAGATGCTTTACATTTCAGAACGAATTGCAAACATCAGTGAGCTGGAAAGACAAATTCAAAATGCAAAATTGCATTTTGACATTCTTAAAGAAGAATTAAAGCATACTGCACCATCAGCAACAATTGACAGTGCAGTATATCAGATTGATCGGAGCTTAAAAGCGGCAGCAGAATTTGAATTTCGCTTAGAGCAAAGAACATGCGAAATTACAACTTCTTCCGAGCATCCCAAAGAGCAGGAAAATCCTTTAGAAGTTCACAATTAGAGTGAAAACAGTCCAGATATTTATATTCTTCACATTGTTCATCTTTGGGCAATCTTGAATTTTCAACAATCGGGCATGTAGCATAAGCAAATTTGACTTCATAGTCGTTTTGAGGATTTTCTGTAAAACGATATTTAGCCGAAAGCACAACTGATCTGTTGTATTGTGGACATAATGCAATTTTACTAATAAGTGTGTAATAACTGCTCAATATGTATATCTCCTTCCTTAAAACTCAGGCATGGCAGTGCCCTGTAACACAAGGATAGGAGAACAGTAACCAAAAGTCAATCAATCGAAAAAACTCGACAAATTTCGATATAGGAACCACAGACAAGTACATTTCATACCATATCACAGGGAGGTGAGAATGTGACAAAGTTAGAGTTCGTTACCAGAATACAGGTTAATGGTGTAAAAGAGGAGATTTCGGGTGCAAAAGAAAAAGAGGTTGTTCTTAAGAGCACAGAAAAAGGTTTACAAACAATGCGCTATGTGAGAAAGGCTGCCGGATAAGGGCGGCAGGGAGGGACAAGCATGAGAGATCTAATCGATTCCGTTCTGATCGGAGGATGTGCAAGCTATCTTCCGTTCTGGATCTGGAATAATGCAGGTGATCAGCTCGTCGGAGCACTGGCACTGATCGGAATAACATACATAGTCAAACGGTGGCATGTATGGAAGGTGTAACTAAAAAGGATCCTCAGAGCTGCAACTCAGAAGGACCCAAAAGATAATAATAGTTTATCACCCTTTCATTGTATGAGGGTAGAAAGGAAAAGTCAATGATTAAAACAGAAAATGGTAGCGTACAGATGATGGGAAACCTCGCAGAAATTATGACAGATATGACATTAGTAATCAAAGCATTTCGAAGTGGTGTAAGCAAAAAATATGGAGAAAAAGTAACGGATGATTTTCTTCGTAAGTGCATCAAAACAGGATTCATGTCAGATGAAGAGCTGGAAAAGGAGACTAAAAGATGAGCATGAAGATCAATAAGCTGGAGATTGAAAACGTCAAGCGTATCAAAGCAGTTAAAGTAGAACCCAAAGCAAATGGCCTCACTGTTATTGGTGGAAATAACAACCAGGGAAAGACTTCTGTTCTGGATTCCATTGCATGGGCTCTTGGTGGAGAACGTTACAAGCCATCACAGGCAACCAGAGAAGGTTCCGTGATTCCACCTACATTACATATAGTAATGAACAATGGCCTTGTTGTGGAGCGTAAAGGAAAGAATAGCGCCTTAAAGGTCACAGATCCTAATGGACAGAAGGCAGGACAGCAGCTCTTGAATGAATTTGTGGAACAGCTTGCATTAGATCTTCCTAAATTTATGGAAGCCTCTGGCACAGAAAAGGCAAAGATTCTTTTACAGATTATTGGTGTTGGTCCGCAGCTTGCTCAGTTTGAACAGCAGGAAAAAGAACTATACCAAGAACGTTTATATATCGGTCGTACTGCGGATCAGAAAGAGAAGTTTGCAAAGGAACAGCCATATTTTGCGGATGCCCCCAAAGATCTTATATCTGCTTCTGAGCTGATCCGGCAACAGCAAGAAATCCTCGCAAGGAATGGAGAGAACCAGAGAAAGCGTGAGCAGTTGCATCAACTGGAGCAGAAGTATCAGCGTATCAATGAACAGATGACGGCTCTTCTGGCAGAGCAGAAACAGGTAGAAAATGATCTGGAAACGGCCAGAAAATCCGCATTGAATCTGAATGATGAATCTACCGAAGAGCTGGAACAGAATATTTCCAATATTGAAGAAATCAATCGGAAAGTAAGGGCAAACCTTGACAAGGAAAAGGCCGAAGACGATGCCAAAACATATCGTGATCAGTACAATTCCCTGACAAAGGATCTTGAAGATGTCAGAGATAAAAAAGCACAGCTTTTGAATTCGGCAGAGCTTCCGCTTCCGGAATTGTCTGTTAAAGAAGGTGAGTTGATCTACAAAGGGCAGAAGTGGGATAACATGTCTGGATCTGACCGACTGAAAGTATCAACTGCAATTGTAAGAAAGCTGAATCCGAATTGTGGTTTTGTGCTTCTGGACAAGCTGGAACAGATGGATATGAAGTCATTACAGGAGTTTGGTGAATGGTTGGAGGCAGAAGGTCTGCAGGCAATCGCTACCAGGGTAAGCACCGGAGATGAGTGCTCGATCATTATCGAAGACGGTTATGTGGTCGGTCAAGAACAAACAGAAGAACCTAAAAAGAAAGAATGGAAGGCAGGTGCATTTTAAATGGAAATCACTAGAGGAAGAATTCCATGCGCTAAAAAGGTAGTAATTTACGGACCAGAAGGTATTGGCAAGTCCACATTTGCCAGTCAGTTTCCGGATCCAGTGTTTATTGATACCGAAGGAAGTACAAATTCCATGGATGTAGCCAGACTACCAAAACCTACAAGCTGGCAGATGCTCCTGGAAGAAATCCAGTATGTGAAATCACATCCGGATGTCTGCAGAACACTGGTCATTGATACTATTGACTGGGCTGAGTCCATGTGTATCCAGAGCATCTGTGATCAGCACAAGAAGTCAGGCATCGAAGATTTTGGTTATGGTAATGGTTATGTCTATGTCAAAGAAGAAATGGGACGTTTCCTGAACCGGCTTACAGAAGTGGTTGAAGCAGGAGTTAATGTTGTGCTTACTGCACATGCACAGATCAGAAAGTTTGAACAGCCGGATGAACTTGGTGCTTATGACAGATGGGAACTGAAGCTTGGCAAGAAGACATCTTCACAGACCTCCCCATTGATCAAAGAATGGGCGGACATGCTGTTATTCGCAAACTATAAGACATTTTCGATTGCTGTTGATGATAAAGGACAGAAAAGAAAAGCCCAGGGCGGCGAACGTGTCATGTATACATCACATCATGCATGTTGGGATGCAAAGAACCGCTATGGTCTTCCGGAACAGGTACCGTTTGATTATGCATCAATCGCACATATTATTGGCGGCACACCGGCAGAGCCTGCAAAAGAAGTAGTAAAAACTGAATATGCAGTGCAGCAGCCGAAGGTAGAGCAGCCGGCACCAGAAATTGCGCCGGCGCAAACATACACTGCGGGCAAGCAGATGAATCTTCCGTTGAATGAACCAACGAAACAGGAAGAGCAGAAACCATTCCCTGCGCAGGATCCGGCAATTCCAAAAGCTCTGCGAGATCTGATGGAATCCAATCGTGTAGACGAGTGGGATATCCAGAATGTCGTGGCGGCGAGAGGATATTATCCATCAGATGTAAAAATAAAAGATTACGATAAAGAGTTTATTAACGGATGTCTGATCGGAGCATGGCCGCAGGTATATGGAATGATCAAAGAAGCAAAAGAAAAAGAAGTAATTCCATTTAATTAAGGAGGATATAAATAATGGCAACAGAAGGAAGAGAATTTGGATGGGACGATACCATTAAAGAGGATGCACAGGAGTTTGAGCCGCTCCCGGAGGGTGATTATAATGTGACAATTGAGAAATTTGACAGAAGCAGGTCATCCGGCTCTGGTAAGCTCCCAGCCTGCAATATGGCAGTAGTGTATTTTATCGTACATGCTCCGGAAAGAGAAATGACTATCCGTGAAAATTATGTATTACATAGCAGTCTTGAATGGAAACTGTCGGAGTTGTTCCGGGGAGTAGGGCTTAAAAAAGAAGGTGAAGAACTCCGTATGGACTGGGGTGCACTGCCTGGTAAGACTGCCCGCGCAAAAATCGGACAGAGAGCAGGCACAAAAGACCCTACAAAGAAATACAACTTTATTGAAAAGCTTTATCCGAAAGAATCATCAAAGCCGGCATTTACACCAGGGGGATTTTAAAAAATGGAGCTGAGACCATATCAGCAGGAAGCAAAAGATGCAATCTTTGAGCAGTGGGACAGCGGGGTGTTCAAAACTCTGCTGGTCCTTCCCACAGGATGTGGGAAAACAGTAGTATTTGCGAAAGTTACAGAAGATTGTGTTCGCCAGGGCAGTAGAGTACTTATACTTGCTCATCGTGGAGAGCTGCTGGATCAGGCAGCTGACAAACTGAAAAAAACAACAGGACTTGGATGTGCAGTAGAAAAAGCAGAATCTTCATGCCAGGGCACATGGTTCCGTGTAGTTGTCGGCTCTGTACAGACCCTCATGAGAGAAAAACGTTTAAACAGTTTTCCGTCTGATTACTTTGATACGATCATCATAGATGAGGCACATCACTGTATTTCTGATAGCTATCAAAGAGTTTTACAGCATTTTTCAGGAGCACATGTACTTGGAGTTACTGCTACCCCTGACAGAGGGGATATGAAAAATCTTGGTACATATTTTGAGTCTCTTGCTTATGAATATACACTTCCGAAAGCAATCAAGGAAGGGTATCTTTCTCCAATCAAAGCACTGACGATTCCGTTAAAGATTGATATGAGCAGTGTGTCCGTGCAGGCAGGTGATTTTAAAGCAAGTGATATTGGTACCGCACTGGATCCGTATCTGAGAGGTATAGCGGAAGAAATGCAGAGGTACTGCCAGAACAAAAAGACAGTAGTATTTCTCCCGCTTGTAAAAACAAGCCAGAAATTCCGTGATTTGTTAAATGAGTATGGCTTCCATGCTGCAGAAGTAAACGGAGATAGCCAGGACAGAGCCGAGATATTAAAAGACTTTGATTCTGGTAAATACAATGTGTTATGCAATTCGATGCTTTTAACAGAAGGATGGGACTGCCCGTCTGTTGATTGTATCGTAGTGTTAAGACCAACAAAAGTAAGAAGTCTGTACTGTCAAATGGTTGGACGAGGTACCAGATTATCACCGGAAACTGGCAAAGATCATCTGTTATTGCTGGATTTCCTCTGGCATACAGAGCGGCATGAGTTGTGCCATCCGGCGAGCTTGATCTGTGAAAATGCAGAAGTTGCCCAGAAGATGACTGAGAATCTGGAAAAAGAAGCCGGTATGCCGGTTGACATCGAAGAAGCAGAGAAAAAAGCATCTGAGGATGTTGTGGCACAGCGTGAAGAATCTCTTGCGAAACAGCTTGCTGAAATGAAAAGACGAAAGAAGAAACTTGTGGATCCATTACAGTTCGAGATGTCAATTCAGGCAGAAGATCTGTCCAGTTATGTACCGTCTTTTGGCTGGGAGATGGGACCACCATCAGATAAGCAGAAAAATACACTTGAAAAATTAGGTATTCTTCCTGATCAGATAGATAATGCCGGTAAAGCGGCGAAATTTCTTGATCGATTAGAGAAAAGAAGAAATGAAGGACTGACGACTCCAAAACAGATTCGTTTTTTGGAAGGAAGAGGTTTCCAGCATGTAGGTACATGGCAGTTTGAAACAGCGAAGAACCTGATTGATCGGATTGCCGGTAATGGTTGGAGAATCCCAAGTGATATTGTGCCACAGGAATATAAAGGAGCATAAACATGGAGCAGAGGACAAGCCTTGCAGAAATAATTGAATACATCGATCCTGGTTCCCTGAGCTATCAGGACTGGGTGAATGTCGGAATGGCACTGAAGCTGGAAGGCTATCCGATCAGCGTCTGGGATCAGTGGAGTCAGAAAGATTTCAGCAGGTACCATTCCGGAGAATGTGAAAGAAAATGGAGAACCTTCTCTGGGTCTTCTTCTCCAGTGACAGGTGGAACTATCGTTCAGATGGCAATCGAACATGGCTGGGTACCTGAAAGAGGACATGAACTGGACTGGAATGACAGCATTCAGATTGACAGTGACCGTGTAGTAGTAGATAAGAACTGGCTGGAAGGAAAAGAAATTCATGAGCCTGAAAACTGGAATCCAGCAGAACAGTTGATCACATATCTGGAAACGCTGTTTGAAGCAGGTGAGAATGTAGGATATGTGACTGGTAGCTGGGAAAAGACGGATGAGAAAGGTACATGCTGGCTTCCTCAGAAAGGTTCCTGGGACCGTACTGCCGGTCAGCTCATTGAACAGCTCAACAGTTGTAATGGAGATATTGGTTCCGTACTTGGAGATTATAATCCGAAAGCTGGTGCATGGATCCGTTTCAATCCATTAGATGGAAACGGATGTAAGAATGAGAATGTTACAGAGTACAGATACGCACTGGTCGAATCAGATCATATGGATATCGAGCAGCAGAACGCTATTCTGAGAGAATTGGAGCTTCCTATTGCATGCCTGGTGTATTCTGGAAAGAAAAGTCTTCATGCAATCGTGCGTGTGGATGCTGCAGATTACAGCGAATACAGAAAGCGCGTGGATTATCTTTATGAGGTTTGCCAGAAGAATGGCATTGATGTAGATACACAGAACAGGAACCCTTCCAGATTGTCCAGAATGCCTGGTGTGCAGCGCGGAGAAAAGAAACAGTTCATTGTAGATACCAATCTGGGAAAAGCATCCTGGAATGAGTGGTATGAGTGGATCGAAGGAGTAAATGATGATCTTCCGGAACCAGAAGGACTGGAATCAGTATGGGATAATCTTCCGGAACTGTCACCATGTCTGATTGAGGGAGTTCTCAGAAAAGGGCATAAGATGCTTATTGCTGGTCCTTCTAAAGCTGGTAAGTCATTTTTGCAGATAGAACTGTGTATTGCCATTGCAGAGGGTAAGAAGTGGCTACAGTGGCATTGCGCACAGGGTCGTGTGATGTATGTCAATCTGGAGCTTGACAGAGCAAGCTGCCTGCATCGATTTAAAGATGTTTATACATCTATGGGAATTGCGCCGGAGAACCTTCAGAACATTGATATCTGGAATTTGCGAGGCAAATCAGTACCAATGGATAAGCTTGCACCTAAGTTGATCAGAAGAGCAGCAAAAAAGGATTATGTAGCGATCATTATCGATCCGATCTATAAGGTTATTACCGGTGATGAGAACAGTGCGGATCAGATGGCTAACTTCTGTAATCAGTTCGACAAGGTATGTACGGAACTGGGCTGTGCCGTAATTTACTGTCATCATCATAGTAAAGGTAGTCAGGGCGGTAAGAAATCAATGGACCGTGCTTCTGGATCTGGTGTATTTGCTCGTGATCCGGATGCACTATTGGATCTGATAGAACTGGAACCAACAGAAGCGCTGATGAAACAGGAAGAGAATAAAGCTGTCTGTGGAGCTTGCAAAAGTTATCTGGATACTCATTTCAAGTGGCAGGATGACCTTTCACAGGATGATCTGCTGAGCAGTACACAGATGATGGATTACTGCAGGGAACACTTAGATAAATGGCAGATGATAGCCTTGGAGCGTCAGGTAGAAGCAGCAAAGGCTGTCGCAAAGTCAAAGACTGCATGGAGAATTGAAGGAACGCTCAGAGAGTTTCCGAAGTTTGAACCGGTCAATTTATGGTTTGATTATCCGGTGCATCGTATTGATCAGATTGGAAGTCTTAGAGATCTGCAACTGGAAGCAGAAAAACCGATGTGGGAAAAAGCAGCTCAAAAAAGGAAAGAGAATGCTCAGAAAACCCGTGAGCGTAAGCTGAATGAATTTGAGATTGCATTTCAGAATATTGAGTTTGATGGCAGGGAGATTTCGGCCGCAGAGCTGGCAGAAGCACTTGATACAAATTCAAGAGAGCTGCTTTCATGGCTTGGAGAAACCAAGAGGCAGAAGAAAGAATTAAGAAGAAAATTCGAAAAATATATGGGTGATGATGGCAAAGCCTACATCAGAAGAAAGGGTGCACAAGACTGAACATAACCTAAATTGTGAACAGTACGCATAACTATAATTTTTACGATTGTGTGCATACATGCTCAAAATCATAATTTTCTGGTTATGTGCAGAGCGCAAAAGGGTGCGTGCACAACTATATACTACGTATATATGTATGTGCGTACCCCCCCACCTAGCGGGGGTAGGTAGTCGTGCGACAAGCTCACGCACGACGACCACCCACCCCGCACTCAGGTGGGCACCATACCTTGAGCAGAGAAAGAAGGAGTTGAAATTTTTGGAGACTGAATTTTTTTTAGCAATGATTCCTCCGACAGTAACTCATCAGGAACACAAGGTTGCAGTCGTAAAAGGAAAGCCAATATTTTATGATCCGCCGGAACTGAAAGCGGCCAGACAGAAACTGATGGCGTATCTTGGTAAGGAAGTTCCGGAAGAACCATATCGAAAAGGTGTTCGGTTAATGACAAAGTGGTGTTTCCCTGATGATGGAAGTCATGGCAATGGATCATACCGAACCACAAAACCTGATACAGATAATCTGCAGAAGTTGTTAAAAGATTGCATGACCAGAGTTGGATTCTGGGAGGATGATGCTCTTGTGGCATCTGAGATTGTAGAAAAGTTCTGGTCACAAGTACCAGGGATTTATATCAGGATTGAAGAATTATGACAGGACAAGAATTAACTAAGCTCTGGGAACTGTACCCAGAAGCAAGAAATTTATATGAACAGTATAACGATATTCTGGTTGAAGATGATGCAGCCTGGAAAGAACTTACAGGTATAGCAGAGGCGCTGATCCGAAAAAGTAACACAGAATTGTGTACAACAGTGATCCTGGAAACTGTACGGCAACTGGAATATCTTGCGAAGAGGAGAAAAGCCGGATGAACAAGATGCGTGAATATGAGCGAGGTCGTGAAGATGGTCTTGATCTTGCTCTCAGGATAGTACGTCAGGGGGGGGATGGAAGTTCTTGAGAAAGAAGTAAAGTTCCGTAATATCACCGGAGTACATACATCACTGGCAGTAAAGGATTTGGATAAAGCATCTGAACAAATCAAGGCAATGACCTTGGATACTTTTACGATACTGAGTGTTGCAGTGTTGCATGATTATTTCGGATTCGGTCAGATACGATGCCAAAGATACATGGATGGCATGGACAAGGGAGCTGAGTACCTGACAAATGATCTGGCAACATGGCCGGATTACATCGCGAGCATAAAGGAACAGCTTGGAATCGAGCTGGAGATCAGGTGGAACAACTGAGGAGGGATAGCTTATGGATAAGACATGTGCAACATGTATTGAGAATGACGATGGGCTGTGTGACCGTAAAGGAACACTGGTCCACGATGACGATTCCTGTGATCAGTATAAGGAATCATGGAAAGATGCCATGTTGAGGCAGTTCTTTCGGAGAACAATGAGATAAGAGAACACTTCACTCGTAATGAAGGGGTCATAGAAATAAACAGAAAGGAGCCAGCCTCCGGCCGGGGCAAGGGTATACCGGGCTTCTGAGAAATATGATTCATGGAGAACTGATTGTAGATAATTTTGCAGGTGGAGGAGGTGCTTCCACCGGAATAGAGTTGGCTACGGGATATAGTGTTGACATAGCAATCAACCATGATCCAGAAGCTATACGGATGCATAAGACAAATCATCCGAACACAAAGCATTACTGTGAGGACGTATGGCAGGTTGATCCTGTCGAAGTATGTAAGGGCTATCCGGTAGGACTTGCGTGGTTTTCACCTGACTGTAAGCATTTTTCTAAGGCGAAAGGTGGAAAGCCAAAGGACAAATTTATTCGCGGCCTTGCCTGGGTAGCGTGTAGATGGGCGGGGCTTGTAAGACCAAGAGTGATTATGCTGGAGAATGTAGAAGAATTCAAGACATGGGGACCACTTAACCGGCGAAAACATCCAATCAAGTCCAAGCAGGGAAAGACATTTGAGAAATTTGTGCAGCAGCTCACAGAGCTCGGATATGAAGTACAGTTTAGTGAACTGATAGCTGCGGATTATGGTGCGCCGACCATGCGAAAGAGGTTCTTTCTGATTGCCCGATGTGACGGCAACCCGATTGTGTGGCCAAAGCCAACACACGGACCGGCAGACAGTGAAGCGGTGAGAAACGGTAGTCTTAAACCTTATGTCGGAGCATATACGCAGATTAATTTCAATAGACCATGTCCTTCAATTTTTGATACATCTGAGCAGATCAAGAAAAAATACGGTATCCGTGCAGTGCGGCCGCTTGCACCAAAAACAATGGCACGAATTGCAAGAGGACTGAAAAAGTTTATCCTTGAAAATCCGGAGCCGTTTATCATTCAGTGCAATCATGGTGGTGAGAGAAAGCCGGGAGATATCAGAGAACCGATACTGACCATAACTGGAAAGCATGGGTATGGAGTTGTGGAACCAGTGCTTACACCTTATATGGGAACCAATACAACAAATCATCCGGGAGGAAGTTGTAAAGATCCTATACATACCATCACAACCGGGAATCAGCAATGTGTAATCAGCCCGTTATTGATTCAGTATCATTCCGAAACAGTGCAGGGAGAGGTGAGAGGACAGACGATAGCTGATCCGGTTATGACTGTTGATAGTTCAAACAGATATGGCTTGGTTACATCATTCTTGCATAAATATTATGACGGTGGATATAAAGGAGCAGGAGAAAACATAAATAATCAGCTGCCTACTATTATAGCAGGGAATCACAATAGTGTAGTGACAGCAAATTTAATCCAGATGAATAATCACTGTGATGGAAAGGATATTCGCCAACCTTTGCCAACGATTACAGCAGGGGATGGACATTTTGGAGAGGTACGAGCTTTCCTGACGAAATATTACGGAGCAGGTACAGGCCAGAGTGTAAAAAAACCGCTTGATACTATAACAGCACAGGACCGTTTTGGCTTAGTGGTAATTGCCGGTACAAAATACCGGATTGTGGACATTGGACTTAGGATGTTGGAACCAAGCGAACTGTATGGATGCCAGGGGTTTCCGGATGATTACATAATTGATCATGATTATACTGGGAAGAAATATCCAAAAAGTGAGCAGGTCAGAAGATGCGGAAATGCAGTGTGTCCACCAATACCAGCTGCATTGGTAAAATGTAATTTGCCTGAGCTTTGTGTTGCAGTCAGAAATCCGATTTGCAGGGCGGACAGGATGAAAGAGGAGACCGGCGGGCAACTGAGATTTGCATAGGAAAGGGGAAGACTGAAATGAATTCTTTTAGATGTTACAGTGATTTAGACAGGCATCCGTTTACTGGAGAACGAAAGGTAAACTTTAAGGCAAAGGTAACGGAAAAGGAAAGCTTGAAGAAGTTCTTCAGTGAAACAGTAGGAACGCATTGGATTCAAAACGTGACACCGGGAAAAATATACGAGATCTACAAAGTAGAAGGATATGGAGATTGTGCAGATTTTTACTTTAAAGATGATTTGGGAAAAGAACAGTATTTGGCGGATTTCTTTTTTGAGGAGGTAGAAGATGATTGAAATACTTGATGTCAAGGATGCAGAACCAAAGAAATTGGACATCACACCGGAGCTTGCTATTGCTGCATATAATACGCTGATACAATTCTGCAAACAGCAGGAAGGAATGATTCTGTGTAGCAGATGCGTTTTGCACAATAGCTGTCCAGCGATAACTGATCGCGCCCCAGCACCCGAGAAGTGGGAAGAAATCCATTATCCCAGAATGACGAGCAACACCACAATCGAATATCTGAAAGATGGCAGAGCACAGCTGATCACCTACGGCAGAAGCGAAGATGCAGAGAAAGCATTTAAGGAGATGAGGAACAATGGCAAGGACACCTGAACAGATACCAGTATATTTGATGTCACTGGAATGTTGCTATACATGCGAACATTATTCACATGACTATGCAACATGTAAGAATCCAACATCTCCTAGATACGGAAAAATAACATGTGTTGATAATGGTTGTAAATACAGGGAAGGGATAGGGAGAGATGAAGAATGGATAAACTAACACTGAAAGAATTAAGGCAAATGTCAGGACAACCAGTATGGTGCAAGGATTTAGAAGTGTATGGAATCATCAAATGTGAATCTAAAGGTAGGTGGAGTGGAAAACCGTTTCTTGTAGGAGTTTTTTACAGTTCAGAATATGGAGTAGCCCACAATTTTGAATATGATATTCAGAGAAGAAAGCTGACGTGTTATAGAGTGATTAATGAAAAGCAGATATCGAAGAAGCCTAAAAATATGAAGTCTATTCCAGATTTTTCAGGTAGATATTATACAACAAAAGGGGATTGTCCTATTTGTGGAGCAGAAGGGTTGTATAGATCAAGCCTGTATTGCAATAAATGTGGACAAAAACTTGACTGGGGAGAGGAGTGATAAAATGGCATATAAAAATCACGAAGGTTATCCGGATCCGACTTCCGGACAGGCAATGCAGAACACCCACTGGGAAGAATTACAGCAGTTACGTGAGAAGGAGCATGGCTTGAAACGCGGTCAGAAGATTGTACTCACTGAAATGTACAGAGAAGAACATAAGCCGGCCAGAAAAATCCAGAGAACCTATATCGTTCTTGAACTGTACAAGTATTGTGTGTTACTGAAAGACGATAAGAGATATCGTACAGCACCGTCATACATACAGCTGCAAATGATGATGAGAGGTGTTGTGTAATGGGGATTAAAGTAACCAGAGATATGTTGGACCGGTACCGGAAGTTGAAACAGGAGATACCGGTGTTGGAACTGGAACTCCTGATGATGAAGAATACAGAGGCGGGACTTGGGAATGATACGATCTTCGATTACCAGACCGGTTATCCCAGACCACAGAGTGTTGTAGGTTTTGATCAGAAGAAGTATGACCGGCGGGAGAAGATTCTGGAGCGCAAGAAAGAGAAGGTCAAAGCCATGGATCAGTGGATTGATGACATCAAGGACGGACAGACCAGATGCGTGTTCCGGATGTTCTACAAACAGAACATGACGTGGAAGGCGATTGCGAAGCAGATTGGCATGCCGCACAATGAAGATTATCCGAGATTACATATCAGAGATGCGTATCTGAAAAAATGTGGGATAAAATGAAAAAAAGGTCGGAAAAGTCGGTAATGTCGTTGTATGATGAGAATGTAGCCAAAGGCTTAAAGACCGGCGGCTCTTTCCCCGCTTCTCCGAAAAGAGAAGATAAAAATATTCTACCCCAAGAATATAATTTTCAGAAGGAACCTCGTAGAAATTACGGGGTTCTTTTTGTACAGTTTTCCGATATGGACATTTGCGAACAAATGTTCTATAATACAAATACCTCGTAAGATATATAACAGAAACACTATTTGTTGAAAAATGTCGGATTGTGGAGTATGATTTAAGCAAATTATATTTTATGGGGGAAAAGCGTATGGCAAAGGATAAAGTAAACAGAAGCATATATTATTATGATGTAGCTGCATATAAAAATCTTGAAAATAATAAAGGAATGACGAGAATTAAAAAGCAGAGTGATGTAATAATAAAATGTTTTGAAACTATAGACCAATTAAATAAGAATTTAGCAAAAGAAACGGACAAATTAAAGCGGGTACAAATTCTTCAGAAATTAGAGCAGAATACTATTAATGGGGATAGGATATATATTTTAGTAGACAATATTGATAAAGACTCTGGAATTATTCGATTTAGAATAATATTATGCAGGTTAGATGCGTTGCCTTATATTGAACAAGGTGGTCAGTTGACAAATATTGGATCAGTGATTGAAGGCGATTTTAATATTGCAGAAATAACACATTGCGTACTGTTTACTAAATATGGTGTTATGGGAGCCGAATTCAATTTTAATGGTGCAAGGCCGAGTGCAATTTCTTTTTATCTTCCTAATTTTGATCAGAAAATAGCACATTTTAGTTGCAAGGGAAAAATGAGGAAAGATGCATTTGAAAAATTAATAGATAACGGGGAGTATAGTTTATTCGAATTAGGAGTAAAAAATTCTCCTGAAATGAGAAGAATCTTAAGAGATGACATGGGAATGATTCAAGCATTTACACAGGACATTCCTGATGTTGATGTATATGAAGTTGTCTTAAAAAGAAGAAAAACTAGCAAGAAGAAGGGGTTTCAACTTCCTATTGAGATTGAAAAAATGAAAGATTTTGTGGATAATAACAGAGAACAAATTCAGAAATTTAGAGTGTCTCAGGGAACTTATAAAGATAGTATAGATCTGCTGAGTGATAAATTAGTATGTAAGTCAGAATTTGTACTCACTGAAAATAGAAGTATTGATTCTGAAAGCATTTATGGCTTGACAGAGAATTATTTTGATGATGTAGTGGTCGATGATTGCGTGGAAGAGAATGAAGAAAATGAGTAGAGGAGCAAAACATGCATTAAGAAGAACTGGTATATTAGTTATACCCTTATTGGTTGGCACTATAATTGGTATAGTACGCGTGCAATTTCTTGATAAAAACCAAATTGATATTTCAAGAATGATTAGTGTTGCGACAACTATGCTAAGTCTATGGGGAACATCATTGGGCTTTATTATTACAGCTGAATCAATTTTGGTTGCTTTTGATGGAAGTTATTTAACCAAAGAAATAAAAGCAACAGAGCATTTCAAAACGGTAATTTATACGTACACATTAACGTGCATAGAATTACTCTTGATGATTGTGATTTTTTCAGTTGTTATTGTGGAAAATTGCTTTTCACGTATTTTGTGGGGAATACTTGCAGCGTGTTTGGGAATATCTTTGATAGATATATTTTTATGCTTGATATTTTTAGGAGTTCTAATCGCAAGTACATGTAAAAAGAAAAATGATAATTAATTTAACAGGCACCCTTCGGGGTGCTTTTCTAATGCCAATTTTCATACAGCGTGCACAGCACCAGCACATACATACTTTAGGCATGGATTCACTGTATGTAAGTGTTTGCACCTCCTTTCGGCATGGCGGCAATCGGCCGTCATTATGGTGCTGGCAGGACTGTATTTTAGTAAATATCAAAAACGAAATGAATGAGAGGTGGTGAGGCTTGGCAAGAGCGAGAGATCCGAACCGAAATAAAGCTTTTGAAATATATAAAAAATATGGCGGAAAGATTGATTTGGTTGAGATTGCAAGTCAACTGAATATTTCGCCTGGAACAATTCGAGGATGGAAATCAAAGGATTCCTGGGATACACAATTGAATGGAACGCTCCGTAAAAATACGGAACGCTCCAAAAGAAGAAAAGGTGGTCAGCCGGGAAACAAAAATGCAAAAGGTCATGGTGGCAACGGGCCACCGGGAAATAAGAACGCAGTTAAGACAGGAGAGTTTGAAGCGCTCTTTTTTGATACCTTGGATGTAGATGAACAGAAGCTGATTCAGACAGTACAGCCGGATAAGGAACAGCTACTCCTGCAGGAGATACAACTTCTGACAGTACGTGAAAGACGGATGTTGAAGCGCGTTGATCAGCTGCGACAGATGGAAGAACAGAAACTTGGAGCTGGTTCTGATGGAGAACATGTTCCTTCGGGAATGTCCGTAACAGAATTTAGTTCCGGTATAGAAAAAGGCAAGCCTACTGAACTGAAGAAGTACGAAGGAATTCTTGGACAGATTCAGTCCATTGAAGATGCGCTGACCAGAGTCCAGGCGAGAAAGCAGAAAGCAATTGAGACACTTCACAAGTTTGGATATGATGATGCGAAACTTGAGCTTGCAACTATGCAGCTTGAATTTGCAATGCTGAAACAGGATAACGTTGAGGAGAATACCACAGATGATGGATTTCTGGATGCAATGAATGCGACTGCGGTGGATGTTTGGGGTGATGAGAATGTATGACAAGATCAAAACCCTGAAAGAGAAACTGCAGAAAATGAAGACTAATCGGGGTAACAGCCAGATCGGTCAGACATTTCATTTTTTTCCATTTTCAAAAAAACAGAAGCAGGTTCTTACCTGGTGGTGCAAAGAGTCACCGGTACATGACAAGGATGGAATCATAGCTGATGGAGCTATCCGATCAGGAAAAACGATTAGCATGTCACTATCATTTGTTATGTGGGCGATGAGCTCGTTTTCCGGGCAGAACTTTGCAATGTGTGGAAAGACTATTGGTTCCTTCCGGAGAAACGTCTTGTTTTGGTTGAAGCTGATGCTCCGGTCCAGAGGGTATTTGGTCACGGATCACAGAGCAGACAATCTTCTGACTATCCGAAAAGATGGCAAAGAGAATTACTTCTACATCTTTGGCGGAAAGGATGAGAGATCACAGGATTTGATTCAGGGTATTACACTGGCAGGCGTGTTCTTTGATGAGGTTGCTCTGATGCCAGAGTCTTTTGTCAATCAGGCAACCGGACGATGCTCAGTGAAAGGTTCCAAGTTCTGGTTTAACTGTAACCCTGATGGACCGTATCACTGGTTCAAGGTCAATTGGATAGATAAGTGCGAACAGAAGAATATTCTGTATTTGCATTTTACAATGGATGACAACCTCTCTCTGGACGAAGAAATCAAAGCCAGATACCGGAGCATGTACATTGGAGTTTTCTTCAAACGTTACATCCTGGGACTGTGGGCGGCAGCAGAGGGCATCATCTATGATATGTTTGATGAAGAGAAGCATGTTCGAAATATCAAAGATTTCTTTCAGTTACTCATAGATGGTAATCGGTATGTATCCTGTGACTATGGTACTCAGAATGCAACAGTCTTCCTGCTATGGAATAAAGGCAGAGACGGCAAATGGTACTGTATTCGGGAGTACTACTATTCCGGAAGAGATAAAGGCAAACAAAAGACAGATTCAGAATATGCAGACGACTTGAAAGAGTGGCTTGATGGAACGAAGATTAAAGCGATCATCGTGGATCCATCGGCCGCTTCTTTTATCGCAGAACTTCGGAAGCGAGGATACAAAGTTTTGAAAGCAAACAATGATGTACTGGATGGAATCCGTCTGGTTGGAATGCTTCTGAATCTGGAAAAACTTGTTTTTGTTTCTTCCTGCGTAGAAACGATAAAAGAATTTGCTTCTTATATCTGGGATGAAAAAGCAATGGAACATGGTGAGGATAAGCCGGTAAAACAGCATGATCACAGCATGGATGCTGTAAGGTATTTTGTAAGTACAATCTTAGGTCATAAGATGGCAAGATTTAGAGAAGTCAGGAGGTGAGAGAGATGTATACGTTTACGATTCCAAGGGATGAGTTTGACGAACTCAGACCTGATAAGCAGATGATCAGAAAGTTAATCGGTAAGCACATCGGTCTTGTTGGTCGTTTGAAAAAGAATATGAACTATTACCGGGGCAAACATAAGATCTTGGACGATGAGAACCGAGAAAATAAGCTGGTATGTAACCATGCAAAGGATATCTCGGATACAGCCAGCAGCTATTTCATTGGTAATCCAGTGTCCTATAAATCAGAGAATGATATCGCAGAACTGACAAAAGCTTTAGAGGTTGCCGGAGCTGATGAAGTAGATGGTGATAATGGATTAGATCTTTCAATATACGGCCTTGCATATGAGTACATCTATGTGAAAGAAAATGAAGCATATTTGTGTGATAAGAATATTTCTGCAGAGAATACCTTTATGGTAAGAGATGACAGCATTGAGGAAAATGAACTCTTTGCTGTCTATTATTATGCAAAAAAAGATGATTCCGGAACAAAAACGACTCAGTACATGGCTACGATATTGACTCAGAATTATAAATTCGAGTTAAGTATCTTGAATACTGATGGTAGCCAGGAGACCACAGAAGAGCCAGTTCCTCATTATCTGGGAGAAATCCCGATCATTGAATATCTGAACAATAAGCTTGCAATCGGTGACTTTGAACTGCAGATTCCGCTGATCGATGCATATAACGCATTGATGAGTGATCGAATTACTGATAAAGAACAGTTCATTGATTCGATTCTTGCCATCTATGGAACATTGCTTGTAGATGATGAGATAGAGGAAGACGGTGAACAAAAGGATGGCGCAGAGGCTGCCATGAAGCACCTTAAAAAGAAAAAATTGTTGGAGATGCCAGATGGTACCAAGGCAGAGTATCTGACAAGGACATTTGATGAAGCTGGTGTTGAGATCCTGAAGAAAGCCGTTGAACAGGATATTCATAAGTTTTCGCATATCCCATGCATGACGGATGAAAGTTTTGGCGGCAATGTATCAGGCGTGGCTATGGAGTTTAAGCTTCTTGGTATGGAAAATATCACGAAGATCAAGACCAGATATTACCGCAAAGGCCTGAGAAAAAGAATACATATCTTTTGCAGATTCCTTTCGATGAAAGAAAAAATTGTGGATCCGGAAGGAATCACGATGACTTTCACCAGAGCTCTTCCAAAGAATCTTCTGGAGATATCTCAGATGGTATCTAATCTCAAAGGTATTGTGAGCCAGAAGACGTTGCTTGCTCAGATTCCATTTGTCGAGGATGTTGATGAGGAGATGGCAGCAGTAAAGAAAGAATCCGAAGAGAGCCTGAAACAGCAGCAGGAGATGTTCGGCATGCAGGGAAATGACCCTCCGGAAGAGAATGATCCGGATAAATCATCACAAAAGAAAACAGAAGAGAAAAAGGTAGATGAGTGATTACTGGGAAAAGAGAGCCGCCTGGGACATGTATGAACGTATGGCTGATGCAGAAGATACTGCTGATCTTGTAGCCAGAATATACAGGTCTGCATCCGCTCAGATCGCGTTTTCTGCGCAGGATATATTTGAAAAATATATGACAAAACATAAATTGTCAAAAGCTGAGGCTTGGAGATTCCTAAATAGTATCCAGGATAAAGACTCCATTCAGAAGTTGCTTCTTGAGTTGAAGAATAAGGATTCCGGAGAAAATAAGCAGGAACTGCTCAAGGAGCTGGAAGCACCAGCATACAGAGCAAGGATTGAAAGATTGCAGGGACTTCTACAGAAGGTTGATACAGTCATGGAAAATGTATATCAGCAGGAACAGCAATTTGATACGAGCTTTTTTGAACAGCTTGCTGAGAATGCCTATTATAGGACAATATACAATACACAGCGTAAGACTGGATTAGGTTTTAGCTTTTCTCATGTCGATCAGAAGCAGGTTGATCGGGCACTCCGGATGAACTGGTCTGGGAAACATTACTCGAAGCATATTTGGAAAAACACGGATGATCTTGCAAAGACGGTAAAAGATGAACTGCTGGTAAGTCTTTTGACTGGCAGAACAGACAGGGAAACGGCAGCAGTCATCACTGAGAAGTTCGGTGGTGGTGCAATCAAGGCAAGACGACTGATTAGGACGGAGAGCTGTTTCTTTTCCGGAGAGCTGACAGCACAGGCATATGAAGAATGTGGCATAAAGAAATATCGTTATGTTGCTACACTGGACTTACGGACCAGTAAGATATGTCGGGAACTGGATGGGAAAGTCTTCCTGGTGTCACAAAGACAAGCTGGAAAGAACTATCCGCCGATGCATCCGTGGTGCAGATCTACCACAATCAGTGACATTGATGATGAGACACTGTCCAGGATGACAAGAGCGGCTTATAATCCGGAAACCGGACGTACTGAGAAAGTTCCTGCAAATATGACATATGATGAATGGTATCAGAAATATGTCAAGGGAAATACAAAGGCTGAAGCTCAGGAGAAAGCTGTAAAGAATGCATCCAGTGATCGAAAACAGTTCGATAAATATCGAGAAATCCTTGGCAAAGATATGCCGAAATATTTTGCAGACTTCCAGGAAATGAAGTATAATAGTCCTGAGGAATGGGAACTTCTTAGAACTTATGCCCGATCAGTGAAGAATGGCATGATATCACCGTTATCTGGATTTAAGAATTATCAGAAAATCTATGGTGAAATCAATGAAAAAGTTGTTGGTACAAAAACTTCTGAGGGAACGGCAGTAACCAGACAGAGCAAACATTTCATGGAGAGAGTAATAGGAACCATGAGAGACCCAAAAACAGGAAGACCACGTTCGGGAGTAACTGTGGAAGGGATACAGGGCGTTCTGGAGAAACCGGTAATTGTCAGGGCAATAAGAACAGATTCACAAGCTGGAAGAAGCCAGAAATATATCGGAGAGAAAGCAACAGTTTCGGTAGATCCAGACACAGGAATATTGATTCAGTGCAATCCAACAAACGAAAGATTGTTAAGGAGTATTCAGAATGGAAAAGTTTAAATTAAATGAAAAGCAGATTGAATATTTAAAAAGAGAATACCTGAACAGCGAATTGGTACAAAGAGTATTGTCAACACAGAAAGATACGACTTTTGAAATTGATGTAGATACGTACATTGATTTTATGGAGTACATAGAAGATGAATCGGTATATTGGATGGATGCACAGCACGAGCCATCAGAGAAAACTTATATGCTTGAATCAATAAGGGACGATATTTATTATCAAACCAACTGATACCACCAGTCAGAAATGACCGGTGGTATTTTTATACTCATTTTTAAGAAAGAGAGGACTTGAAATATGAAAAAGCTATTTATCAGTCAGCCAATGAGAGGCAAGACAGACGAGGAAATCCTTGCAGTAAGAGAAAAAGCAATCAAAAGCGCAGAGAAGCAGGTCGGTGAACCTATAGAAGTGATTGATTCTTTCTTTCAATCAGCACCGGCAGATGCAAAGCCGCTTTGGTATTTAGGCGAATCTCTTAAACTTTTGGCAACTGCGGATGTGGCATACTTTGCTAAAGGATGGGACGAGGCCAGAGGATGTAAGATTGAGAATACTTGCGCTATCGAATATGGCATTGAAACCATTATTGAAGATTATACGGAGGAATAAGACATGGAAAAGAAAATTGCAGTAGTACTTGCGCTGGTGCTCCTGATTTGTATTACAGCTACAGGATGTGCCGAAGCAGATCAGGTGAGCTACAACATTTCCAAAGAGGCAGATAACTTCAATGTGACCAGGAAGCTTACGGTTCTGAATGCAAGGACAGATACCATTCTTCTGGAACTGACTGGAACATTTGCATTGAAGAACAATTCTGATAATGAGCTGGAAGTGATCATTGAGACAGCGGATAACAAATATCAGAAAGATTATGTGTATCTGAATGACTACACCATGTATGTGGTCGAAGATATTTCCGGATCAGCTGTAGACAAATATCATTACGAGATTAATTTCCTTCCAGAGTTTGGATTAAAAGCAACACACAGTGATTGAGGGAGGTGAGAACAATGAAGGTAAAGTGTATTAAACGCTACAGCGATGTCAAATTAAAGAAAATCGTTTAAGTTGGCGATATTCTGGATGTTGATGATGAAAGAGCAGAACATCTGATTCAGGAAGGTGTTGCTGAAATTATCAAAGAAACAGAAAAGGCAGCAAGTAAGGAGAAAGGATAAGGTGATCCGGTTATCTCCCTATGGGGCGCGGGGTGAAGCGTCTTATTTTTGTGTCCGAAATGACGTAAAACTACAGAATCTGAGACGTATGGCCCGGGCACAAGAGTGAATAGGCTGGGCGGAAAGGATAAGAAATGAGAAATAAAGTATTCAAAGCAATGTGTAAAGTTCCAATGAACCTGCAGTTATTTGCAGAAGGCGGAGACGGTGCTGGGACCGGTGATGAAGGCGGTAATGGCGGCGGAGCTGGTGGAACAGGCGGTTCAGATGGGAATGAACCTCTGTCTTTTGATGATTTCCTGAAAACAGGCGGTAATCAGGCAGAGTTTGACAGGCGTGTCCAGAAGGCAGTCAATACGGCAGTGACCAATGCTCAGGAGAAATGGCAGGCACTGACGGATGATAAGCTCTCTGAGGCTGAGAAACTTGCAAAGATGACAAAAGAAGAGAAAGCACAGTACATGCAGCAGAAGAAAGAAAAAGAACTTTCTGAAAGAGAAGCTGCTATTACTCGCAAAGAACTGATGGCAGAGGCAAGAAACACACTTGCTGGTGATGGCCTTCCGCAGGAACTTGCGGAGATTCTGAATTATACAGATGCCGATGCTTGCAAAAAGTCTATGGAGACTGTAAAAGTAACCTTCCAGAAAGCTGTTGAGGCAGCTGTGGAAGAAAAGCTGAAAGGTGGAAAGCCACCGAAGAAAGCTTCAGGACAGGAAGGCATCACAAAAGAAATGTATTCCAAGATGGGATACGCAGAAAGACTGAAACTGAAAACAGAAAATCCGGATCTGTACAAGCAGTTATCCGGCAAATAAAAAAAAGGAGAGAAAAGTAAATGGCAGGAACAATTTTTGGAATTCCATTTGATGAGGAATTATTTATGCAGATGTGGAATGAAGCACCGGATCCGTATCTCACAGCAATGATCGAATCTGGTGCTGTTGTAGAAGACCCGGTTATTGCGGAAAGAATCGCAAACAGCGGAAACTTTTACACGATTCCGTTTTACAACACACTTGATGGAGAAGATCAGAACTATGATGGTCAGACTGACATCAAAGTGGAAGAGGTATCTGGTGGTTCTCAGAGTGGTATCGTATATGGCAGAGCAAAAGGATTCTTTGCTCGTAACTTTACTGCAGAACTTTCTGGTGCTGATCCGATGGGACATATCGTAGCTACAATTGCAAGATATTGGCAGAAGAGACGCCAGAAACGTCTGATTGGCATCACAGATGCTGTATTTGGTATTACTGGTGTATCGGGAAATGCAAAGAAATGGAACGAGAGTCACACCCTTGACCTGTGTTCAAAATCTGCCACTGCAAGAAATATTGCAGAGACTGACCTCAATGATCTTGCAACAATGGCTTGTGGTGACCATAAAGATCAGTTTGGCCTTGCAATCATGCATTCCGATGTAGCAAAAACACTGGAGAACAAACAGCTTCTGGAATTTTGGAAGTATACAGATGCAAATGGCATTCAGCGTCCAATGAATATTGCATCTGCAAATGGATACACAGTTATTGTTGATGATGGTGTACCGTGTGTTGCTGTTGGCGGTTCTGATGCTAACAAAGATTTGAAGAAGTATACAACATACCTGTTTGGACAGGGAGTTATCCGTACTGCAAAAGGTCGTGTTGATGTACCTGTTGAAACAAATCGTGATCCAAAGAAGAATGGTGGCCAGGATGAGCTGATCACCAGAATGAGAGAAACTATCCATCCGAATGGATTCAGCTTCACAAAACCAAAATCAAGCTGGACTGAATCTCCGACAGATGATCAGCTGTTCGCAACAGCAAACTGGAATATTGCATTTGATCCAAAGGCTATTCCGATGGCACGCTTGATTACTAATGGCTGATAGGAAGTGATCAGATGACCGAGCTGGAAAAGCTGAAAAAGATCACCGGTGAGAAAGACGAAGAGCTTCTGCAGCTTCTTTTAGAGGATGCAGAGACTTTCGTTTTATCCTATACAAATCGCACGCATATCGTTACCGGACTGGAAAAGGCTGTCAGAGATCTTGCAGTGATTGCGCTAAACCGGATGGGAACTGAAGGTGAAAAGAGCAGAAGTGAGGGCGGAGAAAGTTATACTTTCGATGATGCTCCAAAGCAGATCTACGATACCATGAACAGATATCGGCTTGCGAGAGTAGGAGGGAAGACTTATGAGGCTCCGGAGAAGCAGAGTTGAAACATATTATCATAAAAAAAGAGTAGTTGAAAAGGATTCAGAAGGCAGTACCAGAGAAACATATGGTACTGCCAGTTCTTTTGAAGGAGAATCCTGGCCGGCATCAGGTAAAGTACAGGCTCAGCAATATGGGCAGCGCTTGAATTATATCCGAAATCTGCGGATATCTGGAAAATATGAGATAAAGCCGGATGAAAAGGGCAGGCTACATTACATCCTTGAAAATGGAACGGACATTCAGGAATCTGATGGAATCTGTCTTTTTGTTGGAAGCGACAGGGAACCGGATTATAAGATCATTTCCATTAAGCCGTATAGAATGCTTACTCTGGAGGTGGAGAAGTTGTGAGTGATGCAGATGAACTCGATAAAAAGCTGAAACAGCTGGCAGAGATTGATATGAAACGGGCTGTGGGCGAAGTCATCCAGATAGTGCGGCTGGCGGCTACGTTGAATTGTCCTATAGATACCGGTGAATTACAGCAGGATATAGCTGCAGATGTTGAAGGAGATTCTATTAGAGCTATTGGAACCTGCTGGACCAATAAGGCTTATGCTCCGTATGTGGAGTTTGGCACCGGTCCGAAAGGTCAGGCAGATCACGCAGGCATTTCTCCGGATGTTACACCAGTCTATACGCAGTCACCATGGTGGATTCATGAAAGTCAGGTTGATCGCAGGGTAGCTGAGAAGTACAGATGGTTTTATATCGATGCTCCAGAAGGACGATTCTATCAGTGTACAGGACAGCCGGCACATCCCTTCATGTATCCGGCATTGCATGACAATGAGGATAAGATCTTAAGTAATATGACAGCAAGCTTCCGGGCTGAGATAGGAAAGGTACTCGAATGAAAAATATAAAAGAACAGGTATATAACGCATTATGTAGTGTTACAGAGAATGTTTCTGATTCTTATCCGCGAACATGGGCGGATGATTCTACGATCCAGTACACAGAAGAACAAAACAATGTATATGAGTGGAGTTCTGACAGCGAAGGCATAAGAGAAGACAAATCTTATGTGCGATACAGGATTGATATCTGGAATCGTGACAGCACATCTGCGACAACTCTTGCAGTCGATAAGGCAATGAAAGTTACCGGATTGAAGAGAACTGAATGTCAGGATGTTTCGGATCCATCAGGAATGAAACATAAGCAGATGCGTTATGAAGGAATCATTGACATGGATTCTGATGAGGTCTATTGGACCTAGAAAGGAGAAAAAGCATGTTAGCAAATGGAACAACATTAGGCTATAGAAAACACACAGACGGTACAAGCAATTCTGCAGCCTACACAGATCTTCCGGGATTAAAAGAAATTCCAGAAGTAGGAACAGAAATCGATAAAGAAGATAACACTTGCCTGACAGATCCTCATAAAATCTATGAACAGGGCATTGGTGATCTTCCGGATATGGTATACAAGTTCAAATACGATAATACCAAGGCAGCTAGTCCATACAGAGTCATGAGAGATGCTGCGGCTAAAAAAGAAGTCTGGGATTTCCAGGAGAAGACAAAAGATGGCACAGTCACAGAGTTTACTGCTCAGTTTGCTGTTAAACGGACTGGTGGCGGAGTAAATGGTGTTATTGAATTCGAAGTAACAATGGCAGTACAGTCTGAAATCAAACAGACTGATCCGGCATAAGGAGGTAAAGCATGGAAAATCTTGGTGGATTAGATGATGTAGCAGAAAACACAGAAGATACCGTGGTATCTCTGGAAGAAAAGAAAGAGAAGAGAAAACCTTTCCATTATTGGAATGTGAAAGGGCGCGATTATCGTTTAAAGCTGAAAGCATCCACAATCAATAAGCTGGAAAATAAATATCATCAGAATATCATGAACATGCTGGATGATATTCCGCCGCTGACAGTGATGCTGACGATCATTCAGGCTGCTATGGAACCATGGGAGCATGGCATGACTTTCCCGAAGATTCAGAATCTGTATGATATCTGGACAGATGAAGAAGGTGGAAACCAGTCAGATCTTTATACAAAAGTTATACTTCCGACTTTATCAGTATCCGGTTTTTTTACTACAGAGCAGGCGGAAACCCTGATGGAGGAAATTGGGAACGCCTGACTGATTTTGTCCAGGAACTGTATGAAAATGCTCTTGATGTGGGGATATCCATGGAAACATTTTGGAACTGCTCTATAGCTGAGAATGTGGACCTGATTGAGAGTGCATACAGAAGACTGCAAAGAGAACGAAAGAACAGGATTTCAGATAACTGCATACTGGCAGAAGCAATCGCTGCCAATATTGCATTATTATTTGATGACAGCAAGAAACCATTCCTGAAGCCGTGGGATTTCTATCCTGATCTGTTTAAAGAAGAACAGCAGGCTTATGAGAAGGATGAGGAAGAACGACAGTGGCAGGAATATATGGAGAGACGAAGAGAATATAACGAAGCATTCAACCACCGGAGACAGGCATGATGTTCCGGTGGATTTTTAATGGAGGGAGGTGAGACCATGGGTGATACACTTCATAAGATGCAGGTCAAAATCGAAGGTGATGCAAGTTCTTTGAAAAAAGAGCTGGAATCGAGTCGACAGGAAGTGAAGCGTGGAGTAGAAGCCATTCAGAAAGAAACTGAAAAGATGAAAAATCCTTTCAGGAATCTGGAAAGCAGTAAAACGCTGAGTTCAGTGCGTGCTTCTATGAAGAAAATTAAAGATTCCTTTGCATCATTTTCCTTGAAAGACAAAACAAAAGAATTCCAGATCAAGGCAGGCATTAAAGTACCAACTGAAGAGTATAAGAATGTTATTTCTGATATTGATAAGGTGCAGGCTAAACTCGACAGATATTATGAACGAAGAGATAAGGCAGAGTATCTTGGAGTTGATAAAGAAAGTAACAGTTGGAGGGGACTGGCTTATGACATTGAAGGCGCTGAAAGAAAACTGAAAATGTACCAGGCTGACAAGAAGATGATGGAAACTGACGGGACGGATGTACAGCGTCCTGTGTCCATCAAAAGTATGCTTGGAAGCGTTGCCGTAAAAGGATTTGGCGGTGCTCTTAAGGGAGTGACCTCAGGTGTGAAATCACTGGCAAGTGGTCTGATTCAGAAAGCTTCTGGAGCATTTGGTGCGCTGATACAGAAGTTTGCTACTGGGATTCCAATTCTAAAAAGAACGAGATCTTCATTTAATGGTCTTGGAACATCCGGAAAAGGTCTTGTAGGAATACTGAAAACAATCGGTATGACTGCAAAATTCATGTTTGCAAGCTTTGTGATTCGTGGAGCAATCAACGGGGCAAAAGAAGGCTTCCAGAATCTGGCACAGTATTCAAGCTCAACAAATGCAAGTCTTTCCATGCTGATGTCTTCACTGACACAGCTGAAGAACTCTCTTGCAACAGCATTTGCTCCGATTCTTGATGTAGTAGCTCCGATTCTGAATCAGTTCCTGCAGATGATCATTCAGGCTGTGAATGCAGTAGGACAGCTCATGGGCGCTCTTACTGGCAAATCCACGATTGTCCGAGCAAAGAAAGTAAATCAGGATTATGCAGCAAGTCTAAATGGCACATCCAATGGACTGAAGAAAAATGCAAACAATGCTAACAAAGCTCAGAAAGAAGCTGAAAAGTACAAACGTACACTGTTAGGTTTTGACCAGATCAATAAGATGGATGATAACTCATCCTCAAACGCTGGAACGAGCGGAGGGGCAGATACAGGTGCTCTGGGTGGTATTGACAACATGTTCGAAACCACTGCTGTCCAGAGTAAATTTAAAGACCTTGCGAAGCTGATCAAGGATTCCTGGAAGAACGCAGACTTCACAGAAGTTGGTGCAATAGTTGGCCGTAAACTCAATGCAGCACTGCAGAATATTCCGTGGGATGATATCAAGAATACTACGAATAGGATTGCAAAAAGCATTGCGACATTCTTGAACGGATTCATTGAGACAACAGACTGGGGACTGGTGGGAAGTACTCTTTCTCAGGGATTAAACACAGCAATTGGATTTGCAAACACATTTGCACAAAATTTCCATTGGAACAGCTTGGGAAAAGCCATCTCTGACGGAATCAATGGCGCTGTTAAAATGTTTGATGCTGCTACTGCAGGACAGACGATCAGCAATGTTGTAAAAGGTATTCTTGATTCGTTCATCACAGCTGTAGAGAATACAGACTGGCAGCAGTTAGGCAAAAAGGTTCAGGAGTTCCTGGTCAATATTGACTGGAAAGGCATTGTTGAAAAGTTATCAGAAGCCATTGGCGCAGCATTTGGAGGCTTTGCGGCATTTCTTTGGGGCTTGATCAGAGATGCTTGGAAGAAAGTTGTACAGTGGTGGAAAGATACAGCATACAAAGACGGACAGTTCACCATTAGTGGACTTTTCAATGGAATCGTAGATGCTCTGAAAAATGTAGCATCATGGATTAAAGACCATATATTTAAACCGTTTATCAATGGCTTCAAGAAAGCATTTGGAATCCACTCTCCTTCGACGGTTATGTCAGAGCAGGGTGGTTTTATCATGTCCGGATTATTTAAAGGTCTGAAAGATAACCTTCCAAATATTCTGACATGGGTTGGAAAACTTCCAAAGAAAGTAAAGGATAAGCTTGGAAATGCAAAGGATTGGCTGAAGGACAAAGGTTCACAGGCAATTGAGGGATTTGCAGCAGGCTTGAAATCTATCCATATTCCACTGCCGCATATATCTGTGTCCTGGAACAGTCATAATGTCGGACCAGTAAGTTTTTCTACGCCATCATTTGGACTGAACTGGTATGCAAAAGGTGGCTTTCCGAAAACAGGAGAGATGTTCGTTGCCCGTGAAAACGGACCAGAGATGGTCGGCCGGATGGGAAGAAAGAATGCAGTTGCCAATAACAATCAGATCATTGCCGGTATTCGTGCGGGTGTATATGAAGCTATGGTAAATGCACTGGAAAGTTTCAGCGGAGGAGATGGCCAAAAGACGGAAGTGAAAGTATATCTTGAAGGCGATTCAAAGAAGTTGTTTAAAGTGATACGCGTAGAGGGGCAGGACTACCAGAAATCAACTGGCAAACCTGTATTTGATTAAGGAGGTGGGCTTTTGCATTCAGAAGATGATGAAATCTATATCGACGGAGTGAAGATGCCCACTCTGAAATTAAATGGGCTGACATATAAGAAAGAAAAAATCTGGTCAAAAAATACAGGGCGAGTAAGCAATGGTGATATGAAAGGCGATGTGATTGCAAGAAAGTACACATTGTCTTGCCAGTGGCCGCCGCTTACCCGGGCACAGACTGCGTTGATTGATAAAGCTATAGATCCTGCATTCATTAATGTAGAGTTCAGGGATCCTGGAACAAATAACAAAGTAGAGAAAAGGTTTTATGCAGGTACACCAACATATCCTGTTTACAGCTATGTAAAAGGCGTAAAAACATATGCTGGTGTAGCCGTAGATCTGGTCCAGCAGTAGGAGGATGAAATGAAAGTAAAGAATAAAGACATTGTTGCTTTCCTGAATGGAATCAGAGGTCTTAAAGATAAGAGATTTCCAGTAAAAGTAACATATGCAATCAATAAAAATATCAGGGCAGTATCTGGAGCTGCAGAAGCATACAACAGCACGTTTGATGAACTCCGGAGCCAGTACATGATTAAAGATGCGGAAGGTAAGTTCGTACTTGACGAACACGGAGAACCGAGGTTCCTGGAAGGAAAGAAAGATGAGTTTGTAAAAGAACTCGATGAGCTGCGGGAAATCGCAGTAGATGTTGAGGTCATTACACTTACATGCTCAGATCTTGAAGCATGTGATACAGATAAATTCAGCGCTCTTTCTGTAAGAGATATGGAAGCGCTGGACATCATGCTGGAGTAAAGGAGGACCTGCATGTATCAGACATCAGAAGAATTTGGAAACCTGATACAGCAGGATTCCAGAACATTTTATGCATTACTGTCGTGGAACGGAAATACCGTTATGGATGGTATTTCAGAGATCACAATCGAGGGTGGCTCAAATAGTGAGGATGATTTCTCTATCGGCTCTGCAGTGTCCAGATATGCCAAGATCAAGATGACGAATCCCGGAAAGAGAATCGAAGGGAAAGAGATAAGCATCAAGATCGGCATGATGGTCGGAGCATCCATTGAATATGTCCCGATGGGATATTACACTGCAGAAAAGCCAAAGACAGATGAAGGTCAGATCACAGTCACTGCATATGACCGTATGATGAAGACAGAGAGAGCTTTTTCATCGGATGGCATTGCAGAGACTACGGATACAGTGACTGTGCTGAATGCGATATCAAGAACTACGGGAGTTACTGTTGTTACAGATGGATTGACTGCTATATCCATGAAGCGGCCGGATGGTTATACCTGCAGAGAGATACTTGGCTATATTTCACAGATGTATGGCGGTTTTGCCAGTTGTAACCGGCAGGGACAGATTGAGATTAAATCTTACATAGACAGTGATTATCCAGTCGATACGAGCCGGTACTGGGACACCTTCGAACATCATGATGTGACGGAAAAGATAGAAAAGATTACCTGTTATACCGGAAAGGACTCTGGGGGAAATGATGTTTCAGTCAGTGTTGGCTCTGGTACCAGAGGGATAAGCTTTTCCAATCCATTCATGACACAGGGCATGCTGAATAATGTCTGGAAAGTGTTGAGTGGATATGAATATATGCCTGGAAACGTCAAATTCATGGGAGATCCCCGCGTGGATCCATGGGATGTGATGACAGTCACTGATCTGAATGGAACAGCGTATAAAGTACCGGTCATGACGATGACACATGAGTTTGATGGCGGTCTGATCACATCAGTGGAAGCTGTTGGAAGGTCTGAAGTAGAACAGGAATCCGGATACAAAGGTCCGAATACAAAAGATATGGACAGGTATTATGCACAACTGGTTGTGATCGACAAGGCATTGATCAACAAGCTTGATGTGGACACGGCGAATATTACTTATGCAACGATCAAATCCCTTAATGTTGAAAAAGAGCGGGTCGAGGAGATTTATGGAGAGTATGGCGAGTTCAAAAAACTTGTAGTTAGTGATTTTTCAGCAGTGAACGGCAAGATTGAAGTACTTGATTCCAATTATGCCAACATAAGGAACCTTCTTTCTGGTTCAGCTGGCATCAGTGATCTGCAGAATATTCATCTTACTTCGGACAATGCAGTGATAGATACAGCCCTGATCAGAACGGCAGTTATGCAGTCCGTTACTATTGCAGATCTTCTGGCTGGCACGATCAGCACCAACAAATTCAAGATCATGTCAGACGATGGAGGCATCCAGATATCTGGTGCAACCCAGCAGTGGAAAGATGCCAATGGAGTAGTCCGGATGCAGGCTGGCAGGGATGCCAAAGGGGATTTTACCTTTGCACTTTTTGATGAGACTGGAAAAGGAACTCTGATCGATTCCACTGGTGTGCAGCCAGGAGCGATTGCTGATGGACTGATCGTCAACAAGATGGTTTCTGACACAGCCAACATTGCCGCTTCCAAACTGGATATAGACAGCCTGTTCACAGCAATCAATGATAGTACTCAGGTCATCAAGAGTAACCGTATCTGGCTGGATGATTCCGGACAGAGCCTGAACCAGGCTTACACCAAGATGACCAAGAACATCACCGAGATTGAATCCACGGCAAGCTCTGCATCAGACAGTGCATCTGCGGCGGCAGACGCAGCCAAGAAAGCACTGGAAACCTTATCCGGAATCTCAACTCTGGATGCAATGTCAGCATCCCTAAATAATGATGCTCATGTGGTTCACACCTACACGGATGGCACTGGTGGAGATTACAGTTCCTGTTATACAGTCTTCTCAGTGTTCCTGGGCGATACAGATGTATCTGATCATATCGATGAGATCAAGGCTGTAGCATCAGCTGGGATCACCGGCATATGGAATCCCCAGACAAGAAAGTACCAGGTAACTGCCATGTCTACGGATAGCGGATATGTAGATATATCGGCACTGTATGGCTTGGAAGGAAAGGTGCTGTTGGTTGGTGGGAAGGGACTTGTGATCGGTGGCAAGACGATGATTGTAAAGTCCATGGGTTCCTGGATTACAAAGCGTTTCTCAGTGAGCAAGGCGAAAGACGGCAAGATTGGTCTGAGTTATGACCTGAGAGCTAGTACACAGATTATTAAGAAGCTGAAAGATGATAAAACACTGGAACCAGCAAATGTAACGTTCTCAGCTTATAAGAATGACAATGGATCCGTGAGCAGCTATTCCGGAAAATTCCAAATCGAAGAATCAAAGGATTCCGGAAAGACCTATGAGATCAAGTATGGCTCCTCATCCGCTGAAGTGTTGACGGTATACACACCATCATCTCCGGATGTGCAGATCATCAGGTGTTCCCTGTACGATTCTTCCGGAGAGCAGCTCTTAGACACTCAGACTGTATCAATCATATCAGATGCTGCAGGACTTGCACAGGACATTGCAGCGGTGGACCAAAAAGCCCAGGAAGCAAAAGATGCGATTCAGACTACTTCACAGGAAGTAACTGAGATCAAGAGTGGCATGGAAGGCTTTGAGACGAAATTATCCAAGACCACAACAGACCTGCAGGGAGTGACCGATGGAACGCTCCTGTACAACACCAAGTGTCAGGACAACGGAGACGGTACCACGACTGTATCGGCGGCATTGTATAAGGCCGGTGTAGAAGTCACGAAAGAATATCCGGCAGCGTGGTTCTCCTGGAGCAGGAGGACAGAGCAGGGAGAAGCCTTCCTGCAGTACGGATATTCGGTAACAGTAAACAATGATGATTATATGTTCGGTGGAGTTGTAATCGGACAGTTTATCAGATATGTGCAGATGGCTCTTACAGTAGGAGATAAGATTCTCGTGATCGGAAACAAAGCTATGTGCATAAATGTAGATGCGTAAGGTGTCCGAATCGGACACCAGAAAGGAGAAAAATATGGCATTACCACAGGACGGTCAGAACGCGAACGGACTGACAAAAGTAACAGAGATCCCAAAAGGAAAAGAACTGATTTTTATTGATCCGACAACAAATGAAGGCGGGATTATCACCCTTGAGGACCTGACAACTCAGATCCTCAAAAATTTGACATCCCAGACCTTCGCACTGGATCAGGGAAATATGACACTTTTGGCGGCTTTAAACCAATTAAATAGTAAAAAAACCATAGAAATAATCAACATATCAAAAAGAGCGAATGTTTCAAAAGCCGGAGAGTTTGTATACAGTGGATTAGAATTTACCGTCCCAAAAGGAAACATTTTTATTGTGCAAATAAAAGCCTATTATCAGCAATCAAAACCTTCGCAGATTGCTGTAACGAATTCAAAAACCGAATGCACAGATAATACAGTAATTGATAAGGCAGAAAGAGATCCTGCTATAGTAACATGCGTTCCTCCTATAAATAACACAGACAGTACATATTATGTATGGGTAAACTATAGTAAGGCAGGAATGAACGAAGTTAGTGCAAGAGGAATTTCTTTAAAATAGCAAGGATCAAAAAAATGATGGAGAACATAACAACGAAACGTTTGCGACAACATGGATATGATGGACGGTGTATTGGAAGCTACAAAAGTATATTCTATATGCGGCCCAGAACTCCTGTTTAATTGGTTTGTGAACAGTACCTCTTACATGGCAAAATAGCACTGTAGGAGGTGCTTTTTATATGACAAAAATTGACCAGATCCAGAATCAAATACTGGAAAAGATGGCAGAAACACTAAGTAATGAACAACTGCAGAAGTTGGAGAATGTAATGGCAATCGAATTCCACGGAATCGAGATCCAGGAAGAGTGCACGCAGCTTGTAACAAGCGAGCTGCGATGGCAAAAGATCCTGAACACATTCCTGGCCAGTAAGAGAATCGAGAACTGCAGTCTTGGCACATTGGACAGATACAAAGAATGTGTGACCAAATTGATCACATCATTGAATAAACGCCTGCAGGACATCACAACCAATGATATTCGGTATTATTTGGCAATGTACCAGGAAACAAGAAAGATATCAATATCGTACATGGATACGATCAGACGGTATCTGAGCAGCTTCTTTGCATGGATATCGGATGAAGGATACATCAACATCAATCCTATGCGGCGTCTTAAGAAAATCAAGGTACCACAGAAGATTAAGAAACCTTTTACACCGGCAGAGCGCGAGCATTTGCGTTGCTCTGCACGGTGCCAGAGGGATATCGCAATCATGGAGTTTTTATACAGTACAGCAGCCAGAATTGGTGAAGTGGTACGGTTGGATAGGAGAGATATTGATTGGAACAGAAACGAGATTATCATCTACGGAGAGAAGGGCAAGAAAGAGAGGAAAGTGTATCTCACAGATGAATGCGCATATCATCTGAGAAAATACCTGTTATCCAGGAATGACGCGAATCCGGCATTGTTTGTGAGTTCTAAACAACCACATACAAGATTAGGCAAGCAGGCTATACAGTCTATGCTCCGGACACTCGGACAGAAGACTGATATTCATGCTCATCCACACAAGTTCCGAAGAACATTGCTGACCGATGCCGGTAATCGAGGTATTCCACTGCAAGAAATCCAGCATTATGCAGGACACGAAAAACCAGATACGACCATGATGTATGTTACAGTATCAGAAGAAAATGTACGGGCATCATTCCGAAGATACATAGCCTGATCTGGATGGATTCATATGAATTTTCGAAGCTGGCAGAGATGGCAGCTTATTGAGTATGCACTTTTGCAGAAGATTTCGGAAGAGAAGGCGGTAGAGAATGGAAAGGCACTCCCGCAGACTAAACAGGAGTAGGAAAATTTTTAGTTCCATGTTCCAGCTGTTTTTGTGTGATAAGTAAGAGTTGGAACATTGCATCCAAATAAAATGTACGCACCATAATCTCCCCTTCCATATTTTTGGACGATCATTGAATATCTAAATGCAAAGATAAAATTTACAAAAACTATTATTCCTTCACTTACAGGTATCTTATTATCAAAAACAATTTGTGCCGCTTGATCGGCTGATTGTGCCTCCGCTTGAGTAATTGTTCCTCCGTCAATGAATTTGAGTCCGGACGAGTTACTATTTTATATTTCATAAATCTTTAAGCCAACTTGAATATAACGATTGTACATCCACCAGATAAGTCAATCTTATATTGAAATGAAATGTTGCTATCAGTATATTTCATTTCAATGGTGTTGTCGTAATCCGCACCTTTAACAAGCGTTTCGATAAAAGAACCGTCCTGTGCCTGAATATTAACTATAGATAATGAACTTATCTTGTATCCTCCACTACGATACGTTGAAACTAGATAAAGTCCCGGAACAAGAGGAACAGTAACTAGTCCATTGGTGATCATACCTTTATAAAAGGGTTTTAACCGGTTACTATTTTATATGCCCTTATAATAATAGTTGCCTTCGCCAGCTTGACCAAATATGCCTAATGATTGGACACCATATGGAATTGAGATAAATCCAGCATAACCATTAGTATTGTAAATACCAATAACCACGCAGAGTCCATTAGGTTCTTGTATGGACACATATATTTTTCTATCGTTTTGAAAACCATTTTCTTTCATGTACCTAAGAAAATTTTTAAAAAATGTTTCATTACTAACATCACTACCCTGGTTGAATTCTTTATTTAATATTACGTCAAAGGAAGTATATATGCTGTTGCTTCGTTTGCAGCATTTCCATTAGCGATGGTGTATATACCTCTGGCTGCATATGAAGTGCCTTCGTCCGAATATGTTATTTTGTGTAATCCCTCACCCGCAAGTAATGTAACTTTGCTTCTTTTTTCATCTGACTGGTATCCTATACAGGAATACAAATCATATGCACCTGCATTTGGAGATACTATTAAAACTAAGCAATTAAGACATTCCTGCAGAGCAGAACCAGATTTAGAAATAGGAACGCTTCTTGGACGCTTACTATTTTATTGCTGAAAAATCCATGCTAAAGGGCATCCACATCGGATGTCTTTTATTGTGCATTTTTCGAAAGGAGGGAAATGCTTTGAAATTTATAAAAGAAATTACACTGTTTGCTCCATCTGGTACACTGAAAAGATTTCAAGGCTTGGAAACAAGCTTCAAAGTCGAACAGGGCAAGATCAGTGCTCTGATATCTGAGAGCGAACTGATAGAACTGCAGAACGGCAACAAGACCATGTACAGCCGGATGGCATCCACGGAGCAGACCGTAAAAGGCCTCAATCAGAAGTATACAGATGTAACCGGAAAATATGATGCAGTAAGTAAACAATATACTTCTCTGGACACAAAGGTCGGTGAATATAAATCTGCAGTAGATGGATTTTCAGGGGAACTACAGCAGTTGTCTACAACAATTAATGATGACTATAGCACCACCAAATCAATGCAAACTTATGTAAAAGCACAGGTAGATGGATTAAGCACTGTGGTATCAGAAACTTATGTTAAGACTGATACGCTTAGTGAATATTCGACCACAGAGCAAACGAAGAGCATGATTGACCAGAAGACTGATCAAATCAAACTAGATGTGCGTGAAAAAATATATGGTACTAATTATTGCAAAAATGGAACATTTGAAACATTTACTGGCTGGGTTGCATATCTCGACAAAAAACCTTGTATAACTTACTTAGGAAAAACATGTGCTTACCTGGTTTCTGGGAATTCAATTTGGATGAATTATGATTATACGGTTGATGCAGATGAATCTAATACGATAATATTTGAGGCTGCTAGTCCTGAAAAGGTTGCACTAAATATAAAAATTGACGATACTACAATCAAAACATTTTATTCATCGGAAATGTCTAAGGAATGGAAAGAATTTTCAGTTGATGTAAAGCTGAAAAAAGGAAAACATACCATTCAATTTGTGACATCTTCTAACGCATCTGTTCTTTATGTAACAAATGTTCAGATAAAGCAGGATATCATAGAATCAACACATAGCCAGATAAATATCCTTCAGAGTTCTATTGAATCTAAAGTATCTAAGAATGGAATCATTTCATCAATCAATCAGTCTTCTGAAAAGGTTTCTATTAGTGCAAACAAAATCAATTTTAATGGACTGGTTACGGCAAATAATTATTTTCAGATTCTCACAGACGGTTCATTCGTGGCTACATATGGAACTCTGGGTGGCTGGACAGTTAAAGACGGGATTATAAAATCTAATGATCAGAAGATAGTTTTAGATCCGACAAATAACAGGATATATTTTGATGATGATGGTGATTTCGTGACTGAGCTGTCACCAGACGGAACAAGGACCAACTTTCTGACCGTTGATGGTGGCATTGTTGGAGGAGACGCTGCATTGCTTATCAGTGCAGCGTCTTCATCCCGTATTCAGTTTTATGATTCTTTTTCAGACGATGGCGAAGATGAAATCAAACTCCAAGGAAACCTAGAAGTCCGTGGAACCAAATCACGCGTAGCCCGAACGGAGAATTTCTCTGATCGGCTATTGTACTGCTACGAAACTCCGACACCAATGTTTGGAGATCTTGGCTGTGGGAAGACCAATGATAGAGGAATTGCGATTGTTGATATAGATCCGGCATTTTCGGAAACAATAAATTCCGGAATTGAATACCAGGTATTTCTACAGAAGGAAGGAGATGGTGATATATGGGTAGCGGAAAAGGAAGAAAGTTATTTTACAGTCAGGGGGACACCGAATTTAAAGTTTTCCTGGGAGGTTAAGTGTATCCAGAAAAGCTTTGAACACTTGCGACTAGACGAGAAAGAAGTACAGGAAGCAGCGCAGAAAGATGCCAGAGATGCCCAGAAGGACTATAACATTATTATCGACACGATTGTCGAAGACTACGACAAAGAAATGGAGGAATTGATCAATGAAAGTAATTAAGATTATCAGCATCATCAATCAGGGTGGAGAATATTCCATTACTACTACTTATAACGAGGTAGATGACAATGGTGCTATTGTAAAAAGAAATGTAAAAGCACCAACATTTTATGCTGTAGGTGATATGCTTAATCACGTAAAAGCAATAGAAGATCAGACAAAAGAACGAATTTGAGGACAATATATGGAGAGAATCAGAGCGGAGCCGTGAGGCTCTATTTATTTTACTTAAAATTGCGCCGGCGCAACCGGAGAAAGTGTGAAAAAGTGAAAGAAATACTCATGCAGACATATACTATTGTATTACCGGCCCTGTTGGGATATATTGTATGGCTTTTGAAGAATCAGAAAAAAGACAGGGATGCCAACAGTAAAGGTACAATGCTCCTGCTCCGTACACAGCTGATCGAGTATCATGCGAAATATATGCAGCTGGGTGACATCCCATCATATGCATATCAGAATTTCTGTGAGATGTATGATGCATATCATGCACTGGGCGGGAACGGGATGGTAACAAAAATGAAACAGGAAATTGAAGAATTGCATATCAAGCGAAAAGGAGAATGAATATGGATATTAACGTAATGATGCAGTATGTAACCTATGGACTGGCACTGATCGGAGTGCTTGCATTTCTGGTGTCGATCATCGTGCAGGTAATCAAGGAAATGCCGGGACTCAATAAGATTCCAACAAGTATCGTGGCACTGGTCACATCGCTGATCCTGTGCCCGGTAGCTTTGATCATCTTATGTACATATTATAAGATGGTAATCACCTGGTATTATATATTTGCTTCTTTTATTGCCGCATTCGTAGTTTATTTAGTGGCAACAGGCGGTTGGGAAAAAGTCAAGAGTATCTGGGATAGAACGAAATATAAAGATTCAGAGGGCGAGTGATCGTCCTCTTTTTAGTGGAGGAATACAAATGCTAAAGATTATGGGACAGGCTGCAGCTACCGTAACGCAGATGCAGACCTATATCAAAAAAGTTAATCCAAAGGCGCCCGATTCGGTTATCAAGATGATTCCGTTGTACATTTCTGAAGGAGCAATCGAGGGAGTAAGAGGTGACATTGCCTTTGCTCAGAGCTGTCTGGAAACAGGCAACTTCACATTCTCAGAGTCAGCAGTTACCCTGGACCAGAATAATTTCTGTGGAATGGGAGTGACCAAGAATGGAGTAAAAGGCAACAGTTTCAAGACCCCAGCCGAAGGCATCCGGGCACAGATCCAGCACCTGCAGGCATACGCATCTACCAGCCGTCTGAAACAGACTGTTGTAGATCCACGATACACATATGTGACCAGGGGATGTGCAGAGTATGTGGAATATCTCGGCATCCAGGAAAATCCACAACATTATGGATGGGCTGCCGGAAAGGACTATGGAAAGAAGATTATCACAATTCTGAATAGTATTCTGACTATGAATTCCGGAACATCCACATCAGGAAAGGAGAACACAGTGAAAGTAAACATCAAGAAGATGATCAGCAAAAAGAACTGCTATATCGGTCAGAACAAACCTGCCTATGTTGTGATTCACGAAACCGACAACTGGAGCAAAGGAGCGAATGCCAGAGCACATGCTCTTGCCATGAAGAATGGAAACCTTGCCGGTACAGTCCATTATTATGTAGATTCTGAAAGTATCTATCAGACATTAGAACATAGTGATGGCGCCTGGGCTGTAGGAGACGGAAAAGGAAAATACGGAATCACGAACCGGAACTCTATCAATATTGAGATTTGCGTAAATCCGGAAACAGATTACTACAAAGCAGTGGACAAAGCTGAACAGCTGGCAGCATACCTTCTGAAACAGTATGGCTGGTCAACTGATCATCTGAAACGTCACTATGATGCATCCAGGAAACATTGCCCGCGTAGGATCCTTGACGAAGGGCTCTGGCCGGGATTCGTAAAGAAGACTGCAGTTTACATGGGAAGTGCATCAACTAACACATCAAGTAATACAGCGACCAACACTTCAACTACCACGAAAGGAGATGGTTACATGTTTGAACCAAAACTTGTTAAATTAGGAAGCACAGGAACATCCGTCCTCTTACTGCAGGAGATCCTGATTGCCAGAGGATTCAAAGGAAAGAATGGAAAAACCCTGACACTTTCTAGAAAAGCAGATGAAAATACGATCTACGCGCTCAAGACTTACCAGAAGTCCAGAAAAGGAGTCCTGGAAGCAGATGGAATAGCAGGTGAAAAGACCTGGAAAGATCTGATCGCGATCTAAAAAACTCCCGGCAGGTACCCATCTGCCGAGAATATTGTATCATCTGAAAAATGTCAATTTTTGGTATTATAGGGTATTGAAGTCTGGTGGCCCGGATGGCGAGATCGGAGCATCTATGCGTTATCTTTCTCAGCGTTTTACTATGCCAAATCGCATGGCCATGGCAGTGCTGAATGATATTGGCACTGAGGAACTGGCACACCTGGAAATGGTTTCCACGATCGTTCATCAGCTGACAAAAGATCTCTCTATGGAAGAAATTGAAAAAAGTGGTTTTGGGCCATATTATATTGATCACACAGTAGGTGTATGGCCACAGGCAGCCGGTGGAGTTCCTTTCAATGCATGTGAATTCCAGAGTAAAGGTGATCCGATCACAGATTTGTTTGAAGACCTTGCTGCGGAACAGAAAGCCCGGGCAACGTATGATAATATTCTTCGAGTTGTCCGTGACATTCCTGAAATTGCAGATCCGATTCGTTTTCTACGTGCGAGAGAAGTCGTACACTTCCAGCGTTTCGGGGAAGCACTTCGTTCCGTACAGGAACAGCTGGATGCGAAAAACTTCTATGCATTCAATCCGAGCTTTGACTGTCCATGTGAGGCGTCCTGTAAAAATTCATAACAACAAAGAAATATCAAATAAGACCTGGGAGGATTCTTCCGGTCTTTTAGGGTAAATACAGGATTTTACAATTCCTTTCATCCATGTTATTATGACAACGCATTAAATATGAAAGGAAAACGATCATGGAAGTTCTGACGATTGGGATTTTCTGTGCTTTGCTCATTATATGCATCATAACAGGAAAATCTATATTATATGCTCTTCTGGCAGGTCTGATCATTTTCAGCCTGTATGGAAAAAAACAGGGATATAGCTGGAGACAGATTAGCAGGATGGCATTACAGGGAGCCTGGAAAGTAAAAAATATTCTGCTCACATTTATACTGATCGGAATGCTGACAGCACTTTGGCGACAGGCTGGAACAATTCCTGCAATCATCTGTTATACCGTGCATCTGATAAAACCATCGACATTTTTGCTGATGACATTTCTTCTGAATTGTCTGATCTCAGTCCTGACAGGAACTGCTCTTGGTACGGCAGCTACGATTGGTGTTGTATGTGCAACGATGGCTTCTGCACTTGGAATTCCTTCATGGATGACCGGTGGTGCAATTCTTTCAGGGGTATATTTCGGAGATCGTTGTTCTCCTGTTTCGACAAGTGCACTTCTGGTGGCGGAGCTGACGGAGACAGGTATCTATACAAATATAAAAAATATGATCAAAAGTGCATTGGCACCATTTACCATTACCTGTATTCTTTATCTGACTGTCAGCATACAGCTTCATGGAAAAACAGAGATGCTGGATCTTGGACATGCTTTTGGCAGTGAGTTCCGGCTCAGCTGGATTGCATTGCTGCCTGCAGCGGTGATTCTGCTGTTGTCTGTTATGCAGGCAGGGGTGAAGATCGCAATGATCGCAAGTATAGTTACTGCAATTCCTGTCTGTATTGGCCTTCAGAATATGGCATTTACGGAACTTCCTGAACTTCTTCTGAATGGTTTCCATTCTACAGATGTGACGGTAGCGGCAATGCTGAATGGAGGTGGTATCACTTCGATGTTGAAGGTTGGAGCAATCGTATGCATTTCTTCATCTTATTCAGGAATTTTTCAGGCAACAGGAATCCTGAATGGATTTCAGAAAATGGTCTGTTTGCTTGCCGACAGGACAAAACCATATTTTGCAGTGCTTGTCACATCAATCCTGACAAGCGTTATGGCATGTAATCAGACACTGGCAATCATGCTTACAGATCAGCTCTGCAGCAGAACAGAACCGGATAAGCTGCGTTTTGCCAATAATCTGGAGGACAGTGCAGTGCTCATAGCACCTTTGGTGCCGTGGTCGATCGCGTGTGCTGTTCCGCTTACAGCAGCAGGTGCACCGGGATACAGCGTCTTATTTGCAGTGTTTTTGTATCTGCTTCCGTTGTGCGATTTAGTGTTAAAAAAATAACTGCCCTATTGTAAATTGACCAAAATAGTGGTATTCTGTAAGAAATTGAATAATAAAAATAACAGGTGCTGATGTTAGATAATCAAATAGCCTTCAGTTAAAAGGGAAACAGGTGTAAGTCCTGTACGATCTCGTCACTGTATACAGGGAATGCAGAATCATGTGTGTATGCACAGTCACTGGGAAACTGGGAAGACGATTCGGGTGTATTGATCTGTAAGTCAGGAAACCTGCCTGCTATTGGTACGGGGATTTTAAATTCCGGATCACGAGTAATTGGTTGTACCATAATCCAGAAACTCTAGCCCGGTGTAGGAGTTTTTTTATTGGGAAATATAGTATTTCTCCGAAAAATATTTTTTGACCAGGCTTGCTGCCGTACTTTGTTATTCATTTTAATTTTCATGAGAAAACAGGTACAGGAGGAAAAAAACATGAAAAACAAAACTGTAAAAGCACTGGCAATTGCAATGACTGTAGCAACAGTCACAATGATGGGATCTGCAAGCATCTACGCTTCTGATGACACTGCTGAGACAGCAACAGAAGAAACAGCAGATGATGCAGAAACAGCAGATGATGCAGAAACCGCTGATACAGAAGAAGCTTCCGATGATGATCAGAAAGCAGCAGATGAAGTAGCAGCACTGATCGACAAGATCTATGTTCAGGAAAGAACTGATACAACAGATGAAGACTGCAAAGCTGCCAAAGAAGCATGGGATAAACTGACAGACGCTCAGAAGGAACTGGTTGAAGGCGAAGAAGCTGATCCGGATTACTTCGGACGTGACACTGGTGATGCATCCAAAGATGATCCTCGTAACCAGGATGAAATCGGTGAGAACGAACTTCTTGTTGTAAGCTTTGGTACATCCTTCAACGACAGCCGTGCTGAGGATATCAAAGGAATCGAAGACAAACTGCAGGAAGCATATCCGGATTGGTCTGTAAGACGTGCATTTACAGCACAGATCATCATCAACCATGTAGAAGCAAGAGATGATGAAGTGATTGACAATATGCAGCAGGCACTTGACCGTGCAGTTGATAATGGCGTAAAAAATCTTGTTGTTCAGCCTACACATCTGATGCATGGTGCTGAATATGATGAAATGACAGAAGCAATCGAAGAATACAAAGATAAATTTGAATCTGTTGCAATCGCAGAGCCAATGCTTGGCGAAGTTGGTGATGACGCTACTGTAATTAACGATGATAAGAAAGCTGTTGCACAGGCTATCACAGATGAAGCCTGCAAAGAAGCTGGATATGACAGTATGGAAGCTGCTGCAGAAGATGGAACAGCATTTGTATTCATGGGACATGGTACTTCCCATACAGCAAATGTAACATATGATCAGATGCAGACACAGATGAATGACCTTGGATTCACAAATGCTTTCATTGGTACTGTAGAAGGTGAACCGGAAGATACAGAATGCCAGGCTGTTATCGCAAAAGTTAAAGATGCTGGATTTAAGAAAGTTGTTCTTCGTCCACTGATGGTTGTTGCTGGTGACCATGCAAACAACGATATGGCTGGTGATGATGACGATTCCTGGAAATCTCAGTTCAATGCATCTGGTGCATTTGACAGCGTTGACTGCCAGATCGCAGGTCTTGGAAGAATTGAAGCTGTAGAGGATCTTTACGTAGAGCATACAAAAGCAGCAATTGATTCTCTTGGAACAGCTGATACAACTGAAGAAACAACAGATGATACTGCAGAAGCAGCAGATGACACAACAGATGGTGCAGAAGAAGTTACAGACGATTCTGCAGCAGAATAATGTAATGTGTAAATAATTTATGCAATAAACGGGACTGCCCGGAAGGCTTGATTGTCTTCCGGGCAGTTCCTGTAAAATCAGGAGGATTTATATTATGAAACGTTCAGTGGCAATGATGGCATGCGTATTAAGCGGAGCTATGGTACTCGGCAGTTTCAGCCCGGTTATGGCAGAGACAGAAGCAAAGGCAGTTTCTGCAACAGTGACAGATTCAAAATCATCAGATGATAAAAAGGATGATGCAAAAGCTGATACAGCGGACAAAAAGGACGATGCAAAGGATACGGTGCTTGAAGACGGTACTTACAGTGCAGAGTTTGATACAGACAGTGGAATGTTTCATGTAAATGAAGCAAATGACGGTAAAGGAACGTTGACAGTCAAAGATGGTAAGATGACGATCCATGTGAGCCTGAATTCAAAGAAGATCGTAAATCTTTTTGTTGGAAAGGCAGAAGATGCCCAGAAAGATGGAGCTGAGATTCTTGAGCCGACAACAGATGAAGTAACATATAGTGATGGATATAAAGAAGAAGTTTACGGATTTGATATCCCGGTTCCTGCCATTGATGAAGAATTTGATGTTGCTTTGATCGGAAAGAAGAACAAATGGTACGATCATAAAGTAAAAGTAACAAATCCTCAGAAAGAAGCCGATGCTGAAGTTTCTGACACAAAAGAAACCGATACAAAAAAGATGACTGCTGAAGATCTGAAACTTGAAGATGGTGATTATACTGCAGATGTGAAGCTGGAAGGCGGATCCGGAAAGGCTACAGTAACCTCTCCGGCTGAATTTACAGTTAAAGATGGAAAGGTAACTGCATCAGTAGAATGGAGCAGTCCGTACTATGATTATATGCTGATTGGTGATGACAAATATGAACCAGTCAACAAGGATGGAAATTCTGTGTTTGAAATTCCGGTAGATGGTTTTGATTATCCTATGGAAGTCACAGCGGACACCGTTGCAATGAGTACTCCTCATGAGATTGAATATACTTTACAGTTTGATTCCGCAAGTATTAAAGAGGCAGAAAAATAAAAATGAGAAAAACGTTACGCATTTTTTTATGCGCAGCATTGAGCGCATCAATGATGCTGACTGTACCTGTATGGGCTCAGTCAGCTGATGAAAAAGAGACGACAGAAAGTAATGCCGTCAGACAGGACCTGGCTGGCTTAAAATATGATCACAGTCTGGAACTTCAGTATGCAGATCAGTTTTCAGTAGATTATTATGAAGATGGTTATGCACTTATCACAATTGCAGGAGATGGGCAGTTTCTTCTTGTTCCGGAAGGAAAAGAAGCTCCGGAAGGCCTTGACAGTGATATTGCAGTTATTAAACAGCCACTTGATAATATCTATCTTGTGGCAACATCGGCAATGGATCTTTTCTGTGCATTGGACGGGCTGGACAGCATCAGTCTTTCAGGAACCAATGCTGACGGATGGTATATCGACGAGGCTAAGAAAGCACTGGAAGATGGAAGTATTTCTTTTGCTGGTAAGTACAGTGCACCGGATTACGAACTGATTTTGTCTAAAAATTGTGATCTGGCGATTGAGTCTACAATGATCTACCATAAACCGGAAGTAAAAGAAAAGCTTGAGCAGTTCGGGATCCCGGTTCTGGTAGAGCATTCAAGTTACGAAAGTCATCCGCTTGGCCGTACTGAGTGGTTGAAGCTATATGGGGTTCTTCTTGGAAAAGAAGAACTTGCAGACAAACTTTTTCAGGAACAGGTTGATAAACTGAAAGCAATAGAGGACAGTGAATCTACCGGAAAGACAGTGGCTTTCTTCTATATCAATTCAGTAGGGGCTGCCAATGTTCGTAAGTCAGGAGATTATGTATCCAAGATGATCGAACTCGCCGGTGGAAAATATATTTTCAGTGATCTTGGAGCGGAGGATGATAACTCTCTTTCCACAATGAATATGCAGATGGAAGAGTTTTATGCCGGAGCTAAGGATGCGGATTATATCATCTACAATAGTACGATCGATGGTGAACTGACAGATATCAGCCAGATGCTGGAGAAGAGTTCTCTGCTTGCTGATTTTAAAGCAGTTAAGGATGGAAATGTCTGGTGTACCAATCAGAATCTGTTTCAGGAGACAATGGAACTTGGAACAATGATTGAAGATATTCATACCATGCTGACCTCAGATGATCCAAATCTGGATACACTGACTTACATGCATAAATTAAAATGATGAGAGGAAGTAACATGCGGAAGAAATTGCATTTCAGATACTGGCTGTCTTTTATAATACTGATAGTGCTTCTGCTGGTCTTTATATTCTGGAATATCAATTCAGGAAGTATTTCTATTTCACTGAATGATATATTTCAGATACTGTTCCACAAAAACGGAGATGAAACTGCTTACAATATTGTCTGGGAGATAAGACTGCCACGAATACTGGCGGCAGTGATTCTCGGAGGAGCACTTTCAGTATCAGGGTTTCTTCTGCAGACATTTTTTGGAAACCCGATCGCAGGTCCTTTTGTACTTGGTATTTCATCAGGTGCAAAACTGATCGTGGCACTGACAATGATCTATCTGCTGGGAAAATCTATGGTAGCTACTTCAGGTCTGATGATTCTGGCTGCGTTTACCGGATCTCTGATATCCATGGGATTTGTGCTTTTGATCTCACGAAAGGTAAAGCAGATGTCCATGCTTGTTGTAAGTGGTATTATGATTGGATATATCTGTTCTGCGATAACAGATTTTGTGGTCACTTTTGCAGATGATTCCAATATTGTAAATCTTCATAACTGGTCACTGGGAAGCTTTTCCGGAACAAGCTGGGATAATGTTTCTGTGATGGCAGTTGTGGTGTTTGCTGCACTTTTTCTTACATTTTTAATGTCCAAGCCGATCAGTGCATATCAGCTTGGCGAGGGCTATGCACAGAATATGGGAGTAAATATCAAAGCATTTCGTATTGCCCTGATCCTGCTTTCCAGTATTCTGTCAGCCTGTGTGACCGCTTTTGCCGGTCCGATCTCCTTTGTTGGAATTGCAGTACCACATCTTATAAAAAGTCTTATGAAAACATCCAAGCCGCTTCTGGTTATTCCGGGATGTTTTCTTGGAGGCGCTGTATTCTGTCTCTTCTGTGACCTGATCGCAAGAACTGCTTTTGCACCGACAGAACTCAGTATCAGTTCTGTTACTGCAGTATTTGGAGCTCCGGTTGTGATCTATATTATGATTCGAAGAAAGAGGATGGCCTGATGGGAGAATATTTTGTTCATTCTGAACAGATGACAGTAGGATACGATGGAAAGCCACTGATCCGTGATATTGAAATTCGATTGAACCGGGGAGAAATCCTTACTCTGATTGGACCGAACGGTGCAGGAAAATCAACAATATTGAAGAGTCTTACCAGACAGCTAAAGCTGGTAGGAGGAACTGTGTATCTGGATCAGAAACTGATGAGTCAGATGTCAGGCAAGGAAGTCGCACAGAAGCTGGCCGTTGTAACGACGGAGAGAATAAGACCAGAGCTTATGACATGTGAGGATATTGTTGCAACAGGACGATATCCGTATACAGGTACGCTGGGAATCTTATCGGAGGGTGACTGGGAAAAGGTACATAAGGCAATGGAAATGGTCCATGCACTGGATTTTAAGGACAGAGATTTTACCGAGATCAGTGATGGACAGCGACAGAGGATTCTGTTGGCCAGAGCAATCTGCCAGGAACCAGAAGTGATTGTTCTAGATGAGCCGACTTCCTTTTTGGATATTCGTCATAAATTGGAACTTCTTTCTATATTAAAGAAGATGGTTCTGGAACATCACACAGCTGTGTTGATGTCGCTTCATGAACTGGATCTGGCTCAGAAAATATCAGATTATGTGATCTGTGTCCATGGTGACCGGATCGAAAAATACGGTACACCGGAGGAGATTTTTACATCCGAATATATCCATCATCTTTATGGAATTACAACGGGAAGCTATAATGCTTCTTTTGGATGTCTGGAAATGGGCGCTCCGGCAGGTAAACCACAGGTATTTGTCATTGGTGGAAATGGCAGAGGAATTCCGGTATATCGAAAATTGCAGAGAGCGGGTATTCCATTTATTGCAGGTGTGATCCACAGTAATGATCTGGACTATGATGTTGCAAAAGCACTGGCAGCAGAGGTGATCAGTGAAGAACCATTCGAGGCTGTTACAGAAGAACATCTGGAAAAAGCAGAGAAAATGATGGATGATTGTGCAGAAGTCATTTGTTGTGTGGATAAGTTTGGTACAATGAATGCGGCTAATCGGAGACTTGTGGAAAAAGCCAAAAGAGATGGAAAATTAAAAACAGAATAGATATGAAATATAAGACAGAGCTGACCAATAAGGTACAGCTCTGTTTTAGTCTGCGGAAGTATCAGAAGAATCTTTCTGATAACTGGAAAGTATCCCATCAATGGATTTGTGCAGATAAGGCATGTATTCTTCAAGTGGAACTGGCTGCTGATACAGAATACAGTTGTAGCAGGTTGAACTTGCAAGCTCGATCACTGAGAAGAGCAGCAGATCAGGATGTTCATAAGCCTGATGACCTTCCTCGATCAGTTGGAGATATTTATCATAAAATCTGACATCTCTGTCAGGCATTTTTTGTTCCAATGCAGCCTGAAATACATTCCAGGAGAGATTTTTCGAAACAAAGATCAGAAGCTGAGAATCTTTTTTGAGTGCATTTAGGATATGATCGATCATAAAATGGAGCTGAGCAGGAAAACCTGTGATCTGATTCTGACGAACAGCCAGGTATGCAGCGAAAAATAAATCCTGCGTTTTGGAAGAGGCCAGTTTGTTTCGGATATCATATTTATCTTTGAAATACAGATAAAAAGTTCCCTTGGCAACTCCGGCTTTCTCAACAATATCAGAGATAGTAGTTTTATTGGTTCCTTTTGTTGTAAACAGTTCGAAAGCAGTGTTATACAGTGCGTCTTCTTTTTTCTTTTTATTTGATTCTAATTTACCCATTAAGAAAACCTCCCTGTATTTGATGGTCGCCATTTATTATAAACAGAAATGACCAAAAGTCAATATCACAAAAAGAAGTTGTTGATTTTTGGACACATTGGCAAAAACGTATATTGACTAATGGTCAGTTTGGGTATATAACTCTAGATGAATAAAAAGTGACTGATAGTCATTAATGAAAAATATATTCAATAAGGAGGACATGATGATTAAGTTTGGAAAGTGGATAGCAAAGCATAAAGTGATCATTGTAATCATCAGTATGTTACTGCTTATCCCGTCATTCCTGGGAATGGCAGCGACGAGAGTAAATTACGATATCCTGAGTTATCTGCCGGAATCACTGGAAACAGTTGAAGGCCAGGATATCATGGTGGATGAATTTGGAATGGGTGCATTCTCCATGGTAGTCGTGGAAGATATGGAATTGAAAGATGTCGCAGCATTAAAAGAAAAATTCCAGAATGTGGAGCATGTAAAAGACGTTCTGTGGTATGACAGTGTGGCTGATTTAAGTATTCCGGTAAGCATGATTCCGGAAAAGTTTAAGGATGGATTCTTTAATGGTGATGCTACCATGATGATTGCACTGTTTGATAATACAACATCATCTGATGCAGCGATGGAAGCAGTCAGCGACATGCGTAAGATCGCAAACGAACAGTGCTTTATCAGTGGTATGTCCGGTGTTGTAACAGATATCAAGAACCTGGCACTTGAAGAGATGCCAATCTATGTTGTGATCGCAGCCTGCTTATCATTGCTGGTTCTGCTTCTTGCAATGGATTCACTGGTAATTCCTGTGTTGTTCCTTCTCAGTGTAGGCCTTGCAGTTGTTTACAATCTTGGAACTAATATTTTCTTTGGAGAAGTTTGTTATATAACAAAATCTCTGACAGCAGTACTTCAGCTAGGTGTAACAATGGACTATTCCATTTTTCTTCTGAACTCCTTTGAAGCATATAAGAAAAAATACGATAGCAAAGACCGTGCGATGGCACATGCGATTGCAGATACATTTAAATCTGTAGCTGGAAGCTCGGTTACTACGATTGCCGGATTCCTTGCTCTGTGTGTTATGACGTTTGCACTTGGACGTGATATGGGTATTGTTATGGCAAAAGGTGTTGTCATCGGTGTTATCTGCTGTATTACCACACTGCCGGCAATGATCCTTGTATTTGACGGAGTGATTGAAAAAACAAAACATAAACCACTGGTCAAAAGCTTGGATAAGGCTTCTGGTTTTATCACAAAGCATTACAAAGTATGGCTTCTTGTTTTCCTGGTAATGCTGTATCCGGCTGTTTACGGAAACAATCATACTCAGATTTACTACAATATTGATAAGTCACTTCCGGCTACACTGGACAGTAATGTATCCAATGAAAAACTGAAAGAAGACTTCGATATGAGTACGGTTCATATGATACTTTTGAAAAATGGACTGGACAGTAAAGAAAAAACACAGATGCTGGATCAGATTGACAAAGTTGACGGGGTGAAATGGTCACTTGGAATGAATTCCCTGATCGGACCTACATTCCCGGAATCCATGATTCCTTCCAATATTAAAAAAATGCTTCAGTCCGACAACTATGAAGTACAGTTTGTCTGCTCCGAGTATTCTTCTGCAACGGATGAATGTAACGCACAGCTTGATGCGATTCAGAAGATCGTAAAAAAATATAGTCCGGAATCAATGGTGATCGGTGAAGCTCCTCTGATGAAAGACCTTCAGGATACAACAAATGTTGACCTCCAGAGAGTAAATATCCTTTCTATGGCAGCAATATTCCTGATCATCCTGTTTGTATTTAAATCAATTTCATTACCATTTATTCTGTTGTTTGTTATTGAATTTGCAATCTTTGTTAATATGGCAATCCCATATTACCAGGGAGTAACACTTCCATTCGTTGCAAGTATCGTAATCGGTGCCATCCAGCTGGGTGCAACTGTAGACTATGCGATCCTGATGACAAGTAACTATCAGAAACAGCGTCATCTTGGAAAAACTAAGAAAGATTCTATTTCCATTGCACATAAATTTTCAATGAAGTCGATTATAGTAAGTGGATGTAGTTTCTTTGCAGCAACTTTTGGTGTAGCCCTGTACTCAAGGGTAGATATGATCGGTGCGATCTGTACATTGCTTGCACGTGGTGCAGTGATCAGTACTGTAGTTGTACTGCTGATATTACCTGCGATGTTTATGGTATTTGACCCGCTTATCGTTCACACATCAAAGGGATTTTTACCAGACAAGAAATAAAAATATAAGATAACTATATAAATATGAATCAGGCCAATGGCTGGAAAAGGAGTCGTAGAACATGAACAGAAACAGAAAAAAAGCAGTAGCAGCTTCTGTGGCAGTAGGAATGACAATGGTGATGGGTGTCAGCCCGGTTCTGGCAGCGAATACAGATATTTCCAAAGAAGAAACCGTATATGTAAATGCGGCAGCAGACGGAACACCACAGGAGATCACAGTTTCCGACTGGCTGAAAAATTCTGCATCAGCAGGAGACTTAAGTGATGTATCTGATCTGAAAGATATCAAGAATGTCAAAGGCGATGAGACTTTCTCTCAGGATGGAGATAAACTGACCTGGAATACAGAAGACAAAGATATTTATTATCAGGGAACAACAACCAAAGATCTTCCGGTTTCCATGGAACTGAAATATTACCTGGACGGTGCACAGATAAGTCCAAGTGATCTTGACGGTAAAAGTGGTCATCTGAAAATTGAAGTAACTTATAAAAATAACGTAAAGAACAAAACAAAAGTAGGAAAGAAAACAACTGAGATGTATGCGCCATTTGTAATGGCAACAGCAATGATCCTCCCTACAGATAATTTTACAAATGTTACGATTGATAATGGAAAAGTTCTTTCTGATGGCCAGAGAAATATTGTAATCGGTGTTGGTATGCCGGGACTGGCAGACAATCTGGATCTGAACAGTGTAGACGAAGATATCGATCTGGATATCCCGGAAGAATTTACAATGGAAGCAGATGTAACAGACTTTACAATGAGTTCTACATTCACTTTTGCATTAACAGATATTCTGGATTCTCTGGATGTAGATGATATCGATGGACTGGATGATCTGAAAGATTCCATGAAAGAACTGACGGATGCAGCAACAGAGCTGGTAGATGGAAGTAAAGAGCTTTCTGACGGAGCTTCTACACTGGATGAAAAATATCAGGAATTTGATTCTGGTATTGCCACGCTGACAAGTGGTGTGAGCACACTGAACAGTGGAGCAGCAACACTGAGCAGCGGTGTTTCTTCCTATACATCAGGTGCAGATAAGCTAGCTTCTGGTGTTAATGAATATGCAGATGGAGTTGGCACATTATCAAAATCCTTAAAAGAATATAACACAGGTGTGACCAGCCTGGCTTCCGGTGTACAGCAGTATGTAAAAGGCAGCAACAACCTCACAGATGGAGTTAAGAAATATGTTGCAGGAGTTTCAAATCTTGGAAGCGGAATTGAAACTTACACAGCAGGTGTGAGTCAGTTAGGCGCAGGTATCGATCAGGAAGCAGCTGGGCTGACAGATCTTCAGACATCTGTGAACGGACTTGTAAGTGGAATCAAAGCAAAACTTCCGGAGCTCCAGACCTCTATTGCAAGCATTGTGAAATTTGCAGAGAGTGCAAAGGCTTATGCTGCGAAAACAGGTGAATTTGCGGGTAAGGTTATCACATATGTGACATCTGTCGGAGAGATAAAGAAAAATGCAGATACATTAAACAGTCTGGTAAATCCGTCTTCCACAGGTGGTTCCGCAGATGGAACATCCCAGATTGAGAGTGGTCTTGCAGAAGCACAGTCCGCAGCAGCATCTGTCGGAGCTGTATCTGGCACTTCTGCAGCGGATCAGCTGAATGCCGCAGCCGGAACCGTCAGCGCTGCAGCTGGAACCGGGGATGCACTGCAGGGAGATGCAGGTACGATCTCTGCAGGACTTGACAGTGCAAGTTCAGCAATCGATATCCTCAGCGGTATTGATACTTCTTCTATGGACGAAGCAACAGCAGCCGCAGTCAACAGTGCGGTACAGGGCGCGATCGGAGCAATTTCCGGTGGTGTTGCAACGGCACAGGGCGGTGTCGCAAACCTGCAGGCACATGCAGGCCAGGTGTCCGGACTGAATGATGCAGCAGCTCAGATACAGTCCGCAGCCGGTGAAGTAAGTAACCAGAATGCACAGGCTGCAGCGGCAGGGGATGCAGCAGCACAGCTTCAGGAAGGTCTTGCTCAGATTGAAAGTGGTCTGGCTGCTCTGAATAATCAGAGTGCAGAAGATGCAAAGAAGGATGCACAGACACAGGCAACGATCAAAGCACTTACAAAAGGTATCGACGATGCACTTACAGAGCTTACAAAAAACAATGATGCACTGACAGTAGGTGCAAATGCACTGATAGCTGCAGGTACAGGAACCGGCACGACAGAAGAAGATATGTCTCTGACACAGGGCGCAGATGCAGTAGAAGCTGGTATTCAGAAACTTCAGACTACTCTTCAGACATATCTTGGAGAAAAATTAGATGGTGGAATGCTGAATACTCTGAAAGAGGGTGTAGATAAGCTTGTAGATGGAATCCAGCAGCTTCAGGCTGGTTATGATAAGGTTGATGAAGGAACCAGCAGTCTGCTCGCAGGAACAAATACACTGACAGCATCTAATAAACAGCTTACAAGTGGAGCAACAGCTCTTGAAAGTTCAGGAAAGACTCTGACCAGCGGAGCAAGTAAACTGACAAGTGCAAGCAAACAGCTTAACAGTGGAACATCAAAGATCACCAGTGCAACAAGTCAGCTTACCAGTGGAGCAAACACACTTTCTGCAAACAGCAGCAAACTCAACAGTGGAGCAAGCCAGCTTGCATCCGGTACACAGCAGCTTATGAGCGGAACATCTACACTCAGCAGCGGAAGTGCACAGGTTAAGAGTGGAATTAAGAGCCTTGCAGATGGAGCAAAGAAACTCTCTGACGGAACAAAAGAATTTGATGAAGAGGGAATCCAGAAACTTTCAGATCTTGTAGATGATGATCTGCAGGATATCCTGGATCGTCTGGATGCGATCTGCTCTGATGACAATGCATATCATTCCTTCAGTGGAAAAGAAGATGATATGAGCGGAAACGTAAAATTTGTTATTGAAACAGCAGCAATCGATGATGACAGTGACAAATAAAAAATCATGATAAAAACAGGGAAATGGATTGTATGCCGTTTCCCTGTTTTTTTCTTGCGGACGGGAAAGGAGTCTGCTATACTGTATGCTATGAGTAGAAAAAAAGCAGTTGTAAGAAAACCAAAAATAAAAAAGAAAACCGATTATTATGATTACAGTCTTCTTGCGGTTATCATTCTTTTGACTTGTTTTGGACTGGTTATGCTGTACAGTACCAGCTCTTACATGGCAGAACTGAACTATGGCGATGACATGTATTATTTTAAAAAACAGGCTGCGATCAGTCTGGCATGTATCATAGCCGCACTTGCAATCTCAAAGATAGATTATCATATATTGACGAGATTTACAGGGGTTATTTATGGTGTAGCAGCAGTGCTGATGCTGCTGGTCAAGACACCTCTTGGACGAAGCGCAAATGGAGCGCGTCGATGGCTGAATCTGGGACCATTGTCATTTCAGCCGTCGGAGCTTGCGAAGATTGCAGTGATCGTCTGTCTTTCTTATATGATTGTAAATATGGGAAGAAAGATTGGTACACTGAAAGGCTTTATGATGCTGGCAGGAAGTGGCGGTGCGCTTGCATTCATAACATATGTATTTACAGATAACCTGAGTACTGCGATCATTATTTTCGGTATTACGATTGGCCTTATCTTTATTGCACATCCAAAAGTAAGACCATTCCTCATTGCAGCAGGTATTCTTCTGGTTGTTGCTATTGTTGCTATCAGCTTCTTAAGTGCAACGATGGAAACCAGTTCAAGTTTCCGTTTGAGACGAATCCTTGTATGGCTGCATCCGGAGGATTATGCATCAGGAGATGGCTATCAGACGATACAGGCATTGTATGCGATTGGATCAGGAGGGTTTCTGGGAAGAGGACTTGGAAACAGTATCCAGAAGCTCGGAAGTGTGCCGGAAGCGCAGAACGATATGATCTTTTCTATTGTATGTGAAGAACTTGGAATTCTTGGCGGAATGATCGTACTTCTTCTGTTTGCTTACCTTTTGTACCGATTGTTCTTTATTGCACAGAATGCATCAGATCTGTTTGGCTCATTGATAGTGAGCGGTATTTTTATTCATATTGCACTGCAGGTTATTTTTAATATTGCCGTAGTGGTAAATCTGATGCCAAATACAGGTGTTAATTTGCCGTTTATCAGTTATGGAGGTACATCAATCCTGTTCCTGATGGCAGAGATGGGACTGGCATTGAGTGTGGCCAGACAGATTAAATTTAAAGAGCCGGAAAGGCTTCTCTAAAATAAGCAAAATCTATTGACAAATAGGTTCTCAGAATATATACTTTGCACATCAAAGTAGAGCAAAATTGTTACTTGATAAAGGAGAAATAGCAATGTTAGAAGAAATGAGAAAAATGATTGCAGAACAGTTAAACTGCGAAGAAAGCGAAATTACAGCAGATACTTCTTTTAAAGATGATCTTGGAGCAGATTCTCTTGATCTTTTTGAACTGGTAATGGCTCTGGAAGATGAATACAATATAGAGATTCCTGCTGAAGAGCTGACAGAACTGGCAACAGTGGGAGATGTGATCGAATATCTGAAAGGCAGAGGCATCGAAGCTTAGTATGCAGAACATTCCCTGAGGCAGTGATGTCTCAGGGGTTTTTTCTGAGTTTATATATTTTGAAAGGCAGGAAAGATACAATGACAAAGATCAGAACAAGATTTGCACCGAGCCCTACAGGAAGAATGCATGTAGGTAATCTTCGTACAGCGCTTTATGCATATCTCATTGCAAAACACGAAGGTGGAGATTTTATTCTTCGAATCGAAGACACTGACCAGGAGCGTTATGTGGAAGGTGCTGTAGATATCATCTATCGTACGATGGCAGGAACAGGACTCATTCATGATGAAGGTCCGGACAAAGATAAGGGATATGGACCATATGTACAGAGTGAGAGACAGGCTTCGGGACTTTATCTGAAATATGCACAGCAGCTGATCGAGCAGGGAGATGCTTATTACTGCTTTTGTGGACCGGAAGAACTGGAATCTATGAAACGTGTAGTTGCAGGAAAAGAAATCTCTATCTACGATAAGAGATGTCTGCGTCTGTCAAAAGAAGAAGTACAGAGACGTCTTGATGCAGGAGAACCACACGTTATCCGCTTTAATATGCCGACAGAAGGAACTACGACATTCCATGATGTGATCTATGGAGATATCACAGTTAACAACGAAGAGATGGAAGACCTTATCCTGATCAAATCTGATGGATATCCGACATACAACTTTGCAAACGTAATTGATGACCATCTTATGGGAATCACTCATGTTGTCAGAGGAAATGAGTATCTTTCTTCTGCACCAAAATACAACCGTATCTACGAAGCATTCGGATGGGAGATTCCGGTATACGTTCATTGTCCGCTGATCACAAACGAAGAACATCAGAAACTTTCCAAACGTTCCGGACATTCTTCATATGAAGACCTTCTGGATCAGGGATTTGTTACAGAGGCAATCGTTAACTTTGTCGCACTTCTTGGATGGAGCCCGCAGGACAATCGTGAGATCTTCTCACTTCCGGAACTGGTCGAAGCTTTTGATTATCATCATATCAGCAAATCACCGGCCGTATTCGATATTACCAAGCTTCGCTGGATGAATGGCGAGTATATTAAGAAAATGGATCCGGAAGAGTTCTATGAAAAAGCCCTTCCATATATGAAGGAAGTTCTCAAAAGAGATTATGATTTCCGTAAAATTGCCGGAATGGTACAGACCAGAATCGAGACATTCCCGGATATCCCGGCACTGATCGATTTCTTTGAAGAAGTTCCGGAATATGATTCTGCAATGTACTGCCATAAGAAGATGAAGACAAATGAAGAAACTTCTCTTGCAGTATTGAAAGAAGTTCTTCCGGTTCTGGAAGCACAGGAAGATTATACAAATGATCCACTGTTTGCTTCTTTAAGTGCATTTGTCAAAGAAAAAGGTTATAAGAACGGTTATGTAATGTGGCCGCTTCGTACAGCAGTATCCGGTAAACAGATGACACCGGCCGGAGCAACAGAAATTATGGAAATCATCGGCAAAGAAGAAACACTGAAACGTGTAAAGGCAGCAATTGAGAAACTCAGCTGAGAGTAATAAATGATAAAAAGAAATCCATCTCAACAAAGGGCGATCGCCCACCTGTCAGGACCAATGATGGTTCTGGCAGGCCCCGGTTCGGGGAAAACTTCCGTAATTGTAGAACGAACTGCATATATGATAAATGAAGGCGGAATCTCACCTTCTAATATTCTGGTCGTGACTTTTTCCAGGGCGGCGGCAAAGGAAATGAAGGAGCGCTTTTTAAGTTTTACCGGACAGCAGTATACTCCGGTTACTTTTGGTACATTTCATGGCGTGTTTTATGGAATATTGAAACAGGCATATGGATTTACTGCGGCTAATATTCTGTCTGATGAAGAAAAATTCGGCATTTTGAGAGAACTGACGTTGAATTATGGTGGTGATCTGGCAGAAGAAGGAGATTTTCCGGAAGAGATTGCCAGGGAGATCAGTGTGGTGAAAGGAAACAAAATTGCACTGGAACATTACTATTCTTCATGCTGTCCGGATGAAGTGTTCCGACAGATTTACCAGGGATACCGTGAAGCCTGTCAGAGCAGACGTAAACTGGATTTTGATGATATGATCCTGTATTGTTATGAGCTTTTTGTGCAGCGAAAAGATATTCTGGAAGCATGGCAGAAGAAATTTCAGTATATTCTTGTGGATGAATTTCAGGATATCAACCAATTGCAGTATGATATTGTACGCATGCTGGCAAAGCCACAGAATAATTTGTTTATCGTTGGAGATGACGATCAGTCGATTTATCATTTTCGTGGTGCAAGGCCTGAAATTATGCTGAATTTTACCAGAGATTATCCGGATGCGGAAACAGTTACACTGGATGTGAATTATCGATGCAGTGGACAGATCCTTTCAGCAGCGATGCACGTGATCGGAGAAAATAAAAAACGTTTTTCCAAAAAGCTTTCCACACCGAATCAGGTAGGTAAAGCGGTTCAGATACGGGAATTCCAAAATCCGAGAGAAGAATATCTTGCAGTTGTCTCGGAACTCAGAGAACGGATGGAAAACGGAGAGCGTCTGGAAGATACGGCAATTCTTCTTCGAACGAATCAGGAGGCAGAAGGACTGGTAGGTGCATTGATGGAACGACAGGTCCCGTTTAACATGAAGGAAAAACTCCCGAATCTTTTTCAGCATTGGATCTGCCGGAATCTTCTTGCCTATATGCATTTTGCAGCAGGGGAAAAGAACAGGAAGTATTTCCTTGAATTTATGAATCGGCCCAATCGATATATTTCCCGTGATGCCTTGTCATTATCATCAGTTGTATCCTTTGAAGAACTAAAAGAATTTTATAAAGATAAGGACTGGATGTGTGACCGTATCACAACATTGGAAACGCATTTGCGAGTGCTGAAGAGTCTGGCACCTTATGCTGCAATTAATTTTATCCGAAAGGGAATGGGATATGAAGAATACTTGCGTGAATATGCAGAGTATCGTAAAATAAAACCAGAAGAGCTGAGTGAGATTCTGGACCGGCTGACAGAAAGTACAAAAGGAATGAACAGTCTGGAAGAATGGGAATCCTACATAGAAGAATACACAGAAAAGCTTGAAGAGCAGGCACGAAAAGCTGAGCAGGAACGGGAGGGCGTTCTGATCTCTACACTTCATGGGGTGAAAGGTCTGGAGTATGAACAGGTGTATATCCTGAATGTTAATGAAGGTAGTATGCCTTATCGAAAAGCGGTACTGGAACCTGCCATTGAAGAAGAACGCAGACTGTTTTATGTCGGAATGACACGGGCCAGGAAACAGTTGGCTTTATGTTACGTGAGACAACAGTATGAGAAGAAACGGGAACCGTCCCGATTCTTAAAGGAGGCTGGAGTATGAAGGCGGTTATTTATTTTACAGAAGTTCCACAGCAGTACGAACACAAAAATATGGAGCACATGATAGGGGAGAAACTGCTTGCGACGGGACTCTACAAAGAGTATGGACTGAAGCTGGCATTTGAACCGAGGGCTACCGGTGAACATGGCAAACCATTCCTTACCCTGCAGCCGAAGATACATTATAATATTACACATTCCGGAAAATATGTAATGTGTATCATCGCAGACCAGGAAATTGGAATAGATGTGCAGGTGCATAAAAAGGTAAATTATGAACGGATGCTGGAGAGAATGGTTCCGGCGGATATGATTCGAGAAATACTGGACAGTGATGAACCGGAAAAAGCCTTTTTTACGCAGTGGGTATTAAGGGAAGCCTATATTAAATGGACGGGAGAAGGCCTGTCCCGAGATCTTCGAACGATTTCCATGGATGATGGAATTTACCTGATGCTGGAACTCGGAGAAGACTATAGTGGCGCTGTGTGGTCGCGTAAACCATTGGAACTGCGATGGGAGCATGCGGAAGTACAGCTGCCATGAAATATTGTGGCTAAAATATTGGAGTGATACAGAATCCCGTGGCGAAAGCTGCGGGATTCTTTTTGTACTAAATCCGGACATTGGACATATATTAGTGTAAAAGAGATACAGTCGTTCGCAGTAGTAAAAGAGGTGAGGACGATCAGGGCGGGACAGATTCAGAGTCTTTTTGCCGGAAATATCCGGAAACTTCTGGAAGAATGTGTGATAGATTACGAAAAACTTTATGAAATCAGACTTCGGACAGGCCGACCGGTATTTCTGTGTTATGGAGACGGAGAAAAATTTCTCCGAACCGGAAATGGAATGCCTTATCGGGTAACGAGACAGGATCTGAAAGAAACACTGGAGTATATCAGTGGATATTCTCTTTATGCTTATGAAGATGAAATATGTCAGGGCTATCTGAGTGTACAGGGAGGGCATCGGGTAGGAATTACCGGAAAAGTCATTCTGGATGGGGAACATATCCGGGGGATGAAGTATATTTCCTGCATCAACGTGCGGCTTGCACATCAGGTACAGGGGTGCGCAGATGAAGTGTTGCCGTATATCCGAAATGGAGAGCAGGTATATCATACACTGATCATTGCACCGCCAAGATGTGGAAAAACCACCCTTCTCAGAGATATGATACGGCAGATCAGCAATGGGACAGATAGAATCCAGGGAAAGACAGTAGGAGTGGTGGACGAGAGAAGTGAACTTGCCGGATGCTATCAGGGAATACCACAGAATGATCTGGGGATGCGGACAGATGTGCTGGATGCCTGCCCAAAGGCAAAAGGAATGCAGATGTTGCTGCGTTCGATGTCACCGGATGTTGTGGCTGTAGATGAACTTGGGAAGAAAGAAGATTTTAAAGCGGTAGAGTCCGTGGTCCATTGTGGGTGTAAATTGTTTGCGACAGCTCACGGAAATTCACTGGAAGATATTTTAAGACAGCCCTTTTTTCAGAAACTGAGAGAACTGGAAGTCTTTGAACGCTATATCGTTCTTGGAAAAAAAGGACATGCAGGAAGTATAGAAGCAATATATGATGGGAAGGGAAAACCATGCTGAAACTGGTGGGAGCTGTCCTTATTATCTTCGCGTCCGCAGGACTGGGATACTTAAAAAGCAGAGAACTTATGCTGCATGAGAAAAATCTTGAAGAGTTTTTACAGGTTATTTTATGCCTAAAAGGAGAGATACGGTGCGGAAACAGCTCGCTTTCGGATGCGCTTCGCGATACGGCATGTAGATGTCGGGGAAGGTACGAGGAGTTTTTAGAAAGGGTGGCTGCATGCATAGAAGCTAACACAGAAGAGAAACTCAGCATAATTTTTCAAAATTGTACAGAAAATTACCTTACAGATTTAAAACTCGATGAGGATGAACGGAGAAAAATAAGTTTGCTAGGAGAGAAACTTGGCTATCTGGACCGGGAAATGCAGATTCGGCAGCTGGAACTATATGAAACAGATTTTCTTTATCTTTTACAAAATCTGCGGAAAGATAAAGAGGAAAAGAAAAAAATATATCGAAGTCTTGGTGTTATGGGTGGCATCCTGCTTGCAATATTATTCTGGTAATTCCGGAGAAAGGAGAGAGAATGGAAGTTACGATCATATTTAAGATTGCGGCAGTTGGGATACTTGTTTCCATTCTTTCTCAGGTATTGAAACACAGTGGCAGGGATGAGCAGGCTTTTATGGTAAGCCTTGCGGGTTTGTTGATCGTTCTGTTTTGGATCGTTCCGTATATTTATGAATTGTTTCAGAACATCCAGAAGTTATTTGTAATCTGAAAGGAGCAGAAAACGTGGATATTATCAGAATATCTCTGCTGGGAATCTGCGGTGTAGTGCTTGGCTTTTTTTTGAAAGGAACAAGAACGGAATATGTTTCGTTTATAACGATGGGGATAGGTATCATAATTCTGGGACTGGCTGTGGATAAACTGGATTATCTTTTCCGGATGATCGGAAAAATACAGCAGAGTCTGTCGGTGGATCCGGAGTATTTTCTTACGCTGATTAAAATGATAGGAATTACATATATTGGGCAGTTTTCTGCCGGGATCTGTAAAGATGCAGGATATCAGGCAACCGCGTCACAGATTGAACTTTTTTGTAAATTATCTGTCATGGTTCTGAGTATTCCCGTATTGATGGCATTGCTGGAAACGATTCAGGAGTTTCTGGGATGAAGCGCCGAAAACAGAGCAGAAGATGGCGTGGAAAAAAATATGCACCAGTTATGATAGGAATGCTCGTATTACTGATGAATCTGGCGGATCTGAAAAATTCAAATCTGATATCGGGAAGTATTATCTGTCAGGCAGCTGAAAGGCAGTCAGAGAATACAGAGACTGAAAATAATTCAGGAGGGACAGAGAAAGAAAAGATAACGCAGACGGAAGCCAGTACGGTATCGGATATCCTTGAAGAACTTGATCTTTCACGGGTGCAAAGGATGCTGGACCAGATGCTCGGAGAAGAAAGCTTTTCCATGAAGGACATGCTGGATGGTCTGATAAAAGGAGAAAAGGTATTATCTGAAGATACTGTGCAGGAGATGGTGCACAGTTTTCTATTTTCCGGTCTGGAAAAGGAAAAGAGTCTTCTGATAAAAATACTGCTTCTTATTTTACTATCTGCTGTACTGGCGAATTTTGCAGATGTTTTTGAGAGCGGACAGATTGGAGATATCTGTTTTTATATTGTCTATTTGTTGCTGTTTATTCTGCTGATGGCTTCTTTTTCATCTGTTACCAGGTCCGTGCAGCAGACGATTACATGGATGGCGGAGTTTATGAGAGGACTTGCCCCGGCATATTTCCTGACTATATCGATAGCGGCAGGGAGTTCGACGGCAGCGGTCTTTTATGAGGGGGTTCTGATCCTTACCTGGCTGATCCAGGAAGTAATATTGAATCTTCTGTTTCCGGGAGCATGCCTGTATGTGCTGATCTCGCTGATCAACAATCTGTCAAAAGAGGAAATGCTTGGAAAAATGGCGGAACTTCTGGACACTGCAGTGAGTTGGGGATTGAAAACACTTCTTGGTATGGTAGTGGGACTGCAGGTTGTGAGAGGACTTATTGCTCCGGTAATGGATACTTTAAAAAGAAGTGCACTGGGAAAGGCAGCAGGTGCACTGCCAGGAGTGGGGAATGCAGTGAATATGGTTACAGAGCTGGTACTGACAAGTGCGGTACTTGTGAGAAACTGCCTTGGAGTTGTTATACTGTTTGCTTTTGTGGCAGCAGGGGCCGGTCCGGTGATCCATTATGGAATTTTGTCCCTGCTCTATCGATTTCTGGCAGCAATAGCGCAGCCAGTCTCGGAAAAAAGGATCGTAGATTCACTTGCAACGATGGGAGAAGGCTGTGCGCTGCTCCTGCGTATTCTTTTTACGGCAGAGATTTTATGTATCCTTGATTTTGTTATTTTGATGACCGGGATTGGAGGAAGCGGATGAAAGAGGAAATTTATCGATGGGTAAAAACGATTGCTTTTTTCTATATTGTCTTTTCGGCAGTGCTCCATCTGGTGCCGGATGTAAAATATGAACGTTATATTCGTTCTTTCATGGGAATCCTTCTGATCTATATTTTAAGCACACCTGTTTTTAACCTGTTTGGAAATGGGGAAAAACTGCTGCAGGAATTTCGATTAAATTATCAGGAAGAACTGACAGCACTGGAAGAAAAAAATACAGAAAATCTTCAGGCACTTTACCTGCAGGAGAATTACAGCAGGGAGCTGCAAAAAGAAATTTCGAAAAAATGTAAGGAAAATGGAATAGAAACAGAGGATATCGTCGTACATATAAATGGAGATCAGATTACGGCGGTGATCAGTACAGCGGGAAACATTACACAGGAGCAGGAAAGGGGAATTCGGGATGGACTTGCCAGGGACTTCGGAATCGAAGAGAAAAACTGTCAGCTTCTTATGGGGAAAGATGAACAGACAACATTGGCTGGTGATTCTGCTTCTGGGCCTTTTACTGATGGTAATTGCATTTCCCATATCGAAAACAGAGACTGAAACAGAAAATCAGAATTTTTCAACGACGACAGGTGAAAATATGGAAACCAAGACAGATCTTGAGATGAAACTGGAAGATCTTTTGAAAAATGTTGAAGGGGTAGGAAATGTGAAAGTAATGCTGATGACAGAGAGCGGGCAGGGGCTGTATGGTTCTGGGGGAAATGAAGTTACCGGAGTGCTGATCGTTGCAGAAGGAGCAGATAATTCTGTGACGGTCCGGAAAATACAGGAGGCAGTAATGGCATTATTTCAGATAGATGCTCATAAAATTAGAATAATGAAAATGAAATGAGGAGTTAAGACGTGAAAAAAATATTCAAAAAAAATCAGGTGATCATCACATCTCTTGCAATTCTGATCGCCGTAGCCGGGTATTTGAACTTTGCAGATGTAGATTTGGGAATTGGTGATAAAGAGGCAAGCACGGACAATAGCAGTATCCTGGACCAGGTAGAGTATGATCTGAGTGATGAAACAGCGGTAGCAGATGAAAATGCAGAGACTGCTGCGGAGACTGCGGAAGTACCAGATGGAAGCAGTACGCCGGGAGAAGCGGTCCTTACAGGAGCATCGGATTTTGCAGCACAGGCAAAATTATCAAGAGAACAGGTTCGCTCTCAGAGTAAAGCGGATCTGCAGGAGATCCTGAACAATACAGAGGTTGGAGATGAGCAGAAACAGGAAGCAGTAAATACGATGGTGCAGATGACTGAAATATCCGAAAAGGAAGCTGCCGCAGAAATGCTTCTGGAGGCGAAAGGATTTGAAAATGCAATTGTCAATCTGACGGGTGAGACTGCAGATGTGGTTGTTCCGGAGGCTGAGCTGGAAGATGCACAGCGTGCACAGATTGAAGATATTGTAAAAAGAAAGACAGGAATCACACCGGAAAATATTGTGATCACGCCATTAAATGAAGGCAATGATGAAGCGGCAACAGATACGACCTCGGAAAGTGATGGCGAAGAGAAGACAGATGAGCAACAGACTGATACATACAGGGAGCAGGAAACTTCAGGAGAAGATATTGTTACGGAAGGAATCTATGATTAAAATGCGTCTGTATGGTTATTTGCAGACCGTATCCTGCAGGGTAACTGTCCGGACTTTTGAGCCGGGCAGTTCTTCCCTTTTTTTCTTGACATCAGGGTATTTGATATACTAGAATAAAAAGTTGTATAGAAATTGGATAATTGAGAAAACAGATAATAGACAGGAGGAAAAACGTGTCTAAGTATGCGAAAGAAATAGAAAAAAGAAGAACCTTTGCCATTATCTCCCACCCGGATGCAGGTAAGACAACTCTGACAGAGAAATTCCTGCTGTATGGAGGCGCCATTAATCTGGCAGGAAGTGTTAAGGGTAAAGCTACATCCCGCCATGCAGTGTCTGACTGGATGGAAATAGAGAAAGAGAGAGGTATTTCTGTAACTTCATCTGTACTGCAGTTCCATTATGATGGCTATTGTATCAATATCCTGGATACTCCGGGACATCAGGATTTCTCTGAAGATACTTACCGTACACTGATGGCTGCTGATTCAGCTGTTATGGTTATTGATGGAAGCAAGGGTGTAGAGGCACAGACCAGAAAACTCTTCAAAGTCTGCGTTATGCGTCATATTCCTATTTTTACTTTTATCAACAAAATGGACAGAGATGCAAATGATACGTTTGATCTTCTGGATGAAATAGAAAAAGAACTCGGAATCGCAACATGTCCGATCAACTGGCCGATCGGTTCCGGTAAAAAATTCCGCGGAGTTTATGATCGTAATACACATAAAGTCCTGACTTTCTCTGATACACAGAAAGGAACCAAGGAGGGTGTGATCGAAGAAATTGACATTGATGATGCACGACTGGATGATATTGTGGATCCGGATCAGAGAGAACAGCTGATGGAAGAAATCGAACTTCTGGATGGAGCGAGTGTGGATTTTGATCAGGAACAGGTAAGCAAAGGAAATATGACACCTGTCTTTTTTGGTTCTGCGCTGACAAACTTTGGTGTGGAAACATTTCTGGAACATTTCCTCAAGATGACAACATCGCCACTTCCGAGAGTATCCGATGAAGGCGAGATTGATCCGATGTCTGATGATTTCTCGGCATTTGTATTTAAGATTCAGGCAAATATGAATAAAGCACATCGAGACAGAATCGCATTTATGAGAATCTGTTCCGGCAAATTTGATGCTTCCCAGGAAGTTTATCATGTGCAGGGGGATAAGAAGATGCGTCTTCTTCAGCCACAGCAGATGATGGCAGAATCCCGTCATGTGGTAGATGAGGCATATGCAGGAGATATTATCGGAGTATTTGATCCGGGCATTTTTTCTATCGGAGATACGATCTGTGCACCTGGAAAGAAATTTGCATTTGAGGGGATTCCGACTTTTGCACCGGAACATTTTGCAAGAGTTCGTCAGATTGATACCATGAAGCGTAAACAGTTTGTTAAGGGAATCAACCAGATCGCACAGGAAGGTGCAATCCAGATCTTTCAGGAGTTTAATACAGGTATGGAAGAGATTATTGTCGGTGTTGTTGGTGTCCTTCAGTTTGATGTACTGAAATATCGTCTCGAGAATGAATATAATGTAGAAATCCGTCTGGAAAACCTGCCATATGAGCATATCCGCTGGATTGCAAATAAAGAAGAAGTTGATGTTGCCAAGATTGTCGGAACTTCCGATATGAAGAAGGTTACAGACCTGAAGGGCAATCCACTGCTTTTGTTTGTAAACGCATGGAGCGTAGGCATGACAGAAGACCGTAATCCAGATCTGGTACTGACAGAATTCAGTAAATAAACGCTTTTATTTTGCAGTCAGATTTGATATACTAAGCCTATAAATAATTGACAGATTCGTTATTGTGAACGGAGTGAACAATAACAAAATTCGATTCGAAATCCGCAGGAGGAATTGGAATGGCAGAAAAAAGAACAACTTATAAATTACAGGATGTAGGTGGGATTGGTGAAGTTAAGATTGCTGATGAAGTAGTAACTGTTATCGCAGGACTTGCGGCCACAGAAGTTGAGGGTGTCGCTTCCATGGAAGGAAATATCACCAATGAACTGGTAAGCAAGCTTGGCGTCAAGAATCTTTCCAAGGGTGTTAAGATCACTGTACTGGAAGGTGTGGTTACCGTGGATCTTACTCTGAATATTGAATTTGGAAAGAATATTCTGGAAGTCAGTAAGAAAGTTCAGGACAAAGTTAAATCATCCATTGAGAATATGACAGGCCTGGAAGTAGCAGATGTAAACATCCGTATTGCAGGTGTTGATATGGAGAATGATAAGTAAAGGAAATTGGAAGAGAGAAAAAAGGAAAGTAAACCTTTCCTTTTTTCTTTAGGAGGAAACATGCGAAGAAGCGAACAGAGAGAACATATTTTTAAACTGCTGTTTATGACACAGTTTAATTCTGAAAATGAAATGTCAGATCAGGTTTCCATGTATTTTGATACACTAGGAGAACTGGAAGAAAAAGATCAGGAAGCAATACAGAACAAATATCAGCATATTCTGGAACATCTGGATGAGATCGACCAGATCCTGAATGAATACAGCCGTGGATGGAAAACTACACGAATGAATCGTGTTGACCTGACTGCATTGCGTCTGGCTGTTTATGAAATGAAAATGGATGAAGAAGTACCGGTTGGAGTTGCTATCAACGAAGCAGTAGAACTGGCAAAACTTTTTGGCGGGGAAGACTCCGGCTCTTTTGTTAATGGTATTCTTGGAAAAATCGCCAGTGGTAAGAAGGACTCCGGTGAGGAACATAAGAAACCACGTCGTCAGACTCATTCTGCAAAGATTATCATTCGTTCATCCAAAAAGGATGGAAAAGCTTCCAAAGATCAGAAAAATCCTGAGAGAGCGTCTGAAGAAAGCACAGAATAATAAAAATGAAAAATATTTTTTCAGTGGGCCAGATCAATCGATATGTCAAGAATATGTTTACACAGGATTTTATTCTGCAGAAGATCTATGTAAAGGGAGAAGTTTCCAACTGCAAATATCATACCAGTGGACACATTTATTTTTCATTGAAAGATGAGACAGGAGTGCTTTCCTGTGTAATGTTTGCCGGACACAGAAGAGGACTGGCATTTCGAATGAAAGACGGTGACCGTGTCGTAGTAGGTGGTGCCGTGGATGTATATGAGAGGGATGGCAGATATCAGCTGTATGCAAAAGAAATTTCGCTTGAAGGAGCAGGTGCACTTTATGAGAGATTTCTGGCGTTGAAGACAGAGCTTGAAGAGATGGGAATGTTTGCACAGGAGTACAAACAGCCAATTCCGGCTTTTATCCACAGGCTGGGAGTCGTTACTGCGCCTACGGGAGCGGCCGTGCAGGATATAAGAAATATTTCACTGAGACGTGATCCTTATCTGCAGATTATTTTGTATCCGGCACTTGTACAGGGAGAAGGAGCAGCAGACAGTATTGTACGTGGAATCCATATGCTGGATCAGGCAGAGGTTGATGTGATTATTGTCGGACGAGGCGGTGGATCGATCGAAGACCTCTGGGCATTTAATGAAGAAAAAGTTGCCAGAGCTATTTTTGAGTGCAGGACGCCCATTATTTCGGCAGTAGGTCACGAAACTGATTTTACGATCGCAGATTTTGTGGCAGATCTTCGTGCCCCAACGCCTTCGGCAGCTGCAGAACTTGCAGTGGCGGATTTCAGACAGATACTGCAGAATATTGCTGGCCTCAGAGACCGTATGCAGAAGGCAATGCAGCGCAGGGCAGAACTTGGCCGTGCACAGCTGATGCAGTATCAGATGCGTTTTCAGTATCTGAACCCGGAAGCAAAGCTCAGGGATAACAGACAGCGTCTGGCTGATCTTGATGAATTGCTTCGAAGAGCAATGAAAAACCGCATTGCAGAAGAAAGACATATGCTTGGAATCTATCTGGAACGATACAGAGGACTGTCTCCTTTGTATAAATTAAATCAGGGATATTCTTTTGTTTCGGACAGAGAGGGAAATGGAATTATATCCACAAAACAGGTACATTCCGGAGATCTGTTGGAGATTTCTGTGACAGATGGTGTGATCGAGGCAGAAGTGCGAAGCAGCAGGAAGGAAGACTGGAATAAATGACAGAACAGATTCAGAAAACAGATACACAGAACAGAGAAATAGAAGAAGTCTTTCAGGAACTGGACACCATTGCTGAAAAGCTGGAGAGTGGTGACACATCGCTGGAGGATTCTTTTCGTTTATACAAAAAAGGTATGGAGCTTCTGAAATACTGCAGTGACAGACTGGATACTGTAGAAAAGAAGATGCTTCAGATGGATGAGGATGGGACATTACGTGAATTTTAAAGAAGAATTACAGCAGAGAACAGATTATGCAGAAGAAGTGATCCGCAGATGGCTTCCGGAAGAACGTGGATTTTCCAAAACGATGGCACAGGCGATGAACTACAGCATGTGTGCCGGCGGCAAGAGACTGAGGCCGATCCTTCTTCTGGAGACTCTTCGATTATTTGGAGGGGATGAGAAACTTGCTGAACCGTTTATGGCGGGAATCGAAATGATTCATACACATTCTCTGATACATGATGATCTGCCGGCAATTGATAATGATGATTATCGCCGTGGTCGTCTGACTACGCACAAAGTGTATGGTGAGGCAATGGGCGTATTAAGCGGTGTGACACTTTTGAATTATGCTTATGAGACCATGTTTCGTGCATTTGAACTGACAGATGACAAAGACAGGGTGATCCGGGCTGTGCGGATTATGGCAGAAAAAACAGGTATTTACGGTATGCTGGGCGGTCAGAGTGTTGATGTGGAAAATGATGGCAAACCATTGGAGAAGGACCTTCTCGATTACATTTATGAACACAAAACTTCTGCACTGATCGAAGCGTCCATGATGGCAGGAGCTGTTCTGGCAGGAGCGGACGAGGAACAGACCTCCATGATCGAACAGGCTGCATCGGATATTGGTCTGGCATTCCAGATACAGGATGATATTCTGGATGTGACAAGTACCAGTCAGGAATTGGGAAAGCCGGTACACAGTGATGAAAAAAACAACAAAGTTACTTATGTGACTCTTTTTGGGGTACAGAAAGCATCTGAGCAGGTCAGAGAACTTTCTGAAAAAGCTCTGGCAGTTCTGGACAGACTGTATAATAAAAATGAGTTCCTGACGGAGCTGGTCATGGAAATGGCAACCCGCAGGAAATGAAAGAGGGATACGAAGGATGTTGGAAAAGATCAATAAGCCTAATGATATACACAAGATAGCGTTGGCAGATTTTCCACAGCTTGCAGATGAGATCAGACAGTTCCTGATTGAGTCAGTCAGCCAGACAGGAGGCCATTTGGCATCGAATCTTGGGGTAGTGGAACTGACACTGGCTTTGCATAATGTGCTGGATCTTCCACAGGATAAGATCGTATGGGATGTGGGACATCAGGCATATACCCATAAGATTCTGACAGGAAGAAAAGAAGGATTCAAAAATCTTCGAAAAGAAGGCGGAATGAGTGGATTTCCGAAACGCTGTGAAAGTGACTGTGATACATTTGATGCAGGCCACAGTTCTAATTCAATCTCAGCGGGGCTGGGCTATGTAAGAGCCAGAGATCTGCTTGGACAGAATTATCGTGTCGTATCAGTGATCGGAGATGGTGCACTGACAGGTGGCATGGCATATGAAGCATTGAATAATGCAGCAGAATTGAAAACCAATTTTATTATCGTACTCAATGATAATAATATGTCTATTTCCAAAAATGTTGGTGGAATGTCTTCTTATCTCAGTGCATTGCGTACAGCGGAAGCTTACACGGGAATGAAACTGAATGTAACTAAGACGCTTAAGAAGGTACCGAAGGTAGGTACTGCGGTTGTAGATACCATGCGCAGGACCAAGAGCAGTATCAAACAGCTGATCATACCGGGAATGCTTTTTGAAAATATGGGACTGACGTATCTTGGACCGGTTGACGGACACAATATGCGGCAGATGATGAAACTTTTTAACGAAGCAAAACGTGTGGAAGGACCAGTGATCGTTCATGTCCTGACGCACAAAGGCAGAGGATATGAACCGGCAAGTCTGCATCCGGATCAGTTCCATGGAACTGGCCCGTTTGACATAAAAACCGGCAGACAGCTTTCTGTGAAGAAAGGACCGACGTATACAGATGTATTTTCACAGGCTATGGTGAAACTGGGAAAAGAAAATCCGAAGCTTGTCGGCATTACAGCGGCAATGAAGGAGGGAACCGGACTGAAGGCTTTTGAAAAAGCTTTTCCGGACAGATTATTTGACGTTGGAATTGCCGAAGAGCATGCAGTCAGTTTTGCAGCCGGCCTTGCCCTGGGTGGCGTGATACCAGTCGTAGCGATTTATTCTTCTTTCTTACAGAGGGCAGTAGACCAGATGCTTCATGATGTCTGCATGCAGAAGCTGCACGTGATCTTTGCGATTGACAGGGCAGGTCTTGTAGGAGCAGATGGAGAGACACATCAGGGAAATTTTGACTTGTCTTATCTGACAATGATGCCCAATATGACGGTCATGGCACCAAAAAATGGAAGAGAACTTGAAAAAATGCTGGAATTTGCAGTTCATGCGGCAGGACCATGTGCAATCCGTTATCCCAAAGGCACTGCATATCAGGGACTGGAGGAATTTGACAGCCCGATACGTTTTGGAAAAAGTGAAGTTCTTTACCGTGGAGAGAAAACAGCACTTCTGTCTGTTGGAAGCATGACGGAGGTCTGTGAACAGGTCTGCAAAGAACTGAAGAACAAAGGTGAAAATCCAACATTTGTAAATGCAAGATTTGTGAAGCCACTGGATACAGAGCTTCTTGATGAGCTTGCAAAAGATCATAAATTATTTGTAACAGTAGAAGAAAATGTCAGAAACGGTGGATTTGGTGAGCATGTGGCAGCTTATATGGAAGCATGTCATCCGGAAGTAAGAGTACTTCCGATCGCTATCTGGAATCGTTTTGTAGAGCATGGAGAAATTGCCAGTCTGAGAGCCAAAATCGGGCTTTCAGCACCGGATATTCTTGATGCGATTGAGGAATATGAGGAGCAGGAATGAAGAAAAGACTGGATCTTTTGATGGTAGAGCGTGCACTTGCACCTTCCAGAGAGAAAGCAAAAGCATATATTATGTCCGGAGATGTTTATGTGGACGGACAGAAAGAAGATAAAGCGGGAACAATGTTCAAGGAGACGGTGAAGATTGAAGTACGCGGAAATACACTTCCATATGTAAGCCGTGGAGGACTGAAACTGGAAAAAGCCATGAATAATTTTGGCGTTTCTCTGGATGGAAAGGTATGTATGGATGTTGGTGCGTCCACTGGCGGATTTACAGACTGTATGCTCCAGAATGGTGCGGTGAAGGTCTATTCAATCGATGTCGGATATGGACAGCTTGACTGGAAACTTCGTAATGATCCGAGAGTGGTATGTATGGAAAAAACGAATATCCGTTATGTACTTCCGGAAAATCTGCAGGAGCCGGCACAGTTTTCATCGATAGATGTTTCTTTCATTTCTCTGACAAAAGTGCTTCTTCCAGTGAGAAACCTCCTTACAGATGATGGAGAGATCGTCTGTCTGATCAAACCGCAGTTTGAAGCCGGAAGAGAAAAAGTTGGGAAAAAAGGCGTTGTACGTGATCCGGCAGTGCACCTGGAAGTCATTGAAAAAGTGATCGCTTATGCGTCTACAATTGCAATGGAGCCGTGCCATCTTTCGTTTTCACCGATCAAGGGACCAGAGGGAAATATTGAATACTTGCTTCATTTGAAAAAGAGACCGGAAGGGGAAGTGATCCAGTCCTCTCTTGAAGTAACACCTGAGGCTGTAGTGCAGGAGGCACACAGTCAACTGGATTAAGGAAGGTCTAGGGGAGATGGATAAGTTTTATATCATCACAAACAGTGATAAAGATAAAGATTTTCAGATCACAAATGAAATTGTTTCTTATCTGAAAAAAAATGGAAAGAAATGTCAGGTTCAGCAGGCGGAACGTAAGTTGGAAGGGGCATACCATTATACAAATCCGGAACTGATTCCAGAGGGAACACAGTGTATTCTGGTTCTGGGCGGTGATGGTACACTTCTTCAGGCTGCCAGAGATGTTGTTTACAGAAAAATTCCAATGCTGGGAATCAATCTCGGGACGCTGGGGTTTCTGGCTGAAGTAGACAGACAGTCGATACATGCTGCACTGGATAAACTGATCGCAGATGACTATGAGATTGAAGAAAGAATGATGCTTACAGGAACAGTCTGGCATGGTGATAAGATCATTGGGCAGGACATTGCACTGAATGATATTGTAATAGGCAGAGAGGGCCCCCTTCGAGTTGTAAGATTTAAAAATTATGTGAATGATGTCTATCTTAATTCGTATAATGCAGATGGAATTATTATTGCCACACCGACAGGTTCTACCGGTTACAGCCTTTCATGTGGAGGACCTATTGTATCTCCAAATGCGGCGATGACGCTGATGACACCGATCGCTCCGCATACATTGAATACCCGCAGTATTATTTTTCCGGAGGAAGATGTTATTACAGTAGAGCTGGGAGAAGGCCGCAGGCAGGTTCAGGAACAGGGGCTTGCTTCTTTTGACGGAGATACAGAAATTCCGATCGTGACGGGAGACAGGATCGTGATTCAAAAAGCTTCAGCCAGTGTGAAAATTCTGAAATTAAATCATTTAAGCTTTGTAGAGGTATTACGGCAGAAGATGGAATAACAGTGACAATGTGATGGAGGTAATGCAGTGAAAAGTGCAAGACATGAAAAGATCATAGAACTGATTCAGGAATATGATATTGATACACAGGAGGAACTTGCTGCCAGACTGAATGAGGCAGGATTCAAAGTAACACAGGCTACAGTCTCCAGAGATATCCGGGCACTGAAGCTTATGAAAGTTGCAGGAAAGGATGGAAAATCCCGTTACGCGATTCTTACAGAACCGTCTGCGGAACTGGGAGACAAATACACAAGGATTCTCCAGGATACACTGACATCACTTGATGTAGGTCAGAATATGCTTGTGATCCGCACTGTGCCGGGAATGGCCATGGGGGTGGCGGCTGCGTTGGATGCCCTGAAATGGAAGGAGATTCTTGGAAGTATTGCCGGAGATGATACAGTCATGTGTGTGGCACGTGATGCAGAGCAGGCAGAAATTGTTGCTGAGAAGCTGAAAGGAATTCTGAAATTATGTTAGTTCATCTTCATGTGAAGAATCTGGCACTTATTGAAGATATTGAAGTAGAATTTGGGCCGGGACTGAATATTCTGACTGGTGAGACAGGAGCAGGTAAATCGATTCTGCTGGGTTCCATGCAGCTGATCCTGGGCAGCAGAATTGCAAAGGATATGATCCGCGAAGGTGCGTCATATGCACTGGTGGAGCTGTTGTTTCAGGTAGAAAATCCAAGAGCTGAAGAAGCACTGGGCAAACTGGGGATTGAGCTGGAAGAAGGACAGGTATTGCTGACACGTAAAATTCTGGATGGCAGGAGTATCAACAAGATTAATGGGGAGACCTGCACGGTTGGACAGATGAAAGCAGTAGCTTCCTGCCTTCTGGATATACACGGGCAGCATGAGCACCAGTCTCTGCTTTATCAGGATAAACAGCTGGAGATTCTGGATGCATATGGTAAAGATGAAATCTATCCGGTCAAAGAAAAAGTGAATCGTGCATATCGTACATATCGTGACAGCCTAAAAAAATTAAAGTCTCTTGATATGGATGAAGAACAGAGAAACAGAGAGCGTGCTTTTCTGGAATTTGAGATTAAAGAAATTGAAAGCGCGAATTTGAATCCGGGAGAGGATGAAGAACTGGAAAAGCTGTACCGTAAGCTGGATAACGGGAAGAAGATTCTTGAGACTCTGCAGGAGGTGCGGGATCTGACAGGAAATGATTCCGTGCAGGGAGCCGGAGAAGCGGTTGGAAATGCAGTGAAAGAGCTGATGCGTGTCACGGAGTATGACAGCCAGCTGAAATCCATGTCATCAGCACTTCAGGAAATCGATGGGCTTTTGAATGATTTCAACAGAGAGCTTTCCTCTTATGTGGATGAACTGAACTTTGACGGAGAAACATTTTATGAAACAGAAAGAAGATTGGATCTGATCAACAATCTCAAAGCAAAGTATGGACAGTCAATCGAGGCAATCCACACATACTGCGGCAACCAGAAACAAAAACTGGAAGATCTTGACAGATATGAGGAGAATTTCCGGAGAGCAAAAGCTGAAGTAGAAAAAAGCAGAGCACAGCTTGAAATTGTTTCGGATAAACTTTCTGTTATCCGGAAAAAATACAGCCAGATGCTTACGGATAAGATTATTGAGGGATTGAAAGATCTGAATTTTCTGGACGTACAGTTTCATATTGATTTTCAACGAAAAAAAGAATATACAGATAATGGGTTTGATGATATAGAATATGAAATTTCTACCAATCCGGGTGAGAGCGTAAAACCATTAGGCAGGATTGTATCTGGCGGTGAACTTTCCAGGATCATGCTTGCAATAAAAGCAATTCTTGCAGACAGAGATCAGATAGAGACATTGATCTTTGATGAGATCGACACAGGTATCAGTGGCAGGACAGCGCAGAAAGTATCCGAAAAAATGGCAGTTATCGGAAAATGTCACCAGGTATTGTGTATTACGCATCTTCCGCAGATTGCTGCAATGGCAGATACACATTTTGAAATCGAAAAACATCAGAAGGGTACAGAAACGATCACGGAGATTCATCCGCTGGAAGGAGATGATTCTGTGAGAGAACTTGCCAGACTTCTGGGTGGAGCTGAACTTACACAGGCAGTTTTTGAAAACGCAAAAGAAATGAAAGAATTGGCACGGGTTCATAAAAATACAAGACTGAAATAGCTGTATTCACAGCATAATAAGAGAGGATGATCCAACAGGATCGCTTCTCTTTTTTTTCTGTAAAAATGCTGGTGGAAGAGAGTTTGGTTTTACAAAAGAAAGGATGTGGCAGAATGGACAGAAGAACAAAATACAGACATCTTCTCTGGTGGATCATATGCCTGGATCTGCTAACGGTGATATGGCTGGGATATCGATATCTTGACAGGAAGATTCCTGATGAGCTTTATGTGACAGAAAGTCAGGAACAGCAGGTGAAGAATGTACTGGATTATCCGCTGCTTTCTTTTGATGATGCAATTACGGTTTCCGGAGATGGAAGTTATCTGTTATCCAGCAGAATTTTGGGAGTGATACCGTTTAAAGATGTCAAAGTAATCCCCACAGACAGTACGACAGTGCTTGTCAGTGGAAGCACTGTCGGAATCTATATGGAAACCGACGGAGTACTGGTAATTGATACCGGTGAGATTATTTCTGAAGAAGGCCGTGCGGAGGAACCGGCAGAAAAAATTATAGAGCCGGGAGATTATATCGTTGCATTTAATGATGAAATTATTGAAACTAAAAAAGATCTTGTAGAAGATCTCGAAAAGCTGAAACAGGATACTGTGGAGTTGCAGGTAATAAGAAAAGGAAAAAAGATTCCTCTGTCGCTGAGTCCGGTAAAAGATATCAAGGGCGAGTATAAGCTGGGTATATGGGTGAGAGATAATACACAGGGAATCGGGACACTCACATTTGTTGATCAGAATGGAAATTACGGAGCACTTGGTCATGGAATCAGCGATGTAGATACCGGAGAGCTTCTTCATATTGATGATGGTGACCTGTATCAGGCACAGATCGTTGGGATCCAGAAAGGAAGCAGCGGAAGTCCGGGTGAACTTTCCGGTCTGATTCATTATGAGGCGGAAAAAATCATCGGAAGTATAGAAAAAAACTGTGAACAGGGAATTTATGGAAAATTATCAGAACTGCCGGAGGATCTTGGATTGCGAAAGATGGAAGTTGCATACAAACAGGAACTGGAAATCGGGCCGGCATCCATATTGTGCTGTGTGGATGGAACGGTACGTGAATTCGATGCTGAGATAACAAGAATTGACATGAATCATGAAGATACAAATAAAAGTTTTGTAATTCAGGTGACAGATTCCGAACTTCTGGAACTGACAGGAGGAATTGTACAGGGAATGAGTGGAAGCCCGGTGATTCAGAATGGAAAATTCGTGGGAGCTGTCACGCATGTTTTTATACAGGATTCTACAGGAGGATATGGCATTTTTGCAGAAAACATGCTGGAAAATATCTGAAAAAGTCGATTCAGGACGAACGAAAATGCCGTATTTCAGCCAGTTTCGGCTTGATTTCGCGAAGGCCTTTCTACTATAATGTCCTTGTTGTAAGGAAGAAGATTTTTGTTGGTTAGGAGGGAAAGGCCTCATGGAAAAATTAAATGTGGCGATTGCAGATGATAACGTTAGAATGGCTGACATACTCGGTCAGATGATCGAAGAAGATAAAGACCTGACTTTGGTCGGAAAAGCACACAATGGAGAAGAAATCTGCAGCATCATCAGAGAAAAAGAACCGGATGTTGTTGTATTGGATATCATTATGCCGAAGATGGATGGACTTACCGTTATGGAACACTGCAGTCATGACAGTTCAGTAAAGAAACAGCCGGCTTTTATTGTAGTATCGGCGGTGGGACAGGAAAGAATCACAGAAGATGCGTTCAATCTTGGCGCATATTATTATATGCTGAAACCTTTTGACAAACAGGTGCTCTTAAGTCGTATCAAACATATACGCAGGGGAAATGAACGAAAAATGAGAGAACCGGTGCGACAGGCGGTGAGAGAGGAACCGGCTCCTTACGGAAAACGGAATCTGGAAACAGATGTGACGAATATTATACATGAAATTGGCGTTCCGGCACACATAAAAGGTTATCAGTATCTGAGAGATGCGATCATTCTGTCTGTTAACGATATGGAAATGTTGAATTCGATCACAAAAGTACTTTATCCGACAATTGCAAAAAAACATCAGACTACTCCGAGCCGGGTGGAGAGGGCTATCCGTCATGCGATCGAAGTTGCATGGAGCAGAGGCAAGATGGATACGATCGATGCACTGTTTGGGTACACGGTCAGCACAGGAAAAGGCAAACCGACCAACTCAGAATTTATTGCACTTATTGCAGATAAAATTCGCCTTGAATACAAAAATCACTCTTTTCAACAAGGTGGTTTTGGAGTATAATAAACAAAAGGTCTGTCACAGACAGAAATGTCAGAAAATAGCGAGCGGATGTTCGAAATAACAATAATCTGGCATCGAGATACAAGGAGGGGTATTTACAGATGAAAAGAATTTTATTTGCAACATCAGAAGCGGTACCATTTATTAAAACAGGAGGACTTGCCGATGTAGCTGGTGCACTTCCGAAATGTTTTGATAAGCGCTATTTTGATGTCCGTGTTATCTTGCCGAAATATGCCTGTATGAAACAGGAATGGAAAGATAAAATGGAATACATTACTCATTTTTATATGGATCTGGGATACAAAAACTGCTATGTTGGCATTATGCATATGGAATACGAAGGAATCCAGTTTTATTTTATCGATAATGAATATTATTTCAGTGGACCGAAGCCATATGACAGTGCCCCATGGGATCTTGAAAAATTTGCATTCTTCTCAAAGGCTGTATTGTCTGTCCTTCCGGTTATCGGTTTCCGCCCGGATGTGATCCACTGTCACGACTGGCAGACAGGTCTTGTTCCGGTATATCTGCATGATTCCTTCCAGCAAAATGAATTTTTCTGGGGAATCAAGACAGTTATGACAATTCACAATCTGAAATTCCAGGGAGTATGGGATGTAAAGACTGTTCAGGGAATCACAGGACTTTCTGATTATTATTTTGCACCGGATAAACTGGAAGCATACAAAGATGCAAACTTCCTGAAAGGTGGAATTGTTTTTGCTGATGCAGTAACTACAGTAAGTAATACTTATGCGGAAGAAATCAAAACTCCGTTCTATGGAGAACGTCTGGATGGTCTTCTCTGTGCCAGAGCACATGATCTTCGAGGTATTGTCAATGGAATTGATTATGATGTATTCAATCCTGAAACAGATAAATGTATTACCAGAAACTACAATGCAAAGACTTTCCGTAAGGAAAAAGTTAAGAATAAGATCCAGCTTCAGAAAGATCTTGGACTGAATGAAGACCCGAATGCGATGCTGATCGGAATCGTTTCCCGTCTGACAGATCAGAAAGGCTTTGACCTGATCGCATATGTAATGGATGAACTCTGTCAGGACGCTGTACAGATCGTAGTGCTTGGAACAGGAGAAGAGCGCTATGAGAATATGTTCCGTCATTTTGACTGGAAATATCATGGAAAAGTATCGGCACAGATTTATTATGATGAGCCGCTTTCACACAGAATCTACGCAGCATCGGATGCATTCCTGATGCCGTCTCTGTTTGAACCATGCGGGCTCAGCCAGCTGATGAGTCTCCGTTATGGAACACTTCCGATCGTGCGTGAGACAGGCGGCCTGAAGGATACAGTGCAGCCGTACAATGAATTTGAAGGAACAGGTACCGGATTCAGCTTTACGAATTACAATGCACATGAAATGCTTGCAACAGTCCGCAATGCAGAACGTGTATATTACGATAATAAACGCGAGTGGAACAAGATGGTTGATCGTGCCATGGCAGCAGATTTCTCCTGGAGTCATTCTGCAAAACAGTACGAAGAAATGTACAACTGGCTGATCGGTGATAAATAAGGAGTAAACCCAAATATGATGCAGGGCACCGTGCAGAAACGGTGCCCTTTTTGTCGAAAAGTTTTGCTTGACTTTGCCGACGATTTATAATAGCATATAAGAAGAAAACACGAACATAGGTTTGGTATGAGCGTTTGAAATTAAGAAAATATAAGGAGAATCCATAAGATGATTAATGAAGAGAAGCAGAAAGCGCTGGAGGCAGCTCTTGGACATATTGAGAAGCAGTACGGTAAAGGATCTGTAATGAAGCTTGGGGATTCCAGTTCTAATATGGTAGTAGAAGCGGTTCCGACAGGCTCTCTTGGACTGGATATTGCGCTTGGAGTCGGTGGAGTGCCGAAGGGACGTATCGTGGAGATCTACGGACCTGAATCCAGTGGTAAGACAACGGTTGCATTACATATGGTAGCTGAGGTGCAGAAGAGAGGCGGAATTGCCGGATTTATTGATGCAGAACATGCACTTGATCCGGTGTATGCAAAGAATATCGGTGTTGATATTGACAATTTATATATTTCACAGCCGGATAATGGTGAGCAGGCTCTGGAGATCACTGAGACAATGGTTCGTTCAGGGGCTGTTGATATTGTAATCGTGGACTCTGTTGCGGCGCTTGTTCCGAAGGCGGAGATCGAGGGTGATATGGGAGACAGCCATGTTGGACTGCATGCCCGTCTGATGTCGCAGGCTTTGAGAAAACTGACTGCAGCGATCAGCAGATCCAACTGTGTGGTTATTTTTATCAACCAGCTTCGTGAGAAAGTTGGCGTTATGTTTGGTAATCCGGAGACAACGACCGGTGGACGAGCTCTGAAGTTCTATGCTTCTGTACGTCTTGATGTCAGAAGAACAGAAACCCTGAAGCAGGGTGGCGAGATGGTTGGTAACCATGTCAAGGTCAAAGTTGTTAAGAATAAAGTTGCTCCGCCGTTCAAACAGGCTGAGTTTGATATTATGTTTGGTACTGGCATTTCCAGAGAAGGTGAGATTCTTGATCTTGCATCAGAATGCAATGTGGTGAATAAGAGTGGTGCATGGTACTCTTACAATGGAGAGCGTATCGGACAGGGAAGAGAGAATGTGAAGATTTTCCTGAAAGATCATCCGGAAATCTGTGAAGAAATCGAAAAACAGGTAAGAATCCAGTATCATCTTCTTCCGGAAGAGGAGGCTGCACAGCAGAATCCGGCAGCGCAGGATGCAGAAGAAGAGCAGGAATAATTGAATGACAGATATGGAACAGCAGCAGAAAGAAGTTCGTAAGAAAGCACTGAAGCTTCTGGAACATATGGACCGCACGGAGAAGGGATTATATGATCGGCTTCTCCGTGCCGGCTTTTCGGAAGCTCTGGCAGCAGATGCTGTCGCATATGTGAAGGATTATGGATATGTAAATGATGCGAGATATGCGACGAATTATATTATGTACAGGATTCATGACAAGAGTCGTCAGAAGATATTCCAGGAATTGCAGCAGAAAGGAATTGACCGTCAGACGATCCAGAGTGCATGGGACGAAGCAGCAGAACTGGAGATGCCGGATGAAAGGAAACTCCTTCGGCAGATGGTAGAGAAGAAATATGCTCCAGGTAGCAGCCTTGATGAGAAGGAAATGAGACGGCTGTATGGGTATCTGGCACGACGTGGTTTTCGGTCCGGAGATATTTTTTCCGTATTGGAAGAAATGGATATCTCATAATGGTTCTGTACCTGAGCAGTTATGAGTTAAAAATTATGTAGAAAAACTTGACATAAATCCTAAAAACAGCTAAACTTGTATTGTTGTATTTGTACAATGAAAACTAAATAAGGAGGTGCTCCTGTGGCAATTACAATTATTGTAGCAATTGTCGCTGTAGCGGTCGCACTGCTTATTGCGGTTCCTCTTACTTGCAAGGTTGCGGTTAACAACAAAGCTAAAAAAGATGCTGAAGTTGTTGGCACAGCAGAAAACAGAGCAAGAAGCATCATAGATGAAGCTTTAAAAACTGCTGAGACGAAGAAGAGAGAAGCTTTATTGGAAGTAAAGGAAGAATCCCTCAGAACGAAAAATGAACTTGAGAAGGAAACCAAGGAACGAAGATCCGAGCTGCAGAAATACGAAAGACGTGTTTTATCAAAAGAGGAATCGGTTGATAAAAAAGCGGATGCAGTAGAGAAGCGTGAGGCAGAGTGCACAGCAAAAGTTGCTGAGTTACAAAAAAGAGAAAAGAAAGTAGACGAACTTGAACAAAAAGGAGTACAGGAACTGGAAAGAATTTCCGGTCTGACCTCCGACCAGGCAAAAGACGAGTTACTCAGAAGTGTAGAAGATGATGTCAAAGTTGATGTTGCCAGAATGTACAAGGAACTGGAAAACAGAGCCAAGGAAGAAGCTGGCAAGAAAGCAAAAGAGTACGTGGTAAATGCAATTCAGAAATGTGCAGTTGACCATGTCGCAGAGACTACAATTTCTGTTGTACAGCTTCCAAGTGATGAGATGAAGGGTAGAATCATCGGACGTGAAGGACGTAACATTCGTACTCTTGAAACACTGACAGGTGTTGATCTGATCATTGATGATACACCGGAAGCAGTCGTTTTATCTGCTTTTGACCCGATTCGCCGTGAGATCGCCAGAGTGGCTCTGGAGAAACTCATCGTTGACGGACGTATTCATCCGGCTAGAATCGAAGAAATGGTAGAGAAAGCACAGAAAGAAGTAGAAACACAGATTCGTGAAGATGGTGAGAACGCAGCAATGGATGTTGGTGTTCACGGTATCCATCCAGAACTGCTGAAACTTCTTGGACGTATGAAATTCCGTTCAAGCTATGGACAGAATGCTTTGAAACATTCTATCGAGGTGGCACAGCTTTCAGGAATTCTCGCCGGAGAAATCGGTGTAGATGTCCGTATGGCAAAACGTGCCGGATTGCTTCATGATATCGGTAAATCTATCGATCATGAGGTAGAGGGTTCACATATTCAGATTGGCGTAGATCTTTGTAAGAAATACAAAGAATCCGCAGTTGTCATCAATACAGTTGCGTCTCACCATGGAGATGTGGAACCGGAATCTCTTGTTGCATGTATTGTTCAGGCAGCTGATGCAATTTCAGCAGCAAGGCCGGGTGCAAGAAGAGAGACACTTGAGACTTACACAAACCGTTTGAAACAGTTGGAAGACATTACAAATGAATTTAAGGGAGTCGACAAGTCCTTTGCTATTCAGGCAGGCAGGGAAATTCGTGTAATGGTAGTACCGGAACAGGTTACAGATGCAGATATGGTTCTGTTGGCAAGAGATATCTCCAAACAGATCGAAGCTGAACTGGAATATCCGGGTCAGATTAAAGTTAATGTGATTCGTGAGAGCCGTGCGGTAGATTATGCGAAGTAATCTTTCGGGGACATAGAAGTTCAGAAAGGGTATGATACTGAGAAGTGTCATATCCTTTTTTTATGTTCTAAGTCTGAGAAAAACTCCGTAGACTGGTATGGGGTGAGGAGATGAAACAAAAACTATCAGTAAATAAAAACAGAGAATTACCGGCTTATTATCTGTTTTTTATTGGGTGTGTCATTGGGATTGTGCTTCCGAATCTGATATATAAAATGCAGTGGAAACAAAATACAGTATCTGCATTATATCTTATGGGAATTTATGCAGAAAAAGGGAGCAGAGAGTATTTCTGGAAAGTGCTGAGAATGAGGGGAGGTTTGTTTCTTCTTGTTGCTGGCAGTGGCCTGACGATATTTGGGGTTTTGGTTGCGGTAGGTGGAATGATTTTGTTGGGAATAGGAATGGGGATGTTGATGACCATGTCAATCCTTCAGTTCGGATTTCACGGTGGTTTGATCGGCATAGGACTGATGTTTCCTCAGTTTATTATTTACGTACCATGTTTTTTTGCTGTAAGTAAGAATGTATATGAATATTCGATGAGAATTTGGAAAAACCATAGCTCTTTTTCGGGACAGGTATCGACTTATATAGTGAAAATGCTGATATGTGCAGTTGTCCTGTGTGCTGGAATTCTGTCAGAGGTTTACTGCAATCCGGTCATAATGAAAATTTTAATACAGAATTTGAAAATATTTTAAAGGTTGTTTTACCATATATAGTATTGGTTGACAATAAATCTGCGATATTTTGTAGAAAACACGGAAAAGCCTGATTTTAAAAGGGTTTAGCACAGAAAAAAGATTTGATTTTATGTAAAATTGCAAGTATAATACAGATACATTTGGGGAAGATAAATTTTTAATATAATACGGGAAGTAATGGGAATGGAAAAAGTAATAGAAAATTTTATTGCGTATATGCGAGAGGCAAAGAAGGCATCGCAGAACACGGAGATTTCATACGAGCGTGATCTGAAAAAACTGGCCCGATATCTTCGTAATCAGAAGATTATGGATTTTTCAGAAGTTACCAAGACGGATCTACAAGGTTATCTGAAGGAATTGCAGAAGGAGAATCTGGCATTATCTACAATTTCCAGAAATATTGCATCAATAAGAGCACTGTATCATTATATGATAAGAACAGGGAAAATGCAGGAAGATCCGTCTGAAACACTAAAGCCGCCAAAATTAGAGAAAAAAATGCCGGAAATTCTGTCGGTAGAAGAAGTAGACAGGCTGCTAAAACAACCGAACCTGAACACACCTAAGGGTATTCGGGACAATGCTATGATGGAATTGATGTATGCAACAGGAATGAGAGTCAGTGAACTGATCCATTTACAGATTACAGATATTAATCTGCAGATGGGATATGTGATCTGCCATGATTCAGAAAAAGAGCGGATCATTCCAATCGGCAATGTGAGCAGAAATGCAATTTTGCAATATATGGAGCATTCCAGAGGCTTTTTTGTTAAGAACAAAAAAGAATCCTCTTTATTTACAAACTGTTCGGGGAAATCTATGAGCAGACAGGGATTCTGGAAAGTTTTGAAAGGATATGCGGTAGATGCCGGAATTCACAGAGATATTACACCACATACATTACGCCATTCCTTTGCGGTACATATGCTGCAGAACGGAGCAGATGTAAAAAGCGTGCAGGAAATGCTTGGACATTCGGATATTTCTTCTACACAGATTTATCTGGGAATGAATGTAGCAAGAATGAGAGATGTGTATATGAAAGCACATCCCAGACATTAAAAAGGCAGAGCCAGATAAACGGCTCTGCCTTTTGGTGTTCTTAGTGATTAACACATTTCTGCAATTGTGTAAAGCAGTTTTTCGGATTCCTCCCATCCGAGACATGGATCTGTGATGGATTTTCCATAAATATGATTTCCGCCAATCTTCTGATTGCCAGGTTCGATATAACTTTCAATCATGAAACCTTTTACCAGTTTATGAAGTTCAGGATCGACCATACGACTGTGAAGAACTTCTTTGGCGATACGAACCTGCTGTTCATACTTTTTGTTGGAGTTGGAGTGGTTGGTGTCTACGATAACTGCCGGGTTCTGGAGATTCTTTTCCTGATATTTTTCCCACAGAAGACGAAGATCTTCGTAATGGTAGTTCGGGATAGCTTCTCCATGTTTATTTACAGCACCACGAAGGATAGTATGTGCAAGTGGATTACCAGTTGTTTCAACTTCCCAGCTTCTGTAAATGAAACGATGAGAACCCTGTGCAGCAACGACAGAGTTCAGCATAACGCTATAATCACCGCTGGTCGGGTTTTTCATGCCGGCAGGCACATCCATACCACTGACGGTAAGGCGATGCTGCTGATCTTCAACAGAACGGGCACCGACAGCTACATAAGAGAGAATGTCGGAAAGATAACGATAGTTTTCCGGATAAAGCATTTCATCTGCGCAGGTGAAACCGCTTTCCTGAATTGCGTGAATATGCATTTTACGAATGGCAATCAGCCCGGCAAGCATATCAGGTGCTTTTTCAGGGTCTGGCTGATGAACCATACCTTTGTATCCTTCACCTGTAGTACGTGGTTTATTTGTATAAACTCGTGGAATGATCAGAACTTTGTCTGCGATTTTATCCTGCACTTTACGCAGACGAAGAAGATAATCACATACAGCATCTTCATTATCGGCAGAACATGGACCAATGATTGCAAGAAATTTATCTGATTTGCCTGTAAAGACATCACGGATCTCCTGATCTCTTTTTGCTTTCAGTTCCTGAATTGCAGCATCGATGGGATACTGGTTGCGGATCTCAGCAGGTGTAGGCAGTTTCTTTAAAAAAGTGAATCCCATATTTTCCTCCTCGCATCCGGAATTTACCGGACATAATGGTATATTCATAATTGCATATGCGGGGCGTTCCCCGTTTGTCTGACAGCATCGGACATATCGCGTTTATTATAAACGATTAAAAAGTGGTTGTCGATAGAAATGTTATATATTTAACGCAAAACTTTATAAAGTTACCATGTGTAATTGCTAAAATTCCATATGATACAGTGCATAAATATGTAAAAGACTGAGCAGAATTTCACTAAGCAGAAGTCCATACAGATATCCACGTATACCAAGGACGGGGATGGCAAATATTACGAAAGAGATTCGGAGAAGAATCCCGAGAACACTGTGAACGAGTGTTGTTCCGGTTTTTCCCAGACCATTCAAAATACTGGTAAGTGCAATATTTGTATAAAGAAACGGACAGATAAATGAAAGTGTACGAATGTAGAGTCCGGCATCTGTATTATGGAAAAGTATGGTTCCGGCAAAATTTCCCCCAAAGTAAAAAACGGTGGTGCATAAAGATCCGAGAAGGATACAGGCAGCACAGGTGGTACGTGTGATATAGCGGATTTTTCTGCGGTGTCCAAGTGCCTGCATTTCTGCAACAGAGGGCATCAGAATGACAGATGCAGAGCTGGTAACGGTAGAAGGAAAAAGAATGCAGGGAAGAGCCATTCCGGTAAAAACTCCATAGAGACTCAAAGCTTCGGATGGAGAGAGACCATACATACGGAGACACTGGGGAATCAATACAACTTCGATGGCGGTCAGTACAGAGAGAAGAAGCCGGTTCAGAGTCAGGGGAAGTGCCATATGCCCGATCTCAGATATTTTTTGCACAGGTTTTTCTATATGATGTGAAGATACAGAACTGTTCAGACTTATACAGATAAAAGAACACAGAGCAGCGGCAAGCTCTGAGAGAAAACTTCCTGCAACTGCAATCATTGCGGTGACAGCAATATTGCGGGATAGACAGATCTGCCAGAGCAGACAGGTGGAAAAAATACGGACGGCCTGTTCCAGAATCTGTGTGGCAGCGGGAAAAGAAGCTTTTTTTAGTCCAAGATAGTAGCTATTAACACAGAGATGGACGGAAGCAAAGGGAAAACTTAGGGCGAGCAGGCGAATCAGTGATTCAGTAGCCGGTTCCTTTAAAATCTGTACAGCAAAAAAATGAGAAAAAGTAAAAATGCTCCATGCGGCCATGCCGGAGAGAAAAAGAGCAAGAAAGGTACCAATGCGGAAACAGTCCTGCGCTTCTTTTTTTTCTCCAAGTGCCGTGTGAGAGGATATCAGGCGGGAGAGTGATGTCTGAATCCCGAAGGTGGTCATGGCAAGAACCAGATGCTGCAGAGGAACAACCAGCTGATACAGACCGATTCCTTCTGCACCAATGGTATGTGAAAGGAATATTCTATAAAAGAAGCCCATAATACGGCTGATCAGGCCAGCAGAAGTCAGAAGGAAAGTTCCTTTGAAAAATCGTTCTTTCGACATGAAAAACGTCCTGTGGCTTTTTTGACAGTATATGCAGAAAACCTCCTTGACAGAACAGAGGGTTTCTGCTAAAGTATGACTTGAAATAAATCCGACGAAAACACTAGGAATTAAAGAGGTGAGTGGATGAAACTGTCAACAAGGGCAAGATACGGTCTCAAAGCATTGATTGATCTGGGTCTGCATTGTGAAACAGAAGCCGTTTCCATTCAGAGTATTGCAAGCCGACAGAATATCTCAGACAGCTATCTGGAGCAGCTTATGGCGAAGCTTAAGAAGGCTGGTCTGGTGGATAGTACCAGAGGTGCCGGTGGTGGTTACCGGCTGGGACGACCGGCAGCAGAGATTTCCGTGGGTGATGTCCTGAGGGTTCTGGAGGGAAGTCTGGAAGCTGCACAGTGTTCCGGAATGGAAGATGAGAGCACCTGTGAGAATCACGATATCTGCGTGACGAAATATGTGTGGAAACGAATCAACGACAGTATCACACAGGCAGTAGATACTATGATGCTGGATCAGTTGATTGAAGAAAGCCGGAAAAAACAACAGGAAAAAATGTAAAATTTCATTTTTTAAGCAGGAGGAAAAAACATGAGTAAATTAATATATCTGGATAACGCAGCAACAACCAAAACTGCTCCGGAAGTTCTTGATGCAATGCTTCCGTATTTTTCTGAATATTATGGAAATCCTTCCAGTATCTATGATTTTGCACAGAAGAGCAAAGAGGCTGTAACAAAAGGAAGACAGCAGATTGCAGATGCACTGAATACCAGAAAAGAAGATATTTATTTTACAGCAGGCGGAAGTGAGGCAGATAACTGGGCACTTAAGGCTACCTTTGAAGCATACAAGTCCAAAGGTAATCACATTATTACAACCAAGATCGAGCATCATGCTATTCTGCATACATGTGAATATCTGGAAAAAGAAAGAGGAGCAAAGATCACATATCTTGATGTGGATGAGAATGGAGTTGTCCGTCTGGATGAACTGGAAAAAGCAATCACACCGGAAACCATCCTTATTTCTGTAATGTTTGCAAACAATGAGATCGGAACCATTCAGCCAATCAAAGAAATTGGACGTATTGCCAAAGAACATGGCATCCTGTTCCATACAGATGCAGTTCAGGCATTTGGCCAGGTACCGATCGATGTAGATGAATACAACATTGATATGCTGAGCTCCAGTGGACACAAGATTAATGGACCGAAAGGAATCGGCTTCCTTTATATTCGTAAAGGTGTCAAGATCAAATCCTTCGTACATGGTGGCGCACAGGAACGTAAACGTCGTGCAGGTACAGAGAATGTTCCTGGAATCGTTGGATATGGTGCAGCAGCAGAACGTGCAGTAAGAACTATGAAAGAACGTACTGCTAAGGAAATCGAGCTGAGAGATTATCTGATCAATCGTCTGACTACTGAGATTCCATATTCCAGACTGAATGGTGACAGAGTAAAACGTCTCCCGAACAACGTAAACGTAAGCTTCCAGTTCATCGAAGGTGAGTCCATGCTTCTGATGCTTGACCAGAACGGCATCTGCGGTTCCAGTGGATCTGCATGTACATCCGGCTCTCTGGATCCGTCTCATGTACTTCTTGCGATCGGTGTACCGCATGAGGTTGCACATGGCTCTCTGAGACTTACTTTAAGCGATGAGACAACAAAAGAAGATCTTGATTTTACAGTAGATAAACTGAAAGAAATTGTACAGTATCTGAGAAGTATGTCTCCATTATATGAAGATTTTATCAAGAAACATCAGCAGTAATAAATAAAAGTGTTCATCAAGGGCAGACGATGATAGACCGAAGAAAATAAGAAGAAAATAACAGGAGGAAGTTATATTATGTACAGTGAAAAAGTTATGGATCATTTTCAGCATCCAAGAAATGTAGGAGAAATCGAAAACGCAAGTGGTGTAGGAACCGTTGGTAACGCTAAATGTGGCGATATCATGAGAATGTTCCTTGATATCGATGATAAGACTCATATCATCAAAGAATGCAAATTCAAAACATTTGGCTGTGGTGCTGCTGTTGCAACTAGCAGTATGGCAACAGAGATGGTAAAAGGAAAAACTATCGAAGAGGCAATGCAGATCACAAATAAAGCCGTTATGGAAGCTCTGGACGGACTTCCGCCGGTCAAAGTACACTGCTCACTTCTTGCAGAAGAAGCAATCCATGCTGCACTGTGGGATTATGCACAGAAACATGGAATCGTGATCGAGGGACTGGACAAACCAAAGTCTGACATCAGTGAGGGTGAAGAGGAAGAAGAATATTAATAAATTCGGCTGTGAGGGGGAGAACGCCAACGGTAAAAGAGAATGCTGTTTGGAAATATTAATTTGTAGCAAACAGTAAATTGTGAGGTGAAATGTTGACAGGACTTACAGATGAACAGGTAAATGAGCGAATCGCAGAAGGCAAGGTTAATGCGGACGAGAATCCGAATACCCGGACCTATAAGCAGATCATAAGAGAAAACACACTGACATTTTTCAACTTTCTGAACCTTGTACTTCTGGTGCTTGTACTTCTGGTTGGCTCTTATAAGAATGCATTTTTTGTATGTATCATTGTTATCAATACCCTGATCGGTATTGCACAGGAGATACGTGCCAAGAAAACAATCGATAAGCTGGCAATCCTTACAGCGAGAAAATCAGTTGTTATCCGTGAAGGGCAGAAATGGACCGTTCCGACAGAAGAACTGGTACTGGATGACGTGGTCTGTCTCAAGACCGGTGATCAGGTACCGGCAGATGCGAGGGTGCTTGAAGGCAGTGTAGAGGTCAATGAATCTCTTTTGACTGGTGAATCAGACAATCTTCCCAAGAATGTGGGAGATGAGCTTTTTTCCGGAAGTTTTGTGACTTCCGGAGAGGCAAACTGTCAGATCATCCATGTCGGAAAGGACAACTATGCAGCCCAGATCACCAGTGAGGCAAAAGAATTCAAGCGTCACAATTCAGAACTGAAGAATTCTCTGAATGCGATTCTGAAGGTGATCAGTATCATTATTGTACCGATTGGAGCGTTGTTGTTTTACAAGCAGTACTATATTGTCGGAGATACATTTAAGGATTCTATCGTAAGTATGGTAGCCGGAGTCCTTGGTATGATCCCGGAAGGCCTTGTTCTTCTGACCAGCGTTGCACTGACACTTGGAGCACTTGTCCTTGCTAATAAGAAGACACTGGTGCAGGAGCTCTATTGTATTGAGACGCTTGCCAGAGTTGACACACTTTGTCTGGACAAGACTGGTACGATCACCGAAGGAACCATGTGCGTGGAGCGTGTGGAGCCTTACAGAGTTTCTAAAGATGAGAGTACGGATGCGGAAGTCGATGCAGGACTGGCCGAGATTACGGAATCAGCAGAACTGACAGAAATGGATACGGAATCCAGACAGACAGAAGTACAGGCAGCCGAAGTATCCGATACAGAAATAACAGAAGTTTCTGCAACTGAGGTTTCGGCAGATGAAACAGACGCGGGTCCGGCATTTATGGACGAAGTCGGCGAGATCATGTGCAATATGATGTACGTACTCAAAGATCAGAATGCAACGATCGACGCATTGCGTAAACGTTTTCCGGCAAAGCAGGGTATGACACTGGAACATGTGATTCCATTTTCTTCCGACAGAAAATACAGTGGTGCCGTTTTTGAAGAAAAAGGCACATATTTGATGGGAGCAGCACAGTTCCTGTTTCCAGAAGATAACCAGGAGCTGACAGAACGATGTCAGGCATATGCTGAAGACGGGCTTCGAGTACTGGTTTTGGCGCATAGTTCCCAGATGGTAGAAGGGACAGAACTTCCAGAGGGACTGGAACCGCTTGCACTGATGCTTATGACAGATGTGATCAGAGAGGAAGCACCAGATACACTGGCATTCTTTGAAAGCCAGGAGGTAGATCTTAAGGTCATTTCCGGTGATGATCCGGTGACGGTCGCAGCGATTGCAAAGCGTGCGGGACTTAAAAATGCCGACAGATATGTAGATGCGACGACATTGACATCCGATGAGATGCTCCAGGATGCAGTTGCAGAGTACAGCGTGTTCGGACGGGTGACGCCACAGCAGAAAAAAGCGATGGTTCAGGCACTGCAGTCCCAGGGACATACAGTAGCTATGACTGGTGACGGTGTCAACGATGTTCTTGCCCTGAAAGAGGCTGACTGCAGTATTGCCATGGCACAGGGAAGTGATGCTGCAAAGAATATTGCAAATGTCGTTCTTCTGGATTCAAATTTTGCATCTATGCCGCATATTGTAAATCAGGGACGAAGAGTCGTAAACAACATCCGTACGGCGGCATCCATGTTCCTGATCAAGACGATGTTTTCCGTTATGTTGTCATTGCTGACGATCTTCTTTGGAAATACGTATCCGTTTGAACCGATCCAGATGTCACTGATCAGCGCGTGTGCGGTAGGTATTCCGACATTCCTGCTTGCACAGGAAAACAATTACGAGAAGATTGATCATACGTTCCTGAGGCATGTATTTATCAATGCGTTTCCGGCAGCACTCACGATTACATCGTGTGTGTTTGCGGTCATGCTCGTTTGTCAGAATGTATATCATTCCACAGAAATGTTGAATACAGCCTGTGTTCTTGTTACGGGATGGAACTATATGGCTGCATTGAAGACCGTTTATGCACCACTGAATACCTATCGTAAGACGATCATTTACGGTATGCAGTTTATATTCTTTGCGGCGGCCGTTATTTTCCAGAAACTGCTTTCTCTTGGTTCTTTGGATTTTGGAATGATCATCCTGGTATTCATACTGATGACCTTTGCACCGGTACTGATCGATGTGATCACTGTCTGGCTGAAGGGAATCTATGCACGTTCTCTGGATAAAGAAAACCCAGGAAAATTTACTGCATTTATTGATAAATTACGCAAATAGAATAGGAATTCGAATAAAAAGGCTCTGGTCAATCTGACCGGAGCCTTTTTAAATATTTATGTACTTAAAAATTATTGTTTATTTCTGCACAGCCAATAGCATCCGAAGGCAGGAATCTGCACACCTTTGGCTTCCATCTCACGTCCGGAGATAAGATCTGTGTACATACCATCTTCTTCATTGATCCATGCAACTTTATCATTTTCGCTGAAATTGTAGATTCCGATAAATTTTTCTTCATCATTCTCACGTACAAAGGCAAGAATGGAATTATCCCAGGTGTCAATGGTATGAATTGGCACATTGCTGTTGAATATACCATGGCTTGAACGGATATGCTCCAGTTTATCAAGCACAGGGAAAAGTTTGCCCTGTACAGTAGCAGGATCATGACGGTTTTCAGCCAGCTTCCAGTCGAATTTTCCTCTGTGAAGATAACGTGAATCATCGGATTTTTCCGGATCATCTTTGTAAGAATAATCATTCACCTGACCAATCTCGTCGCCGCTGTAGATTACCGGGATACCGGACTGAGAGAGCATGAATGCATGCAGTGTAATATCATAACGGACAGCTCTGTCCACACCTTCCTGATTTCCTTCAAATCCAAAACGCTCAATACCACAGAGAGAAGCTGTTGTTCCGCACAGTCTTGCATCACCAAGACGCGGATCATCATTATAAAGTTCTCCTCGTGCAAAAGAATCTGGATATTTTCCTGTAAGGAAATCATTCAGATATTTCTTATGAGGTACTTCCTGAATACCGAAGTTTTCGAGATATTCATAATCCAGTCCCCATCCAATATCGTCATGGCAACGCAGATAATTCTGGAATACATAATCTCTCGGAAGTTCGGAGATGATATCCAGCTGACGGCGAAGCAGGGAGACATCTTTTGTTGCAACTGTGTGCCATGTGCTTGCCATAGTCGTAACGTTGTACAGCAGATGACATTCTGGTTTTTCGACAGTTCCGAAATATGGAACAACTTTTTCAGGAGCCATGACAACTTCTCCGAGAAGAAGAACGCCAGGGCATACGATTTCACAGATCATACGCATGATACGAACGATGGTGTGAACCTGTGGCAGGTTACGGCAGTTCGTCCCAAGCTGCTTCCAGATATATGGTACAGCATCCAGACGGACAATATCTACACCCTGGTTAGCCAGGTACAGCATGTTAAAGATCATTTCGTTCAGGACGATCGGATTGCGGTAGTTCAGATCCCACTGATACGGATAGAAAGTAGTCATAACATGTTTATGAAGGTCTTCCAGCCAGGTGAAGTTGCCAGGTGCAGTTGTCGGGAACACTTCCGGGCAGGTCTGCTCATATAATGAAGGAATATCATAATTATCAAAGAAAAAGTAACGGTCCTGATATTCTTTTTCTCCTGCACGGGCGCGTTTTGCCCATTCGTGGTCTTCGGATGTATGGTTCATGACGAAGTCCAGGCAGACGTTGATGCCGCGATTATGGCAGGCAGCAGTCAGTGCTGCAAAATCATCCATGGTTCCAAGTTCTTCCTGAACCTTCCGGAAATCAGCAACTGCATAACCGCCGTCACTGCGTCCCCTCGGGGAGTCAAGGAGTGGCATCAGATGCAGATAATTGACATTGCATTCCTGTATATAATCCAGTTTGGATTCCAGATTGGAAAGAGTACCGGCAAAAGCGTTGACATACATCATCATACCGGTGAGATCGTTGCGTTTATACCATGTCGGATCTTTTTCGCGATTCAGATCAGATTCTTTCAGGGCATCATTTCTCATATCATAGAATTTCTTCAGGACTTTGAGAAGATCATTGAGATGCATTGTGACATATGGGTTATCCTGATACAGTTCACAGTAGAGCCATTTCAGCTCGTCCAGATGACGGGCAAGACGCTCACGATAGATGTGATCATCATCACGCTTATTTTCCAGTTTGACTGGTTCAGCTTTTGTAGTTTCGACTTTGGCAGTCTCTGTTTTTTTAGTCTCAATCTTAGCTGATTCGACCTTAGCTGTTTCAACTTTGACAGCTTCAGATTTTTGCGTTTCAACTTTAGCAGGTTCGACTTTCTTTGTTTCAACCTTGATAGGCTCTGTTTTCTTAGTCTCGACTTTAACAGGTTCAGTCTTTGTTGTTTCAACCTTAATTGGTTGAACTTTTTTTGTAGTTATTTTCGGGGTTTCTGCTTTCGCAGCAGCAGCCTGGAAAGCAGAAGCTTTGGCAGCTTCACGCTTTTTCTGAAGACGTTTTTTTGCCATGATGGATCTCCTCCTTTTGTATCTTTATCTGAAAATTATAATTTGACAAATTCCGGTTTACGGTTTTGGAATACAGTATAGTACTTAAAACCGCAGTCTGCAAGTATTGCAGCAGCCTTATCGAAATCATAGGCAATCTTTTCCGGTCCATGTGCATCAGCACCGACAGTGATGATCTCACCACCAAGTTCGCGATAGCGGCGAATGACTGCACGGCAGGGATTTGGCTCTCCGAGGCCGTAGTGGAAACCGCCGGTATTCAGCTCAATTCCCCGTCCCCTGGCAATGACGGTGCGCAGGATCTCATCAAGAATATCCTGGTAACGTTCATAAGTATAGTATTTATTCTGATTCGGGCCATAGCGTACAATATAATCAATATGTCCATATACATCCATCTCAGAAAATGCATGCAGATTTTCGAGAATGGATTCAAAATATTCCCGGTAACATGCAGATTCTTCGCGCCCTTTAAAATATTCCTTATAATAAGGGTCATATCCATGGACAACGTGAGAAGATCCGATCACAAAATCAAACGGCATTGTTGCCAGAAGCTCGTGAAAGTAGTCGTGCAAATGTGGCTGCAGGCCAAGTTCAATACCGAAATGAATCTGTAGTTCCTTCTGATATTTTTCTCGGAGTCTAAAGAGAGTCTCTCTGTATCCATCAAGATCCAGCTCAAATATTTCATTATCCGGTGTAGGTGGGTAATCAGGATCCAGATGCTCTGTAAAACAGATGCCGGTGAGACCCCGGCAGATTGCTTCGCGGATCATATCTTCCATAGATGTGTCTGAGTCAGCAGAAAAAGAAGAATGCATATGGCAGTCCCATAAGATCTGATTTGACATTTTTGTATCCTCCTTTGTATGGATTGACATTATTATAGCATGCAAAAATCGCATATGCTATGGTTTCATTTCCTTTTAAATAGAAATTTCTGATGTTTTTTATAAAATCCCCTTGAATTTTTGTATGAGATTCGATACAATATGCAATAGGTTGACGTTTCTTTAACAAACGCCATAATCAACCATTTATTTCATAGGAGGAATTTATCATGGCAGTAAAAGTTGCAATTAATGGATTTGGCCGTATTGGTCGTCTGGCATTCCGTCAGATGTTTGGAGCAGAAGGATTTGAAATCGTTGCTATCAACGACCTTACATCCCCGAAAATGCTGGCTCACTTATTAAAATATGACTCAACTCAGGGAAGATATGCTCTGGCTGACAAAGTAGTAGCAGGAGAAGATTCCATCACAGTTGACGGAAAAGAAATCAAAATCTATGCAAAAGCTAACGCTGCAGAACTTCCTTGGGGAGAAATCGGTGTAGACGTAGTTCTCGAGTGCACAGGTTTCTATACATCCAAAGACAAAGCTCAGGCTCATATTGATGCAGGTGCTAAACATGTTGTTATTTCCGCTCCGGCTGGAAACGACCTTAAGACAATCGTTTACAATGTAAACCATGAAGGACTTACAAACGAAGATAAAATCATCTCCGCTGCATCCTGTACAACAAACTGCCTTGCACCAATGGCTAAGGCTCTTAACGATCTTGCACCGATCAAATCTGGTATCATGTGCACAATCCACGCTTATACAGGTGATCAGATGACACTTGACGGACCGCAGAGAAAAGGTGATCTGAGAAGATCTCGTGCAGCTGCAGTTAACATCGTTCCGAACAGCACAGGTGCTGCAAAAGCAATCGGTCTGGTTATCCCAGAACTGAACGGCAAACTGATCGGATCCGCTCAGCGTGTACCAACCCCAACAGGTTCTACAACAATCCTTACAGCAGTAGTTGAAGGAAACGTTACAAAAGAGCAGATCAACGCAGCTATGAAAGCAGCTTCTAACGAATCCTTCGGATACAACGAAGACGAAATCGTATCCAGCGATATCGTTGGTATGAGATTTGGTTCTCTGTTTGATGCTACTCAGACAATGGTTCTGCCACTTGAGAACGGCACAACAGAAGTACAGGTTGTTTCATGGTATGACAATGAAAACTCCTACACAAGCCAGATGGTTCGTACAATCAAACACTTTGGAAAACTTCTGAACGCTTAATTAAGTCCATAAGTTAAAGTGTGGAGTAAGTTGTTGCATTTTGCAATGACACAAATAGACTCAGTCAGGGTCCGGTCTGATTTGGACCGGGCCCATTTTTTTATGAATTTGGAGGAATATTAGCATGGGATTAAACAAAAAATCCGTTGATGATATCAATGTAAAAGGCCAGAGAGTTCTGGTAAGATGTGACTTTAATGTACCTCTGCAGGACGGCAAAATCACAGATGAGAACCGTCTGGTAGCAGCTCTTCCTACAATCAAGAAGCTGATCGCAGATGGCGGAAAGATCATTCTTTGCTCACACCTTGGCAAACCGAAGGGAGAGCCGAAACCGGAACTTTCTCTTGCACCTGTTGCAAAACGTCTCACAGAGCTTCTGGGACAGGAAGTTAAATTCGTTCCGAGCCCGGTTGTTGTTGATGATACCGTAAAAGCAGCAGTAGCTGACATGAAAGACGGAGAAGTTATTCTTCTTGAAAATACACGTTATCGTGCAGAAGAAACAAAGAACGGAGATGAGTTCAGTAAAGAACTTGCTTCCCTTTGCGATGTATTCGTAAATGATGCATTTGGTACAGCTCACAGAGCACACTGCTCCAACGTTGGTGTTACCAAATATGTAGATACCGCAGTTGTTGGATATCTGATGGAAAAAGAAATTGCATTCCTTGGAAATGCAGTAGAAAATCCGGAAAGACCATTCGTAGCTATCCTTGGTGGAGCGAAAGTTTCCAGCAAGATCTCTGTTATCAATAACCTTCTTGACAAGGTTGATACTCTGATCATCGGTGGTGGAATGTCCTATACATTCTCTAAGGCTCTTGGCGGACATATCGGTACTTCCCTTTGTGAAGATGATTACCTTGAGTATGCATTAGAGATGTTAAAGAAAGCAGAAGAAAAAGGTGTTAAACTTCTTCTTCCTGTTGACAACAGAATCGGTGATGACTTCTCTAACGACTGCAATATCCAGGTTGTAAAACGTGGATGCATTCCGGATGGCTGGGAAGGAATGGACATCGGACCAGAAACAGAAAAACTTTTCTGTGATGCTGTAAAAGATGCAAAGACTGTTGTATGGAATGGACCAATGGGATGCTTCGAAATGCCGAACTTTGCTCATGGTACAGAAGCAGTTGCAAAAGCTCTTGCTGATACAGAAGCTACAACTATCATTGGTGGTGGTGACTCCGCAGCAGCAGTTAATATCCTTGGCTATGGCGACAAGATGACTCACATCTCTACAGGTGGTGGAGCATCTCTGGAATTCCTGGAAGGAAAGGAACTGCCGGGCGTAGCAGCAGCTAACGATAAATAAAAAAGGAGATAATAAAAATGGCAAGAAAGAAAATTATCGCTGGAAACTGGAAAATGAACATGACTCCAAGCGAAGCAGTTAAATTAGTAGAAACTCTGAAACCACTTGTACAGAACGATGAAGTAGACGTAGTATTCGGTGTTCCGGCAATCGACATCGTTCCGGTTGTTGAAGCTTGCAAAGGTACAAATATTGCTGTAGCAGCAGAGAACATGTACTTCGAAGAAAAAGGTGCTTACACAGGTGAAATCGCTCCGGCTATGCTGGTTGACGCTGGTGTTAAATACGTTATCCTTGGACATTCCGAAAGAAGAGATTACTTCGGAGAAACAAACGAAGACGTTAACAAGAAAGTACTTAAAGCTTTCGAACATGGCATTACACCAATCATGTGCTGTGGAGAATCTCTTGAGCAGAGAGAACAGGGCATCACTATGGACTGGATCCGTCAGCAGGTTAAAGTTGGTCTTCAGAACGTAACAGCTGACCAGGCTAAAACTATGGTTATCGCTTACGAACCAATCTGGGCTATCGGAACAGGCAAAACAGCTACAAGCGAACAGGCTCAGGAAATCTGCAAAGGTATCCGTGACTGTGTAGCTGAGATCTACGACACAGATACAGCAGCAGCTATCCGTATCCAGTACGGCGGATCTGTAAATGCAGGAAATGCAGCAGAACTGTTTGCAATGGGTGATATCGATGGTGGACTTGTTGGTGGAGCTTCCCTGAAACCAGATTTCGGAAAGATCGTTAACTACAAATAATTATCAATAAGATGATTTTAAGAGTCAGATACTTCAAACCGGCCAGGTAAGAGGTATCTGGCTTTTTTTTTGCTTCCAGAGACGCACAAATGTCCGTGCTTGACAAAATCCGCTTTATACAATACTATTAAACACAAGTGGTAAAATATTCACTGTTCACTTCGTTCACAGTAACTTGGTCAAAATGCATTCCACATCACCTTCGGTGAT